>Ga0209748_1001400_pt1 | contig 11862 bp, 10 predicted proteins | sample BarGraIncu00421A_FD_185490 | JGI IMG/M metagenome (GOLD analysis project Ga0209748, IMG submission 185490) | Arctic peat soil microbial communities from Barrow, Alaska - Barrow Graham LP Incubations 004-21A (SPAdes) (version 2) | ecosystem: Environmental > Terrestrial > Soil > Wetlands > Peat... | reverse complement strand
GCTTATTTGAATATGATACAATCCTGAAAAAATCAACTGATTATAATTGGCACATTTTAACGTTTTTGTTATTAGTATCAAAGGAAAATAATAATAATCTGAATATTATTGATTACGGAGGAGGCCTGGGTAATTTATATTTTCAATATAGACAATTACTGAATGGAACGAAAATAAAGTGGAATATTATAGAGCAACCAATATTTGTAAATGAAGGAAATAAATCTTTTGCAAATAATGAGTTAAGGTTCTTTAACTTAATTGAAGAGTGTTTAGAAATATCTTCTGTGGATGCAATATTATTTTCTGGAGTAATTGAAATTTTAGAGAAACCTTATGAATTAATCAGCAAGATTATTTCGAAAAATATTCAAAATATTATTTTTGACAGAGTTCCATTACAAAGGATATATAGTAGAGATCGGATAACAATTCTTAAAATTTATAAAGAGGTTTATGAAGCGATAATTCCTTGCAGAATTTTTGATGAGGATAATTTTAAGGCATTGTTTACAGATAGTTACTCGTTAATTTTTGAAGGACTATCAAAAGAAAAGGCTATATCAGTTGATAATAGCCTTGTTGAAAAGAAATTTTTATTTTTTAAATCAATTAATAAGGGATTATGAGGGTAGCAATTATGCAACCATACTTTTTCCCCTATATTGGATATTTTCAATTGATTAATTCAGTTGAAATGTTTGTGATATATGATAATATTAAATTCACTAAAAAAGGTTGGATTCATAGAAATAGAATCATAATAAATGGTATTGACAAATATATATCTTTACAATTAAAAAATGATTCTGACTTTTTAAATGTGAATGAGCGGTTTCTTTCAGCGTCGTTTTTAGAAGGGAGAAAAAAAGTTCTTAGATGTATCTACGCTAGCTATCATAAAGCACCATTTTTTAATAATGTTTATTCAATTATCGAAAAATGTATAAATTATTCAGAAACAAATTTATTTGCTTATATTGAATATTCTTTAATACAAATTTGTAAATATCTAAATATTAATACATTAATTGTAATTTCTTCAGAAATAAATTGTGATCATAATACGAAATCTCAAGATAGAATAATTGCTATCTGCAAAGCGTTGGACGCAACAACATATATAAATGCAATTGGTGGGCAGAATTTATATAACAAAGAAGATTTCAATGCTCAAAAAATTGAACTAAAATTTTTAAAATCACAACTTATAACATATAATCAATTTGACAATGAATTTATACCCTGGCTTTCGATAATTGATGTGATGATGTTTAATTCGAAAGAAGAAATTAGAGGAATGTTGGATCAGTATGAATTAATATGAATTCATTTGGTAAGATTACTGCTTTTCAAAACTTTAGAATCTTTTTATAACCCAGATATCCGGTAGGTCATCGATAATTCAAACAGCCTTCAAAAAAAGCGATTAATAAAACCTTAATATATGGAAAAATGGAAAATATTTTTTCAAACTTATAGAATAGTTGAAATAAACGACGACAATGATTTACTATATCAGATAGGAGCAACAGTAAATGGGAAACCTATTACTAAATTGCAACATTCTGAAATTGTAAACTCCATTACCACGGGATTAGAGCTAAACCCCAAGGACAATGTCTTAGACCTTTGTTGCGGGAATGGAATAATTACAAATGATATTTCCAGAATCGTTAATAAAGTCATTGGAATTGATGGGTCCGAGTCATATATCGCAAATGCCAGAAAAATAAAAAATAATCATAATATCATATATCGTTGCGATGATGTCTTGAATTTCAGAAAATATATTGTTGGAGAAAATATAAACAAAGTTCTTTTTTATGCCTCTCTGGCATATTTCTCAAAAGAGGAACTAATTAATATCCTTTTGAATTTGAAGCAAGAGAATATCGAGATGGTTTATATGGGTAGCATTTTGGATAAAAATAAAAAATTTAAATTCTTCAATACATTTAAACGAAAGATCCACTATTTATTCAATTATTTAATTTTAAGAAATGATCTTGGACTTGGGAACTGGTGGTCAAAAAGAGAGATCATTAAAATTGCAGCAGCACAGGGATTTAAGATAGATATATTGGATCAAAATCCCATTTTGCATACGGCTCATTACAGGTTTGATGCTTTACTGATAAACAAAAATTAGATGGATGAGCCGGTTGTAAGCATTATGTTTATAACATATAATCAGGAACAATTTATCTCTGATGCGATTGAGAGCTTTTTAGAGCAAAAATGTGAATTCCCTTTAGAAATTGTAATAGGAGATGACTGCAGTACAGATAATACACAAAATATTATAAAGGAATATAGCTTAAAATATCCAGACCTTATTAAACCAATTTTAAATCCCGTAAATCTTGGCCCGTTACCGAATGCAATAAATGTATTAGAACATTGCACCGGTAAATATATTGCTTTATGTGAGGGAGATGATTTTTGGATTGATCCCTTAAAACTTCAGAAACAGGTCGATTTCCTTGAACAAAATAATGATTATGTATTGTCTTTTCATAATGTAATAGCCGTAAATGTTATTTACGATAAGCGTACAAAAACTGAGATTGAACTGGAGCTGTTTAAGAAAAAACCGGAAGAGATTCCTGTAGAACATCCTACTCATACCAGTTCAATGTTATTCAGAAATGTTATCGGTATTTTCCCGGGTGATTTTAATAAGATTATCAGTGGCGACAGTTATTTGCAATTCGTTTTAGCCAGATACGGGAAAAGCACTTTTCAAAAGAACATATATCCTAATGTCCGTCGCAGGCACCCTCAATCTATATGGTCATATAAAGACCAGGAATACAAAATAGAACAGGGTATTTTTTTATATGAGAGACTGCTCGAAATAGCTATTAATCAAAATGAAGTAAAATATCTGAACAAAATTTTGATAAAGCACAGGATCCGGTATGTTAAATTTTTATGGACCGACCGCAGGAAGCGGGAAAGTATTGTCACTTTAAAAAAAACTATAAAAGAAGCATGGATATCCAGGCTCTTCTGTTACTTATTAGCTTATATTATAACCACTTTGCCTTTGGTTTCCGCAGCCTATAAATTTTTAAAAAATAACACAAGAACCGGGTTAAAATAGTATTTATGTGTGGTATCGCCGGCGTTTATTATAAAACGGATCCAAACCCGGATCCGGAAAAAACTGTTTTAAATTTATTAAAGCCAATTAATTACAGGGGACCCGATAACACAGGTATAGTTACATCAAATAAAATTTGCCTTGGTCACTTACGGTTGTCTATTATTGATCTTTCTGCAGAGGCTAATCAACCTATGTTTTCTTTCTCAAAAAATGGACTTATCATAGTGTTTAACGGTGAAATATACAATTATATAGAACTTAGAAGCAGGCTATTTCCTAAATATGATTTCAGAACGAGCTCTGACACCGAAGTTATTCTGAATGCATATCTTGAGTGGGGCGAAAATTGTGTAAAAGAATTTAACGGCATGTGGGCCTTCGCTATTTATGACACCTCAAGTAATAAATTATTCTGTTCAAGAGACAGATTTGGAATAAAGCCATTCTATTATTTTCAAGATAAAAACAGATTTGTATTTGCTTCCGAGATCAAATGTTTCAGCAATTTAAATGGGTTTGATTATAATGTAAATATTTCAGCTATAGCCGATAATATGATCTATGGCCCGCTCTCTTTCGGTCAGACTCAGATTAGTAATATTTATGAATTAGAGGGTGGTACAAATTTAATATTTGAGGACGGATTGTTCAATACTATAAAATATTTTTCTCTCGAAAACACATTTGAAAATCAGATACCCGGATACGATTTATGTCATATTGAATATCTTATTGGTGACTCTGTAAGGCTGAGATTAAGATCGGATGTTCCGGTTGCCACATTAAATTCAGGGGGGCTTGATTCAAGCCTGATATCAGCTATTGCTAAAAAAAACAAACCTGACCTCAGGACATTCTCCGTGGCGCCTGAGAAAATAAACGGCATAGAACAGGTAGGGGATGAAAGCCGGTTTGCACAATATCTTGCTGAATATATTGAATCGGAAATTTATACACTGAGATATTCGGAAACGGAATTCAAAAAATTATTGAATTATATAATATATCTGAATGACGGCGAATTGTACCACTCTAATTCGGTGCCATTATTTCTGCTGTTTAAAGAAATCAAAAAACAGGGCATTACCGTTGTACTCAGCGGAGAAGGTGCTGATGAAGTTTTCAGAGGGTATTCTTCAAACTACAGGTTTTTAATATCAAAAATTATCCCGAAGATTGTTTTTTCAGAACTGCTTAAAAAAAGGATCAGGGGAAAAGATTACTTCTTTCAGTATTTTGATAATTACAGGAGCTCTGTATCCATGATAAACTCATTATATGTTGATAAAAATAAAGTTTTAAAGCATTTCAATACCGATTATGAAATATTACCGGAAAGGAAGGAACTGTTTTATATTATGAATAATCTGAGTCCTGAATCGGCTAATACATATTTCGAGCAAAAAACATATTTATCTGGGCTTTTAAGACGACTCGACAGGATGTCGATGGCAAACAGTATTGAAAGCAGGGTGCCATTTCTTGATTACAGGATCGTGGAATATATGAATAAGATCCCTTTAAATAAAAAAATTGGGCTGACTCAGAATTCCGTAAAATTAATACTAAAAAAAATAGCCAAAGACTATATTCCTGAATCAATAATTAATCGTGTTAAGCGGGGGTTTTCAACTCCTGTTCATCACTATTCTTTTAGCAACAATAATATTTCAGAAGTTTTTTTCAGCCAGGAAGAACTCTGGTATATGAATTCTGTAAATATTCAAAACTGCAAAACAGATTATTTTAATAATTAAAGCTTCAAAAGAGTACTAAATTTTTGTCAGGGTGAGAAAGTCCATCGCAAGAAATTTCGGATATCCTTTACAGGATTTTATCAGGAGAACATCGATAATTAAGACACTCGACTTTTTGCGTGAAAGCCAGTATTGGGACGAAAACAGATTAGAAGTGTACAGACTGAATAAATTGAAAGAGCTGATCGAATTCTCTTCCCGCAATGTCCCTTATTATGATAGTCTTTTTAACAAGATTAAACTGAGATCTTCAGATATTAAATCCGTTACTGACGTTGGGAAAATACCAATCCTTACAAAAGAGATTGCAAGAAAAGAAAACACCAATCTTGTGGCAAGATATTTTAAAACAGAGAATATCAAGAAAGGTAAAACCGGAGGAACAACAGGAACGCCGTTATTTTTGCTCAAAGACACAAGGAACAGATCAATTACCTGGGCATCATATTACCGCTGGTATGAATGGATGGGTGTCGAATATGGTGACAGGACCGCAACTTTATGGGGAACAGGCTCAGTTCTCAGTCAGTCGATGAGAACAAAAGTTGTTAAGTCAATTACAAGTTTGCTTCATAACCATTTGGAAATAAATGCTTTTCAAATGTCCGGAACTGATATGCCATATATATATAAAAACCTTAAAAAATTCCGGCCTGTCATTTTAAAAGGCTATTTATCAGCCCTTCTCCGTCTCGCTGATTTTATTGAAACAAATAAGCTTGATGGTCTTAATCCATCATTATTATCAACAACATCTGAAAGCCTGCTTCCCAATCACAGATCTTATCTGAAAAAGGTATTTAATGCTGAGGTCTTTGATCAATATGGTTGCGGTGAATTGTCAGCTATTGCCTATGAATGTTCTGAGCATTCCGGACTGCACATTAATCAGGAACATATTATTTTAGAGGTTCTTGACCAGGATGGTAATCCGGTAACAGGGAAAACCGGCAGGGTCGTGGGCACTGATCTGGATAATTATGTAATGCCGTTTATACGCTATGAAAACGGAGACGGTGCAACTATTTCCGACAGAAAGTGTGTATGTGGAATTAATCAGCCTTTGATGACCTCAATAGAAGGAAGGACAGCTGATACTTTGATCCTTAGAAACGGGAGCAGTGTTCATGGGGTATTTTTAACAGACATTTTTTATGAATTGGGAATTTTCGCCAACAAGATTGAAAGGTTTCAGGCTATTCAATCTAATCCGGGAGAAATATTATTACTGTTAGAGTCGAAAACAGGTTTAGACAAAATATTATTAAGCAACCTGGAAAAAGAACTTGAAAGTTACTTTTCAAAAATTGAAATAAAAAATGTCAATGAAATTCCAAATGAGAAAACAGGCAAGTTCCAATATATTAAAAGATTAACATGATATTTAACCACATTGAAAATTATTCATATAACCTTTAGTTTAAATAATGCCGGTAAGGAGAATATGCTTGTTGATATGGCAAACGAACAACAATCATTTGGCCATGATATAGCGATTATAGTTATAAATGACAGTTTAGATGCCGGGATAGTCAACAGGATAAGCAAAAATATCTGTTTGTACAGGTTGAACAGGAAAAATCAAAGTAAAAATATCCTGCATGTTCTTAAACTTATTTATATTCTGAATATCAGGTTCAGAGCTGATGTGATTCATTCTCATGATCCGCAATTGGGATTTTTATTAAAGCTTACAAGTTTTATTCCTGTATTATTGACAATTCATGGGCCGGCCTTTGATACCTCCCATATGAGATATTATAAAAAGCTGATTGCTGTCTCGCGATCTGTTAAACTTGATGTTGAAAGCCGGAGCAGGAATAAATGTGATATAATTTATAATGGTGTCAGAATCAGTGCAATAAAACAGCGTGGAGCTAAATCAGAACAAAATGATTTTAATGTAATTTCTGTAGGTAGATTAGATCATTTGGTGAAAGGACAGGACCTGTTAATTGAAGCCGCAAACGAACTGGTTATAAGGAAAGGCTTAAAAAGTGTAAAGTTCTTTATTGCAGGTGAAGGGAGTTCAAGAAAATTTTTAGAGGAATTAATATTGAATCTGAAGTTGAGTGAGAATGTTTTTCTATTGGGAAACAAGGACAGGGAATGGATATATGAAAACCTTCACAGGTACGATTTATTCATTCAACCGAGTCGCCTGGAAGGATTCGGACTCACTGTTGCTGAAGCCATGGCAGCAAAAGTACCAGTGATTGCTTCTGATATTGAGGGCCCCGCAGAGATTTTGGAATATGGGAAGCATGGAATTTTATTTGAAAATAACAATTATGAGGAACTGGCATTAAGAATTGAGCAGGCTATTCAATTTTATGAAACCGGAGAAATCGTTAAAATAATTAGTTCGGCCTATAATCATTGTTTAAGCAACTTTAATATCATTCGGACAGCAGAGGAATACTGTAAGGCTTATTTGTAATTTGATTAGTATCAGGTTTCATTGATTTTGGCTTCGCCGAGCTCCGCGGAGTTTACCCCGTAAGGCGGGGCTCCGGTTCTTCGCTCTCCGCCAGCCGGCGGAGCCGGGCTAAACGAAGAACCGACGACGCCAAAATCAATGAGGCCAAATTAATGAAGGTCGAAACTCTTTTAATTTTATGAAGATCATTCATATAACATTCAGTTTACCAAATGCTGGTAAAGAAAATATGCTTGTTGATATTGCCAATGAGCAGTTTAACAACAATAATGAGGTGGGAATAATTGTTATAAACAATAATGTAGAAAAATCAATCAGGGAAAGAATCTTAAAAGGAATAAAGTTTTTCGAATTGAACCGTTCGCGGGCAAGTAAAAGTATTCTGCCTGTAATTAAACTGATTATTTTATTAAGAATAAAATTCAGAGCAGATGTAATTCATATCCATGATCCTGAAATAGGAAAACTGATCAGGCCTCTTTGCAGAGCCCCGGTTGTACTAACGGTTCATAATACCAATATGGATGTCAGGCCAATGATGAATTACAGTAAAATATTTGCTATTTCAAAAACTGTAAAACTTGATGTTGAATCACGGAGTAATCTCAAGTGTGAAGTTATTTACAATGGTATTAAGACAAAGGACATTCAAAAACGAGATCTGTTTTATGCTCCGGATATCTATAAAATCATTCTTGTAAAACGGATTGATCATAAGGCTAAAGGGCAGGATTTATTGGTAAATGCGCTAAATCTGTTAATAAAAAAAAAGGGAATTAAAAATATCAGACTCGATTTTGTGGGTGAAGGGAATTCAAGAGATTTTATTCAAAGACTCATTGATGAATTCAATTTGCAGGAACATATTTTTTTACTCGGGAACAAAAGCCGTGAGTGGGTTTATGAAAATCTTCACAGATACGATTTATTTGTTCATCCGAGCCGATATGAAGGATTTGGCCTGGCAGTGGTTGAAGCTATGGCAGCAAAAGTGCCGGTTATAGCCTCCGATATTGAAGGACCGGCCGAGATCCTGGAGTATGGTAAACATGGCATTATTTTTGAAAATGATAATTATGAAGACCTGGCATTACAAATCGAAAATGCTATGAGATTATACGAAAGCGGAGAAATCGTTAAATTAATTGAGTCAGCCTATAATCATTGTATAATCAACTTTGATATAAACAGAACGGCCCGGGAATACTGTGACTCCTACTTATAATATATTGTAACGAACATTATTTCAGGTAATTGTATCAATGAATATTCTGTTTGTAAGTAGCGGCAATGCATTGAACGGTATTAGTCCTCTTGTTGAGAATCAGGGTAAATCACTGATTGAGTACGGTCATAAGGTTGATTTTTTTACAATTCAGGGAAGGGGATTAGAAGGGTATTGTAATGCCACCTTTAAACTTCGTAAATATCTTAAAGGAAAAAATTACGATCTGATCCATGCTCATTATGGTTTGAGTGGAATTATCGCACTTCTGGCAAACCGGGGCATCCCTCTTATAGTATCGTTTATGGGTGACGATTTGTTAGGTTCGAATCTTAAAAACGGTAAAATTCGTAAATCAAGTATTGTTCTGACTAAGGTAAACCGGTTTCTGGCTTCCCGTTATTACAATTATTCCATTGTGAAGTCCTCCCGGATGTTCGACATTTTAAAAATTAAAAATGCGGAGATCATACCTAACGGGGTAGATCTGAAACATTTTTATCCTCAAGACAAAACGCTGTGCAGAAAAGAATTAAATCTTCCCCCCGCAGAAATAATTATTGCATTTGTTTCAAATCCTGAACGTCCGGAAAAAAATTATTCGCTCGCACAGGAAGCTGTCAGATGCCTGAACAGGGATAATGTTCGATTGATACCGGTATTTAACAAAAACCAGGATGAAATTCACAAATGGTTAAATGCATCTGATCTGGTTGTTTTAACTTCCTTTCACGAAGGTTCTCCGAATGTTATTAAGGAAGCAATGGCATGTAATTGTCCTGTAGTTTCAACCGATGTTGGTGATGTTAGATTTATATTCGGTGATACGCCAGGATGCTTTCTGGGAGCATTTACACCAAATGACTTTGCAGAAACTCTTAATAAAGCAATTCTGTTTAGTAAAAATGAAGGTAAAGCCAAGGGACGTCAACGTATTGTTGATTTAGGAATTGATTCGGAAGGCATAGCTGAAAGAATTACAATGGTGTATAAAAAAGTCTTAAAAATAAATTAGTTTATGATTATCGTGATGTTACAGGGAGGTATGGGTAACCAGATGTTTCAATATGCAGCAGGCAGGGCCCTGGCAATACGCAATAATACATTTTTGAAAATTGATCTGAGCTTTATAAAAAATGGGGTATTGGGAGGGAATGTTGATTATAGAAATTATGGTTTAAATAATTTTTGTATAGTTGAAGATATAATCAGTGAAGAAGAGTTGAACCACTTTATCAAAAGAAGCAGGCTTTTCTCAAAATTAAAGATCTCATGGCTCAATAGAAAAACTGGCTACCGATTTCCTCTATCAAAGATGGTTTCCCAGAAAGGACATGGCTATGATCCTGAATTTATGAAACTCTCCAATAACAGTTATTTAATTGGCTACTGGCAGAATGTTAAATATTTTGCAGGATCAGAGGAAATAGTAAAACAGGATTTTATGTTTAAAAACTTACCCAACCAATCCAATACTGCTTTATTAAGTAAAATAATGAATTGTGAGTCAGTTGCCATACATATAAGAAGAGGGGATTTTAAAAACCTGCCTGTTCTGGGGACCACTGACAAAGAGTATTATTTAAGAGCAATTAATTATCTGGTTAAGAAATTAAGTAAGCCTGTTTTGTTCTTTTTCAGCGATGAAATGAAATGGGTAAAAGAAAATTTTAATACAATTAGTTCTGCAAACTTTATATATTATTCCGATATTAACACTTCATCCGGCAGCGAAGCCGATGATCTGCGGTTAATGTCAAACTGTAAACACAATATTATCGGGAACAGCACTTTTGGCTGGTGGGGTGCGTGGTTAAACAGCAATCCTGACAAGATCATAATAGCTCCTGAAAAATTATTTGCCGATCCTGCTATTGACAATCAGTTACAGGGAATGATACCGGATAACTGGGTAAGATTATAATAGTTGATAAATCCTTATTAGTGAATCGCTTCCCTGTTCTGACCTGACTATGAGAATACTGTTCTATGGTCCGCGTATTTGTGGTTCTTCCCATTTATGGATGAGAAGGAATTTTGAATTTCTTTCTCCATATATTACTACTATTATTGAAGAAGAGATGCCTGAAGAAGAGCTGACAGGTAACAGGAAAGTTGTTCTTCTTCCAAAAGGTAAAAATTATAAATCACGATTATTCAGGTTTGTTTCGGATATAAGGATCGATATTAAATGCCGGAAGATCTTAAGGAGAGAATCAAAGGATAAGAATATAGATTTGATTATCATACACTTTTTAACGAACGCGGTACAATACGGAAAAGTCTTTGAGGATTTTCATAAGCCTGTGTTTGTTCACTGTCATGGCATTGATGTTACCTGGGAAGTATACAGTCTTAAACGCAAATGGAGAAAACTGTGGTGGGGTGATTATGTAAAAGAGGTTAAGAAACTACCGCTGAATGTTTTTTTTATTGCTAATTCAATAAGTACAAAAAGGAAGCTCGAAGAAATAAATATCAGTTCAGAGAGAATTCATGTCAGTACTCCCGGAGTTCCGATATCAGCCCAGATTAAATACAGAGATCCTCAGAAAAAATGGTTGAAATTTTTGTTTATTGGCAGATTGATCGATGTCAAGGGTCCTGATCTTACAATTTTAGCTTTTGAAAGAGCATGTGAAATGGGACTTAATGGTGAATTAATTCTCGCCGGTGACGGTAATTTAAGATCAGTATGTGAAAAACTATCTGATGAATCAGCATTTTCAGAAAGGATTAAGATTTTAGGAGCTGTTTCAGCAGCCGAAGGAGAGCGGTTAAGAAATGAGGCAGACGTATTTACGGCTCATAGCAGAAAAGGAACTGACAGTTTACAGGAGGAAGCGTTTGGAGTGGCTTTTGTGGAAGCAATGGCAGCAGGACTCCCTGTTGTAACCGGCGCAAGTGGTTCGTTACCTGAAATTGTCAGGAACAGGATTGATGGTATATTATTTAATCCTGGTGATATTGAAGCACACGCCAGAAGCCTTTTCGAAATTGCCGGAAACCCCGAATTGAGGATTTCAATGGGCAGATCAGCAGCATTAAGAGCAAAAGAAAATTATTCCATTGAACAGGAGAATAGAGGATTAATTAAAATCCTGGGGATTTAATATGAAGAAATTACTTTTTAAGGTACTCAGATATTCAGGATTGCCGTTACTATTCCGCGAGATAATCCAAAGAAAAAGGATTACAATTTTGCTTTTTCATGACGTAGCACCCGATACCGCTGAATTTACATTTCAATTTCTTAAGAAAAAATATAGCCTGATAAGTCTGAATGATCTCTTAAACGCTGTTGATTATAAAGATTTTATTTCGTTAC
>Ga0209748_1001399_pt1 | contig 11863 bp, 7 predicted proteins | sample BarGraIncu00421A_FD_185490 | JGI IMG/M metagenome (GOLD analysis project Ga0209748, IMG submission 185490) | Arctic peat soil microbial communities from Barrow, Alaska - Barrow Graham LP Incubations 004-21A (SPAdes) (version 2) | ecosystem: Environmental > Terrestrial > Soil > Wetlands > Peat... | reverse complement strand
TTAATAAGTTAATTGATTGAAGGAGTAGTAATTACGAAAGAAAATAATCAATTCAATTTTCTCGTCGTCGACGATGAGGCGAACATTCGCAGGATGCTCGCCATATGTCTGGAGACGGAAGGATACCAGGTGACAGCGGTCAGCAACTTCGACGACGCACTTTCTGAAGCATCGAGGAAATCCTTCGACGTCGCTTTCGTGGATCTTCGCTTGGGAACCACCACTGGACTCGACCTGATTCCCGCTTTGCTCGCTACCACGCCCTGGCTCAAGATTGTCGTGATTACGGCCTATGCCTCTATAGAAACTGCTGTGGAAGCCATGAAACGCGGCGCGACCGACTATCTTCCCAAGCCCTTTACCCCGGCTCAGGTTAAGCTGGCTATTCAAAAGGTATTTGATATTCGCAACCTGGAGCAAAAGGTCACTGCCTTGAGCGAAGACCTGGGGCGCTCGTCTTTTGATGTCGATTTTTCCAGCACCAGCGCGGCAATGACGCGGGCAGTTAATCTGGCGCGACAGACGGCGCCGTCTAATGCCACCATCCTCATCCGCGGAGAAAGCGGAACCGGTAAGACGGTGCTGGCCAAAGCTATTCACGCCTGGAGCCAGCGGGCGGCGATGCCATTCAGCGTTATTTCCTGTCCTTCCCTGTCGCCGGAACTCTTGGAAAGTGAATTGTTCGGACATATCAAGGGAGCGTTTACCGGTGCTGTGCGCGACAACCCCGGACGGATCAGCATGTGCAACCGGGGAACGCTGCTGCTCGACGAAATCGGCGATTTGCCCCTCTCCCTCCAGCCGAAGCTCTTACGATTCGTCCAGGAGAAGGAATACGAACGCATAGGGGATTATACGACCCGCTACGCCGATGTAAGGATCATCGCCGCTACCAACATCGACCTGGAGAAGTCGGTCCGCGAGGGCCGGTTCCGGGAGGAACTCTATTACCGGCTCAATGTGATTCAGATTGAAATCCCGCCCCTGCGGGAACGGCCCGACGATGTTGTAACCCTGGCAAACGGCCTGCTGATTTTTTTCAGTAAAAGCTGTCACAAGCTACTGGTGGGTTTTACCGGCGAGGCGATGAGCCTGTTGAAAAGTTACCCGTGGCCGGGAAATGTCCGCGAGCTGAGAAATGTCATCGAGAGGGCTGTCATTCTCTGTGAGGGAAACCGGATCGGTGTCGACCATCTCCCGGAAAATGTGCACACCACGTGTACGGCCATCAGTATCGGTGATCCGGTTCCTCTTGACAAAATTGAGGAAGAGCATATCCGACGGGTACTGGCCTCAACCCGGTCTTTACAGGATGCAGCCGATCTTCTCGGCATCGACCAGGCCACGCTCTGGCGCCGCCGCAAGCAATACGGCATTTAGCCGCCTTGCAATTTTCAATCTTCCCTAATGTATCTTTTGCAAGATGCAATGGGAATATCTGCCCAGCTAAAAATAACTACATAAATTCAAATTATTAGCAGTGGTAGCCTTTGGCACGCTCGTTGCTGTATTAGCCGATTGACAAAATAACTATTCACAGGAGAACTGTTTATGAAAAAGGTTCTAAATTTCAAGAAATCATTTTTGATCGGTTTATTGATTCTCACAATTCTGGCGGTCCAGGTCTCCCAGCTTCTTGCCGAAGAAGTAAAGACAACATTGGAAACTAAGGCAAATATCGAACCGGTAAAAGCCGGACCGGAAGAAGATAAGGTAACGAGTGAGATAGATTTAAGTGTACTGAGCGCTTATATCTGGCGCGGGCAGGAACTCACCCACGACAGCGTTGTCGTGCAGCCGGCGGCAACATTAAGCTATAAAGGATTTTCGGTGAATATATGGGGAAACATGGATACAAAACCATATTCTGCCACTGATGCCAAGTATGGTGCTAAATACACAGAAACCGACTTCACTATTTCCTATTCCAGGAAATTTGGAATAGTGCAGGTGGGCGGCGGCTATATTTACTATGCCTTAGGCGCGCCTTATGCCGGAGGAACTGCCCCGCTTGATTCTCAGGAGCTCTTTGTCACAGTGGGCTTGGATACAATTTTGCAGCCTACAGTAACTGCGTATAAGGAAATTGACCATTATCATCAGTGGTACTTTTTGCTTGGTGTTTCCCACGTATTTGAATTCAATAAAATTGTTAGTTTAAAGCTTGCCGCATCCGCCAGTTATCTTCTATCCACTGATGAAACGACATATGCAAAATATGACAGCAATGCTTTGGCCACGACGGATAAATACAATAATTTCCATGATGGAACTGTTTCCGTTTTTCTGCCCATAGCGGTTTATAAGACATTGTCGGTTACGCCCACGGTATCTTATGTTTTCCCACTTTGTAACGATGCCCGGTATGAAATGCAAGGGCGCGGCCTACAGGGTGTTACCAATCCAACCGATAGAAACAGTTCATACCTTTATGGCGGAGTAACTTTAAGTTACACTTTTTGAGAAATAGGAGGAAAGGGAATGGCCTTTTCCTTCTCATAAATAACAGCTGATCATTTATTTGAGGGAGTGTAAACTATGTTAGTGGATATTGTTTATTTTAGTGCCACCATTTTATTTTTTGGCCTTTGCGTTTTGTTTGCCAAAGCTTGTGGGAGGTTTTAGCCATGCTGGACATCATTGTCGGTTTAATCGGCGTCGTTTTGATTATCTATCTTTTGGCCACCGTCATTCGGCCGGAATTATTTTAACCCCGATAAACGGGATAAGTACTAACGGAGGTATCATAAAATGGATATGTATGGATGGCTGCAACTCGCAGCGTTTATCGGCCTGCTTTTGCTCCTGACCAAGCCGATGGGACTTTACCTATTTCGCGTTCTGGACGGCGAAGGACGCACTTTTCTCGATCCCGTCCTGAAGCCAGTGGAACTGCTGTTTTACCGGGTCTTCCGGGTGGATCGAAAACAGGAACAGGACTGGAAGCAATATACCATTTCTCTGCTTATGTTCAGTCTTATTGGCCTGCTTTTCACGTATATTATTCTTCGGATTCAACACCTGCTTCCTTTGAACCCACAGGGGTTTGGCCCTCTCAGCCCCGATCTGGCCTTCAACACGGCGGCCAGTTTTACCACCAATACCAACTGGCAAAGCTATGGCGGCGAATCCACGATGTCCTACTTTTCGCAGATGGTGGGACTGACGTTTCATAATTTTGTTTCCGCCGCCACGGGGATTGCTGTCGCCGCCGCCCTGGTACGGGGTATTGCCCGCCATACAGCCAAAACTATCGGCAACTTCTGGGTGGACATGGTGCGGGCGAATCTCTATTTGCTTTTGCCGATCTGTTTATTCTACGCACTCTTTCTGGTCTCCCAGGGGATGATCCAGAATTTCAAACCTTATGATACGGCGAAAGTGGTTGAGTCTTACACTATTCAAGTCGTCAAAAAGGACAACGCCGGGCAGGAGATAAAGGATAAGCAGGGCAAGACCGTCATGGAAGATAAAAAAATTGATACCCAGACGATTCCTCAGGGGCCCATGGCCTCGCAGGTAGCCATTAAGCTGCTGGGGACCAACGGCGGCGGTTTCGTGAACGCCAATGCCGCTCATCCCTTTGAAAATCCGACGCCGCTTTCGAATCTCTTCCAGATGCTCTCCATCTTTCTTATCCCCACCGGCCTCACCTATTATCTCGGCCGGATGGTCAAGAACCGCCGGCACGGCTGGGCGATATGGGGGACGATGGCCGTGCTCTTTCTGGCCGGTGTCCTCATCTGCTGGTCGGCCGAGTCGGCCGGCAACCCCCATCTTACGGCCATGGGCATTGAGCGTGCCGGGGGAAATATGGAGGGCAAAGAGGCACGTTTCGGGATCTTAAATTCCGCGCTTTTTGCGACCGTTACTACCGACGCTTCCTGCGGAGCGGTGAACTCCATGCATGACTCCTTCACTCCTTTGGGGGGACTCATTCCTCTGGTCAACATGGAACTAGGTGAGGTAGTCTTTGGCGGGGTGGGCTCCGGTCTCTACGGCATGCTGGTTTTTGTCGTCCTGACGGTATTTCTGGCCGGCCTGATGGTGGGACGTACGCCGGAATATCTGGGGAAGAAAATCGAAGCCTATGATGTCAAGGTCAGCGTCCTGGCCGTGCTGGTCCTCTGTTTCAGCATCCTCGGCTTTGCGGCCTGGGCGGCCGTCAGCTCCTGGGGTATCGCCGGGCTGAACAATACTGGACCACACGGTTTATCCGAACTTCTCTACGCCTATTCGTCCGGTGTCGGCAATAACGGCAGCGCCTTTGCAGGGCTCAGTGCCAATACACCCTGGCTGAACACCACGCTCGGATTCGCCATGCTCTTCGGCCGTTTTCTCTTTATCGTACCTGTCATGGCGCTTGCGGGAAACCTGGCCAGAAAAAAACTGGTGCCGGAAAGCGCAGGCAGTTTCCCCGTTTCAGGCCTGACCTTCGTTATCCTGCTGGTCGGCACTGTGCTGATCGTGGGCGCGTTAACCTTCTTCCCGGCCCTGGCCATGAGTCCTATTGTGGAGCATTTCATTATGTCGGGCTCAGGAAAACTATTTTAGTAAGTTAGAATTTGTTTACGGACAGTAAACAAATTCGTTAACGCACTTATCCCGTTTATCGGGACTAAATTAATGAGGATTCAATATTATGGCTGCTAAACAACTTTCACTTTTCGATCGACATATTATTGCGGGGGCACTGGGCGCATCTTTTAAGAAGCTGCACCCTCTGACCATGATGAAAAATCCGGTCATGTTTGTAACCGAAATAGGCGCACTGATCACGACCGTCAGCCTTTTTTTCAGCTCGCCCGGTGAGTCCGTCGGGTTTGGCCTACAGGTGGCAATCTGGTTGTGGTTTACCGTTCTTTTTGCCAATTTTGCCGAAGCCATGGCCGAGGGGCGCGGCAAGGCCCAGGCAGATGCATTACGTAAGACGCGGACCCATACCATTGCCAATCGCACCCTGGCCTCCGGTACTACAGAACAGGTTTCAGCGGAGATGTTGCGCAAGGGGGACGTGGTCATCATCTTGGCCGGAGAACTGATTCCGGCCGATGGAGAAGTTATCGAAGGCGTGGCCTCGGTGGACGAGTCTGCCATTACCGGGGAATCGGCGCCGGTCATTCGTGAGTCCGGCGGCGACCGTAGCGCTGTGACCGGAGGCACCCGAGTTTTGTCCGATCAGATCAAGGTAGTCGTTACTGCCAATCCCGGAGAAAGCTTCATGGACCGGATGATCAGCCTTGTGGAGGGGGCACAGCGCCAGAAAACGCCAAACGAAATTGCTCTGATTATTCTCCTTTCGGCCCTGACGATCATCTTTCTGGTCGTCATCCTGACCCTGAAATGTTTCGGCCTCTATTCGGGCATTTCTTTTACCATCACCGTTCTGGTGGCACTTTTGGTCTGCTTGATTCCCACCACTATTGGCGGACTCTTGAGCGCCATCGGGATTGCGGGCATTGACCGGCTAGTGCAAAAAAATGTCCTGGCCATGAGCGGCCGGGCCGTCGAGGCGGCCGGAGATATCGATGTACTTCTGTTGGATAAAACCGGTACAATAACCCTCGGTAACCGCCAGGCCGCAGAATTCATTCCCGCCCCCGGGGTGACGCCCGAAGAGCTGGCTGATGCCGCCCAACTGGCATCGCTGGCCGACGAAACACCGGAAGGACGGAGCATCGTTGTCCTGGCCAAGCAGCATGGTCTGCGAGGTCGCGCCATCGCCGAGATGCCCCATGCCGCTTTTATTAATTTCACAGCCCACACCCGCATGAGCGGCGTGGACATCGACGGGCGGCAGATACGTAAAGGCGCCCCGGATGCTGTGAAAAATTTTATCGGACAGGATTTCCCCCAACCCGTGGCCGAGGCGGTGGAAATTATTTCTCGTTCCGGAGGGACCTCCTTGGTGGTCGCTGAAAAAAACCGCGTATTAGGCGTTATCCATCTGAAAGATATTGTTAAGGGAGGTCTGAAAGACCGCTTCACCCGTTTCCGGGCCATGGGCATCAAGACGGTGATGATTACAGGCGATAACAAGCTCACAGCGGAAGCTATTGCGAAAGAGGCCGGCATGGACGATTATCTGGCCGAGGCACGGCCGGAAGACAAACTTGCCCTGATCCGAAAGGAACAGGCCGCAGGCCACTTGGTAGCCATGACGGGCGACGGCACCAATGACGCACCGGCCCTGGCCCAGGCCGATGTGGGCGTAGCCATGAATACGGGCACGCAAGCGGCGAAGGAAGCCGGTAATATGGTGGATTTGGATTCCAATCCCACAAAACTTATCGAAATCGTGGAAATCGGCAAGCAGATGCTCATCACACGGGGGGCGCTTACCACCTTCAGTATTGCCAATGATGTGGCGAAATATTTTGCCATTATCCCGGCTATGTTGATCAGCCTCTTCCCGGAGATTGCCCCCTTGAACATTATGGGACTGAGATCCCCGCAGAGCGCTATCCTTTCCGCCGTCATTTTTAATGCGCTGATCATTGTGGCGCTTATTCCGCTGGCCCTGCGGGGTGTGAAATTCCGGCCGCTCAGCGCTGCCTCGCTTTTGAGGCGGAACTTATTAATCTATGGGCTGGGCGGTCTGGTTGCTCCCTTTGTGGGCATTAAGCTGATCGATATGATGATGAGCGTCTTGCCTTGGATATTAGTAAGTTAGTAATTGTTTTCCGGTGGAAAACAATTACGTTAACGCATTAGTAAGTTAGAATTTGCTTTCTGAAATAAAGTAAATTCGTAAACTTAATTATCCCGTTTTTCGGGGTTAGGAGAAAAATCTATGATAAAAAACATCTTAAACGAATTACGTATTTCCGTTATTGCGACGTTATGTTTGGCCGTCCTGCTATGCGGCATCTATCCGGCCGTTGTTTGGGGTATTGCCCAAGGTCTGTTTCACTCTCAGGCCAATGGTTCGTTGGTCTCGGTAAAGGGTCAGGTTATCGGCTCATCACTTCTGGCACAGAGGTTTGCAGGACCAGGTTACTTCCATCCCCGTCCTTCGGCGGCGGGAGATGGGTATGACACCGTAAATTCCGGTGGCAGCAATCTGGGGCCGACATCACAGAAACTGATCGCTGCGGTCAAAGAGCGCATCGATGCCTACCGTGCGGAAAATAACCTGGCGCCGGGGGTATTAATTCCGGCGGACGCAGTAACGGCTTCAGGCAGCGGTCTGGACCCCCATATCAGTGTACAAAATGCCTTACTGCAGGCAAGCCGTGTCGCCAGAGTCCGAGGCGTAGGTGAAGAGGCGATGCGGAAGATGATCGTATCCCGTACTGAAGGCCGTGATCTGGGCATCTTCGGCGAACCGCGAGTGAATGTCCTCATGCTGAATCTGGACATGGACGGTAAACCTTGAATCAAGGAGAAACAGAGACAATGCTTAGTCTTCGTCAAAAGTTGTTATTGGGATTCGGTGGGTTGTTGCTGATCATATTGATCGGCGGCATACAGAGCATCATCCAATTCAGACACCTTGGGCAATCCATTGATGTGATCCTGAAGGAAAATTACCGAAGCGTTGTTGCCTGTCAGGATATGAAGGAAGCCTTGGAGCGCATGGATAGCGGTGTCTTATTTACCTTTCTTGGTTATCAGCAACTGGGAAATGAACAAATTAAAAAGAATGAAGCAGCTTTTGAAAAAGCACTCGACATTGAACTTCATAACATCACGGTCCCCGGTGAAGGGGGAAAAGCCGCAGCATTGCAGGCGCTTTTTACCAGTTACCAAGTTAAAATCCATGATCTGCAAAAGCAGTCGCAGTCAGACGGCGCCCGTCGTGTTTATTTCGATGAGATTCTGCCGCTTTTTCAGCAGGTGAAAAACACGGCGAATGACATCCTTCAGATGAACCAAAGGAATATGAATGAGGCCAATGACCGGGCCAGAAAAGATGCCGCTTCCGCTCAGGATCAGATGTACCTCTTCTTACTTTGTGGTATTCTCGTCGCCTTCGCCTTCATGTTGTTTATCGGTAAATGGATACTTCGCCCCATTGAACGGCTGATTCGCTCCACTGAAGAAATCCGTGACGGAAACCTCGACCTTGTTGTACAAATCGATTCCGGCGATGAGATTGGACGGCTCTCGGAAGCCTTCAACGATATGACTACAAGCCTGCGCGAATTTCGTCGTAACGCTCGGGCTAAATTGCACCGCACGCAACAGGCAACAAAGGAAGCCCTCAACAGTCTTCCCGATGCCGTAGCAATTGTCGATCCGGACGGAAAGGTTGAAATATCGACAAATTCCGCCAAAGAATTTTTTGGGCTTGATCCAGGCGCTCAAATTCAGGACCTCCCTGAAGCGATATTGAATGAACTCTTCCAAGAGATTGTTCGCAATGGCTTTATTAAAGAAGCGGAGAAAAAAAAGAAAATTTTTCAGAAATTCATAAAGATGGAAGAACATTATTTCCAACCTCAGACAACAGCTATTACTGATCATAATGGTCAACTAACCGGTGTTCTTCTGATTGTAAAAGATGTTACGGAACAGCGCCAGCTGGACGAGATGAAACGCGGCATGATTTCCATGGTATCTCACGAGTTGAAAAGTCCACTGACATCAGTTCGCATGGCTATTCATCTGCTGTTGGAGGAGAAAGTAGGCAGCCTCACGGAAAAACAGACGGAAATTCTTTTAGCTGCTCGGGAAGACAGCGACCGCCTCCATCAAATCCTTCAGAATTTGCTGGATATCAGCCGGATCGAATCGGGCCGGCTTCTGATGGACTGTCAGGATACCTATGCTCAATCCCTGGTTCTTGATGCCGTCGAACCTTATCGGCGGGCCGCCCAGGATGGCGGTGTCGAGTTAAAGATACAACATCCCGATGATCTGATTAAAGTCTCTGCAGATGTGACTCAGATCGGCCATGTTTTTTCCAATCTATTGTCCAATGCACTCCGTTATACGGCGCCGGGCGGCAGCATCACCGTCTCGGCAATATTGGAGGAACAGATGGTCCGTTTTTCCGTAACCGATACCGGTCGCGGCATTCCCCACCAGTTTATGCAAAGGATATTTGAACAATTTTTCCGGGTACCCGATCAGAACTCGGAAACCGGCGCCGGGCTGGGCCTGGCCATTGCCAAGGAAATCGTGGAGGCCCACGGGGGAAACATTGATGTGGTCAGCCAGGAAGGGAAAGGAACCACTTTTTCCTTTACACTAAAAAAAGCAGAGCATTTTACTGAACCCCGCCAAGCGGGATAAGTAAGTTTACGAATTTACTAAAAGGTTTAATGGAGATGGTACCTGGTTTTTGCACGGTGAATAGTTATGGCTACTGAAAGAACGGATATCTTCCTACACATGATTCGCCGTTCCCAACGGGGACGGTTGAAGGTTTACTTAGGTTATGCGGCGGGTGTCGGCAAGACTTATAAGATGTTACAGGAGGCGCAGCGGCTCAAGCAGGAGGGTGTCGATGTAGTCGTAGGCCTGGTGGAAACCCATGATCGGATAGAGACCGCAAAACTTATCGAAGGTCTGGAGGTTATCCCCAGATTCCTGCAACAACATCGGGGCGTCATCGTGGAAGAAATGGACGTGAATGCCATCCTACATCGTAAGCCGCAAGTGGTTCTGGTCGACGAACTGGCCCATTCCAATGTGCCAGGCAGCAGAAATGCAAAGCGTTATGAAGACGTTCAGGACCTGCTGGCGGCTGGTATCCATGTCATTACAACCATGAATGTCCAGCACTTGGAAAGTCTCTACAACGTGGTGGAAAAAACTGTCATGGTAAAGGTCCGGGAACGCCTGCCCGACAGTGTCCTTGCTGAGGCCGATCAGATCGTCAATATAGACCTTACCCCTGAGGACCTGCAAGAGCGCCTGCGGGAGGGCAAGGTTTATCCTGCGGAACGGATCTCGACTGCCTTTGATAACTTTTTCAGAACCTCCAACCTGGAAAATTTACGGGAATTGACGCTCCGGGAAATGGCTGCTCAGATAGATATGAGAAGGCACGAAACACTGCCGGAAGATGGCGCCATCGTGCCGGATCAGGTAATGGTCTGTCTCAGCTCCCGGGGTCCGAACAGCGAAATGCTGCTCCGGTATGCCTCGCGGCTGGCCGGAAAACTCAACCGGAACTGGTATGCAGTTTACGTACAGACCCCTTCCGAAGAGGCTACCGTAATCGACAGCCGGACACAGCGGCTGCTGTCGGGGGTCCTGACCCTGGCGAAGGAACTGGGCGCCATGGTTTTTACTTACAAAGGTGAGGATATTGCCGGTACGATCCTGCGTTTTGCCAGAGAATATCAGGTCGGCCACATCGTGACCGGATCCCCTGCGCCTGTTTCCTACTGGAAAAGAATCATGGGCAAGAAGAGCATCCCCGAATTCCTTATGGAACAAGCCAGAGGAGTAACTATAGTCGTGCTGGATACAAAACCTCCTGAAACGGACATTGCCGGATCGGCACCTTTTATTGAAGAAGACCCGCAAGAGGTGGCAAGAATTGCTTCCCAAAAGCTGCCGGTACAGGTACAAAAAAATGCTATGAGTTCCCTGGTCAAGGAATCGGGCATTATCATCTGGGACAAACCTGTCGATACCGCTTCCGTCCTCGAAAAACTGGTCGAAGCCGCCTGCGATAATGGTCTCACTTGCGATTTTGCGACCGGATTAGTTGCCGTCAGGGAAAGGGAGGCGCAGGGTTCCACTTTCTACAGCGAAGGTGTGGCCTTTCCCCATGCGCGGGTCGCCGGTCTAGACAAACCTCTTGTTGCACTCGGCTTGACGAGAATGGGGATCAGCGATATAGTCACGGAAAAACCAATGAAATATGTTTTTCTGAGCCTTTCTCCTCTGGAAAGGCCGGAAATACAATTGCAGCTCCTGGCTGTCGCTGCCCGTACATTCCAGAATAGGTATTTTTTAAAAAGCATGGAATCAGCCAAAGACCCGCATCAGGTTTACACCGCTATTAAAGAATGGGATCAATCAGTATAAGAAAGTAAAAGTAACTTTATGGAAGAGAAAGATTTTAGGCCTGATCCCGATGCCCTTTTAAAAGAAATAACAAGGGATGATGTCAAGAAGGGAAGATTAAAAATATTTCTTGGCTATGCGCCGGGTGTTGGTAAAACATTTGCCATGCTCAATGATGCCCATGTATTGAAAAAACGCGGGATAGATGTCGTTGTGGGCATTGTCGAAACGCATAAACGCGTCGACACGGAAGCGCTTCTTGTTGATCTGGAAATCATACCCAGAAAGGCAATTGAATATAAGGGAATTCTTGTCAGCGAAATGGATCTGGATGCGATTATCGCGCGGCGTCCTGCGGTTGTTCTGGTGGATGAACTTGCCCACACCAATATCGAGGGCAGCCGTCATCCCAAGCGGTATCAGGATATTGAAGGATTGTTGGAAAACGGAATAGATGTGCACACAACAGTCAATATCCAGCACTTCGAAAGCATGAATGACGCTGTGGCCAAGATTACCGGTGTCCGCATGCAGGAAACATTGCCGGACACATTTTTTGACCGCACCGACGAGGTTCAGGTAGTTGATATTCCCTGGGAAGAGCTTATCCAAAGGCTAAAGGAAGGAAAGGTATATTTCCCGCAGCAAGCTAAGCGGGCCATTGATAATTTTTTTCAGCGGGGCAATCTGTTTGCGTTGCGCGAACTCATGTTGACTCTGGTTGCACGCAAAATGGATAGCGAGCTGCTTAATTATATGCGGGCAAAGGCGATTCCCGGACCATGGCCGGCCACGGAGAAGCTGGTTGTCTGTATCGCGGCGAGCCCCTATGCCAAACAACTGATCCGTAAAGCCTATGCAATTGCGAAAGACGTTCATGCCGAATGGTACGCGG
>Ga0209748_1001397_pt1 | contig 11883 bp, 11 predicted proteins | sample BarGraIncu00421A_FD_185490 | JGI IMG/M metagenome (GOLD analysis project Ga0209748, IMG submission 185490) | Arctic peat soil microbial communities from Barrow, Alaska - Barrow Graham LP Incubations 004-21A (SPAdes) (version 2) | ecosystem: Environmental > Terrestrial > Soil > Wetlands > Peat... | reverse complement strand
GCGGCGCTGCACGCGCGCGGTGTCACACCGGGACTCGCGGTCGTGCTCGTCGGCGACGACCCGGCGTCGCAGTCGTACGTGAGCATGAAGGAACGGGACTGTGAGCGCGTCGGCATCCGCGGCTTCGACACGCGACTGCCCGCTGACACGACGCAGGAGGAGCTCGACGCGGTGATCGCCGCCTACAACGCCGACCCGCAGGTGCACGGCATCCTCGTGCAGCAGCCCTTCCCGCGGCACCTCGACGTCGAGCGCGTCGTGGCCGACATCGCGCCGATCAAGGATGTCGACGGCTTCCATCCCGAGAACCTCGGCCGGCTCATGCGGGGCCTCCCCGGTCACCGCGCGTGCACACCGTGGGGCATCATGCGTATGCTCGACCACTACGGGATCGAGCTGCGCGGCAAGAACGCGGTCATCGTCGGCCGGTCGCTGCTGGTCGGCAAGCCGATGGGCCTCATGCTGCTCGAACGTGACTGCACGGTGACCTGGTGCCATTCGCGCACCGTGGATCTGGCCTCCGTATGCCGAGGTGCGGACATCCTGGTCGCCGCCATCGGGCGGCCGAAGATGATCGATGCCGAGTATGTGCGCGAGGGCGCCGTGGTCATCGACGTGGGGATCAACCGTACCGAGGCGGGCATGGTGGGCGACGTCGACTTCGATGTCGTCGCACCCATGTGCTCAGCGATCACGCCGGTTCCCGGGGGCGTGGGCCCGATGACGCGCGCGATGCTCATGTCCAACACGGCGGACGCCGCCGAACAGCAGACCGCCTAGATGCTCTACGCGTTCGCGGTCGCCACGGTACTCATCACGCTCGCGGAACTGGGTGACAAGACCCAGTTGCTCGCGCTCTGCCTCGCCGCGCGCTATCGCTGGTGGCAGGTGCTCATCGGCATCTTCGCGGCGACGGTCTTCATCCACTTCTTCTCGACGCTGATCGGCCAGGCGGTCGGCAGCCTGATACCGGAACTGTGGCTCGGGATAATCACGGGTGTCCTGTTCGTCGGGTTCGGCGTGTGGACACTGCGCGGCGATTCCGACGACGGCGACGACGGTTCGCGCACGGGCCGCTTCGGTCCCATCGTCACCGTGGCGATAGCCTTCTTCCTCGCGGAGATGGGCGACAAGACCCAGATCATGACGATGACCATCGCAGCGGATCCTGCGGCCGTCCTACGCACGTTCGGCGCCGCCGGTCCCGCCATCACGAACGCGCTGGCCGGCATGGGCCTCAGCGCGGACGGACTGACGTCCACTCAGTCGTTCTGGGGTGTGTGGATGGGTTCCACCGTAGGGATGATGATCGCCGACGGCGTCGCTATCGTTGTCGGGTCGATCCTGGGGAAGAAGCTCCCCGAGCGCATCATCACGCGCATCTCAGGTGCGGTGTTCATCGTCTTCGGATTGGCGACCGCCGGCGCCGCGATCGCCAAGGCGATCTGACATCGGGCAGAAGGGAGGTCGGGACGCCGTGAGGGTCATGCTGCACGCCTGCTGCGGGCCGTGCCTCCTGGAGCCCTTCGACGCGCTCTCCGCCGAGCACGAAGTGCGCGTTGCCTACGCGAATCCCAACATCCACCCCCTGTCCGAGTACGAGCGCCGCCGCGACACGCTGCTGGAGTGGGCGTTCTCGCAGGGGATCGAGGTGGACGAGCTCGCGTACGAGCCGGACGAGTGGGACCGCGCGGTCGCGGGGCTCGAGACGGTGCCGGGGGAGCGCTGCCGGGCCTGCTATCGCCTGCGGCTGGGTCTTGTTGCGAAGCACGCGGCGGACGCCGGTTTCGACGCCGTGGCGACCACGCTGACGGTCAGCCCCTGGCAGGACCCCGACGGGATCCGCGAGGCCGGGGCGGCGGCGTGCGCCGAGCACGGTATCGCGTTCCTGGTCACCGATTACCGGGACCGCTACGGTGAGGCGACGAGGCGCAGCCGTGAACTCGGGATGTACCGCCAGAACTATTGCGGGTGCCGGTACTCGGACGATGAAGCGTCCGAACAGCGCGAGCGTCGGCGCGCGGAACGCGCTGCGCGCCGGTCCTAGCGGCGCTTGCGCCCCTCGGGCTTCGGTTCGCGGATCCCAAGGCCCACCTCACGCGCCTTGCGGTCGCGGTCGCTGCGCATGATCCCCGCGACGTGGCGCGCGTAGCGCAGATTGCGCCACGGGCTGAACCCCGGTCGTGACACCGTCGTGATCCGCTCGTCGAGCGCGACGCGAAGATCGGCGGCGGTCTCGCCCGGGAAGTAGGTCCGGCTCGTGCCGATCACCGGGAGGATGTGAGCGTCGCTGCCGCCCGTGCAGGCGAACCGGTCGCCGTGCGAGAGCTGGTAGAAGCGGGCCACCCAGTTCGCGACGAACAGGAGCGGTGTCGAGTTGGCGATCTCGATGCCGTCGTAGTCGACGTTGTTGTAGATACCGCGATTGCCGCGGCTGAGTCCGGCCTTGGACCAGAAGCGCGGCGCGAAGGGATGGGCTGCGATGGCGAAGCCGCCCTGGGCGTGGATCGCGGCGACGGTTTTCGCCGCGCTCAGGCCGGGCGCGACGATGCCGGGCGTCCACAGGCCCACGATGTGGCCGTCCGCGCTCTCGACCTCCTGCGCGACGATGACCTCGACCGGGAGACGGCGCTCGACGGCCAGCGCGGCTGCCTCGATCGCGCCCAAGTTCGTGTTGTGGTCCGCGATCGCGATGACCTTCAGATCGGTCCTCTCGCAGACCCACTCAAGGACCTCGGAGGGGGTGGCGACGCCATCGGACGCAGTCGTGTGGATGTGGAGGTCCGCGGCGGACCAGAAGTCACTTTGCATGGGCTGCATGGTACCCGAATCCACGCAGCGGTGACAGCGGGCGCCGATGGGTGGCCCGGACCCGAGCGCTACACTGGACGCACCTTGGGACGTTCATCGAAAGGGCAACGCGTGCGCACCGACGACTTCGATTACGACCTGCCTTCGGGCCGTATCGCGCAGACCCCTGCGGAGCCGCGGGACAGCTGCCGGATGCTGGTCCTGCACCGCGAGACGGGCGATATCGAGCATCGCATGTTCGCCGACATCGGGGAGTACCTGCGGCGCGGTGACCTGCTCGTCGTCAACGAGACGAGGGTCCTTCCCGCCCGACTGCACGGCATCAAAGAGGGCGGCGGCGGCGGCAAGGTCGAACTCCTGCTGCTGCGCGAGCGGGGGGCTGACACTTGGGAGTGCCTCGTGCGCCCGGGCCGGCGGATGAAGCCGGGCGCGAGAGTGGTCCTCGGCGACGGCGAGGCCTTCGCGCAGGTGGTCGGTGCCGCGGACGACGCGGGCGCCCGTCTCGTCCAGTTCCAGGCCCGAGAGGGACGCTTCATCGACGCTCTACACCGCATCGGAGAGGTGCCGCTACCGCCGTACATCACCCGGCCCCTCGCCGATCCGGAGCTCTACCAGACCGTCTACGCCACCGACGAGCGCTCGGCGGCGGCGCCCACAGCCGGGCTGCACTTCACCAACGGGCTGCTCGACAGGCTCGTGAGCGAGGGTGCGCATATCGCCCGGGTCGAGCTCGACGTTGGAATCGACACCTTCCGTCCGGTGAGCGAGGACGACCCCGAGCGTCACCACATCCACACCGAGCACTACCGGGTGAGCGAGCAGGCCGCCGCCGCGGTCGCCGAGTGCCGGGAACGCGGCGGACGCGTCGTCGCGGTGGGAACCACGAGCGTTCGCGCTCTGGAGAGCGCATGGAGCGAGGACGAGGGCGGCGTCCGGGCAACGGAAGGCAGCACGGAGCTGTTCATCCTGCCCGGCTACGATTTCCGGGTGGTCGACGCGATGGTCACGAACTTCCACGTGCCCCGCTCGACACTGCTCATGATGATCAGCGCCTTTGCCGGGCGGGAGAACGTGCTGAGGGCGTACGAGACCGCGCTCTCCGAAGAGTACCGGTTCTTGAGTTTCGGCGACGCGATGTTGATCGTCTGATCCCGGGTCCGACGCCTGCGGATCCGATCAGGGGATGACCAGCGGCTCCCACCAGGTCCAGTTCGGGTTCGAGCCGGCAGGATCGGTCGATGGCGTGCCTGGAGCGATGGCGAAGCCCTGTGACTGAGGGACGCCGGCCGCCGTGTAGGTCTGGACCCCCAGCATGTCGCCGCCAGCCATGGTGAACGTGGGGGAGCCGTCGGGCGAGGTCGGCACGGGGAAGCGACCCGGGAGTTCGGGCCACAGCCCGAACCGGTCCACGGCGTTGCCCGCGACCAGCTGGTACCTCACGCTGCTGAAGATCCGCGCCACCGGCACGTAGAGGCGCGATCCGTCCGGGCCGGGCACGACGATCGACCCGTCGGCGAGTGGGGACCGGTACGCCTGGACCGGCGTGGACGCCCCGGCACCGGCGAATGCCGTGGTCACCGTGCCGAGCGGTTCCGTGGCCGCTGTGGAACCTGCGAGCAGCGAACCGGGCGCGTACACGCGGGCCTTGTAGGTCAGGTAGTCTGGCGCGCGCGCCGGCGCGGGAGTCGCAGCGGGTGCGGATGCCGCGGACTTGCCGGACGCGTCGTTGGAGAAGGTGAGGTTCGGCGCTGCGGCCTCAGGGGAGGGCGTCTGGATCCCGGCGGTCTGCGGCGCGGGAGCGCGGGAGACCACGACCGCTATCACCACCACAGCTGCCGCTGCGGCCGCGAGCGCGCCGAAGCCCTTCCAGCGGTTCCTTCCGACGAACCATTCGAAGCGCTGCGAGGACGGGCGCGTGTCGGCCGACGCGGTGTTCGAATCCTCGGGGAGGACGGCCTGCTGTCCGGCGGACTGCTCCGCGGCGATCGCCGAGACGGCCACCATCACGCGATCGGCGAGATCGGAAGGCGCCAGCGGCGCCGGAAGGGCATCGAGCGCGACGAGGTTCGCCGCGAAGGCGCGGCACTGCCCGCATTCGGCACAGTGCGCGCGGGCCACCTCGGCGTTCTCGTCGGTCACGTGTTCCTTGTCGTGGACCGCGGACAGCGTGGCTTGCGTGCGGATGCAGTCCATCTCCATCGCCTAGGCACCTCCCCTCGCATCGAGGCTGAGCAGCGTCGTGAGCGCACGTCGCGCACGGAACACGCGCGACTTGACCGTGCCGGCCGGCACACCGAGGACGGAGCCGGCCTCGGAGTAGGGGAGCCCGAAGAGCGCCACCGCGTTGAAGGCCTCACGGTCCTCCGGCGAAAGGGCGCGCATCGCGGTCTCGAGGTCGACCGATCCGGCCGCCTCGCCCGCGGTGTCGTCGTTGGCGATCCCGTGCAACTCGACCGGGTCGATGGGGGTGGCGGTGCGCCGCCCGGAACGCAGCATGTCGAGACAGACGTTGCGGGTGACGCGGAACAGCCAGGTCGTGAAGGCGGCGCGACTGCCGAAGCCCTCGAGCGATCGGAACACCTTGATCCAGACCTCCTGCGTCGCATCCTGAGCGGCAGGGGCATCCCCGAAAAAGCGGTACGCGTGCGCATAGACGGCGTCGGTGTGCGCTCTGACGAGCGACTCGAACGCGCCCATGTCGCCTGCTGCGGCCCGGCTCACCAGGTCCGCATCATCGCGCACGTGCTCGATCATGCCCTACCTTCTTCGACGTGGAGTCCCCCTGTCGGGTTCACCGACTCCCCCAGTCTCCACGAAGGGTGCCGTCGCGTCGAGGACGACGCGACGGCTGGAGTAGAATCACCGCCATGCCTATCGGAGACTTCGAGCTCATCACGTCCGACCCCGGTACCGCGGCACGTCGCGGCGTGCTCCACACCGCCCACGGCGAGATCCAGACGCCGCTGTTCATGCCGGTGGGAACGCGGGCCACGGTCAAGGGGATGCTGCCCTCGAGGCTGCGCGAGCTCGGAGCGCAGACGATCCTGTCCAACACCTACCACCTGTTCCTCCGTCCGGGCGCGGACATCATCGAGGCCGCGGGTGGTCTGCACTCCTTCATGGGCTGGCAGGGGACGGTCCTGACCGACTCCGGTGGCTTCCAGGTCTTCAGCCTGGCCGACACCGTGAAGGTCACCGACGATGGGGTCGCGTTCGACTCGATACTCGACGGCACGAAGCACTTCTGGACGCCGGAGGACAACGTCGCGATCCAGGGGCAACTCGGCGCCGACATCTTCATGCAACTCGACCAGTGCCCGCCGTATCCTGCGGAGAAGGACACCGTCGCGACCGCCGTCCGGCGCTCGGCGCAGTGGGCGCGGCGCTGTGCGGACGCCCGGAAGCGCGACGACCAGCTGCTCTTCGGGATCGTGCAGGGGGGCGTCTTCGCCGATCTGCGCGCCGAGAGCATCGAGCGCCTGGTCGAGATCGGCTTCCCGGGTTACGGCATCGGCGGCTACTCGGTCGGCGAGCCTCACGAGATGATGCTCGAGTCCCTGGAGCCGGTGTGCGGACTGCTGCCGTCCGACCGCCCGCGCTACCTCATGGGTGTCGGCAACCCTACGACGATCCTTCGGGCGATCGCACTGGGCGTCGACATGTTCGACTGCGTGCTACCGACCCGCACTGCGCGCCTCGGCACGGCGTTCTCCAGCGAGGGGCGGCTCAACCTGCGCAACGCCCGGTTCGCTCGCGACACGGGACCGCTCGACCCGCAGTGCGGCTGCCCGACCTGCGCGACGTACTCGCGGTCGTACCTGCGCCACCTCGTCACGTCGAAGGAGATGCTCGGGGCGATCCTTCTCACCGAGCACAACCTCTTCTACCTGCTGGACCTGACGCGGCGCGCTCGCGAGGCGATCGAGCGGCACGGCTACGGCGACTTCCTGTCGGAGTGGCTGGAAAGCCCGGCGGCGGTCGATTTCTAGCGCCTCCGCGGACTGCTCGTGACCGCGCCCGCGCGCGTCCGAGCGCGCGCGGGCGGTGCTATCATCACGTTTTGGCGCCGGCCCGCGGCGCAACGGATGTGAGGAGCGCGTCATGGCTGCTAGCGGTTCCGACCCCATTCTGACGATCGCCTATGTGGTGGTCATCTTCGGGATCTTCTACTTCCTGTGGTACCGCCCGCAGCAGGCGCAGCGCAAGAAGCTCCGCGACCTTGTGGCCGCTCTGCAGCCGGGCGACGAGGTCATGACCGCAGGCGGCCTCATCGGCACGCTGCGTTCCATCGACGCCGAGACCATGACGGTCGAGATCGCGGACGGCGTCGTGGTCCGATTCACGAAGCGCGCGATCATCGATCGCGTGACGCTGAGAGCGGGACCGGTCGATGAGTGACGGCGCGCCCGCGGTACCCGAGACGCTCGCAGCGACTGCGAGCGACGCGCCCAGGATCACCCTGGAGACGGTGAGCGACGCCCCCGACGTCACGGCGATGATCGAGGTGGCCGACGAGTATCTCGGTGCGATCGGCTACACGGAGCACGGATTCCGTCACGCCAACCTCGTGGCGCACATCTCGGGCAACATCATGCGACGGCTCGGGTATGACGAGCGGCTGGCCGAGTTGGCCGAGATCGCGGGCTACCTCCACGACGTCGGCAACTGCATCGGTCGCGACCACCACGGGGTGTCGTCCGCGCTGCTCGCTCGCGACATGCTGAGGTCGCTCGGCATGGACCCGTGGGAGACCGCGCACGTCATGAATGCCGTGGGCAACCACGAAGAGGAGTTCGGCGCGCCGGCGAACCCGATCGGCGCGGCGACGATCATCGCTGACAAGGCCGACGTGCATCACACACGCGTCCGCAACCCCGACCCGGCGGCGTTCGACATCCACGACCGGGTGAACTTCTCGGCGCGCCGGTCGTTCCTGCGCGTGGACGGCGAGGCGCGGACGCTGACGCTCGAGATCGACATCGACACGGAGACCAGCCAGGTGATGGAGTACTTCGAGATATTCCTGTCGCGGATGCAGATGTGCCGCGTCGCCGCGGAGGTCCTCGAGTCGACCTTCCATCTGGTCATCAACGGCACCAAGCTGCTCTAGGTCGGTTCGTCGTCCTCGGCTCGGCGTTCATGGTGTAGAGTTTCGGAGGATTTGGCGCGGGTGTCGAAGCAGCGCCGTCACGAGGCACACGATCGGAAGGTAGGGGATGGACTCCAGGCAGAAGAACTATCTCGCGTTGGCGGGCCTGGTCGTCCTGCTCATCGGTGCGCTGTTGTTCCTGCTGCCCCTCAAGGCCGCAGACAGCGTCTCGTGGCAGGTGGGCACCGCGAGCGGATCGTCGGCCCTCAAGTGGCCGAAGGCCGTCATCGGCCTCACCGCCGACGGCATCGGGGTCCAGCAGACCGCCGGTTCCGACATGACGCCGCTGGCCACGCTCGAGCAGGTGACCGGCTCGACCGGCACGGTGCCCGCCTCATGGCGCATCGCGGCGACGACCGAGTCGACCGTGCCCATCACGGTCGGCGGCAAGGTCGTGAAGAGTGCCGATCTCTCGTACGGAACGACGTTCACGGTCGGCACGTCCTCGCTCAGTCTGCAGGAGGGCGCTTCGTCGATCACGCAGGGTCTCGATCTGCGCGGCGGGTTGTCGGTCATCCTGACACCCAAGAAGCCGGCCGACGCGGTCGCCATGCAGCGCGCGCTGGTCATCATGAACACCCGCGTCAACGGACTGGGTGTCTCAGAGGCCACCGTGCAGCTCGAGAACGACAACCAGGCCATCCTCGTCCAGCTCCCCGGCGTGCGTGACGCAGCCGGTGCGCTCGACGTCATCGGCCAGGCGGGTCAGCTCGAGTTCGTCGAGGTCGCCAGTCTGCCGACCACCTTGCAGGCGGAGATCGCCGACGGCTTCAAGATGCCTGCCGGTTCCTACAAGCCGTTCATGACCGGCGAGGTCATCACGACCGCCAACGCCAAGGCGTCGACCAACGTGGCCCGTCCGGGTTATGAGGTCTCGATCTCGATGAACCCGGTCGGCACGAAGATCTGGGCCGACGTCACGACGCGCAGCTTCCCGACGCAGGCCCGCATCGCGATCCTGCTGGACGGGACCGTCGTCTCGGCGCCGGCGGTCAACGAGGCCATCACCGGCGGCGACACCTCGATCACCGGCAACTTCACTGCCGACGAGGCACGCAAACTCGCGATGATCCTGCAGTCCGGCGCGCTACCGGTCGACCTGCAGTTCTCGCAGACGATGGTCGTCGGCCCCACGCTCGGCCAGGACTCGCTGCATCAGGGCGTCATCGCCGCACTGATCGGGCTCGCCATCGTTGCCGTCTACTTCGTCGTCTACTACCGCGGTCTCGGCCTGCTGAACTGGGCCGCGCTGCTGGTCTTCTTCATCCTCTACATCGGCGTGCTCGCCGCCATGTCGCGTGCAGGGCAGTTCGCGTTGTCGCTGCCAGGGCTGGCGGGCATCGTGTTGTCCATCGGCCTGGCTGCCGACACCTCGGTCCTCATCTTCGAGCGCTTCGCCGAGGAGATCGAGATGGGCAGGACGTACCGGAGCGCGGCGAAGAGCGGCTCGCTCCACGCGATCATGACCTCGCTCGACGCCGACGCGGTCAGCTTCGCGAGCGCGATCCCTCTCTTCATATTCGCGATCGGTCCGGTCAAGGGCTTCGCGTTGACGCTGATGATCGGTCTGGTATGCGACCTCGTCGCGGCGATCCTGTTCACCATCCCGGCTCTGAAGATCCTGGCTGAGACCCTGGTGCCCAAGATGCCCGGCTTCTTCGGAGTGAAGGGTGGTGCGTCGAAGTGAAGTGGCCCCATATCGACTTCATGGGCAGGCGCAACGTCTTCTTCGCCATCTCGGCGGTACTGGTACTCGTCGCCCTCGGCTCGCTCGTGTTCCGCGGTCTGACCTTCGGCATCGAGTTCCAGGGCGGGACCGTCATCACCCTGACGAACACCTCCAAGGCGATCGAGGAGGTCCGTTCGGCCGCCGCCGGCGCGGGGGTGGTCAACCCGGTCATCCAGACCACGTCCCGCGGATTCATCATCCGCACGGGAGAGACCGGCACGGTCGCTGCCGAGGGGCAGGCGACGAAGCTGGCCGCCGCGCTCGGCATCGCCCAGACCGACACGCAGGTCTCCACGATCGGTCCCGAGTGGGGCGCCAACGTCACCAACTCCGCGCTGCTCGCGCTCGCGGTATCGATGCTCGCGATCCTTGCCTACATATCCATCCGCTTCGAGTACAAGATGGCGATCACCGGCGTGATCGCGCTCGTGCACGACGCGGTGATCACCCTGGGCATCTATTCGCTCGTGGGACGCGAGGTCGGCCCGAACACGATCGCCGCACTCCTGACGATCCTCGGCTACTCGCTCTACGACACGATCGTGGTGTTCCACCGGATCCGCGAGAACACCGAGAACCTGAGCAAGAAGACGTTCATGGACATGGCGAACGATTCCCTGAACCAGGTGTTCGCGCGTTGGGTGAACACCGGCCTCGCGTCGGTCATCCCGGTCGTGACGCTGCTGCTCATCGGTGGCACCACGCTGAAGGACTTCGCGTTCGCGCTCACGGTCGGCCTCCTGTCGGGCGCCTACTCGTCGGTGGCGCTCGCGAGTCCGCTCTACGCGATGTGGAAGGAGCGCGAGCCGCGCTACATGGCTCTGCGCAAGAAGTTCGCCGGGGCGAAGTAGCCCGGCTCCACGGACTCCGCTCAGACGGGCCCCGCACGCTGACAAGCGTGCGGGGCCCGTCTGCTAGCATGACCGCGTGCCCACCACCTCCCCGCAACCCGCGCGCTGGATCCTGACCCCCGTCGATGAGTCGGTCGTGGTCGCGCTCGCGACGTCGACGGGGCTCGCCGAGACCGTGACGCGCATCCTGGTCGCGCGGGGGATGGACACCCCCGAGGCAGTCCGCTCGTTCCTGACGCCCGACCTGACACGCGATTGGCGCGACCCCGGATCGCTTCCCGGCATGCACGCGTGCGTCGATGTCGTCGCTCAGGCCGTCCGCGAGAAGGTCCGTATCGTCGTCTTCGGCGATTTCGACGTCGACGGTCTCACGGCTGCGGCGCTGACCTCCCGTGGGCTGGCGGCGCTGGGAGCGGATGTCGAGGCGACCGTCCCGCACCGCTTCCGCGAGGGCTACGGGTTGTCGGACGCCGCGGTGGAGCGTCTGATCGGCATGGCGCCCGCGCTGGTGGTCACTGTCGACTGCGGGATCTCCAGCGGCCCGGAAGTGGAGCGCCTGCGCGCCGCGGGGATCGCTGTCGTGATCACCGACCACCACGAGCCCGGCGAGGGCGTGCCCGTGGGCGTGCCCGTGTGTGATCCGAAGCTGGGGGAGTGCGGGTTCGCCGAGCTCGCGGGCGCGGGTGTCGCGCTCAAACTCGTCGCGGCCGTCGGCGCGCGCCTCGGACAGCCGGACGCCTGGCGCGAACTCACCGACCTCGCGGCCATCGGGACCGTGGGCGACATCGTGCCGCTCCTCGACGAGAATCGCGCGATCGTGGCCGACGGACTCGCGCGGTTGCGCTCCCACCCGCGGGCCGGCATCGGCGCGCTCTGCGAGGTCGCTGGCGTCGATCCGCGCACCATGACCGCTGAGCGCATCGCCTTCGGACTCGCACCGCGTCTCAACGCGGCGGGACGGATCGCAGACCCTGCGGAAGCGCTCGCGCTTCTCCTCTCCGACGTTCCGGCTGAGGCAGTCTCGCTCGCGCACGCGCTCGACACCTACAACGTGGCGCGGCAGACGGCCGAGGCCGAGCTGTCGCGCGAGGCGCTCGCCGCGGCCGAGGCGGCGTGGCACGAGGGCGCGCGTTCGCTGGTCGTCGCCGGCGAAGGCTGGCACGAGGGTGTCCGGGGGATCGTGGCTTCTCGTCTCGCGGGCGTCTACGGAGTCCCCACACTCGTCTTCTGCATCGAGGGCGGCGAAGCCCGCGGCTCGGGACGCAGCGTCGGGACCGTGGACCTGCACACCGCGGTCTCGCGCTGCGCGGGGATGCTTACTCGTTTCGGCGGGCACGCGGCGG
>Ga0209748_1001391_pt1 | contig 11910 bp, 10 predicted proteins | sample BarGraIncu00421A_FD_185490 | JGI IMG/M metagenome (GOLD analysis project Ga0209748, IMG submission 185490) | Arctic peat soil microbial communities from Barrow, Alaska - Barrow Graham LP Incubations 004-21A (SPAdes) (version 2) | ecosystem: Environmental > Terrestrial > Soil > Wetlands > Peat... | reverse complement strand
ACCTGGTCTCACTCGCGAACAACCACGCCATGGACCACGGGCCGCTCGCGTTGACCGACACGCTGGCGACGCTCGACAAGGCCGGGATCGGGCACGTGGGCGCCGGTATGAACACGACGGCCGCTTGGAAGCCGGTGATCGTCACCGTCAAGGGACGGCGCGTCGCCTACGTGACCGCGACACAGATCATCCCTTCGCACTTCCTGCCGAGCTCGACACGCGCCGGAGTCGCGAACGGACACGACCTGAAGAAGCTGCTGGCGACGGTGCGCGCGGTCCACAAGAAGTCGGACATCGTGATCGTCTCGGTGCACTGGGGCCGCGAGCAGTCCTACACCCCCAACGCGGCCCAGAAGCACGACGCGCGGGCGCTCATCGACGCGGGAGCCGACGTGGTGCTGTCCCATCACCCCCACGTGATGCAGGGCATCGACACGTACAAGGGCAAGCTCATCGCCTACTCACTGGGCAACTTCCTCTTCCCGTACAAGACGGTCGAGGGGCGCAAGTCCTTCATCCTGAGGTTCGAGTACGGGCCGAAGGGCGTCGCGAACATCACCGCGATCCCGGTCTACCTCGGGGAGTGGGGCCGGCCCGTCGTACAGACGGGGGCGTCGGCGCGCTCGATCCTCGGCAAGCTCGCGTCGATCAGCAAACCGATGGGCACGCGCATCACCATCAAGGGCGGCATCGGCTACATCAGGCCGTAGCCCTGCTGTACCCCTCAGCGGTTGAGCGCCCAGAACGCGGCGGACAGGTACGTGGCGAACGCCGTCCACAGCGTGTAGGGGACGAACAGCCACGCCGAGGTCCGGTTCACCTTCCAGGCGAGAGCGATGAACACGATCCCCGTCAGCGTCAGGATCCCGCTGTCGAACGCCGCGAGCAGCCAGTCCTTCCGCACGAACTGGATGTAGGAGTAGGCCTGGTTGAAGAACCAGTTGCCGACCAGCGCGACAGCGAGCCACAACCCGATGTTGGCGATGCCCACCTTCGCGTCGAGCAGCGCCACGGAGAGCGAGATCAGCGTGAACAGGATCGTCCATACGATGCCGATGACGTAGCCCGGCGGAGCGAGCGCGGGCTTGGCGAGCGCGTTGTAGTAGGGCAGGTCGATCCGGAAAAGGAAGCCGGAGAGCAGGAACGCTCCGTAGGTGACGACGAACACCACGATGGTGGAGACCTTCACTGAGGCGCCTTCCTCGGAGGGGCGGGTACACTCCGGATTATCCCCGCCGCGCGCACGGCACAACCTCCCGCGTGCCCGCCCCGGCGACGATGCGCTACCATCGACGACGGCGCTCACCGCGCTCCCAGGCGAGATCGAAGGGCTTGGCCCCGGCATCATGCGCATCGGATTCTTCACCGACACCTACACGCCGCAGATCAACGGCGTCGTCTCGTCCATACGGCTGTTCGCCGATGCGCTGGAGCGGCTGGGGCACGAGGTCTACATCTTCGCGCCGACACCGCGCCAGCCGGGCGATGGGCCCCGCGTCGTGCGCATCCCGTCGGTCCCGTTCGCGTTCCAACCCGAGATGCGCCTGGCCTCGCTGTACTCACAGCACGCGTACAGCCTCGCCCGTCGCGCGAAGTTGGACATCATCCACAGCCACGACCCGTTCGCGATCGGACTGTTCGGTCTCGCAGTGGCCAAGCGCTTCCGTCTCCCCTACGTGCACACCTACCACACGCTCTACCCCGAGTATGTGCACTACGTGTGGGAGACCCGTTTCACCCGGGCGATGGCCGAGCGTCTCTCGCGCGAGTTCTGCGACCAGTGCGACCTGGTGCTGGCGCCTTCCACCAAGATCGAGAAGGCGCTCGCCGGCTGGGGCGTGACCGCTCCCATGGTCACGCTGCCGACCGGCGTGGACGTGCGACGCTTCGGCAGGAGGGATGCGCAGGCCGCGGCCGCGCTCCGGACGCGCTTCTCGATCCCTGAGGGCGACCGCCTCCTGATCTTCGTCGGGCGCCTCGGCCTCGAGAAGAACATCGACCTGCTCATCGAGGCGATGGCACGGATGAAGACCCCCGGGGCCCGCCTTCTGCTGGTGGGCAACGGCCCCCATCGTCCGGACCTGGAACGTCATATCGCGCGGCTCGGGCTCAAAGACCGCGTCACCTTCACAGGCTACCTGCAGCACGAGGACGTCGCCGCGGCCTATGCCGCATCCGAGGTCTTCTTCTTCGCGTCGCTGTCCGAGACCCAGGGCCTCGTCGTGGCCGAGGCGATGGCGTCGGGCCTGCCCGTGATCGCCGTCGATGACCTCGCGATCGCGGATGCCGTCACCGACGGCGCCAACGGCCTTCTCACTCCCGAGCGCGCGGAAGACCTCGCCGCCGCCGCAGACCGCGTGCTCGGCGATGCGAACCTGCGTGCGCGCATGGGCGCCGAGTCGCTGCTTCGCGCCGACGACCTGTGCATCGACCGCATGGCGGAGCGCCTCGCCAGGCTGTACGGCGATGTACTCGCGGGAAGGAAGCCCCGCCGCAGCCCGCTCGCCGCGATCGACGCGACGCGCATCGGGCGCCAGATCGTGCGCCTTCGCCGGCGCAGCCGGGCGATCATCCGCCACTATCTGTAGGTCTCCCGACCGTCGTTTGCCCGCGAACACCTGTTCCCTTACAATCGAACACGTGTTCGCCCATCCAGGCAACGACGGAGACCCTCGATGCAGCCCATGCAGACAGCCGAGCGCTCGCCCGAGACGATCGGCGACGTGCTCGCATCACTCAACAGCGCGCAGTACGACGCGGTCACCCACGGCGGGTCGCCGTTGCTCATCGTCGCCGGCGCCGGGACGGGCAAGACCACCACGCTCGCCCACCGGGTCGCCTGGCACCTCGCCAACGGCACCGACCCGCGCCGCATCCTGCTGCTCACCTTCACGCGCCGCGCAGCGCAGGAGATGACCCGCCGCGTCGACGGCATCCTGCGACGGCTGCGCGGCGACGGGGCGAGGCTGCCCGGCGGCGGTGCCGTCTGGAGCGGCACCTTTCACGCGATGGGCACCCGTCTGCTGCGCCTCCACGGCGCCTCGATCTCGCTCGACCCGGGCTTCACGATCCTCGACCGCGGCGACTCCGAGGACCTCATGGGGGTCGTTCGCTCCCAACTGGGCCTTTCCCGCACCGACCGCAGGTTCCCGCAGAAGGGCACCTGCATGGACATCTACAGCCGCACGGTGAACTCCCAGCGGCCGCTGGCCGACGTGCTGCGCGCTTCGTTCCCCTGGTGCCTGGAGCACGAGGACGACCTCAAGCGCCTGTGCGGCGAGTACGTCGAGCGCAAGCTGGCCTCCGGGGTGCTCGACTACGACGACATCCTGCTCTACTGGCTGGGGCTTCTCGAAGATCCGGCGGCCGGCGCCGAGGTGCGCAAGAGATTCGACCACGTGCTGGTGGACGAGTACCAGGACACCAACGCGCTGCAGGCGCGGATCGTGGCGCTGCTGCGCCCCGACGGCCGCGGCGTGACCGTCGTTGGCGACGACGCGCAGTCGATCTACTCGTTCCGGGCGGCCGACGTGCGCAACATCCTCGACTTCCCCACCATGTTCCCCGACGTCGCGGTGCTGCCGCTCGAGCAGAACTACCGCTCGACGCAGCCGATCCTCGACGCCACCAACCGGGTGATCGCCCTGGCCGCCGAACGCCACGAGAAGAACCTGTGGACCGCCCGGGAGGGTGGCGAGGCGCCCTCCGTCGTCACCTGCCACGACGAGGACGAGCAGACCGACTTCGTGATCCGGCGCGTGCTCGAGCTGCGCGAGAGCGACGTGCTCCTCAAACACCAGGCGGTGCTGTTCCGCGCCACGCACCATTCACTTCCGCTCGAACTCGAGCTGCAGCGCCGCAACATCCCCTACAAGAAGTACGGCGGCCTGAAGTTCACCGAGACCGCACACGTGAAGGACCTCGGCGCGATCCTGCGGCTCGCGGAGAACCCGCGCGACCTGTCGGCCGGGATGCGGGTGCTCACCCTGCTCCCCGGAGTCGGGCCGACCACCGCGCAACGCCTGATGGACACGCTTACCGAAGGCGGCGGCGACTTCCTCACCTGGGCCGACCTTCCCGCCCCGGTGCCAGCCGCGAAGATCGCATGGGCCTCACTCGTCGGGCTGATGATCGGGCTCACCCGTCCCGAGCCGATGGACTTGCCCGCGCAGGTGCACGCGGTGCGGGAAGTCTACGCGCCGCTGCTGGAGCGACGCTACGACAACGCCACGGCGCGCCTGCGCGACCTCGAGCAGATCGAGCGGCTCGCGGCGCGCTTCGACGACCGCCTCACCCTGCTCGCGGACATGGCCCTCGACCCGCCCGCCTGGGCGGAGGAACTCGCCGGTCCGCCGGTGCTCGACGAGGACTACCTGATCCTGTCGACCGTGCATTCGGCCAAAGGACTCGAGTGGGACGCCGTCTACGTGATCCATGCGGCCGACGGCAACATCCCCTCGGACATGGCCACCGGATCGGTCGAGGAGATCGAAGAGGAGCGACGCCTGTTCTACGTCGCCTGCACGCGCGCGAAGGACTGGCTCTACGTGTGCTTCCCGCTGCGCTACTACAAGAGCCCGTGGAACCACACCGACGCCCACGGCTACGCGCAGCTGACCCGCTTCCTGGCTGACGGGCCGCGCGATGCGTTCCACGACGAACCGGGCGGGAGCGGTGACGGACACGTCGACGAACCGGCCGACCCCGCCGTCAGCGGCGAGGCACTCCGGGGCCGCCTGCGCGCCATGTGGTCGTAGGGCCCGCTCGTCGAGAGCCTCCCGCAGGACGCGCGGATGAGGGTAAGAACTACGTTGGGCGCGACGCGCCCGACGCGCCGTGCCCGTCAGCCCTCAGGGGGCGAGCACGATGCCGCAGTTCTTCACGATCCTCATCCTGGTGCCCACGGCGGCGGTCCTGATCCTCGCAGCGGGCTACGTGAGCACGATGTTCGTGATGTTCGTGGCGGCGGGCGTCGACGAGATCGTGGTGGCGACGCAACACCGCATCCACCACGCGGGTCACGCCTAGCCGAACCAACGCGCCGATGTGACGTAGGCCGCGGACACGACCGGGCTCGCGAGCACGAGGATGAGGTCAGCGCGGCCGTAGAAGCCGAACGCGACCGCTCCGCCGAGAGCGCACACGGCGGCGATCGCCGCGAAGTGCCATGTCCGATGGCCGCCGCCTCCGCGCCGCGCGGCCTCGCCGACCACGCCGCCGTAGAGGATCGGCCCGAGGAACAGGAACGGGATGAAGCCGGCGACTGGAGCGGCCACAGTGGCGACGACCATCCCGTATGCGAACGCGAGCGCGAGTTGACGCGGCTTCACGCCCCCTTTGGTGATCTTGGCGCGGCCGCACTCCCGGCACTTGTAGCCGACGGGCGACTCCACCATGTCCTTCGGGCACATGTACCGTCCGCACTCGCGACACGAGACGTTCGTCTCGACGCCGGGGTGCCATGCGCATTCAGGCATGCAGGGGACCTCTCTCTACCATGACCAGGTTCCGGGTCCACCCTTGAACGGCCCGACGACGTCCTTCGTGATCCAGCCTCCGTAGAAACTGCCCTCCTGCGGCGTGACGCGCTCCCCGTCGACAAAGGCCTCGTCGACCCGCCCGGGGTAGAACGCGAGGTGCCCGCGCAACCGTTCGTAGCCGCGCGACGGGTCGAGGTACACCCACGCGACGTTGTGGGCGGTCCGGCCGTCGAGCGAGATGTCGTAGTAGCTCGCCGTCCCCTTGAACTCGCACCGCGTGTGCAGGGGGCTGAGCGTCATGAGCTCCATGCGGACGTGATGCGGGGGGACGTAAAAGACCGGCGGGTGCGTGGTCTCCAGCACGCGGAGCGCCTGCCGTGAATCGGCGATCGTCATGCCGCCGAAACGGGCGACGACGTGGCGGGTGGAAGGTTCCACGCGCGGGGGACGCGGGTAGTCCCATGCGGACTCCTGGCCGGGGCCCGGCTCGATCCGCTCCACGGTTGACGCTCCTCTCGACGCTCGGGACAACATGCTGTGCGCATGGTAGCGCGCAGCGAGAGACGCGCCACGTCATTTCGCGGGCGCCCACCGCTTCCGGGTGGCGTCGTAGTTGAACAGAGCGTCGAGCAGGGTCTCGTCGGTGGCGACCGCCGCGAGCGAAGGGAAGTACTCCACGTTCAGGTAGTCCAGGCTGTTCCCCGTGTAGCCGAACGTCTCGAAGCCGGCCACGACGGTCCCCGGATGCGCCTTGACCCAGTCCCGCATGAACGTGGTCCGCTGCGTGTCCAGATGGCCGAAGAACGGGCCGTCCAGCTGATAGTCGCTCAGCGCGTACGGATCCTCGGGAGTGTCGGCCAGCGGGTCCCGCACGTACAGGAAGCCGGGGGCGCCGGGGTGACGCAGCACGACGAACACGTCACCGATCTCATGTCCGACGATCGCCGGATACCGAACGACTTCGACCACCCGGAATGCCGGGAACTGGTGCGTGACCACCGCGTGGGCCTTCTTCACGCTGATCGCGAGCAGCGGACGCGGAGCGGTCGTCGCAACGTCGGTGTCCCACCCCTGCGTCGTCCAGTTGAAGCGGTACCAGAAGGTCGCTTCGGGCTTCAGAGCCCCGGTCGCGGTGATGCTGTAGGACTCGGCCTGGTAGCCGGTCAGTGGGTCCGGCATAGCACGCTCGTCCGCACCGACCCACCCGCAGGCGAGTTCGGGATGCGCACCGACCCATAGCCGCTCGAAGGCCGCCTGCGGTCCCGGCTCGTTGAGTTCATCGCGGCTGTTGAAGAAGTACTCCCAGGGGGCGGTGAGCGTTCCCACGCCCGACGCGCCCGGTCCGCGCGCGTAGTCGAGCTCGGCGATGTGCCGGAACCCGCTCGTTTCGGTGGAGCGCAGCCACGCGACCAGTGTGGGCGTCGCGGCCCTCGAGGCACCGCTCGCCCAGTACAGCGTCTCGACCTCGAAGGTCGAGTAGTCCGCGGCGATCCGCGCGCGGAACGATGCGGGAGCCGGGAGGGCGCTGAGGGGAGCAAGCATGCGCTGCCCGATCGACCAGCCCGCCCAGATCGCCATCGCGGCGCCGGAGAGGCCCACCAGCACGACGAGGGCTAGTAGAAGCGGGATGAGCAGGCGGGGTCGATGCTCCGGACCGCCCGCGTGTGTGACCGTCACGATCTCCTCGGCCACGTCTTCCGCCCCCGGTCAGCCACGGTGCGGCCCGACCCGAGGGGACGCCCGTCCATTGAAGCACACCGGCTCCCGCGACCCCGGATCCCCGACGGGCGCTCTAGTCCGGCATCACCACGATGCTCACGCCGATGCCCTGCGCCTTGGCGCTGTACATCTCCTTGTCGGCGGCGATCAACGCCAGGTGGAGGCTCACGGAGGCCCGCGGGTACGAGACGGCGCCCGCCGAGACCCTGAGTGCCGGCTGACCCTCTGTCGGCGGGATGTCGACCAGGCTCCGGATGACGGACGCGGCGGCGTCAGAACCGACCGGGAGCACGAGCGAGAACTCGTCGCCGCCCGTGCGCCCCAACACGTCGGTCTCGCGAAGACGGCCCGCCGCGTGCTTGGCGAAGCGGACCAGCGCCGCATCGCCCACGGCGTGCCCGTGCGCGTCGTTGATCTGCTTGAGGCCGTCCAGGTCCATCTCGACCACGGTGAACGGCGTGCCGTCACGCTGCGAACGGGCAACCTCGCGCCCGGCCAACTCGAAGAAGCCGCGACGGTTGTAGAGACCCGTGAGCGGATCGCGGATCGCGAGGGTCCTCATGGCTGTCAGAGCACGCCGGAGCTGGTGGGCCATGAGCGCCAACGCACCGAGAGTGAGGAGCCGGAAGGCGTCCACCGCGACGGTGGCGGCATTGACGGGCACGCCCCTGGCCACTACGTTCTGGACGCTGCAGAGCGTCGTGCCGAGGACGACCGCGAACAGGCTCGCCGTAGGCGTCGAGAGCCACGCGACGAGGACGACGACCAGGGCGAACGGCGTGCTGAGCGCCACGGTCGAATGCATGACGAAGTCGAGGACCTCGACGATGATCGAGGCCACCGAAGCAAGCACGACGCCTTGCCAGGTTCCGAGCCTGAAGCTGACATCAGCGAGGCGGCGGAACTCCCGGTCGATGAACGGCTCAGCATCCTCGTGCGGCCGGATCTGGCTTGGCATCGGATTCCCTCGGCCGAGCGTCACCTGCGGCGCCTCCGGGCGTCTTCCCACGTTGATGTACCGCCCCGGCGTTCACGTCAAACCGGCGGCGCCGATCGCCCCGGACAGGACGGGTCCGGGCGGTTCCGCTATACTGGCGCGGTTCCACCTGCTCCTGACGTTCGGTTCGTCAGGACCCCCGCGAAGTCCGCGGCTGCCCTGCCCCCGAGCTCGGGAGTATCTGTGTCCGATGTCCATTCCGGCGACCGTGGCACCTGGCGTCTCCTGATCGCCAGCGCCCTCGCCCTCACGGTGTTCGTCGTCACCGGACAGGTCCAGACGGCCTACGCGGCCCCTTCGATCCACTCGATCATCACCGGCTGCACCACCGCCGCCGGCTTCGGGACCCTCGACGTCGCCGCGATGAAGAAGATCGCCGACTACGAGAGCCACGACCACCCCAAGAGTCACAGCAGGTCGTGCTGGGGGCTCTTCCAGCTCTCCACGAAGATGGTCAAGGGCCACCCCTGGTCGGAACCGACGTGGAACACGAGGCGCGCCCTGAAGTACGTCAAGAGCCGCTACGGCACTCCGCGCAAGGCGCTCGCGCACATCAGGAGGACCGGCTGGTACTAGGCCGCCTGACCTCCGGGGCGGGCTACCTCACCGAGATGTAGTCGTACGGGCTGTACGCATCCGGCAGGCCCGTGTCCGAGTGGACCGCCCTCACGCGCCACACCCCTCTGTGGGGCAGCGACGTCGACGCCCGATACTTCGACTTGGTGCTCGAGTAGCTGTAGCGCCGCGCGCGCACCGAGTTGTGATAGACGTAGGCCCCGAGTGAGTTCTTCTGGTAGAAGCGCAGGGTCACGAGATACGTGCCGCTCGTGTGCCGCGGCGCGACGTAGCCGTACACGGTGAACTGATGGCCGCGCGTCACCGAGGCCGGCGCGACCGGCTTGTACACGGTTGCGAAGGACCTCACGGACCACTTGAGCGTGTAGCTTCCCTCGCCCGCGAATGCGTGCGCCTGAAGGTAGTAGTAGCCGGTGCCGGGCGCCCGGACGCCGACGGCCTTCGGATACTGGGCGCCGTCCGCCTTCGCGAGCGGTGTCGCGCTGCGCGTGTCCGTGGCGTCCCCGCTGTAGAGGTACAGGTCGAAGTCGGTCGACGTGGCGGGCACCCCCGTCAGCGACGCCGCGATCCACTGGCCGGCGTGCGCGTAGATGCGGTACACGTTGTCCGCGTCGGTCGTCGCGCCGAGCACGTCACGGATCGGCGACGCGGGTGCCCGCACGCCCCTGATGTTGTCGTTCTGCGCCGCGGTGGCGTGCCACTCGAGCACGTAGGCGACCGGGTCGCCGAGGTTCTCGCTGTAGAGGTCGATGTAGTAGTAGCCGGAGGACGTCGCCTCGTGGCTGAAGTGCGACACGCCCGCGACGGCGGCACTCCCCCTGAAGTACCCATCCGTCTCCACGTCGGTGGAGGTAGGGGGATAGAGCAGGAGCCACGGATAGGAGTCCGTACCCGGCTGAGGCGCGGTCGTCAACGTCAGATCGAGCGTCTGGCCGGAGTGCAGGTACACCTTGTACACGTCGTCGGGGTTGGTCATCCCGCCGATGGTCCCCGCTACCGGCGAGGATGTCGGTTCCAGCCCGGGGATGTTGTCGGTGACGGCGCCCGGGGTCACCGAGTAGGTGAGGCGGTAGGAGCCGGCGCCGCTGTACGCCTCGACGTCCACGTAGTAGGTCCCCGCCCTGTGGACGCGGAACCTGAACCACTCGTTCGAAGTGGCGCCGGCGCTCCCCGTGAGGGGATCGTCGGCAAGGACGGTCGTACTCCCCGGGCCGTACAGGTAGAGGTTCATGTCGGCACCGCTGAGCGGCCCCGCGAGCTCGACCACGAGCAGGTCGTCCTGCGCCAGAGCGATCGAGTAGACATCGTCCCGGTCCGTGACCCTGTCCACCGTGCCTGTGACGGGCGATGCAGGCAACGGCACCCCGGGGATGTCGTCATCGAACACCCCGGTCACCGCCCACGTCAGCTCGTAGGTGCCGGTACCGCTGTACGCCCTGACATCGAGGTAGTACCACCCCGTGGCGGGGGCCTTGTAGACGATCGTCTCCGGGTCGCCGGACCCGACCGAGAACGCCACCGTTGTCCCGGTCGTGATGCTCGTGGTGCCCGGACCGTAGAGCCGCAGATCGGGGTCGAGATCGCCCGAGACTGCGGTCAGGGACGTCTCCAGCGTCTGGTCCTTCCCCAGGCGGACCCGGTAGACGCGATCGGAAGAGGCGGCGAGGGTCCCGCTCACCGGCGACGCGCCGAGCAGGAGTCCCGGGACGTCGGAGTCGACGGGCGGAACGGGAGGTCCCACGGCCTTCGCGGCGTTCACGATGCCCGTGCCCAGACCCAACGAGGAGCTCAGCGGCGTGACCCTGCCGGCGCCGGTCACCCGCGCGATGACCGCCGAGGCGCCGAGGTTCGGGGCCGCGCCGATCACGAGGGCCGCGACAGCGGACACGAACGGCGAGGCCATCGATGTCCCGCTCCAGGACTCGTAGCCGTCGCCCGGCACCGTGGACAGGATCCCGACGCCGGGCGCCGCCACGTCGACGCCGGTGCCGTAGTTCGAGAAGGAGGCACGCGCACCGCGGCTGTCGACCGCGCCGACTCCGATGACGTTCGGGTAGCGGGCGGGATAGTCCGCCCCGTCCGCCACCCCCTCGTTGCCCGCAGCCGCGACCACGACGGCGCCCTTCGACTGCGCGTACGCGACGGCGGCACCCATGAAAGCGTCCGCGGAACCCGCGAGTGACAGGTTGATGACCTTGGCTCCGTGGTCGGCCGCGTACCTGATCCCCGCCGCCACGCCGGCGGAGTCGCCCCAGCCCGCTGCGCTCAGCACCTTGATGGGGAGGATGCGGCACTTCGGCGCCACACCGGTGATACCGATCGAGTTGTCCATGGTCGCTGCGATGATTCCGGCGACATGCGTCCCGTGGTCGTTGTCGTCCATCGCGTCGGAGTCGCCGTTCACGAAGTCGTAGTCGTTGGCGGTGTCCACGCGGCCGACGAGATCCGGGTGGGTGTAGTCGACCCCGGTATCGACCGCCGCGACCACGACGGCGCCCGACCCCTTGGTGACGTCCCAGGCCCCCGTCGCGGCGATGCTTCCCAACCCCCACTGCTGCGGGTAGAGCGGATCGTTCGGCACGTAGGTGGCATGGTAGATGTAGTTGGGCTGTACCCACGCGACGCCCGGGGTGTCCGCGGCCAGTTGTGTGAACAGCGGCGCACCGACGCTCAGCGGCGTCTTGACCAGCAGTGACGACGGGTCGCCCTTGGGGCGCTCGACCTGAGCGCCGCGGGCCTCGAGGGCGAGCTCGGCGGATGTCGCGACGGCACTCGAGTCCAGGACGACGACCAGCTCGCCCGGGACCGAGGGGGCCAGCGGATCAACGAGTAGCGCGCTGTCGGCCGGGCGAACGATGCTGGTGTCGGCCACGGAGCGCGAGGAGGGACGGACGGCCGAGGGCCGAGAGCCGAACGCGGGGCCGGCAGGGAGCACGAGGGCGACGAGAAGAGAGATCGCCGTAGACAGCGACAGTATCCTGGCGAGCCGCCCGCGCATGCGTCTCCTTCGTCGAACCCCTTGTGCGGGGTATCTACCCGTCGCCGACTCAGCGTCGACCCATCCGTGGATTGTATCGGCGGGTCGGGGCGTTGTCCCACCCCGGACGCGAGCGGCGTGCCGAGTGGCGTTCCGAGCGC
>Ga0209748_1001390_pt1 | contig 11913 bp, 34 predicted proteins | sample BarGraIncu00421A_FD_185490 | JGI IMG/M metagenome (GOLD analysis project Ga0209748, IMG submission 185490) | Arctic peat soil microbial communities from Barrow, Alaska - Barrow Graham LP Incubations 004-21A (SPAdes) (version 2) | ecosystem: Environmental > Terrestrial > Soil > Wetlands > Peat... | reverse complement strand
CATCGGAATGTCCACGTCCTTCGGCATCCACGGAGCATAGAAAATCCATTGTCCATTCTCAAGTACAATCTTCACCCGCCAATAGAATCTAAAAGTGACCGTCATCTTCTCCTGAGAAGGTTTGATGTTCTCTCTCATGACTTCTTCTCCGCCTCCACTTCTGTCTTCGTTCTTGTAATAACTACAACGCTTCCCCCGAGTGGAAACTCCTTATGGCATTGAGAACACCGTGCACCCTTCGTCTCAACGTCATAATGCTTGCACCAGACAACCACCTTCTCAGGGTTAGACCAGTTGCCGGTCGTGTAGTAGCAGCCGTGGCAGTCTGCCATTGATGGAATGTGATATCTATCTTCTCTCATGGTCTCCCCCACCACATCTGAGTTTGTTTGATGTTCCGCTCTACGGAACGAACATCTTTCATCTGCTCCTCTACCGCTCGCTGCGCCTCTTTTCTCTTTCGCTTCCTCTCCGCATTCAACTTCTTCCTCCCTCTGTCATATGCCGACTTCCTCGCCTTCTGGTCTTCCGTCATCGGCAAGTGGCTCATGGAAACAACTCATCCTTTACAAACAGCGGGCCAATCATGTCTTGGATTCTCCTGTTCGCCATCTTGATATAGTCTGGATTCAACTCGCAGCCGAGATAGTGTTTATGAAGCCTCACCGCCTCGATTCCAACAGTACCACTTCCCATGAACGGGTCAAGGACGGTGTCGCCTTCATGAGACAGTTTTGTCAAACACCACTTCATGAGTTCCAATGGTTTCTGCGTTGGGTGCACCCTGTCGGAATCGGAACGCGCACCATCAAATACTCGCATAACGGTGTCCACGCTTGTCCATGCCAATTCGGCCTCAGACAGAGTAAAATTACGCTCAGGCTTTGTCCAGACAAGCCAGCCCCTCGAAACGGGAAGCTGAAAGTAGTTGCCGCCCCATATACAGACGGTCTTGCCAACTCGCAGGATATGGTCAAAACACTCTTGTGATGGTGCAACGTCCCAACCGTTTCTTTCTGGCGTCTGTTCTGCCGCCCTTCCCCAGCCACAACCGCTACCGCCATGCCATACATTCGCTATCCCATACGGCGGGTCGGTCAACACAAGGTCAACCGATTTGTCGGGCATGGATTTCAGAATATCCAGGCAATCAGCACAGATGATTTCATTCATGCTGACACCTGCGCTTTGAACCTTCCTAATTTCGTTTTGTTGTGGCATTTCAAGCACAGGGTCTTACCATTATCGACAACAAACCGCTCATCGAGATATTGGGCGAACTCATGGACGTGATGTGCTTCAAGGTCGCCGCCAATCTGGCCACAATCTTGACAGGTATAGTTGTCGCGCTCGAAAACGGCAATACGCCAAGCCACATATTCAAGACTATGGCGGATACATGCATTCTCGGGAGTAATGCCGCCTTTCCAGTGTGAGGAAAGCGCACCAGTTTTTCCTATATGTGCCATAGACATCCTTGCCTTGACATCTGGAAGATTCATCGTCGCAGATTTCTTTGCTCGCGTCTCAACAGATACTATTCGTCCCGTACTCGCTATGGATTCTTTTGCTCGCGTTTCAGCAGAAGCGGTACGTCCTGTGTTCGCCATAGATATTCTTGCTTTGACTTCAGGCCGGTTCCTTCCTGCAATTATTCTTGCTATGGTCTCGGGAGAATGAACATGGCCCATTAGCGTTGCAGACGTTCTTGCTTTGGTTTCTTCCGAACGATGGCATCCAAGAGCAGACGTATTCCCCTTTTGTGCAACAGATATCAGTGCTCGCGTCTCTAGCAACTGGGGATGTCCTTTTCCCATGTGTGCCATAGACGACCACTCTTTTTGTTCATCTGTCATGTGCTGTCCACGTCTCATTGTCTCTCACCTGACCTTTCCTGACCATTTTGATGTGATGGTGGCAGCGGGGTCAAGTCCGCATTCGAGTAGGAGCTACCTACTCTTAGCCACCACAGTATTATAGCACAAAAGGCCGCATAGTCAATCCAGCACCCACGTTGCGTCATTCCGTTGCCTTGGAACTGTGGCTGAGAATTGCATCAGTATTCACCACAAAGCGTTTGCCGTTGTCAGTCTCCACGACGAGGATTGTCGGAGATATGACGCTGTAGATGATACCCGTACGCGTGTCCGTACTCCTCCAACTCATCCATCTCTCGAAAATGATTGTGTCGCCAACCTTGTACTCACTCATCGTCATCCTTCTTCTTTCTCCCTCGGTGACTTGTCCGCTCGGCGTAAGTGTACGTGACGTGCAGACCTTCATAGTAGAAGTCGCCAGTCTCGCGCCCTTCAGCCTTTCCATTTTCGATATTCATGCGGACGCACGACTGGATAAGTCCTGCGACATCGGGTATTCTTCCAAGCTCACCTTCCGCCGTGATGATTATCTTCTGGACTTTCATACCGCCTCCTTTGCGTTCTGGCAATCATGGTCAACATTTGAATCGTATAGACGTGTACCTGATGCTTTTCTATTCCAAATCATCACCACGCGCCTCATTTCGTCTTTCCCGCGACAATCGGCTTCCAGACCGGCTTTCCGCTTCGCGTCTGGATGTCATCAAGTTCCAAAGCCTTGCGGCACTCAGGGCAACGAACAGCCTGCGAGGTCAGATACCGGTTGAACCGACCGCAAAAGTCCGAGACGAACATTCTGCCGAGGTACTCGCACTTTGCCCTTCCATTCACACAGCCGAACGGTTTCACTATGCCTCTTGCCATCTTCTCTTTCATGACCCCTCCGCAGGTATTGGCGTAGGCACAATGTCCTCCTCGTCGATGGTCACAGTGTCGTCATTGCCAACCATTACGTCAATGCCGCATCCACCAATCCACGTCACGCGGCCTGTCACGATATCGCCCAATCTGCTCCCACCCCACGACTTGAACGAAACGGTATCGCCAACTTTCGGTCTCATAGCCGCTCCGGTGCAAGGATGTCTCCGGGCTTCATCAGACCATCGCGGATGAGGATTTCGTAGACGGCGTTCAGGACTGTCTGTTTCCCCATCAGTTTGAGAACCAAGTCGCCGGTGAACGCGTACACGACTTCTCCTGATTCGGCATTCTCGACGTCAGACCTGTATGGGTCAATCTCACGAACAACATATTTGTACTTCATCACATCATCTCCTTGGGATGTATAAGACTTGAACTCGGACGTTATGCCTGCGTCCCCAGTGTATTGCTTCATGTTCCGACCACATGAACACGTCAAGTTTCAATCCACGAATGGCGCCTCCAGTGTCGATGACGGTACATGGTCGACCTCCGTTGTAGCCTTGCACAATCACGATGGAACCGAAGGGCAGTATCCTCAGGTCTGCCGCGATGCCTCCGACATATACATGCTTTCCTGAGGCCGTCATGTGTGGGTTGCCGTCACATTCTGCGGCAGTCGGCGAGTATGCGCTGACCTCCATAAACAACACTTTGACTGGCACGGATGCTCTTGTCGTTACCTTCTTAACGGGAACCGCTACTACGGCCGCCAGCCTGCGTTCTCTGCGAAAGTTCACAACGTCACCGGCTGTCGTCACCCTTGGATTCATAATAACGAGTAGCAGAACAATCGCACAAGCAACGACAAGGCAAATAGCCAGCGTCACGAGCATGACGTGCAAGATGTCCTGCCAGCAATAGAAGTTGTCGCCGTGTTTGCGAGACTTGGCCCACTTCATGGGTTCCACCGGTTCTTTTCTCCAGCACCAGTTCCTTTCTCCAACTCTGAGACTCTCAATATCAGGAAGTGGATGCTGATGACGTTGCAAATGTTTCCGATTGCCAGTGCAATTATCAGTAAGGGTGTAAGTATGCTCATGGTGTCTCCTTAGAGTGCAAGTTTGCTTTGATTAGAAACGGCAGACCTTGTTGCATCGTATTGGCGAAGTGATAGGCATCTCCTTTGCTCAGATACACGTCAACGGTCACATGAAGATGCGCTACGTGTACTCGCGTCGCGGTGACATGGTCGGTTCCACGGATAGGGTGTCCGCTCTTGTCGACATCTGGCATTACCAGCGTATCGAAAGTTGGCGTCAGGACTGCTTCACTTACTGTGCCGGTCAGCATCATCAATTTCACTTTCGTCTTTGTCATAACTTCTCCTCGGGCTTTATCATGTCCGACAACTTCCTCGCTTCATCAACCGACAGATTAGCAGTCAACAGGGTTGGCAATGTAACTCCACGAGGTTTGGTACCATCATACATGTCGATTTCCATACGGCCCATATACACGCCTGCAACAATCAGGTCAAGTGTCCTTGTCATGGGGTCTCCTTTGGAATGAGGTCGTAACGATGCCATTCTTCTAAGTGTTCGCCGCGAGTTACCACAAGGGCGTCAATCAACGGACACTCTGCTCCTTTCTTGATGGCGATACTTCCCACGCTTGCCTCTCGGATGACGGCCTTGCGAAGGGATACAAACACTAACTCCTTGTCTGCCTCTAGGCTCATCAACGCTTCAACCGTCCCCAACTTCTTCAATATTGCTTCCTCCAGCAAGAGAATGTCATAGTGATTCCGCAGTTCTTCAACGCTCATCGTGTCATAGTTCATGGCTTCACCACGGGAATCATTTCATAGGTTCCAGGTCGTACGCGATACCTCGTCATCAACTTCGTCGTCTTGCCACCATTGTCGTGCTTGTCCTCAATGGCATAGCACAGACCGGCACTTGCATCGAGGATGATTGCCCTGCTCATGTCATCACGCAAGACTTTCAAGATGTCGATATTCGCTTTGTTTGGGTTGGTCACTTCGTGAACGTACCTGCTCAGCAATCCTGCCAGAACGTCATCACCTTTTATGGTCATGGCCTCTCCTTATCGGGTCGAAAGTTGATGGCCTGAATCATGATGTCGTCGACGCTCTTTGTGAACTTCTCGACCATCTTGTGCTGCTTCTCCTCGCCTTTCGGGTCAGGGCCGTCGAGCAAGATGCGGACAACATGCTCGTTGTAGGGGTCACAGCCATTATCGGCTGTTCCTTTGATATACGTCGGTACGCTAATGAACCGCCAGCGGAATCCGTCCTCGATAGCGATAACCCATGCTTCATGTTTGTCTATATTGACCTCTGCGCGGCCTTGTTCAATCCCTTCTCGTTTTCCCGTCTCATATGCTACCTGAGACTGTCTGCCGATTGCTTCCAAGGCTGCCATTTGTGGTACTGGATTGTAGCCCATTTCTTGCTTGCCCTCCAACACTCCATCCGCACGAACAGCGTCAACAAGGGAGCTGACAAACAACTTTGCTTCTCTGGCAGGATTGTCCATGTGCCGGTCTTCATAGAACGCCGTCAACTCCGTGGTGATGGTGTCTTGCAATTCTTCAACTCTTGTCACCGTCGACCTCCTTTGCCAGCACCACCGGTTCCCGCTCCTTCATCACTTGCTCACGCACAAGCAAGAAGTCGGCGGGCGCGTCAATGTCGCTTATATCAGAATAAACCAGTTCAATGAGTTCGCGGAATGTCATTTTGCCTCCTCAAGAATCGACGTCGGAATTATGATGTGTAGTCTGCCGCCCATATTGAACTTTGCGACGAATGCATCCAGTATCCGCTTGCGCTCTGCATGAATGATACCAGCTTCAAAGGCAGCAACCTCCGGCTCGACGCTCTTGCGGTATTCTGTGATAGACGCTTCTGGTATCTCGCCCCTTTTGGCTTTCAGGAACTCCAAGAGTGCCAGACTTCCAACGATGTGGTATCGCAGTTCATCAACCGTTGCCATGTTTCTTCTCCTCCACTTCTACCTTCGTTCTCGTTATCACAACAACGCTTCCCCCGAGTGGAAACTCACGGTGACATTGGTCACACCGCGCACCCTTCGTCTCGACGTCATAGTGTCTGCACCAAACGACCACCTTCTCAGGGTTAGACCAATTTCCGGCCGTGTAGTAGCAGCCGTGACAATCGGCCATTGACGGAATGATGTACCGGTCTTCTCGCATCAGAACACCTCCTTAGAATAGGGTTTCATCATCATGCTTGTCTCCAGACCGCGCCATCTTTGCTTCTTCGAGGAACGTCTGCGGGCCATCGCCGAGGTCGTCGTGAATCTTCCAGTCTTCGACCTTGCTTGTCAGCGTGTATCCTTTCCAGGTGTGGATGACGATAGTATCGACGCCGCGCATCTTCAAAACAGGAAAGGCGTCATCCTGTAATCCGAACCCTCTATATTTCCAACAAAAATGTTTCGCCTTTACGTCCTTATGAAGTTTGTTCTCGATGGTCAGGCCGACGAACACATGAGCATACTTCCGTGGGTCGTACACGCGCAGTTCTTTGGTGTTCATGGCTTCCTCTCGACATAGATGGTGACAAGTTCAATTCCACCTCGGCACGTCCGATACCACCAGCCGCACAACATGACCTTCAACCGCAGGGCATTGTATCCGTAGCGCATAGCGTCAATCTCGTCTCCCCACCTCATGTCACATCCTCCTTACCGGACAAGGCGTTAGTGATGGTCGCCCGTGGAGTGTGGTCGCACGTCACATACTTGGTGATGACACGCGTCACCTTCGGCCTGTTGCGCTCATCCTTCACTCCCCTGATGCGTCCGCGCTTGTACGCAATCTTCCAGACACGCCTCATGAACACGCGGGCAGTCTCCTTGTCAAACTCTATAACGCCTTCAAGTTCTGTTACCTCAAACATATCGTCCGCTGCTCTCGCGATGATAGATGTCTTGGTCTTCATCTTCCCATCACTCCTTTGCTGATTCCGTTCTCATAGACGTGTTCCTGTTCAACGCGGATTTCTTCGTTCTCCTTGTTGATTTCGTTCTCGACCTCTGCCCGTCCTGCCGCTTTGCCACGCTTGAACGCTATTCTCCAGACGTTGTTCAAGATGCCATAGATGTGCTGTCCTTTGAAGTAGCCGCCACAGTATTCGGCGCGTTCCGTTGCCGACTGTAGGATTTCTCCTTTCAGTTTGCGTTTCACTTGACCACCTCCAGCACGTCGTTGAACAGGATAGCAACGTGCTTGTCGGGTCTTCCATCAACGACGATGAACGCATACTGCCGTCCGAGGCGTTCGATAAGACCATACATCTCAATCGTCCTGCCGAATCGGCAATAGTTGAATCGCACGTGGTCTCCTTTTGCAATCAACACTGAACACCTCCTATGTCCAATCTTCGGTAAGAAACTGACCAGCCAATGAGTTCATTGCTGCCATCCCTTGTCCTGTGTATTGGCTATGCCAGATGCTACGGTGTAACTTCCGAGGAAGATAGATGACGTCTCGTGGATTGATATGGTGACCCTCACAGCCAACAAACCATGAGTTCAGCGGATTGAAGCCAAGGAGACGACGTTTGGCTCCTCTTTTGCGTCCTGATACTTGCGGGCCACCTTTCCATAACTTCGCTAGTGTTTCTGGAGACTTCGGTCGTCCCCTCAGAGAAGCAGATATTTTTGCTCTGACACTTTCAGGTACTGGGATTCCCTTGCTCCAAGTTGTTTTGCCTTTGTGCGACACCGATAGTTTTGCTCGCGTCTCAGGCGACATTATCTGCCCCATATGAGCCAAAGACAATTTCGCTTTATGTTCAACTGTCATGTGACTACCGAGTTCCATGTTTCTCACTCAACCTTTCTCAACCGATTTGATTGTTGGCGGCTTGCAGGGGTTGAGTCCGCATTCGCGTGGTCTCGAAGTCCACACTAGCCGCCACAGTCAGTATAGCACAAAAAGCCGGATAGTCAATCCAGCACATCATTTCGGGCCTTTGTAGACCTCATATTCTCTCCTTTCTCCGCTTGGCATCATCATCTGACTCAAACTGATAGTTCGTCAGGTGACACCGCATCGTACCAGCATACGGGCAGTCCATCGAAAACCGCGCCATGTGAGCGATGTTCGTCCATACCTGCGCGCGGTCTTCATGCACTCGTTCCGGCGTCGCGGCATCCTTCGCTATCATGTAGTGCCTTGGGTGATTGATAGCGTCAAAGACTTCTCGGTTCGACCACGGGCATTGAAACAGATGAGTACCGTCAGGCACTTCCTCCAGCGTGTCCGATATGACGGCATGGCAGACAGACCTCCAGAACTTGTCGTCGGGCATCTCCGCAAGTTCGGCCTCAATCATCGGTCGCAGGATGGCGATGTTTCCGGCAATCTCCATGAATCCGGTCATCAATCCGGTGATACTAGGGCCGACAGGCTCGAAGTCCTGTAGTTCATCGTCGTTCATGGCTTTTCCTCAGGTTTAACGATACGGATGAAGTTCTTTGTATGGACTTGGACAAGGTGACCGTGTCCCTCAACGGCACAATGCAAGACAAGATGGTCTGGTGTAATCATCTTGACCACGCCCGTCATCTTCAGTTCATCAAGCATATTGCCAGAGTAGAACTCGACCGTGTCCTGTAACTTCGCATCCGTAATCCACGGTTCAGGCGGCGGGTCTGGCGGACGCACCTTCATTTCCTTCTCAGGGCCGACACAGTAGCCACCAGAACAAGGACATCCTTCGACGTTGCATTCCTCTTGTATTTCTTTCGGACAGTCGTCACAATAATGGACATATCCGGCGTCGCAAACGTCTCCGCACATGCAATCACCCATCGGTTCTAGAGCACCGAGGACGCATCCGCACGGTATCTCCATGTTGACGAGTCCGGTATAACCGTTGACTTGAAGGTAGTCCTCAATAATGTCTCGGACGTTCATGCCTTTGCCTTCGGTTCAATGATGAACTTTGCTCCGTAGGGATACGCCTTCTTGCAAGCGTCACATCGGAAGTCTGACCACGGAGGCTCCATGAGATATTCGAGCCGCACGTCGAACAACTTGCACAGCGTCACGTGGTTCGGGTCTTTGTCGTTGATGAAGCAGCCGCGACAATTCCTTCCTGCCGGTATGTCACTCATTGCTTCGCCTCTATCGGGTCAGCAAATGGCGCGACGAAGAGTTCATAGACCGAATCACCATAGCCGCGCTCGCTGACGACGTTGAGGGCATTGCCCTTCGTCTTGTAGAACTTCGCGGACGAGACCTTTGGCCGCCACATGCTTCCAAAATCCACATTTTTTATCCACTTGTCCGTGAAGAACATGATATCGGGGAATATGCCGAACCTCTCCTGTTCGTCCGGACTCTTCTTGCGACAGACAACGTACAGCTTGAACGATGGGGTGTTCAACGCGTCTTTCACTTCACTCCTCCTTTCACTTCGTCATGTGCCTCGCGTGTCTTGATGCGGATACACTTGCGATAGGCCATGTAGTCCGCATCCTCGAAGTAGACCAGTTGATTCTTGCGGGCCTCGTTAAACGCTCGCATGAATCCGTCCGCTCGCGCCATGAGGTCGGTCAGTTTCCGATAGTCCAGAGACGGGTTCTTGTCCAGCCACGTATCAAACTTCAATGCCTTGGCTGTGGATTCCGACATCCAGTTGCCGAAGTTCCGATAAACAGAAGCCGACGAGATGTGTGTTGACCAGAATCCTTCAGGGTCATGTTCCAGCCGCCACGTGATACCTTTCTTGATGACATCCTCGGTGTAGAAGTCCAGCAACATCTTGAAGTTCCGCATGTCCGCGCCGGTCGGCTTGGCAGGGATACCTCTCGATTCATAGAACCACAAGGCCAACTGGTACGGAGCCGAAGGCTTCCTCAGCTCGGGAAGGTCAGGTGGAACATCATCATCTGGTACCGATTTCCGTACCAGTTCAGTTCTAATCATATTCTTCTCCTTTGTCTTTGTATTCTTTATTGATATTGTATGTACCGATTTCCGTACCAGATTCGGTACCGATTTCCGTACCAGATTCGGTACTAGTACAGATTTCGGTACCAGTTTCCACCCACCACAATGCTTGTTGAACTCATACTCTCCAGACTTGCTGGTACGCATTTCCGTACCAGATTTCTTGATGATGTTCTTCTCGACCAAGAGAGAGATGGTATTGATGACGTGTTTCTTGCAGATACCAGTCCCATCCACAAATTGACCGAGGCTGATAATGTCGGACTTCTTACTCCAGCCATAAGTCTTTCGTAGCAGGAAAAACAAAATCCTCCACTCGTATCCTGATAATTGGATATGAGCAAGAGCCTCCATGATGGTATTGGCTATTGGTGTGAACCCGTCCTCAAGTTGCGGGTTCTGAACGCTCATTGCTTACGCCGTTTACTGCATAGCCTTCCACGGCCTTCATGTGTGCATCAGTGAAGACCCTTCGCAAGATGTTCATGAAGAACCGATGCTCTTCCGGCGTCATCCGCGTCAATGCAGCACACTCGAGAACGATGTTCGGGATGCGTATCTGTTTCTGTTTCATATGTCACCTCCTCTTAGAATTGAAGGTCAGGCGGTGTATCGTCGCCTTGACTCATGTCTGGAACGTCAGGCTCGCTCGCCTGCTTGTTGAAGTTTGGACCGCCCATTGTTGTCGGGGCCATCTTCATTTCGGCCATCTTCCACATGACCAAGGTGTTGAGGGTGTCCTTCTGGTCTTTCAACAGGAACACGTAGTCAGAAGCGCTTGCTGATACGACCTCGGCTGTTTCCGATTCGGACTGGACTACTGAGGCGGCGTCCTTGGCCTTCAGTTCACGCTCGGCCACGGTCAACTTCTCCCCTTTGTCTATCGCTTCCTTCTGGATGCGGAGCTGTGCCTTCCGGTACTCTTCATCATACCGAAGGTTCGCGTCGGTCTTGTTCAGTCGTGCGCTCCTGAGGCTCGCGATAGCGTCAGGGAGGTCGATGAACGTAGTGTCGTACAATTTCTGCAAGAGGACGGTCGGATTGTCGAGAAGTTCAGAGATGTCTTGTTTGCTTTTACTCATTGGGGAACACTCCTGTTTTGTAGTCTAGTGGAAAGTTGTCCATCCAGTCGGTCAGAACGGCTCTTGCCCTGTCGAGAAGAAGCTCAAACTGCTCCGCGACATATGGAGCACCGCCATACATGTTCGTCACTCCGGACTCGCGCAGGTTGTCCAGAAACTTGTAATACTTGCGTGGGTACTTGTAGGTCTTGGCAACGCCGGTCACCTCACGTGCCTTTGCTACCACATCATCAAACATGTCAGTCATCGTCATCACCCTTTTGGTTCTTGGAGCTTCTGCAAAGTCTTCATGTCCTCTGCCAGCTCCATAAGTTTGCGGATGTGATGGCGGACTTGATTCAGGTTTTCCATCATGTGAATCCACTCGGGGTCTTTTCCACCGACAACGCAGCGGCAGTCCATATAGGTTCCTGCATAGGCGACCTTGTATATTGCCCGCTCCGCAGTATCCATGTCCAGCGTAGCCGGCACGTTCACATGAGCGTACACATGAACCGCGCCATCATTCACGCCTAACGTGATATGTACCGGATTGTAATCGTCGATAGGGGAAAGCACTACTCCGTTCTGTTGAATCCGAGTCTCGTCTCTCATGTCATATCTTGACCGTCTTGACAGGGATGTCGTCTTTCGCGTGGTGTATCTTCGTGAACCGCTCACCTGCGGCCTTCAGGAAGTCGATGAAGAACTGCCACTCTGGCATCTCGTAGGTTTCTCCAACCTTGAAGTCCTTGTAGCCAGAATATCCAGTCCCATCGCGCGCTCGAAGCGGCTCGTGTTCGTTGTGGATGCGGACGACGTCTGGTTTTCCGATGGTTGCCAGCGTGTAGTACGAACGACCGCTGTAGTAACGATGACGTTTGCTCCCCACCAATTCGCTATCAATTTCGTTCTGGTCGGCGACATTTCTTAATGCCACAAACTTGACCATGCTGTTCGGGAGTACTTGATAGTCAATCTCAGTCTGTTTCATACCTTCTTGCCTCCATGATGCTTGACGATAGGGTGTCGTGCAGACTTGCCACTTGGATTGCCGACGAGGTAGATGTCGCCTTTCTTGGTTTTCAGGACGAGCGGCTCTT
>Ga0209748_1001389_pt1 | contig 11916 bp, 13 predicted proteins | sample BarGraIncu00421A_FD_185490 | JGI IMG/M metagenome (GOLD analysis project Ga0209748, IMG submission 185490) | Arctic peat soil microbial communities from Barrow, Alaska - Barrow Graham LP Incubations 004-21A (SPAdes) (version 2) | ecosystem: Environmental > Terrestrial > Soil > Wetlands > Peat... | reverse complement strand
TCACCAAGGGACTGGGCCGTCAGCAGCTCATCGAGATCCTGGCCCGGCGGACGGCCGGTACTCCCGCGGTGAAGGACCCCGCGGTCGGGACCGGAGGCCCCGGCTGGTCGATCCCGTTCGAGGACACGGGTCTGCTGCACGATCGCGGCGTTCTCGCCATGGCGCGCTCGCAGGACCCGGACTCCGCCGGGTCGCAGTTCTACATCACGCTCGATGCCGCGCACGACCTGGACGGGAGCTATGCCGTCTTCGGTCGCGTGACGCGTGGCATGGAAGTCGTGGACAGACTCGCGGTCGGCGACCAGATCATCTCGGCCACCGTCACCAAGAAGTAGGGGAGCACCAGTGGACGATCCACATCGCACCGCAGGCGAAGCGGCCTACGCCGCAGGCGACTGGGACCAGGCCGCCGTGGAGTTCCTGGCCTCGGTCCATGGCTTGTCAGCCGAGGGGGCCGGGTACGCTCTGCATCAGGCAGGCAACGCGCTGGTGAAGCTCGGGCGGTTCACCGATGCAGCGACCGTCTACGAGCGGGCCGTCCTCGACAGCGGCTACGATCGAACCGCTGCGGTCTACGCCAACCTGGGGGCGGCGCTCAGCGCCGCACACGAGTACGGCAGGGCGGCCGACGCGTACGCCGCTGCGCTGGCCGACGAGCCCTACCCGACGCCCTACAAGGCGCTGCAGGGACGGGCCGGCGCGCTCTACGAACTCGGGCGCTACGAGGAGGCCACCGTCGCCTATCGGCAGGCCGCTTGGGCCGATGGCAACCCCGACCCGGGCAAGTCGTTCAACAACCTGGGCCTTGCGTTCATGGCGGCCGGTCGTCCGGAGGACGCCCTCGAGGCGTTCCGTGCCGCGATCGGGATCGAGAGTTACGTCGCGAAAGGGAAGGCGAACGCCAACCTCGCGCTGGCCTACAGCGCCATGGGCTTCTACGAGGAGTCGGTGCGCGAGTTCGAACGCGCGCGTGACGTGTTCGGGCACGAACTCACGGGCGAGATGCTCGTCGCCTATGACGAGGCCCGGCGTAGGGCCGGTGAGGACCGCAAGTCGCAGACCGCTCCGTTCGAACCGTTGGAGCTCGAGACGGTCGATGGCTGGCTGACCGGTGAGATGCCTCCCGCCATGCCGACCGAGGTCGACGGCAACGCGTTGCCCGACGCCGACAGCGAGGCGACCCGGCGCTTCTTCGACCGTTCCGAGGACGAGATGCTGGTGGCCGACCGTGCCGAGCGCAAGGCGGCGCGCTCCGCGCGGCTCACGCCTCGCGTCATCGCGTTTCGGGTCGGGGTCGCGCTTCTGGCCGTCCTGGCCGTGGCCGGGATCCTGGGCGGCCTGCTGTACGCGGGCTACGGGTATCCGACCCAGGAGCAGACAGTGTCGGGCCTGATGAACGCATACCGCACGGGTGGTCCGTACACCGACTACTGGGTGGCGGTCCCGCAGGCGAACGTCAAGCAGGAGATGGACCAGCTGCCCGCCAAGTTCGCCTCCTACCGGATATCCGGGATCAGCCGCGCCGCCCGCACGAGCACCGTGCGCGTGACCGTGCGGTTCGACAGTGGCGCGGAGATGGCGTACGACGTCTCGCTCACCCGCGAAGGGGTCGGCTGGAAGGTCTTGGGCATCAAGAACGCCTGGGGCTCCGCCGCTCAGTGACCGTTCGCACGTTTCTCCGTCGGCTATGCACGGCGGGGTATTGTCCGGCTTTGTAACATTAGTTACGATGCTCCGACCACGGAGCGTGTGGATACAGAATCGTCCGACGCACGAAAGGGAACACGTGGACCAGCACACCTACATCATGATCAAGCCGGACGCCGTCGCCCGCGGGCTCGTGGGCCGCATCTTGGCGAGGTTCGAGGACGCCGGACTGACGTTCGAGCGCCTCGAGTACGGCGTGGTCACCGCGGAGCAGGCCGCCGCCAACTATCGCGAGCACAAGGGCAAGCCCTTCTACGCGGGTCTCATCGACTACATCACGAGCGGTCCCGTCGTGAAGATGGTGCTCTCCGGTCCTGACGCCGTCGTCGTGTGCCGCAAGCTCATGGGAGCCACCAATCCGCGCGACGCTGCGCCCGGCACGATCCGCGGCGACTTCGGCCTGATCATGGATGCGAACCTCGTTCACGGGTCGGACTCGCCCGAGAGCGCGGAACGCGAGATCGCCGTCTTCTTCGCAGCCTAGGCAACGACCGCCACCGGACCTGCACAGAGCGGGCCCGGTGGCGGAGTTCTGTTCGCGTCGCCGGCAGCGACGTCGGGGGGAAGGGGCGGGCCGGTGTTCTTTCGAGTGATCCCGAAGCACGTGCTACCGGATCTCGTAAGGGGGCTCGCGGAGCAACACGAGGTGGTCGGGCCGGTGGCGAAGGGCGACGTCTTCGTCTACGCACCCGTCTCCGACGCCGCGGACCTGCGGCTCGACTACGACACGACGGTGCTCCCGGCCAAGCGCTGGTTCTTCCCCGAGTCGGAGGACCTGATGCGCTTCCGGGTCTCCGACAACGCCGTGATGGAAGAGTCGCTCGACACCGTCCCACGGGTGCTGTTCGGACTGCACCCGTGCGACGTCAACTCGTTGCTGTTGATGGACAACGTGTTCCTCGGCGACGCGCCCGATCCCTACTACAAGGCCCGTCGGGACAACACGCTGATCGTGGGCGTCTCGTGCATGCCGAACGAGCACTGCTTCTGCGACGCATGGGGGACCGGCGAGACCCACTGGGGCTTCGACATCTTCCTGACGGACATCGGCGACGACTACTACGCGTCGATCCGCTCGGTCATGGGAGCGGACCTCGTCGACCGCTACGTGGCCTGTCGCATGATCACGGACGAGGACACTGCCGCTTTCCAGCGTCGCGCCGCGGAGTTCAAGGGCGCCTTCGCGAACGACCTCGACACGTCGCAGCTCCCCGTACTGCTCGATGCGAAGTTCGACTCCGATATCTGGGACCGGCTCGGGGAGAAGTGTCTCGGCTGTGGAGCCTGTTCGATGGTGTGCCCGACCTGCTACTGCTTCGACGTCCACGACGAGCTCGACGCCGACCAGCTCCACGGTGTGCGGGTCCGCACCTGGGACTCGTGCCAGTTCAAGCAGTTCGCGGCCGTCGCGCACGGCCAGAACTTCCGCGACACGCGCGCCAGTCGCGTGAAGTACCGCTACTACCACAAGCAGTGGGGCTATCTCTCGAAGTTCGAGCGCGTGCTGTGCGTCGGCTGCGGCCGCTGCACCCGCGCCTGCAAGGCGCAGATCAGCCCGCCGCGGGTCGTCCGCGCGCTGCAGACCGGGGTCGTGGACTAGATGGCGACGTCCGAGACGCACAAGGTCCCCGTGATCGCCAACCCGTACCGGCCGTCGCCGGCGCGCATCACCTCGATCATCGACCTGACGCCGCAGGAGAAGCTCTTCGAGCTCCGCCTCATCGACGACTCCGCGCGCGACGCGTTCGACTTCCAGTCGGGACAGTTCGTCGAGCTGTCGATCTTCGGCGTGGGCGAGGCGCCCATCTCGATCTCCTCGGCGCCCAGCAAGCAGGGTTTCATCGAGTTGTGCATCCGCGACTCGGGTGACGTGACCGGTGCGATGCACAAGAAGCGCTGCGGCGACATCGTCGGGCTGCGCGGCCCCTTCGGACGCGGGTTCCCGTTCCGCGAGATGAAGGGGCACGACATCCTGCTGGTCGCCGGCGGTCTGGGGATCGCCCCGCTGAAGTCGCTCATCAACCACATCCATGACGACCGCCACGAGTTCGGGAACGTCACGATCCTCTATGGATCGCGCACGCCCTCCGAGGTGCTGTTCCGCGAGCAGTTCGACATGTGGAAGCACCGGGAGGACTTCGACCTGGTGCTCACCGTCGACCAGCCCGACGAGACGTGGACCGGCGAGACCGGACTGGTCACCAAGCTCTTCGACAAGATCCACGTCGACCCCAAGAGCACCTACGGCGCGATCTGCGGACCGCCCGTCATGTACAAGTACGTCATCGCTGAGATGCGCAAGAAGGCGATGGACGTCGACCGCATCTACGTCTCCTTCGAGCGTCGCATGAAGTGCGGCATCGGCAAGTGCGGCCACTGCGGCGTCGGTCACCAGTACGCCTGCATCGACGGCCCGGTCTTCAACTACTGGGAAGCCATGAACCTGCAGGAGGCGATCTGACGATGGCGCCGCGACTCGTCGTGCTGTCCCTGGCCTCCGATTTCGGGTGCCAGGTCCAACTCACCAACATGACCGATGAGCTTCTCGACGTGCTCGGGCTTGTCGAGCTCTCCTACTGGCAGCTCGCGACGAGCGGGCACATGCCGGCCGACTACGACGTCGCCATCGTCGAGGGAGCCGTGACCACCGCCGAGCACGTCGAGCTGCTGGCCTCCGTGCGCGAGAAGGCTGCCGTCGTCATCGCGATGGGGGCGTGCGCCAACATCGGCGGCATCCCGGGGATCGTGGGGCGCAGCGACCTCGAGGGCCGCTACGCGCTCGTGTACGGCTCCGGCCCGGCCGTCGCTGAAGGGCGCCGCGCACCGCTGCCGATAGACTCGGTCATCACGGTCGACTACCACGTGCCGGGCTGCCCCATCGACACGGCCGAGTTCCTGCGGGTCCTGTCGCACGTGCTGCTCGGGTTGTCGGACCGGGTACCTGATATGGCCATGTGCGCGTCATGCAAGACGAACGAGACCGTCTGCTTCTTCGACCGCGGCCAGCTGTGCCTGGGCCTCGTGACGCGCGCCGGCTGCGGCGCCCGTTGCACGTCGCTCGGGCGCGCCTGCACGGGGTGCCGGGGGATCGCTCCCGATGCGAACCTCGCGTCCGCCCGCGAGATCGCGGCGCGCGCGGGTGTGCGCGCCGGTGACCTGGACGACGCACTGCGCGTCTACAACGCCATGACGGAGGTGCACGCCTGATGGCGAAGCTCACGATCGAGCACGTCGCCCGCATCGAGGGGCACGGCAACATCACGGTCGACGTTGCGGACGGCGTGGTCCGCGACATCCGCATGGATATCGTGGAGCCCGCGCGGTTCTTCGAGTCGATGGTCGTGGGACGTCGTTTCGACGACGCGCCGCTCATCACGTCTCGCATCTGTGGGATCTGCTCTCCCAACCATGTGCTGACGTCGATAAAGGCCCTCGAAGTCGCGCTCGGCGTCGAGGTCTCCGATCGCACCAGGCTGCTGCGCAAGCTGCTCGTGTACGGGTCCTACCTGCAGAACCACGCGACGCACCTGTACATCCTTGCGGCGCCCGACTACGTGGGACTGCCGAACGTCTTCCCGCTGGCGGACTCGCATCCCGACATCGTCGAACGCGCGTTGCGTCTCAAGAAGCTCGGCAACGATCTCACCACGCTGGTGGGCGGACGGCCGGTCCATCCCGTGACCGCGGTGATCGGCGGCTTCACCTCGGAGCCTGAGGCGGAGGCCCTCCAGGGCTACCGCGACCTGCTGCTCGGCGTGGCGCAGGACGCACTCGCGACCGTGGAGCTGTTCGCCTCCTTCCCGGTGCCCGACTTCCGGACCGCGGGCGAGATGCTCGCGCTGACCGCCGGCGACGACTACGCGATCTACGACGGTGACACCGCGGCGCTCGAAGCGGGTTGGCGCAGGCCGTGCGGGGAGTACCGCGAGTTCATCGGCGAGACGGTGGTCGGCCACAGCAATGCGAAGCACTCGACCGTCGGCGGGAGGCCGTTCCTGGTCGGTTCGGTCGCGCGCGCGAACATCAACGCGGACAAGCTCAACGACGCCGGCCGAGCGGCTATGGCGAAGTCCGGCCTGACGCTGCCGACTCGCAACCCGTTCCACATGAACGTGCTGCAGGCGGTCGAGCTCGCGGATGCGTCGGCGCGATGCGCAGGCTACATCGAGCGCCTGCTGGACATGGGGGGCTCGTCGATCCCCGAGCCATTCCGCATCCGCGCGGGCGAGGGTGGATCGGCGACCGAGGCCCCGCGCGGGACGCTGTACCACTCCTACGCGGTCGACGACGATGGCATCGTCACCCGCGGCGACGTGATCACGCCGACCGCCCAGAACCTCGCGAACATCGAGGCTGACATGCGCGCCTTTGCGCCCACGATCGCAGACCGTTCCACCGAGGTGTTCACACTCCTGGTCGAGGAACTCGTGCGGTCCTACGATCCTTGCCTGAGCTGCGCCGTACACTGACGCGCGGGACGGTCCGTCTTCCGGGCGCCGCGGGCAGGATTCGCGTCACCGGCGCCGTATAGAGTCGGAACGGGGACGTTGAGTGATGTGACGCTTCATACCGACGCTCCGCCGATGGAGGCGAGCGCGGTGCGCGATGCGGACGGGACGTCGATACGAAGGAGTGTCCATGGCTGGTGGGGCGTTCCGGGGCGGCATACATCCGCCCGACCACAAGGGTGCAACGAGTGGGTCGCCGATCGAGCGCGCGCCCTTGCCCGACCGGCTGACGGTGCCGATGAGCCAGCACCTCGGCGCGCCCTGCGTGCCGCTGGTCGCCAAGGGCGACCGGGTCGAGCGCGGCCAGCTCATCGGCGAGATCGACGCGCTCATCTCCGCCCCCGTCCACGCTCCGGCGTCGGGCGAGGTGGTGGCGATCGTGTCCGCCCTCACTCCCGCCGGCATCCGCGCGCCCTGTGTGGTGATCGAGCCCGAGGCGGGCCAGGACCGCGACGCCTACATCCCGATCCGTCCCGAGCATGAGGGGGCGGGTCCGTCCGCCCGGGCCGCCGGGCTCGTCGGGTTGGGCGGTGCCGCGTTCCCGGCGGCCGTGAAGCTCGTTCCCTCGAAGCACACCCCGATCGACACCGTCATCCTGAACGGCTGTGAGTGCGAGCCCTTCCTGACGTGCGACCATCGCGTGATGCTGGAGAGCCCCGACCGCGTCATCGCCGGCGCCCTGCACATCGCCCGCGCGGTCGGAGCCACTCGTACCGTCGTCGCGGTCGAGGACAACAAGCCGGACGCGATCGAGGCGCTGCGAGCGGCGGCGCCCGACGGCGTCGAGGTCCTCACCGTGCGCACCCGCTACCCGCAGGGCGCGGAGAAGCAGCTCATCTTCGCCGTCACCGGGCGCGTGGTGCCCGGCGGCAAGCTCCCTGCGACCATCGGGTGCCTCGTCCACAACGTGCAGACCGCCGCCGCACTCGCCGACGCCATCGAGACCGGCCTTCCGCTGATCGAGCGCGTGGTGACCGTCTCCGGCGCCGTGGCGCGTCCCGGCAACTTCCGGGTGGCCATCGGCACGCCCGTCTCGTCGCTGCTCGCGCTCGCGGGCGGGCTGACGCCGGACGCGGTGAGGGTGATCGCGGGCGGACCGATGACGGCGCAGCCGCTCGGAGACCTCGACGTCCCCGTCGTGAAGGGCATGTCGGGGGTCGTCGCGCTCACCGCCGACGAAGCCGCACCCATCGTCGACTCGGACCAGCCCTGTATCCGCTGTGGCCGGTGCGTCGAGGCGTGCCCGATGGTGCTGCACCCCTATGCGATCGCCAACTACGCTGATCGCCGCATGTGGGACGGGTGCGAGCGCTTCTTCGCTCTCGACTGCATCGAGTGCGGGTGCTGCTCCTACGTATGTCCGACACGCCGGCCGTTGCTGCAGCTCGTGCGCACGGGCAAGGGCGCTCTCATGGCGAAGGGGGTGCGCAGGTGAGCGACTCCATGGAGTCCAAGGTAAAGGTCGCGCCCGCCAGCCTGCCGCCCGTCGCAGGTGTCCGCCAGGTCGCGGCGGGTCCGCATATCGCGGGCGCGCCGTCCGGCAGGCGGATCATGCTCCTCGTCGTCGGCGCGCTGACCCCCGCGGCGCTATGGTCGGTGTGGTGCCTGGGGCTGCCCGCGGTCGTGGTGTATGTCTGCTGCATCGTCGCGTCTGTGGGCACCGAGTTCGCCTGGAACGCCCTGCTGCATCGCCCTCAGACCGTCATGGACGGGAGTGCTCTGCTCACCGGCGTCCTGCTCGCGATGTGCATGCCGCCCATGACCCCGTGGTGGATCTGCATGGTCGCGGGCATCGTCGCCATCGGCCTCGCGAAGATGCTCTTCGGCGGGCTCGGCTACAACCTGTTCAACCCGGCGCTCGTCGGCCGCGCGGTCGCGCTGCTCAGCTGGCTCGGCGTGATGGGCGAGCTCAAGCCGTATGCCGGCGGTTGGCTCGTCGCGGTGCAGAACGTGCCCGCGACGGGCAAGTTCGACGCGATCAACGGGGCGACCCGCCTGGCGATCGCCGCCGCGGACCGCGCGGCGGGTGGCGCCTACCATTTCGACCTCGCCGCGCAGTATCCCGCGCTGTTGTTCCGCAACCTCGCCGGCTCGGTGGGTGAGGTGTCAGCGGCGCTGCTGATCGCGGGAGGACTCTTCCTCATCGTCGTCAAGGTCGTCGACTGGCGCATCCCGCTGGGCTACATCGGCACCGTGGCTGTGCTCTCGTGGGCGTTCGGGTCGGACCCTGTCTTCAACGTGCTGGCGGGCGGGGTCGTGCTCGGGGCCTTCTTCATGGCCACCGATTACGTCACGTCACCGATCACGAAGAACGGCCGTCTCGTCTTCGGTGTCGGGTGCGGCCTGTTCAACATCGTGACGCGCTTCTACGGGCCGATGCCTGAGACGACAACCTTCGCGATCCTGTTCATGAACGGCCTCGCGCCGATCATCGATCGGATGTTCATGCCGCACCCGTTCGGCTGGGTCAAGCCGGTCAAGGAGGCGAAGGCGCATGCGTGACAACATCTACCTCCGTCTCGGGATGCCGGTGCTGGTCATCTGCATCCTGTCCGCGGCCGGGCTCGCCATCACCTACGGGTTCACGAGGGGACCCATCGAGCGCCAGGCGCGCGAGGCCGAGCAAGAGTCGCTGAACGCGGTGCTGCCCGATGCGAAGACGTTCGAGCGGGTGACCGCCGCAGCGCTGCTCGCGAAGGCGTCCGCGGCCGCGGGTGACGTGACCATCGACGGCGTGTTCCGCGCTCTCGACGGGACCGGCGCGACCGTGGGAGTGGGCCTGTTGGTCGGCTCACGAGGTTACGGCGGCCCGATCCGCATGGCCGTCGGCGTGGATAGGAACGGGAAAGTCACCAGCGTCACGATCGTCTCCATGAACGAGACGCCCGGTCTGGGCTCGAAGATCGTGGACGACAAGACGTTCCTGCCCCGGTTCGGCGGGCTCACCAGTGCGGAAGAGGCGAGGAAGGTCGACACCATCACGGGGGCGACGAAGTCCTCACGCGGCGTGCGCAAGGGCGTCGAGGCGGCACTGGCGGCGCTCCAGGCCATCGGCGGAGTGGAGGGGGTGAGCGCGCGATGAAGGAGTTCATGGCGGTCTTGCGCAACGGGCTGTCGTTGGAGAACCCTCTGACGGTCCTGATGATCGGCCTGTGCTCGACGCTCGCCGTCTCGGCCAAGTTCGAGGGCTCGCTGTTCATGGGCATCGCGGTCATCTTCGTGCTCGTCATGAGCAACGTGCTCATCTCGGCGGTGCGCCGGTTCACGCCCGACGAGGTCCGCATCCCCATCTTCATCGTGATCATCGCGGCGTTCGTGACGATCGTCGACCTGGTGCTCAAGGGCTACTTCCCGAGCGTCTACTCGTTCCTCGGCGTCTGGATCCCCCTGATCGTGGTCAACTGCATCGTCCTCGGCCGCGCGGAGGCGTTCGCGTATCACAACGGCGTGGTGCTCTCGATCGCCGACGGCATCGGGATGGGCGTGGGCTACACGATCATCATCTCCGGCCTCGGCGCGTTCCGCGAGTTGTTCGGCAGCGGCAAGCTGGTCTTCCTGCAGCACACCCTGGTGAGCTTCGGCTCCGCGTATCGGGGTCCGAACATCCTGCTGCTGTTCCCGGGCGCGTTCCTGCTCTTCGGTCTCATCGTGGCCGGTTCCCGCGCGCTGAACAAACGGCTGATGGCGCGGAAGGAGGCGGTCTAGATGCACGCCGTGACGCAGCTGATGCTGCTCCTCGTCGGCGCTGCGCTCGTGAACAACATCCTGCTGACCCGCTTCATCGCGCTGTGCAGCTTCTTCGGCATCTCCGACAACATGCACACCTCGATCGGCATGTCGCTCGCCGTGATCTTCGTCATGATGCTGGCCTCCACGGCGACCTGGATCGCCTACTACGGCATGCTGGTGCCGCTCGGCGTGGGCGAGTTCCTCTACATCCCCGCCTTCATCCTGGTCATCGCGGCCCTCGTGCAGTTCGTCGAGATGTACCTGCGGAAGTACTCGCCCGCGCTTTACCGTGCCATGGGCATCTACCTGCCGCTGATCACCACGAACTGCGCCGTTCTGGCGGCCGCCACAGAGGCCGTCAAGCCGGGCTTCTTCAAGATGAACATGGCGTACAACTTCACGCTCGGCGAGAACCTCATTTACACGCTGGGCGTGGCGGTCGGCTACGGGTTCGCGCTCCTGTGCTTCACCGCGCTCCGGGAGCGGCTGGACCTGGCCCCCGTCCCCGACGCGCTCAAGGGCATCCCGATGGCCTTCATCGCGGCCGCGCTGCTTTCGATCGGCTACATCGGACTCGGCTCGCTCTTCGGGCTGTAGGGGAGGCGACATGGACATCGCACTGGTTCTCAAGGCGGTCCTGGCCCTCTCGGTCCTGGGCGTCATATCGGTCGCGCTGCTGGCCACGGCTGCGCAGAAGTTCGCCATAGAGGTGGACCCGAACATCGAGGCCATCCTGAGCGCGCTGCCCGGCGCCAACTGCGGCGCCTGCGGCAACCCGTCGTGTTTCGCGGCCGCGGAGGCGATAGCCGCCGGTCGCGCACCCGCGACGACCTGTGTGGCGGGCGGAAAGTCGACGGCGGAGGCGATCGCCGAGATCCTCGGCGAGAGCTGCGAGTTCATCCCGCTCGTGAGCGTGCGTCACTGCGGCGGCGGCACGAACACCCGGCGCGAGTACGAGTACAGCGGTCTGCGCAGCTGCGCCTCGGTCGCCAAGCTGGCGGGCGGCGGCATCGCATGTCCCAGCGGGTGCTTCGGGTTCGGCGACTGCGTGGCGGCGTGTCCGTTCGATGCGATGTCGCTCGACGAGCGGGACCTGCCCGTGATCGATCTGGCGAAATGTACCGGCTGCGCGATCTGCGTCAAGGAGTGCCCGCGCGGAGGGGCCGGATTGCTCCAGGTCGTGGACGACCAGTCCGCTGTCGCTGTCCGGTGCTCGTCGCGTGAGGCGGTGAGGGACCGTCGGGCCGTGTGCTCGATGTGCTGCATCGCCTGCCGGAAGTGCGAGAAGGCGTGCCCGACGGGGGCCATGCGCCTCGTCGATGGTCTGGCGGTGCTGGATCCTTCCCTGTGCATCTCCTGCTACGCGTGCGTCGAGGCGTGTCCTCAGGACTGCATCGACGTGTACGGCAGGGCCTCATCGCAGTCGGCATCGACCCTCGACGGGCTCGCGAAGTCCTATCCGGGGTTCAGGGTCGATGATGCGGCCGTCGCGGCCGCATCAGCCCAACGCGCCACCGACGTGCCGGTGGCGCCTGCGGAGGCCGGCGCGTGACGCGCGGGGACCGCATCGTGGTGGCCCTTGTGGCCGCGCTCGCGCTGGCGGCATGGCCGCTTGCGGGCATGGCGTCGGGGCATGACGCCGCGGTTGCGGTGATCACGGGGCCGCGCGCGACCTACCGCGTGCCCCTCGACGCGACCCGTCGCCTGGACGTCCGCGGTCTGGAGAGCACGGTGACGATCGTGGTGGAGCACGGGTCGGTGCGCGTGGCCGACTCCGGCTGCCGCGACCGTCTGTGCGTCCGGAGCGGCGCCATCTCCGCGGCGGGTTCCGCGATCGTGTGCGCTCCCAACGGGGTAACCGTCCGGATCGGGGGCAGGGCCGATGCGCCCGATGCTCTCATCCGGTAGCGCGCGAGCCGTCGCCGTGGTCGCGATGCTGGTCGCTGTCGGCGCGATCCTCGGCATCGTCGAG
>Ga0209748_1001388_pt1 | contig 11921 bp, 8 predicted proteins | sample BarGraIncu00421A_FD_185490 | JGI IMG/M metagenome (GOLD analysis project Ga0209748, IMG submission 185490) | Arctic peat soil microbial communities from Barrow, Alaska - Barrow Graham LP Incubations 004-21A (SPAdes) (version 2) | ecosystem: Environmental > Terrestrial > Soil > Wetlands > Peat... | reverse complement strand
TGTCGTCGATGTGGACTCTTGGACACTATCAGCCTGTTATCCCCGGGGTAGCTTTTATCCGTTGAGCGCTGCATCTTCCACACGAAGTGCAGCGGATCACTAACTCCGACTTTCGTCTCTGCGCGAGATGTACCTCTTGCAGTCAAGCATGCTTATGCGTTTGCACTATCAATCCGATTTCCATCCGGATCTAGCATACCTTTGAACGCCTCCGTTACTCTTTAGGAGGCGACCGCCCCAGTCAAACTACCCACCAGACACTGTTCCCAGGCCAGAAATTGGTAATAAAACTGAAGAATTTGAAAGTTTATTCGAAGTTGGAATAAAACGCCCATAAATGTGCGCTTTACTACCAACCAAGAAAAAACAATCTTCTTCAGATTACTCTCAATTTGTGGCCTAGGTTAGAATCAAACTTTATCAAAGGTGGTATTTCAAGGTTGACTCCACCGGGACTAGCGTCCCAGCTTCAAAGTCTCCCACCTATCCTACATATGATAAAGCCTAATCCAATGCCAAGCTATAGTAAAGCTCCACGGGGTCTTTCCGTCTTGCTGCGGGTAAACGGCATCTTTACCGCTATTGCAATTTCACTGGGTCCCTCGCTGAGACAGTGATCAGACCATTACGCCATTCGTGCGGGTCGGAACTTACCCGACAAGGAATTTCGCTACCTTAGGACCGTTATAGTTACGGCCGCCGTTTACTGGGGCTTCAGTTCAAAGCTTGCACCTCTCCCCTTAACCTTCCAGCACTGGGCAGGCGTCAGTCCGTATACATCCACTTACGTGTTAGCACAGACCTGTGTTTTTGATAAACAGTTGCCTGATCTCTTTCGCTGCGGGCTATATTGCTATAGCCAGAGCATCTCCCGAAGTTACGCTCGCTGTTTTGCCGAGTTCCTTAGCGAGGGTTCTCCCAATCACCTGAGGATACTCTCCTCGACCACCTGAGTCGGTTTGCGGTACGGACGCCATTATCTATTAACCTACAGATTTTCTAGTCCGTGTCTTCTCTCGAATCCTGTATCACTACAGTCTTACTCGACAACTTTGGTTGCCTTAAACAGATATAGCCTTGAAATCTGCTCGAGTTTATGCCCGGCGTCATGTAGGGAACAATAATAGCGGTACTGGAATATCAACCAGTTGTCCATCGCCTACGCCTTTCGGCCTCGGCTTAGGCCCGACTAACCCTGGGGCGATTATCGTTGCCCAGGAAACCTCGGTCTTGCGGTGGATAGGTTTTTCACCTATCTTATCGTTACTCATGCCAACATTCTCACTTCCATGCACTCCACCAAACTTTCCAGTTCAGCTTCACAGCAGCATGGAACGCTCTCCTACCACCCCGTGTAAAACACGGGATCCGTATCTTCGGCACTATGCTTAGCCCCGTTATATTTTCGGCGCAGAATCATAATAGACCAGTGAGCTATTACGCACTCTTTAAATGCATGGCTGCTTCTAAGCCAACATCCTGGTTGTTTATACAACTCCACATCCTTTCCCACTTAGCATAGATTTAGGGGCCTTAGATGACGGTCTGGGCTGTTTCCCTTTTGAGCGCGAAGCTTAGCCCCCGCGTTCTGACTGCCGTAGTAATTGCATCCGGTATTCGGAGTTTGATTGGGTTTGCTAAGCTTGCGCCCGCTAGCCCATTCAGTGCTCTACCCCCGGATGTTAGTATACGACGCTAGCCCTAAAGCTATTTCGGAGAGAACCAGCTATCTCCAGGTTCGATTGGAATTTCTCCGCTAACCACAGTTCATCCCCCCCATTTGCAGCTGAGGTGGGTTCGGCCCTCCACTTCCTTTTAGAGAAGCTTCAGCCTGACCATGGTTAGGTCACCTGGTTTCGGGTCTAATCAATGCAACAATTGAATCGGACTATTAATCCTCGCTTTCACTATGCCTCCGCCCTCTGGGCTTAAGCTGCTACATCAATTAACTCGTTGGCTCATTCTACAAAAGGCACGCCGTCACAGAACAAGTCTGCTCCGACTCCTCGTAGGCACACAATTTCAGTTTCTATTTCACTCCCCTCACCGGGGTTCTTTTCACCTTTCCCTCACGGTACTTGTTCACTATCGGTAGATTAGAATATTTAGCCTTAGATGGTGGTCCACCCAGATTCAAACAGGATTTTACGGGTCCCGTCCTACTCGAGAACAAACGTATAAAGACAAAGAATTTTTATGTACGGGGCTATCACCCTCTATGGCGGTCCTTTCCAGGTTCCTTCCATTAACTCTTTGTTTTGTAACTTTACTCTAGGTCTACAGTCCTAGAAACCAGAGCAGAGAATTGTTAACAAGTAACTCTTCTTTGCTCCAGACATCAGTATAAATACTGATGTACGTCTACCTCACAACCCTCATTACACAACGCCTGTAGGCTTTAACATGTAAAAAGTTTAGGCTGTACCGCTTTCGCTCGCCACTACTTACGGCATCTCTTTTGATTTATTTTCCTGCGGCTAATAAGATGTTTCAGTTCACCGCGTGCCCTACCTATAGCCTATGTATTCAGCTATGGTTAACTGGACATGACTCCAGCTGGGTTGCCCCATTCGGAAATCCCCGGATCAAAGCTTGTTTGACAGCTCCCCGAGGCTTATCGCAGCCTACTACGTCCTTCTTCGGTTCTAATCTCCAAGGCATTCATCGTGTGCCCTTATTCGACTTAATTTGTCGTTCATTTTTCATTGTGTCATCCTGAGTGTGCGAAGGATCTCGGACATGAATCCTAAATCCAACAAGCTCAGGGCGACGATCTTTGAATTTGCAATATTTGCTATTAATGACCGTTGACTGGCAGTTTATAACTGCCATTCGTTTACCCTTATTCAACAAATAGATTTACTTTGGGATTTCAATCTATCTGGTATTCAACTGTCAAAGTTCTAATCACTGGGCGTGGGCAAGAAAAAATCCCGCTTCTTGTGCGGGACCGTCAGACACAATTTTAACTAGACGTTTACAGTTTCCCGCATCTTTCAGTTAATTGTTGTGCTTTCATGTCCCCATCCCTATTTAGTGACTTGAAAATTGTATCAAAATTATAGAAACAATGCAACACTTTTTATCCACAAAATACCGGCTTTTCCTATGAACACTATTAGGAATTCTGTAAAGATGCTATAATCTCTTAGAAATGTCAGACATAGGAAAAGAAATCTTAGCCTTGGGACACTCAGTAATAACAAAGACTCGTCTTAGTAACGCAGTAGCGAGTCCCTTAGTTATGTTGGTCGTAATATCATTACCCTCATTAATTATTTACGGTCTAACAAAATTCTGGCCAATCCTATTACTCGCCACCATGCCAGTATTATTTTTTATGTGGTCCTTTTCATGGTTCATGTTTAACAAGCCGGAAATGCTTAGGACAGAGGAACATGAAGAAAAGATGCTTCAAATAGCCACAGGCATGGGGAGTAAGGACAAGGAAGTTTCTGAACTTATCATTGAATCAGAGCCAGCTATCACTGCAACAGAAGTTAAGCTTATTGAAGGGAATAATAAATGAGCGTCTACCTAATTACCTTCGACCCAGACAAAACGGATGCAAGCGCCTTACATGCGGTTATAAAGGGCAGTTCTAATGTTCGAAATTGGTGGCATTATATCAAATCATGTTACATAATTATTTCGAACAGTTCTCTACAAACAATAAGCAAAGAAATTACCGCAAAATGGCCTAAGCAGAGGTTTTTAATTGTTTCCGCAAATCTTACTGAACACAATGGTTGGTTACCTCAAGAAGCATGGGATTGGATTAACAAATACAAATAGCAAAGTGCCGTGATCAACGGCTTATATGCGCTTCTCCTACTTACACAAATTAATTTCTGGGAAGAAGTAGCATCCACCCCTACATTCATTTGCAGCCCTGCAGCTGTTACAGGCATTACTTTTTAATGTTGAACTTTCATCCCTGTAGTTTCTAAATTTATTCGCCCAGATATCTTCGAAAGAATACTCATTCAAATTAAAGGTAAAGTCACTAATATTGGTAAATGAACAGGGTTTAACATTCATCTTTTCATCAATATAAACCGAGAAATATCCGCACTCACATGAATCGACAAACGCTGTATTTGTTTGTGTAAATTTTAGAAGTTCTGGCACAAAACACGCATCAAAGCCAAAACTAGCCTTAGACTTTGGACAGTCTATCATTCCCACAAACTTAAGGAAGTCGGCATCCTTCAAGAGAATGTCAGAGCTGCTTGCCCTACCAAATGGCTTGAAGGTGAGAAATATGATTGCATTTATATTTTCGAGTGCCGAGTCGTATACTCCCTCAAGGATGTTAATAGCTTCACTCATTGAGCTATTAGATAGTATGAAATGAACATTAACTTTAACGCCAGCATCTATAAAGCGTTTTATAACCTCCGCTTTTTCTGTAATTTCCTTTGGGCTTAGAGAGACAGCAATTGCCCCACAATAACGCTTGGTGGCTTGAATTATTTCGTCAGTTACATTTTCTGCATTAGTTGTGTAATTTGGTACAATCCGCTGCCTACTTGTCTCTTCTAAAATCTGAATAAACTCCGGGTGTTCTGTTGGTTCCCCGCCGCCAAGTGCAACCTGGAAGACTGGTCCGAGCTCTTTGCTTGTTAAGGCTTTAAGAACTCTTTTGTAGTCAGTTAGGGGCATAAAGCTTTGGTCTGGTTTACTATCTCGGTAACAAAACCTACAGCCCTTGGAACAGTGATTAGAAATTGAAATGTCGGCGAGTTCAGGCCATGGCGCTAGGATTGGATTTTCTTGAAAACTTCTACCCCAACGAAATGTGATTCCTGTTTCTGAATTCCCAAGAAAGTTATATTTCTTCGAATGCCTTCTAACAATCACTAATAAATTTCCACTTGTGTTGCGCCGAAACCGTTATACTTGGACACCTTACCTTCAAGCAAATACGCTCCATACAAATAAGCTTGTAGTTCGTCGTCACTTAGTTCATCAAAGTTGGCGCCTTCCGAAGGCATAGTGTCTTCAGTGTTAAACTTAACAGTTTTGGCATATACATCATGTCCATCGACTTCAATTTTCTTTCCTGACTTCGCCAAACTCTTTAACTTGTTGAAAATCATCAGGTCTTCCCCCCGATAACATTCCTTAAGGCAATTGGCCACTTCTTCATTCATGGTGATTAAATAGCTCACCGAGCTGCTGTTAGTAACAAAATCGTTTCGAATTTTCATAAATACTCCTTTTTATTATTATTGCAATTTTACTACTACAGACCAACTATTTCCAGTTTATGTTAACTCTACAATTATCTATTGGATCACGACCTGACCTAAAAACACCTCGAAATAGTACAGGTGCCAATTTTATCGAGATTGGCAAAATGGTTACCTACATCTAAAACGACATATTTGGAGCTAGTTTAGTAGTTCTTCCAGACCTCTAATGAATTCTGCCTTGCCACCAAACGCCGGATGCCTGATACACCTTGCATCAATCCCTTCTGACCACAGAGATTCCTGAGCCACTTTCCCGACTGCTACAAGCTGGGCATCAGGAAATATAGCCATTAATTCTTTTAAGTATCTCTTCCCGACTTCCAGCTCGCTTTTTGTAGGCTTCCTATTTGATGCGCTGTTATTCTTTTTATGAGGGTGAAACGGGTAAGCATTCCAGAATAGAGGATATGCTCCCTTCTCATTCAAATAATTCCAAACTATTGAAGCCGTAGACTCATCTTGCACACACTTGACTTCAGTGATACCAATTTCCTTAAAAAACGGAACAGTTTTCATAACGCCAGTACTGGTAAGCGGGATGCCGCTTACACAACAACCCCTATAACCCGGCGCTTCGCCGACAAGTATCAACTTTGGCTTATTCTCACTGAAATAATTTAAGTACTTTCGCAGATTGGAAATGCGCGCCCTGTTGCTACCGTCTTCCCAGAAATACATATTAGTAACAACTAAGACATCAACCGTCTCGGAGGATAGCCTATCAATAAAGTTATTTAAGTCTTCCATATATCTGTCCTAAAATTCCTCGAGACCAGCAACATCATCGCCTACCAATAAGCAGCTCAACTTGAATGCAATAAAGCATTTTTAATGAGTTAGCCATTTGCAATTTTCGTAGTTATGTCCTTAATTTTATCGTTGCTGCTTCTAATATTTTCCTTGTATGCATTAGTTTGTTTTATCAAAATTGGAACAAGTTCGTCGAACAAGGCTTGATGAATTTTACCCTCATCGTGTTGTTCAAATTCATCCGTAAATCTGCTACTAGTCTCGTTGAATTGTTTTTCGTCTTCACCAAGAATCATACAAGATTCATAAATAACCACTAAGAAAGCGATTTTTTTTAATATAGTCTCGTCAGCATCATCGTCCTCAAAAAGGTCATCAAAATTTACTTTAATTAGCTCGGCCAGGTCCGCAAATGAAAGATGCTCCTCTTTGAGCCAAGTATCAAATGCTTCCTTTACAAGAGATTCCCGCCTATTTTCTATGTCCCAATTATCCTCCAAAAATTTCCGAAACATTTCCTTTTTCATTGGCTGTGTTTTCTTTTGGACTCTTTCCATATACCTCAACTCGTCATTAAGGAAACCCTCAATTTCCTCACAATTATAATGAATTTTTCCCGAGGCATGAACGCAATGATCTCTGCTTTGTACTGGAGTCGAAAACATCGAGATATCATTCTGATGAAAATTTAAACATCGCAATATGGCGAAAGTATCTTTTTCGCTTATAACAGAGAAATCAAACATATTGTTTAAGGTCTGCAAGTTTATCGAACGACTATGCTGACTTAAATAATTGTTTATATTGTTTAGGCCACTTCTTTTTAAACCCCAGATTATCTTATAGATAAATGTCATGTACATTAAATGTCCAGCTATAAATGAAAATTGATATTTTTCATTCGACAAGTTAGTGAGGTAAGCAGAAATTAGGTATTCTCTGTACTCTTCATTCTCAGGTTCCGAGAACTGTATTGGTAAGTAATAATTGTACCGATCTGCGTATTCTTCCATTATTATATCCAGAGCTTAGCAATCGCTTTTTTTGTTTTATGTTCATAAACTTCAATGAGTCTTTTTGCAGATTCAACCAGAACACGCTCGGCTTCGATTCTTTCCACTATTTTTTTTTGGATGACGAGAGGTGGGAGCCCAAATGAAAACTCAAATAGATGATCCCTGTTGATTTTCGGCATACCTACTCTACCCGATCCTTTAATTGCGTAATCTGTAAATTCCGGAGTTAGAAGTAGAGAAAATAAAAAATCTCGCATAATTCTATCTGAATAAGGTTTCAAAGGATAAATGTCGGCACTACATAACCCACTAAAATTCGGCCTTGCGACTTTCATGAGATACGGGCGAATCTTACTATACAACACCATGGTATCATCAAATAAAAATTTCCCAGAGATTAATTTTTCTTCAGCTGCTGATTGTAAATTTACCAATTCACCACTCTCCGAAACAATATTTGCACCACCAATATGCCGCAGATTTTTAAGCTCAACATCTCGGGGGTCTACAAGCTTCGATGTTATCTCACAGACATCCCCCAATTTCACCTTCTCCCACTCCGCATCAAAGTCGATTTTTGGTTTCCAATTTTGAGCGATTTGTTTTGCGCCGCCAATGATGCCTGTGTAACCGTCCAGTTCTGCCACAATTTGCTCCTGAATTTCGAGAGGTGGGAGAGGGATTTGAATTTTTGAAACGTTCTTTACGGTAATCATTGGGATTCCAACACCCTCCTTAATTATTGAAAAGTCAAAATTCTTTAAGACATAAGCCACATATTTTGGCAGTATTTTGCCACTTATTGAAATAGCGATTGTTGTTTGAGTACAAGTAAAGTCATCAATATTTGGAAATTTAACAGATCCTATCGTGCCTCTTGCACCGATGACAATAGTATTTCTCCCAAAAGAAAGCTTCGTCTTATCTGTATAACTCCATGGTTCTTCTGATGTATCCGCGCTAAAAATTGGGCACCCCCTACCAGTTAGATCTCCTTTTATTAAAGTTTCTCCCATTCTAACATCAGCAGCAACTCCTAACTCCATCATCGGCCATTTAGCGTTAGTATAGTCTGTTGCAACAAGGTAGCGATCACCTGAGAGATTATAGTCACCATTTTCGGCAATTTTTTCACGCGATACCCAATGAGCAAAATTACTCTCAACCTTCTTTCCGCTTCTCCAATCAAGCAGAACCTGAGCCGCTTCAGGAAGATTGCTATCGAGCTTTTCTCTTCTCTGGGCACCAAGATCAAAACCATCATTTTCAATTTTCACAAATAGAATTTCTTTTTGTTGTCTGCCTAATTCAGTGTCAAAAAGAAGTATGCTTGTCTTTACTCCTGAATATGGATTAAAAACACCAGCTGGTAGCGATACAACAGCGAATAAACCATCTTTAACAAGATTTTTGCGAAGTTCTTTATGTGAAGCACCAGACTGAAAAATAATTCCTTCAGGCACGATAATGCCTGCGCGTCCTCCTGGACGCAAGTGATTCATGATATAGTCCACAAATAAAACCTCTGAACGACTGGATTGTACACTAAATCTACTGTGTGGTTTAATGCCACCTTTCGGCGACATAAATGGCGGATTAGCCAGGATCACATCGAATTTGTCATTCCAACGTTCTTCACTGGAAAGTGAATCGTATTGAAAAATTTTTGGATTCTTGAATTGGTGAAGATACATATTGACCTGTGCAATTCGTACCATGGTCGGATCGATATCGTAACCTTCAAAATTAGTCATCAGCTTCCTGCGCTGATCTGGAGTAAGCGGTTTTTCTACTTTCTCAGGATCATCCTTACCATCATGCTGCTCCAAAATATGATTGTAAGAACTAATCAAAAATCCGCCCGTACCACAGGCTGGGTCAAGCACCTTATCATCCTCTGTCGGATTCACCACATCTACAATGAAATCTATTATATGACGAGGTGTACGAAATTGCCCGGCGTCGCCTTGAGAAGACATAATAGATAGCAGATATTCGTACGCGTTGCCGAGTTCTTCGGGATGAGAATAGTCAAAATATTCAATCTCTCTCAGAAATAATCCGAGTGTTTCTGGCGAGCGGTATGGCAAAAAAGCAGATTTGAAAATGTCACAGAACAGGTCCGGTAATTGCTTAGCTTGGGAGAACTTGATCAACGCTTCACTGTATAGATTCATTCGTTCTTGGTTGCCCATCCGCGGATCCATAAGACGCGTCCAGGCATACTGTTTCAAATCATCAACGAAAAATGACGCTTCGCCACCCTGCTTGATAGCCGCTTGATCCATATCGTCCATAAATTTATAAATAAGCGCATTCGTAATCTGGTCAATTTGAGAAGTAGGATTTGGCACCACGCCTACCAGCACTTGACGAGCAGAATCAATATGTCGTTTTGTCTCTGTATTCATGTCTTCCTATAAATTCGTTAAATGATATGCGTAATCTTGAATATATTGAGGGACAATCATCTTGTAACCATTAAGCCTAGAGTAGTCTGAAAAGTCAAACGAAGCACACTGATTCAGCCTGGCAAGTTGTTTGGTTTTAACGATTTCGCGCACCTCCTCATCAACTGCGTATGCTTTGAAGAAGTTTTTTGTTGGTTGGTAGTGCTCTTGATCAACGCTGTAAATATCAACAAATTTTTCCCATTCTGCCTCAAGCAGTTCATCTTTCATCTCAAAGGTTTCCTTGTCTCCGAACGCAACTTGTAGGAATTCCTTTACAGTTATTCTACGATCAATGCCAAAGATCTTCTTAACCTTTTCAAGATTAAGGAAGTATTTTGGTTTATCAAAAATTTCTTTCTTTGCAAACTCCTCGGCCTCCTCAATATCTCCATTCTCCCACATGTTTTTGAGCTTTTCGTTTCCAAGGACGTCTTCCTCAACGGCACGCTTAAACCCTTCGCGGTCAATACGCATTATCACACCCTCAGGACTTTCGGAAATCGTTGCTAATTCATCACTGGTTGCCAAATCAATTGGGCCTTTTGCTGGTGCCGATGTCGCAAGGCCTGAAAAGTCATCAACTCCCGATGCGGATGTCACATTGATGATAGGAAGTTTAATCTTTTCATCATATTTAAATTCTTTTTCAAAATATTCGCAGGACGCGAAAAAGTCGAAGAATTTAAACCTATCTTTCTCTTGAGAAATTATATTATTTTGATAGTCATCATATTCAAATTGCCATTTTCTAGTTCCTCGACCCTTAATTTGAACGAAGTCTGTCGGACTAAAGACGGGGCGCATCAGCGCGATATTAAGCAGGTCCTGGCAGTCATAACCGGTAGTCATCATTCCAACGGTGACAACAACACGAGTTTTGCTAGTATCATATCCGGCAGGATGATTTGCTTGTCCGCCAAGGCGATTGTTGGCAAAGTTGACTGTCATCTGCTGGGCACTCGCTACCTGCGAAGAAATTTGCATCGCAAAGTTTGATTCACCGTATTGTTCGGGCCATTTTTCAAAGGCTATTCCATTTAAAATGTTTGTCAGTCGAGCGGCATGCTTTTGGGAAACCGCGAACACAATTGTTTTCCCAAATAAATCTACACCCAACTCATCTGCAACTGGATCGACGAGCCCATTGTCAAAAAGGGCTTTGCACATAGCGACATTGGTTTCTTCGTTAAAGACTTTGCGTTCGTAATGTCGCTCATTAAAGATTTCGTCAATTGTTTCGCCACTCTCGGTTAATGTGTGAACGGCATAACCCTCCTCTGAAAGTAATTCGGTCGTGATATTGGTTCGAGCGTCCACCAATGTGGGCATAATAAGATAACCCTCTTTTGCCCCTTGCTCAAGATCATATGAGTATGTTGGTTCACCGGGTTCACAGCCAAATGTTTTGTATGTATCAATCAAAAGACGGCGTTCATATTCTCTTTGACTGTCGGCACCCTCTGCATCAAAACCTTTTAAATAATTTTTAGGTGTGGCTGTAAGACCAAGCTTGTAGCCTACAAAGTATTCAAATACAGCACGACTGTTGCCGCCTATGGAACGATGGGATTCGTCAGAAATAACTAGCTCAAAATCAGTAGGCGAAAACTCTTTTTTGTAACGATCACCAGCCAGAAAAGTTTGAATAGTAGAAACGACAATACTAGCGTTTGCCCAAGTTTCTTTATTTTCCTTGTAGATAACGCTTCGAAAGTCCTTACCGAGATAGTGAACGAAGGCTTTCTGTGCTTGATCCTCGAGTTCAAGGCGATCTACGAGGAAAAGGACTCTTCGTGCATTTCCTGATTTTAGAAACAACTTAATGGCCGCGGCTGAGATAAGTGTTTTGCCCGTACCTGTGGCCATTTCAAACAAAAATCTTTGATTACCATTTATTGCTGAATCCTGCAGCGATTTAATCGCTTGCACTTGATACGGTCGCAATTGCTTGAGCTTATTATTCTTCAGATATTCTGTACGCGTAGATAGGTCTTGAAAGGCTGGGTCTGTAGCAAAAGCTGGAATTTGTGTCGAAACAATATAATTTTCATCGACAACGGTTTGCGCAAGCTCGACAGGGTTTGGAGTATATTTTTCATATTGCGTAATGGAGTCTTGTGTTGGGAATCGAGAAATAGTGTCTGGGTTGCCGTGTTTGGTATCCCAAAAGTAATGAATATTGCCGTTTGAAAGAACAACAAAACGAGCGCCGGCGTTACGTGCATAGTTGCGGGCTTGTTCTTTTGCAAAAAGAGGATCGATTGACTCCCTTTTTGCCTCAACAACAACAAGAGGACGTCCATCTTTGTCCAGCAGCAAAAAATCGATATATCCACGCGTTTCGTGTTCAAAGTCGTCACCAAGCTCGGCATACTTTACACCAGGCTCGAGCTGGATATTCGCCTTGCCGGATTTATCATCCCAAAAGCGCCACCCCGATTCCT
>Ga0209748_1001387_pt1 | contig 11928 bp, 11 predicted proteins | sample BarGraIncu00421A_FD_185490 | JGI IMG/M metagenome (GOLD analysis project Ga0209748, IMG submission 185490) | Arctic peat soil microbial communities from Barrow, Alaska - Barrow Graham LP Incubations 004-21A (SPAdes) (version 2) | ecosystem: Environmental > Terrestrial > Soil > Wetlands > Peat... | reverse complement strand
TCTGTTTGGGGCGGAATGGATCAAGGTACAGAAGAGAATCTCCGGAGTAGAAAAATGAGGTTCTGGGGCGACCCCTGGCAGAGAAATAAGAGATCCTTCAGTATTTCCTGTAGCTAATCCTCAGCTGGTCTGGTTTTCCAAAGACAGATATTCAATGCCCAATTCGGGACGACTGTTCACAAGCTCTGCCATTCAATTGGTTTTTGCGCTCTTCCTCTGCTCGTAGTCCTCTTTTATGGCCTTGGCCATCTCCTCATCTGCCTCGACGACCAGGGCCCCTATGTAGTCGCAGACTTTGCAATGGTAGATCTTGCCTGTGTAGCCGCCTGCCTCGTAATATAAATCGGGGCTGCCGCAAACGGGGCAGACCTCCCTGAGTTTTTCAGCCATAATAGATGTCTATCATCTGCAAATGAATCTACTTTTGCATCGGGCTCAGAAGAGCTTCATCAGCTCCTCGGCTATGATCCTGTATCCTGAATCGTTGGGATGATCCAGTCCGGATAGGATCAACGATCCCAAAGGCGTCCCAGCGCGCACGCGCTCCATCCATGCCCAGTAAACATCCACGAAACCGACCTCCATCTCTCTGGCTACGTCTTCGACCCCACGGTAGTAGTCCTGCACGATTCTGTCGTATGGCGGCGTCTCCAGCGGCTGTGAAGATAGAAGCAGTATCTCTGACCCAGGTCCCGACCGGATGCGCCTGATCATCTTTATCAGGTTTGCCTTGAACTCATCCACACTTATGTCCAGGACAGCATCATTTATTCCAAAGTTGATCGTAACCAGATCGGGCTCGTAAGAGAGCACCGCCCAATCCAGCCGGGCGAGACCGTCCTGGCTGGTGTCTCCCGAGATGCCGGAGTTGATCATCTCCACTTTTGCCAGAGGGTACTTTTGCTGCAACATCTCCTTCCAAATAGATGGAAAGCCCCGTCTGACTGCGAAGCCAGCGGTGATGGAGTCCCCAAAGGCGACAATAGTGGCATCGCCTCCTGCTTCGAGATCCTGGCGCGTCTTCTCGACAAATCTCCTTTGCCCTTCCTGCATAGCAGTGATACTGTCTCGCCAACTATTGGAGCTTTGCCTTCGCGGCTCCTTTCACTGCCGCCTTCATGTCGCGGACCAGCTGCTCCAGCTCTTCTATCTCACCTCTGGCGATGAGATCCACGCAGACTGAGCCCACGATTGCAGCATCAGCTCCGGCACGGATGACCTCGGCCGCCTGCTTTGGAGTGGAGATGCCAAAGCCCACAGCCTTCGGCTTCCTGCCCGGAACGCGCGCGATGAGGTCGCGGGTGTCCTGCAGGACCTCGCTTCGAGCACCCGTCACTCCCGTGCGGGCCACCAGGTAGAGGAAGCCGGAGGTCTCCATCTCGATCATCTTCAGCCGCGCTGGAGGGGTGTTCGGCGCCGCCAGGAAGATGAGGTCCACAGCGTTCTTGATGCAGGCTTCCTGTAGAGGCGCGGCTTCTTCAGGCGGCAGATCAGGAACAATCATGCCGCTGATGCCGGACTTTGCACAGTCTTGGGCAAACTTATCCAGACCCCGTGCGTAGATCATGTTGTAGTAGCCCATGAAGACCTTGGGAACCTCTACCTTCGCTTTGGATGCCGTCTGGAAGTAAACGTCCGTATTCATCCCTGCGGCAATGGCCCTTTGCGCCGCCGCCTGGATGGTCGGCCCGTCGGCGATGGGGTCTGAGTGGGGAAGTCCCAGCTCAATGATGTCCGCACCTGCCTTTTCCAGCCGCCGTACCAGATCGGGCGTAGCCTGGGGCGTTGGGTCCCCTGCGCAGATGTAGACGATGAGCAGTGGCCCCGCCTCAAAAGCTTCAGAGATTCTCATATTCCATCACCGTTGTCAGATCTTTGTCACCACGGCCTGAGATATTGATGATCACGAGATCTCCCAGAGACTTCGGATCCTGCAGGGCGTAGCCCACAGCGTGCGCCGATTCCAGCGCCGGGATGATCCCCTCCAACCGGGAGAGGGCCCGGAATCCCTGCATGGCAGTATGATCATCGGCAATCTTTGGCTGCACGCGGCCCGTCTCCGCCAAAAAAGCCAGCTCTGGCCCCACACCGGGATAATCCAGTCCTGCCGCCACCGAATACGACTCCAGGATCTGGCCGTAAGGGTCCTGCAGGATTTTGGTGAGAGCGCCATGCAAGACGCCGTCTGTGCCGTAAGCAAGAGACGCTCCGTTGTCCGCTGTCTTCTCGTTTTTGCCGGGGCCCCGGCCACCAGCCTCCACGGCTAAAAGCCGCACCTCATCCTTCAAGAATGGGGCAAAGATCCCCATGGCATTGCTGCCCCCACCCACGCAGGCCACAATGCTATCCGGCAGACGACCTTCTGCTTCCTGAATCTGCCTTCGAGCTTCAATTCCGATCACGCTTTGAAAGTCCCGGACCATTGATGGAAATGGGTGTGCGCCCGCAGCTGTGCCCAGGAGATAATGAGTGTGATCGAAGCTTGCCGCCCAGTCTCGCATGGCCTCGTTGATGGCATCCTTCAGAGTCCTGGAGCCGGACCGGACAGGTATGACTTCTGCGCCCATCAGCTCCATCCGATAGACATTCATCTTCTGCCTTTCGATGTCCACTTCGCCCATGTAGACCTGCGTCTCAAAACCCAAATTGGCCCCGACGATGGCCGTGGCCACACCATGCTGGCCCGCACCCGTCTCGGCGATCAGCCGGGTTTTGCCCATCTTCTTCGCCACCAGCGCCTGACCCAGGGTGTTGTTGAGCTTGTGCGCCCCCCCGTGTACCAGGTCCTCTCTTTTCAGGTAGACCCTACGATCCAGCTTTCGACTGAGATTCCGGGCAAAATATAGGGGCGTTGGCCGTCCCGCGAAGTTCTTCTGGAGAGACTTCAGCTCGCTCTTAAACTGGTCGCTTCCCTTCAGGCGCTCATAGGCGGCACTCAGATCTGTCAGGGGCTGCACGAGCGTTTCAGGCACAAAGAGACCGCCGTACCTCCCAAACTTAATTGCGAAATTCTCGGGCGTCAAACACTTCAAAGGATCACCGGCTTAGTATGCTTTCAATGTACTAATTGATACTATAATGTATAAAAAGGTACATCTGCCATCATATTTAAGCTTTATCGCAGAATCATATCAAATCAGGCGGCACCTCGCCCGTCAGGCTTTCAATCCTTCTCTCGGCCCCTTCCAGCCGGGCGTTGCAGAGCTTGACCAGCTTCATTCCTTTCTCGTAAAGATCCAGGCTCTCCTCCAGGCCCATCTTTCCCTCTTCAAGCTCTGAGACGATGCGCTCCAGGTCGTCCAGCGCCGCCTCCAGTCCGATCTCTTCCTTCTTCACGCCAAAAACACCTCGCTACCGTCTTTGATCTCCAGAACCCGGCATATGAGCCTTCCCTCTCCCAGGATCAGTTCCACCACTTCACCAGGCCGGGCATCCTCCGCCCTCAGAATCAAGCCGTGATTCGATCTTACGACTGAGTAGCCCCGCAAAAGGGTTGCACGAGGTCCTACCGCGGCCAAGCGACCCTGTGCCAGCTCCAGGCGCCCCCTCCTGGCCCTTAGCTCAGCCACCAGGGCTGCAGCCAGGCGTTCACCAAGATAATCCAGCCGTTGCCGGGCGTCTGCCGCCAGGGAATACATCCTTCTGGCAGAGATGCTGTGCCGCAGGTACTCCAGACGCTCCTCTTTTCGCTCCAGGCTCGTCCAAAGGGCGCGCATCATCCGAACCTCGCTCTGCTGCAGCCACTCGATCAATTCCCCTATATCCGGCACAGCCATCTTTGCCGCAGCTGTGGGCGTTGCCGCCCGCATATCTGCCACAAAATCGGCAATAGTGACGTCTGTCTCGTGACCCACGGCCGAGATGACGGGCGAGTCGCATCCGATGATGGCACGGGCCACTGCCTCCGAGTTAAAGCACCATAGGTCTTCGGTGGAGCCACCGCCGCGACAGACGATGACGACGTCAGTTAGGCCCTGCAGCGCCAGCAGCGCCGAAACGATGCTTTCTTCCGCTCCATCGCCCTGCACTTGCGCCGGAGAGAGAATAATGCGGGCCGGATAGGGCCCGATGATGCGCAGAACATCCCTCAGCGCTGCTCCCTGCGGAGAGGTTACAATGCCGATCCTCTCGGGATATCGGGGCAAAGCCCGCTTACGTTCCAAATCAAACAGCCCCTCACCGGCCAGCTTCTTCTTTAGAGCCTCGAATTGAAGATGCCGAAATCCCAGGCCTACATCTTGCTTTATGCCCCGGGCCACGAGCTGTACCCTTCCCTGTGGCCTGTAAACGGCGATGTCTCCATAGACCAGGATGTTTAAACCGTCCTTGAGATCAAAGCCGAGACGATCGGCTTGATTCTTGAAGAGTACGCAGGAGATTTGTGAATCCCGGTCCTTGAGCGTGAAATACCGATGACCAGACCTGTGATGGACAAAGTTGGAGACCTCGCCCTGCGCCCAGAGGTCGTGCAGGCGGGGATCATTCTCCAGGCGGTCTTTTATCCTCTCATTCAGGTCGGTAACGGTGAATATCTGGGTCAAGATAGATCCATCTGGACTGGCTCAATATTTAAGGGCGATTCAAGCGCAGCCCGAAACTATAGCCTGGAATTAATGTATCTCGAGAAGAATGCAGGCTCAAACCCGGAAATCCTCAAAAAACCGGGGTGAACTACACGAGCGCAACGGGCACCAGCGCCAGGGTTAGGAGGAATGGGTACCAAAATCCTTAAGTAAAACCAGGTTGTATAAAGTAAAGTGCATTGGAATAGTATGCTATTCCATGCGTCCATTCAGCACCAGATGCGAGGGTCTACTGTCTTGCAGTCTCTCGCACTGGATCTCCCAAGAAGCGACATGCTCAGAAGCGTACCTTTCTGGTTGAAGGTTGAATCCGAATCTGTTCATCTAATAGAGCGTAGCTCACTTTCTGGAATATGCCATGAGAATTAGCGATGAGCGGGTAGGGGAGTGGGGGTTAGTAAAAAAGATGAGTTTACCCGCTCATGCTTTCCAATCTTTTGATCGTATAAATACTTTTCTGGCAATAATTTACGACTGTTTTTGTCCATACGCTTTTTGTTTGGCGATCTTTGCAGCATAAGCTCCAGCCACAAAGCCTGCATCTACATTAACTACTGTGAGAACGGAGCAGGACTGCAACATCGAATAGAGGGCAGCCAGGCCGCCTCCTCCCAGGCCGTAGCCTGTAGAAACAGGCAGACCAATCACCGGAGCTTCCACAAGGCCCGCCACCACTGCAGGCAGGGTGCCCTCCCGTCCCGCTGCCACCACATACGCGTCTACGTCAATCATCTTTTCTAAGCAAGGAAAGAGCCTGTGAATGCCTGCGACCCCCACATCGTACTCTGACACCACTGTGCAGCCCATTTCTTCTGCTGTCACTCTTGCCTCCTCTGCAGCTGGAATGTCCGCAGTTCCTGCCGCCAGGATGCCCACCTTGCCCATCTTAGCCGATCGCTCTCCTGATCGGATGACGACCGTCCTGGCCCGGGAATTATGTTCCAGCACGCTTGAAGCCGGCAGTTTCGCACTCTTTAAGGCATCGAGCTGCTCTGCCGAGACGCGAGTGATGATCACGCTGCCCGTCGCCTCCAGATGTGCCAGTGAGATGGCCAGCAAATCAGTCTTATCTTTTCCTTCGGCAAGAATCGCCTCTGGAATGCCGACGCGGTCCTGCCGGCATACATCCAGTTTGGCTACCTCTCCGACCGTCCTGATGCTTTGGACTTTGATGCGTCTCAGGGCTTCTTCCAGGGATATCAACCCCTGGCCATAGATCTCCAGAATCTCCCTTAGGCTTTCGTTTTCCACGCCCGAAAATCAACTGCCGAGAATATAGGGTTTATCCCTGCATAAAATGGGTCTCGGGATGATCTGATTTAGCCCTGGTCAATTGCCTGTTTCGAGCCGTAAAGGGTTTATGTCCGCATAAAGACCCATAACACGATGCAGGTTAACCTCGATCTTCATATCCACTCCAAATATTCGATGGCGGTATCTATGAACATGGAGCTGCCGGTGATTGCAAGAGAAGCAGCTCGTAAAGGCGTAAAGATCGTGGGCACAGGTGACTGCCTCCATCCTTTGTGGCTTGATTCCATAAAAGAACTTCCTGAAGATGAAGGTCTCTTTCATTTGGAGGAGACCCTTTTTGCCCTCAGTGTGGAAGTTGAGGATTCCCGTCGCGTTCATCATCTTATCTTCCTGCCGGATATTTCCAAGGCAGAAGAGCTTCGGGAAGGATTTGCTCCGTACTCCTCAAACCTGCTCACGGACGGCAGGCCCAGGCTGCACATGAACGGCGCACAAATTGCAGATCTGGTTCTGGAAGCTGGTGGCCTGATTGGGCCGAGCCATGCCTTCACTCCCTGGACCGGGGTCTATGCCTACTATCGGTCTCTGGCCGAGTGCTACCTGGAGAAGGCGGACCGAATTGCATTCATAGAGCTGGGTCTGAGCGCCGACACCGACTACGCAGACAGAATTAGCGAATTATCCAGCCGGACGTTTCTCTCTAACTCCGATGCACATTCGCCTCGCTCCAACAAGCTTGCCAGGGAGTTTAATCAGATGGAAGTAAAGAGCCTGGGCTTCAGGGAAATTGCTATGGCCATAACACGGGAGAGAGGCCGCCATTCCAGGCTCAATGTGGGCTTTTTTCCGGAGGAAGGGAAGTACAACCGAACCAGTTGCACGCGTTGCTACCAGCAGTACAGTGCGGCACAAATGGATGAACTGAAGGGACGCTGCCCTAAATGCCAGGGCCAGATCAAACTAGGGGTTGTCGACCGGGTGAATCTTTTGGCGGATTATGCAGAGCCTAAGCACCCTGATCACCGGCCGCCTTATTTGCATCTCATCCCCCTGGCAGAGATCATAGCACTTGCTCTCGGCCACAGGAGTGCCATGACCCTCGGGGTGCAGAAGCTCTGGAGTGAGCTAACTCGAGGGCGAACAGAGATCGAGGTTTTGGTGGAGGCGGATCTCACGGATCTGAAGGCCGAGCCGAAGGTAATCGAAGCCATCGAGGCCTTCCGGTCAGGAAAAGTAGTGGTCTGTCCGGGCGGCGGAGGAAAGTACGGAGAGGTCAGGCTGGCCGGTGCCCAAACAGGACGAGGAAAAGAGGCGCAAAGATCGATCTTCGACTTTTAGGGAGATGCGGGGCTAATCCCCCCATTTTATCAGGAGGATAAGATCAATATTCTCAGACTGGGGCTACAGTCTGTGACAAATGCCTAGATTTCCCTCCTATTTTTCATTGAAGAGAGTAGTCAAACTATTTGGCACGTGTCGACTGATCTCAGGATCTTTGAGCAGAATCTCCAGAGATATCCTACCGTCTACCTGTCTGATCCCTTCTACGAAATATTTCCAAAAATTCTTATTCCTTATATAATGGCCCTCTGCCTTCATTAATTGTACATACCTGGTTGGATGCTTTGAAAATAGAAGAGCATCATTGATAAAGAATCTTTCTCGATCTTCTTTTGACTCCCCTTTTTCATTCCTTAAATGAGATGGATGGTAGACTCTTACATCTTCCGCAAATGGTATAAGACCGTATTCAAGGGCCCTCCAGGCTAAGTCTGTATCCTCGCGAAAATGCGGTTTGTCGAACCTCTCGTCAAAACCATCTATGGTTTCCAAGGTGTAGCGCTTTATGAATAGGTTTGCGGTCATAAATCCGATACCAGTCAAACCTTTATTGGTTACAACACGATATTTGGGATCGTTCATCTTTCCTTCATCGGTATAGACAAAACCCTCCAATCCCACCACACCCTTCTTCTCTAGATGCTCTTTTGCCTTGATCAGCCAGTCGGCGTCCGGTCTGCAGTCGTCATCTGTAAAGGCCACAACCTCTCCCTTAGCAGCTTTTATTCCAATATTCCTGGCCTTTGCAGCGCCCGCAAATTCATCAAATATATATTTCAATTTAAATTTACACAGGTTAAGCAGTTCATCTCTTCGTTCACGTCCTGCGTCTACAATAATAACCTCGAAATCCTTGAATATTTGGCAGTTTAGGTGATCAATTAGCACCTCAATATGTTCTCCTCTGTACATGGGTATGACGATGGAAAAAAAAGGGTTTGTCTCCTCATAAAACTTATTTATGCGTTCGCCCAACCTGCAAGATATTTTCTTCCAATCATAACAGCCCTCTGCCAAGGCTCTAGCTTTGGATGATAATCTCTGATAAATCTCATTATCTGAGAGAACCTTGGTAATCATAGAATCAAAATTGCTAAGCTCACTTATTACGAAGGCATCTTCTCCCTGGATTCCTCTTGCACCTACTGGAGATGAAATTGCGGGAATCCCCGCTGCAAAGTACTCAAACATTTTGATGTTTGTGCCCGATCCGTTCAACATAGGGTTGATGGCAATATCTGAGGCAGAGTAAAGCAAAACCTTCTCTTCTTCCGAAACCTTGCCAAATATCTTAACGTTGTTTCTATTTGATTTGAGGCGTTCTCCTGCGCCGCCTACAATAATAAAAGTTACCTGAGGACATTTTTCTGCCAATTTCGTCAATATATATTCTACAGCTTCAACATTTGGCGGATAATTGCTGCCTATAAAGATGGCAATCTTCCCTGACAGCTTTAGAAGCTCCTTGCTCTTTTTCTTGGTCGCCTCATCAACAGGCACAACTTTGTTTGTGTCGACACCGTTTGGAAAAACCTCAATCTTGGAGGCACTTATGCCATATAGCGAGATGAAATGCTCTTTGTCTTCCTCGGAACATGCAAGGATCAAATCACTGCTCTCACATAACTCTCTCTCGACGAAGTCAACCAATTCCGTCAAGCACTGGGCAAATGGTGTCGTGCCCAATATGCTTCTCCTCAGAAGCGCTTCGCAGTTATGGCTATCATATATCAATATTTTCTTATTGATATTTATGGCAGTTTTTATTATCGGATATGCCCAGGGATGGCTCAGGATTATAACATCTGACTTCTCCGCCTCTTTGCGTAATGTTTCCACGTACATTGTTGATGCGTTAGCTAGCAAAGGGAAAGTGACGTCTATTATTGTTCTTCCTGGGAGCATCTGGTTTAGGTATTCATTCAGCTTGAAGTGTTCTTCACTCAAAGGCACATCTATCTCTAAGAGATTGTCTGAGATCTGCACTGTTCTCTGCTTTTCTCCTTTCCAATCATAGCTGCCTATATATGTAGCATTTATATTGGACGATAAATTAGAATAGAGCCCTTTAAGACGCAGTCTTCCGCCACCTACAGCTGGCTCAATGGGCTGCATATCCGCCACTAATACATTTATGGCCTCTCGATGATGGTTAGCTTGTATCTCAACATCTTTCAAAAGGTCATCAATAACCTTATCCCAAGTTACATTCAGAACCGAGCTGTATCCATTTTCGCCCAGCCTCTTTGCCTCTTCTGGATTTTGCTGAATATGTTGTATCTTTTCTGCTACACTAATGGGGTCAGGATCAACAACAAAACCATTTATACCATCGTTAATTATTCGACTGGGTTCGCCAGAATCCCTACATGTAATTACCGGCTTTTTGCTCTTGAATGCCTCTATAGTAACGTATCCATAGTCTTCTTGCAGGGGTACGAAAAGTACTACAAGGGCACGCGAGTAAAGATCCAACAATTCCTCATCTGAAACGCGGTTCAAAAATTCAACCCTTTCCTCTAGGCCCAATTCTTTTGTAAGTTTCTTCAGCCTTAAAGCATCTTCTCCATCTCCTGCAATAAGGAGCTTCACTCCATCTACATATTTCATGGCCCGGATCGCTAGATCGACTCTCTTCCACTGATGCAGCCTTCCCGGCAGGAACACATATTCCCCCTCATTGGGCTCCTTGAAAATAGATTGAAGTGGCGCAGGATAGATAATATGGAATTCGATGTCATTCCAATAGGCGTCAGCATCCTTAAGTCTCTGGACTACCGCCTCTCCAATCACACAATGTTTCTTGATCCTTTCAGGAGAGAGGCCATATCTATCGAACTTATGTATCAGCCTTTTTCGCTGATAATCCACGTCCGTCCTTGGCTCAAACCGGTCATAAAAGACCCGCATAGTGTGAAGCAAATAAGAGACATGGTTTCTATGTCTGACCATATATGTAGGGGCCTTGGTAGAGATTACTAGGTCATAGTCATCCAAATTGAGGTAAAAACAACGGCAATATGCATCCAAGATATCATCAAAGCTGGACTCATTGACCATCACTTCTATAAGCGTGGCTTGATGGCCTGCTGTTCTGAGCGCATTTATCAGCCCTTGATAGAAGTTCTCTGCTCCACCTATCTCTCTGCTGGCCATTATGGGGGCAACTACTGCAATTTTCATCTTTTCACCTGGGATGCAGGGGTGGCGTATATCCCGGTTTTTAGGCCGGGGAGAAGCGTACCCCGCGATAGACCGAAATATATATATCACTTGAACACGTTTTTTTTAGTGAAATGCAATTGTGCCGCAAAACACCAAGGAGGTCGCTTATTTCTTTCCCATAATTGCATAGTCCTGCGGTCCAAATAGAATATTATTCAGGATATCTATATTTTGGTTGTATATCTCCACATTTCTTTTCGCTTCATCTGTTGCTTCATTTTTGCTTTCTAGTCTCTTCAACCTTACCTCATCTGCGATGGGTGCAAAGAATTGAGCTTCAATGTCTCTAAAACCAACCGCAGTTAAGAGGAACTTGAGTGTATCGGGATGCAGAGGTTTCATATGTGTCATGTCGATGTAGAAGTTGATAAAAGAAAACAGAGACAAAGGATTAACCGTCTCAAGGATGATGAAATATCCATAGTTTAGCTTTGTATAGCAAAGACCCAATAATTTTGTTAGGTATTCGGGCTCCAGGTGTTCCACAACCTGATCCAGGAATATGCCATCCAGGGTTTTATCCTCTATAGTTTCAAGATAAGATACCGCATCTTTCAATTCTACATTTAGGCCTTTAGATGCGCAATAGCCCACCATGTCTGGATCTATATCAATGCCTTTAGCATCTACTAGATTTTCCTTAAGCAGCTCCAAGAACTCGCCTCTGCCGCAGCCAATGTCCAGGACATTTCTGCACCGTGAGAAGAATTGCACAAACCTTTGTTGCTTCTCTTTTATATCTTCCTGAGGCCCACGAAATCTCTCTTCGAAAAGGAAGTAATTAATTCCAAGATCCGTTGATTGGCCGCTATCTGGGACAATATGCGATGCCTTTCGTCGATCAAGGATGGAGGCCAACCAAGCTTTATTCTCAATGTCCTCTTTTATCTCGCCCAACAAGCTGTCTATTTTTTTATCCATCGTCTGATCCATCTCTTTTCTGACGGCATCTATCTGACTTTGGATTTCCATTCTGGCATCTACCAGGTTTTTTCCAGTGCTTTCCATCCTAGGAACTATATGGCACAAAATAGCAGAGACATTTCTATTGAACTCCACCTGTTTGCTTATTGTGGGGTCCATATATCTCTGGACCTCGCCATGTACCAGCTCGCGGCTCTTGACGAGAATCTTTCCAGCATATGGCCTATGTGAATGAATTTGATAATTTTTATTTTGAATGTCCCATTCGGATTCAATATGAGCAAGTTCAAGCTCTATATCAGATGCTCCGCTTATCTCCTGATATGCTTTGTTAGACGATCCTTGTAAGCTCATTTTCTCGTGCAATCGTCGCATGATCTCAGGGACTTCTTTGCTCTCATCCATGATATCTGACATCTTTACCCTCTATCGAATCTCTCACTTGAGGCATACATATGGATTCATTTTTTGGAATGGAACGTCACAGGACTGTGCCCCTGGTAGTAGCCAAATAGTAAGCAACCGTATTTAAAGCAACCTCCGATTCGAACGGATCTTGAGGACTTGTAGCCCAAGAGCCAAATGCGGCTTTTTGATATGA
>Ga0209748_1001386_pt1 | contig 11929 bp, 13 predicted proteins | sample BarGraIncu00421A_FD_185490 | JGI IMG/M metagenome (GOLD analysis project Ga0209748, IMG submission 185490) | Arctic peat soil microbial communities from Barrow, Alaska - Barrow Graham LP Incubations 004-21A (SPAdes) (version 2) | ecosystem: Environmental > Terrestrial > Soil > Wetlands > Peat... | reverse complement strand
CTGGGCAAGGCGTTCCGCTCGCTCGAGAACGGCCGCTACGGCCTGGGCGCCGACGGCAAGGACGTCTTCGACGAGCTGAAGTTCGACCGGGGCCTGACGGTCCCGAACGAGAACCGCATGTACTACGTGGCCGACGCCCTGTGGCGCGGGCGCAGCGTGGAAGAGGTCGCCTCGCTGACGCGCATAGACCCGTGGTTCCTCGGCAGGGTGAAGGCTATTGTCGAGGTAGAGGGTGAGGTACGGAAGGTCACGGTCGACACCGTCGACGGTGCGCTGATGCGGAAGGCGAAGCAGCACGGGCTCTCCGACCCTCAGCTGGCCTACCTCATGAAGTCCGACGAAGCGGCCGTGCGCGCGCGCAGGCTCGAGGTCGGCGTGAAGGCCACCTTCAAGTCGGTGGACACCTGCGCCGGCGAGTTCCTCGCCACCACGCCGTACTACTACAAGACGTACGAGGAGGAGGACGAGGTCGCGCCGGCCACCCGCCCCCGCGTGATGATCCTCGGCGCGGGCCCGAACCGCATCGGCCAGGGCATCGAGTTCGACTACTGCTGCGTGCACGCGAGCTACGCGCTGCACGACGCGGGCTTCGAGACCGTCATGGTCAACTGCAACCCCGAGACGGTCTCCACCGACTACGACACCTCCGACCGGCTCTACTTCGAGCCGCTCACCTTCGAGGACGTCATGGACGTCGTCGACGCCGAGCAGCCCGTCGGAGTGCTCGTGACCTTCGGCGGCCAGACGCCGCTGAAGCTGGCTCGCCGCCTCGAGGAGGCGGGCGTCCCCATCCTGGGCACGAAGCCCGAGGCGATCGACCTGGCCGAGGACCGCGAGCGCTTCGCCGACGTGCTCGACCGGCTCGGCATCGTCTATCCCGCCGCGGGGCTGGCGCGCTCCGCCGCCGAGGCCGTCGAGGTCGCCGCGCGCATCGGCTACCCGCTGCTCGTCCGGCCGTCCTACGTGCTCGGCGGGCGCGGCATGGTCATCGCCTACAACGAGGAGTACCTGCTCAAGCACGTGGCCGAAGCCGTGATCGTGAGCCCCGACCACCCCGTGCTCCTCGACCGGTTCCTCGAGGGCGCCATCGAGGTCGACGTCGACGCCGTGTGCGACGGGCGCGAGGTCTACATCGGCGGCGTCATGGAGCACATCGAGGAGGCGGGGATCCACTCGGGCGACTCCGCCTGCTGCATCCCTCCGTTCACGCTGTCCGACACGGTGACGAGGGAGATCTGCGGGCATACGCGCCGCATCGCCCTCGAGATCGGGACGCACGGGCTGATCAACATCCAGTTCGCCGTCAAGGACGCGATGGTCTACGTGCTGGAGGTCAACCCGCGCGCGTCTCGCACGGTGCCGTTCGTGAGCAAGGCGACCGGCGTGCCGCTCGCGAAGGTCGCCGCCCGCGTGATGGCCGGCGAGATGCTCGCCGACTTGGCGCTCCCCGCCGAGCTGCGCGAGACCGGGCGCTTCTGCGTGAAGGAGGCGGTCATGCCGTTCGGCCGCTTCCCGGGGGCCGATTCCGTGCTCGGGCCGGAGATGAAGTCCACCGGTGAGGTCATGGGCTCGGCCGCCGACTTCCCGGCCGCGTACGCCAAGAGCCAGCTCGCGATCGACTACTCGCTGCCCACCATGGGGGCCGCCTTCATCTCCGTGTGCGACCGCGACAAGCGCGCGATCACGGGCGTGGCCCGCCATCTGCACTCGCTCGGCTTCGACATCCTCTCGACGCACGGCACGGCACGGGCCCTGCGCGCAGCGGGACTGCCGGTCACCGAGGTGCTGAAGGTGCATGAGGGGCGCCCCAACATCGTCGACAAGATGACCAACAACGAGGTCCACCTCGTGATCAACACGCCCTTCGGTCGCGAGACGAGAAGCGACGGCTATCACATCCGCGCGGCGGCCATCCGGCACGGCGTGACCAACATCACCACCATGGAGGCCGCTCAGGCGGTCGTGCAGGCCATCCAGGCGGTCCAGGAGGACCGGTTGGACATCAGCGCGCTCCAGGACACCGATCAGTGGGTCGCGCCGCCGGTACGGCGCAGGACGCTCGGCGAGGGTACGGAGGCGATCGGGTGAGCTGCTCCGATCTCGACGCGGGACAGCACCCCCTGCTCGAGCGGGTCGAGGTGCTGGCGAACGAGCGTGTCGCGGAGGGCGTTGGGCTGCTCGTGCTCCGCTCCCCGCGCATCGCCGCGGCCGTCGCGCCGGGGCAGTTCGTGCACCTGCGTATCGCGGCCGGCGCGGACTTCCTCCTGCGCCGGCCGTTCTCGGTGTACCGGGCCCACGGCGACACGATCGAGCTCCTCTATCAGGTGCTCGGGCGCGGGACGCGCGAGCTGGCGGACCGCGTGCGCGGCGACGTGATGGACGCCATCGGCCCCTTGGGCCGCGGGTGGGACGTCCCCGAGGACGCCGCGCACGTGCTGCTGGTCGCCGGAGGGCTGGGCGCCGCACCGTTGGGGATGCTGGCGGAGCGGCTCGCCGCACGCGGCGTGGCCGTCAGCGTGGCCCAGGGCGCGCCCTGCGCCGAGAGGCTGGTGGCGCGCGACCTGTTCGAGTCCGTCGCTCGCCGCGTCGAGGTCGCCACCGACGACGGCAGCGCGGGGGAGCCCGGGTTCGTGACCGTGGTGAGCCATCGCCTGCTGGTGACCGACCGGCCCGACGTGGTGTGCGTGTGCGGGCCCGAGGTGATGGCCCGGGCCGTCGCCGCCCAAGCCGCGGAGGCGGGCGTGCCGTGCCGGGTCTCGCTGGAGCGCCTCATGGCGTGCGGCATCGGCGCCTGCCTGTCGTGCGTCGTGACCACCGTCGACGGACGCAAGCGCGCGTGCGTGGACGGTCCCGTGTTCGACGCCGAGGAGGTGTGCTGGGATGGAGCAGAGGCGCCCCCGCGTCACTAGCGTGGACCTGAGCGTCGAGTTCGCGGGAGTGCGCCTGCGCAACCCGGTCATGACCGCCTCCGGGACGTTCGCGTCGGGGCGCGAGTACGCGGACTTCATCGACCTGTCCCGGCTGGGCGCGGTGGTCACCAAGGGCATCTCGCTCGAGCCGTGGACCGGCAACGAGTCACCGCGCGTGGCGGAGACCGCCAGCGGCATGCTGAACTCGATCGGGCTGCAGAACCCGGGCGTGGAGGCGTTCTGCGCCCGCGACCTTAGGTGGCTCTCCGAGCGCGCCGTGCCGGTCGTCGTCAACGTCTCGGGGCACTCGCCCGAGGAGTACGCGCGCGTCGTCGAGCGCCTGGAGTCCGAGGCGGGCGTGGCCGCCTACGAGGTGAACATCTCGTGTCCGAACGTGGACGAGGGCGGCATGGCGTTCGGCACGTCGTGCGCCCCGGCCGCCGCGGTGACCGCCGCCGTGCGGGCGGTGACGAAGCGCCCGCTCATCGTCAAGCTCTCGCCGAACGTGACCGACATCACCGAGATCGCGCGCGCGGTCGAGGACGCGGGCGCGGACGCCGTGTCGCTGGTGAACACGCTGCTCGGGATGGCGATCGATGCCGAGACGCGCCGGCCGAGGCTCGCGCGCGGCGATCAAGCCGGTGGCGCTGCGGATGGTGTGGCAGGTCGCGCGCGCGGTCGCCGTGCCGGTGATCGGCGTCGGGGGCATCATGACGGGGGAGGACGCGGTGGAGTTCCTGCTCGCCGGCGCCTCCGCCGTGCAGGTCGGGACGGCGAACTTCGTCGACCCGACGTCGACCATGCGCGTGCTCGATGGGCTGACTGAGTACTGCGTACGTCACGGGGTCGCTCGCGTGAGCGACCTCATCGGCGCGCTGGAGGTGTGACCGGCATGCAGGTATCGGAAGGGATCGGAATGCGAGACCGGATCATCGTGGCGCTCGACCAGCCCGACCTGGGATCCGCGCTCGCGTGCGCTCGCTCGCTTCAGGGGCACGCGAAGTGGGTGAAGGTCGGCATGACGCTCTTCTACCGCGAAGGCCCGCGGGCGGTGGCCGCGATGCGCGAGCTGGGCTTCGAGGTGTTCGTCGACCTGAAGCTGCACGACATCCCGCACCAGGTCGAAGGCGCCGCGGCCTCGCTCGGCGCGCTGAGCGCCGGGATCATCACCGTGCACGCCTCCGGAGGCGCCGCCATGATGGAGGCCGCCGTGCGCGGGGCCGCCGCCGGCGCGCTCGCCGCGGGGGTGCCTCGTCCGGCGGTCATCGCGATCACCGTGCTGACCAGCATGGACGCCGATACGCTCGCCTCGGTCGGCGTGACGGACACGCCGTCGGACCAGGCGGTCGGGCTCGCCGCGCTCGCGAGGACGGCGGGCGTCGACGGGGTCGTCTGCTCGCCGCGCGAGGCCGCGGAGATGCGCGCTCTGCTGGGACCCGACGCGCTGGTGGTGACACCGGGCGTCCGCCCGGCGGGGTCCGATGCGGGCGACCAGGCGCGCACCGCCACGCCGGAGGCCGCGTTCGCCGCGGGAGCGTCCTACCTGGTGATCGGCCGGCCCATCACGGGCGCCGACGACCCGGCCGCGGCATTCGAAGCCATCGTCAACAACGAGTAGGGGAGCCGCAGCATGACGCACGCCATGACCGACGATGAGGTCCTCGGCTCGCTCGAGGACGCCCGCGCCATCCTGACGGGGCACTTCCGCCTCACCTCGGGCCGCCACTCCGACCGCTACGTCCAGTGCGCCCGCGTGCTCGAGGACCCGGCCCTCGTGACGCGCCTCGCGCACGCGATCGTGGAACGACTCGGTGAACGGCAGGTCGACCTGGTGGCCGCCCCGGCGGTCGGCGGGATCATCATCGGGTTCGCCGTCGCTCAGGCCCTGGGCGTGAAGTTCATCTTCAGTGAGCGCGAGGGTGGAGCCATGACCTTCCGTAGAGGGTTCGACGTGCCCGCGGGAGCGCGCGTTCTCGTCATCGAGGACGTCGTAACCACAGGTGGGAGCGTTGCGGAGGTCGTCGAGCTGGTCCGCGCGGCGGGCGGTGTGCCGGTCGCGGTCGCCTCTCTGATCGATCGCGGGGGGCCCAAGGCGTTCGACGTCGAGCTGTTCCCTCTGCTTCGACTACAGGTCGAGTCTTGGGAGCCTGCCGAGTGCGGTCTCTGCGCCGCGGAAGTGCCGCTCTACGCCCCCGGAAGCCGGGCCCTGGCCAAGTAGCGGTTGGCATCGTCGCAGGTAGGCGGTACCATCGAGACCGCGCGATGCGTCAGAACGCGACTCCGCTGTGGCGGTCTCGAGGACGCGTCCAGGGGGGCACCCGGAGCGATCCGGGTCCACGGGAACCACAAGGAGGAGAGATGGCGCTACCGAACCTATCCGACGCTGACCGCAAGGCCGCCTTGATCAAGGCGGCCGACGCTCGGGCGAAACGTGCCGCTGTCCGTGCCCGGATCAAGTCCGGGGCGATGACGTTCGCCGACGTCATGGGCAAGTCCGACGATCCGATCGTGGCCCGCATGAAGGTGTCCGCCCTCCTCGAGTCGCTGCCGGGGTTCGGCAAGGCCAAGGCCGCACGGGTCATGCAGGAACTCGAGATCTCCGAGAGCCGTCGCGTGCAGGGGCTGGGTGCCCGTCAGCGTGAGATGCTCATGGAGCGCCTGGGCAAGTAGCGGACGGTGGCGGAAGCGGCCATGCGTCTGGGCCATCTCTTCATAATCTCCGGGCCCTCGGGGGCCGGCAAAGGGACCCTGGTTCGCGAACTCATGCACAGGGTCCCCGACCTATGGGTCTCCATCTCCGCGACCACCCGCACGCCCCGCCTGGGCGAGCGGGACGGCGTGGACTACTACTTCCTCACGCCCGCCGAGTTCGCGGCGCGCGTGCGTGCGGGGGAGTTCCTCGAGACGGCCGAGGTGCACGGCAACCGGTATGGTACGATGCGACGTCCCGTCGAGCGTCGTCTCGCTCACGGGATGGACGCTATACTGGAGATCGATCCGCAGGGTGCGTTCCAGGTGCGCAAGCAGATGGGACGCTCACGGCTGATCTTCGTGAAGGCGCCGTCGACGGAAGAGCTCGAGAAGCGCATCCGTCACCGTGGCGCCGAGTCCGACGACCAGATACGCACTCGCTTGGACACCGCTCGCCACGAACTCGAACTTGAGGGTACGTACGACCATGTGGTAACAAACGACGATGTTCCCCGAGCGGTGGACGATCTCGTCGACTACATCCGCTCGGTCTCCGAACCAGACGCAAAGGATCTGTGATCACCAATGGTCATCCAGCCCGAGATCGACGTCCTCCTGTCGAAGGTGGACTCCAAGTACACCCTGTGCACCGTGTCCGCCAAGCGCGCCCGGCAGATCAACGACATGCTGCACGGTGTCCGCGACCAGGCGTTGCTGACCATGTCGGCCACCCAGATCGCCCAGATCACCTCCACCAAGCCGCTCACGCTCGCCATGCAAGAGATCGCGGACGGCGACGTCGGCTACGAGCGCGTCAAGGACGGCATCAAGTAGGAGGACCCACGTGCCCCCGCGTGCTGCGCTGATGTGCGCCGCCGGGCTCGCGTCTCCGTGTGACCACCGCTCCGCCTCTCCGCACGTCCCGATCGCCGACCCGGACCTCAGCCTCCGTGGTGCGACAGGGCAGGAGGCGGAGCGGCTGCGTTCCGGGGGTGCGGGCGCGCCGCGGCGCCGCCTGCTCGTGCTCGAGCCCTACAACGGCGGCTCGCATCGCGCCGTGCTCGACTGCCTGCTCCCGGCGCTGGGCTGGGACCACGACCTGCTTCAGCTGCCCGCCCGCAAGTGGAAGTGGCGCATGCGGGGGGCGGCCATCACCTTCGCGGACCAGGCGCGGCAGCTCGACGCCGAATGGCGCGCGCAGTTCCCCGACGGCGAGCCCGCACGCCCGGGCGCCCGCTCGCGCTGGGACGCCGCGTTCGCGTCGACCTTCCTCAACCTGGCGGAGTTCAAAGGGCTGGCAGGGCCGGCGGTGGCATCCGTGCCGACCGTCGTGTACTTCCACGAGAACCAGCTCGTCTACCCCAACCGTCATGTCGCCGTGTGGGACCTCCAGTTCCCGTTGACCAACATCACGAGCGCGCTGGCGGCCGACGAGTGCTGGTTCAGCACGGCGTGGAACCGCGACACCTTCGTCGAGGGGATCGCCCCGTTCATCCGGCAGTTCCCCGACCACCACCCCAAGGGACTGGCGCACAGGATCGCCGGCGTGAGCCGCATCCTGGCGCCGCCGTTCGACCCCGCGCCGTTCGACGCGGCGCAGCCGACCCGGGGACCGCGCTGCCGGATCGTGTGGCCACACCGGTGGGAGCACGACAAGGACCCCGGCGCGTTCTTCGCCGCCGTCACGGAGCTGGCACGTGAGGGACTCGACTTCGAGGTCGCCGTCGCAGGTCAAGCGTTCGCCGAGACGAGCGCGGAGTTCGCGGCCGCAGCCGGCGCTCTGGACGACCGGCTCGCGCACATCGGCGAGCCCGAGGGGCGCGACGCGTACGCCCGCCTGCTCGCGGGCTCTGACGTGGCCGTGTCGACCGCCGTCAACGAGTTCTTCGGGCTGGCGATGGTCGAGGCGGCCTACGCGGGCTGCTTCCCGTTGGTGCCGGATCGGCTGGCGTATCCGGAGATCTACCCGCAGGAGATGCGGTACGGGTCGAGCGAGGCGCTGGTGGCGAGGCTCAGGTCGCTGATCGTGGAGCGGCCCGAGGTGGGGCAGGGGAGAGCGCTGGCCGAGCGCTTCACCATCGACGCGCTGGCGCCGGAGTACCGGGTGGCGTTCGAGCGGCTGGCGTCGCTGCGGTAGCGGGCGGCGCCGGATACCGTTCGCTTCGCGGCTCCCGCTTCGGCCGAGCCCAAGAGCGGTCTCGGCCGGCGGTCGCAAGCTCCGCTCGCGGCACCCGGCGCCGCTCTTCCTGCGGAACCATCGGCGCCACTCGGCTCGACCACACCGGTCCCACCGCGCCGCAAACCACTCATCGGATCGGCGAGACAACAGTCGCTGTGGTACCTTGCGTCACCAACTAGCGTGTGATACAAGGAAGCAGGTGATACACGCAACGGGATCCGACGGCATGAGGAGTAGGCGATGGGGAACGACACCGACAGCCGGCTCTCGCAGTTCCGCAAGGGGGTCGTCGTGCTGGCGATCCTGGCCCTGCTGCACGCCGGCGAGGCGTACGGGGGCGAGATCGTCGAGCGGCTCGCGTCGCATCCGGGACTCGCGATCAGCGCCGGAACCGTGTACCCGTTGCTGTCACGGCTCAAGAAGTCGGGGCTGATCGACTCCGCGTGGCGCGAGTCGCCGGTGGGTCCGCCGCGCAAGTACTACCGCCTCTCCGCGGAGGGCGGCGTCGAGTTCGCCGCGATGGCGAGGGCGTGGGACGGCGTCACGGATGCGATGGACGATCTGCTCGGAAACGGGGCGTCACGATGAATCCGCAGGAACGCAAGGCGGCAGGCGGGCTGACCCCCGAGTCCGCAGAACTGGTCGAGACCTACTTCGCACGGGTGCACGGCGCGCTGCTCGTGGCCGCCGCGGACGAGTGCGAGGAGACGGTCGACGACCTTCGGGCGCACGTCTACGAGGAGCTTGCCGGAACGGCCGGAACGGCCGCCGACGTGACGCGCGTCCTGGCCGAGCTCGGGCCGCCCGAGGCGCTCGCGGCGCAGTGCGCCGACGTCGTCTCCGGTCCGGCGCCGTTGACGCCGGAGTCCCGCGACGGTCGCTCGCCGCTCGCCGGCACCTTGCTTGGGATGCCATACGAGCTGCGGGTGCCGACGGCAGAGCGCATCGCGATGCGCTGGTGGGACCCGATGAACCCGAACATCCTGGTGCCGCGCGTGTTCGGCCTGGGCTGGGACCTCAACCTCGGTGCGGTCGCCGTCAAGCTCGGCCTCATCAAGCCCGACGACGAGGACACCCCCTTCGAGTCGGTACCGGACCGGTGGCTGGCGGTCTCCGCCGTCCTGCCCGTACTGATGACCCTCGCGCTGGTGACGCTCGTCGCGCTGTTCCAGAGCGCGTTGCCGGCGCAGGTCGCGGTCCACTGGGGCGTCAGCGGCGCGCCGGACCGCTTCGACTCGAAGGGCTCGGCGCTGGTCCTGCCGGTCGTCATGACGCTGATCGGTCTGGCGATCCTGGGGAGCGCCTGGCTGCGCCGCCGCCCGCCGCTGTCGCGCGTGGCCGCAGGCGCCCTGGCGATGATGCTCTGCTCGATCTCGACCGCTGCGTACGCACAGGCGGTCGCCACGGCGTACCGCGCCAGCGAGAGCGGGGTCCTGCTGGCAGTGATGGGCGGGAGCCTGGTACTGACGTTCGCGATGCTGGTGACGCTCGCACGGATCGGTCGGGCCGCGGAGATGCGGCGCGACTTGGACCGGACATCGAAGAAGGGGAGTGTGTGATGGGGAAGCTTCTGGAACTGCCGGTCGTTGCACTCGTCGCCATCGGGGTGCTGATCGTGGTGCAGCTGTCTCTGCAGGTGTTCGCAGTCGTCGATGTGGTGAAGCGCCGCGCGGAACAGCTGACGCTGCCGAAATGGGGGTGGGTGGCGATCATCGTGCTCGGCGAGATCCTCGGTCCGATCATCTATCTGGTTGCGGGCCGCAAGCCGACTCCGGCGGCCGAGATCGCGCCCCAGCGTCCCGCCGCGTCACGCGCGGAGAACGCCGCCGACGCGCTCTACGGCTCTCGGAAGGACGCTGACCCGCGATGACCGCGGCCGTCGAGATACACCGCCTGACCAAGAGCTACGGTCACAAGCGGGCGCTGGACCGCGTCGACCTGGAGGTCGAGGAGGGCTCGGTCTTCGGGTTCCTCGGGCCGAACGGGGCGGGCAAGACGACCACGCTGCGCATCCTGACCGGGCTCGCGCGCCCGACCAAGGGCACCGTGCGCGTGCTCGGGCACGACATCGCGACCGCCGACAACGCGGTGCGGGCCGACATCGGCTTCCTGCCGGACGTGCCCGGCTTCTACGAGTGGATGACCGCCGAGGAGTTCCTGCACTTCGCCGGAGGGCTGTTCGGGATCGCCCGCAAGGTGCTCGACGAGCGCACCGGCGTCCTGCTCGACCTGGCGGGCCTCACCGGAGTCACCACGCGGATCGGCGGGTACTCGCGCGGCATGAAGCAGCGGCTCGGCGTCGCGCAGGCGCTCATCAACGCGCCGAGGCTGCTCATGCTCGACGAACCGACCAGCGCGCTCGACCCGATGGGGCGCAAGGAAGTGCTCGACATGCTGCAGTCGCTGCGAGGGCGCACGACGGTGTTCTTCTCGACGCACATCCTCGCCGACGTGGAGCGCATCTGCGACACGGTCGCGATCCTGGACCGGGGCCGCGTGGTCGTGCAGGCGCCGATCGACGAGCTGAAGGCGCGCTACGGCGCGGAGAAGGTCGTCATCGAGGTCGGTGAGGGCGCTGACGAGCTCGCGGAGGCCATCGGGCGTATGGAGTGGGCCACGAAGGTCGAGCGCGACACAAACGGTACCATCGCGGTGACGGTCAGCGACGCGGGGGCCGCGTCGCGCGAGGTCCCCGCGATGGTCGCGGCGCGCAAGCTGCCGCTGCTGAGGATGGAAGCGGGCGAGATGGGGCTCGAGGAAGTGTTCGTGCAACTGGTCGGAGGGGGGCAGCAGTGAACGGGTTCTCGGCGTTCGTCCGCAAGGAAGCGACGGAGATCGTGCGCACGTGGAGGATCTGGGTGCTGCCCGGCATGCTGCTGATGTTCGCGCTCACCGGACCGCTGCTGGCCAAGTACACGCCCGAGATCATCGGCGCGGTGGGCGGCTCCCAGGCCGCGGCCATCCTCAAGGCGATCCCGAAGCCGACCTACCTGGACTCCTACGCCCAGTGGGCGAAGAACCTGACGCAGATCGTGCTGTTCGCCGTGATCATCATCTACGGCGGACTCATATCGGGCGAGCGCAAGAGCGGCACGGCGGTGCTGGTCTTGACCAAGCCCGTCTCGCGCACGGCGTTCGTCGTCGCCAAGGCGCTGGTCCACTCGGTGTTCCTGGCCGTGGCCGTCACCGTGGGCACGCTGGTGACGTGGGGCGGGACGGCGCTGGTCTTCGGCAAGGCCGCCGGCGGGCCGCTGTGGACGTCGGCGATGGCGTGGCTGGCGTTCGGCGTGCTGTTCATCGCGATCATGACGCTGCTCTCGTCGCTGCTGGGCTCGCAGGCCGGCGCGGCGGGCATCGGGCTCGGGGTCTTCGCCCTCATCTCGATCGCCGGGCTCTGGGAACCGTTGGCGAAGTACTCGCCCGTCGGCCTGGCGAACGCTCCCATGGTGCTGGCCGCCGGCAAGGAATCGGCGATACTGTGGCCCGTGGTGACATCACTGGTACTGTCGTGCCTGCTCGTCGCGCTCGCGGCATGGGCATTCCGGACGAAGGAGCTGTAGAGGACGTGACGGACGCGCGGGGGGAGATGGACGGGCCGGCGATAGAGGTCGGCGGGCTGTCCAGGTCGTTCGGCCCGCTGGTCGCGCTCGATTCCGTCGACCTCACGATCGCGCGCGGTGCCGTGTTCGGCCTCCTCGGGCCCAACGGCGCCGGCAAGACCACGACGGTCCGTATCCTCAACGGCGTCCTCGATCCGACCTCGGTCACGAAGCTCGAGGTGCTCGGGCATGACCTTCGACTCGAGGCTGAGGCGGTTCGACCTCAGGTCGGCGTACAGACGGACACGAACCTCTACGAGAGGTTGAGTGCTCGAGAGAACCTGGCGTCGTTCGGGCGCCTCTACGGCATGGACACGCCGTCGTCGCGGTCGCGCGCCGACGAGCTGCTCGAGATGTTCGGCCTCACCGGCCGCGGCGGGGAGCGCGTGGAGCGCTTCTCGAAGGGCATGAAGCAGAAGCTGCTCATCGCGCGCGCCCTGGTGGCCCACCCGCGGCTCGTGTACCTCGACGAACCCACCGCGGGGCTGGACCCCGAGGCCTCGCACGAGCTGATGACCTACATCACCCGCGTCAGCCGGGAGGCGCACACG
>Ga0209748_1001384_pt1 | contig 11933 bp, 10 predicted proteins | sample BarGraIncu00421A_FD_185490 | JGI IMG/M metagenome (GOLD analysis project Ga0209748, IMG submission 185490) | Arctic peat soil microbial communities from Barrow, Alaska - Barrow Graham LP Incubations 004-21A (SPAdes) (version 2) | ecosystem: Environmental > Terrestrial > Soil > Wetlands > Peat... | reverse complement strand
GATCGGCGTCGACCAGCTGCACCTGCCGGACATCGCCGACCTCGCCGTGACGCGCGACGCGGACGGGTTCGCGGTGACGTTCGCGCTCGAGGGGAAGTCGGTCACGCTCACGACGGCCGGCCCGTGGCGGCGTCAGCCCCTCCGTACAGGGGGCTTGGATGTGCCGGTCGCCCTGGCCGCGGGCGTCACCCGCCGAGGTGATGTGAGGCTCCGGCTATGCATCACGGACACTCCGCACGTGCTGCTCGTCGACCTCGATGTCCACGGCGCCGGCCTCGCCTGGCAGACGCCCCCGTTGCACATGGCCACCTTCGCGGACCTTGCAGCGCAGTAGGCAGTCTCGCCCGCTCGCGTGCTCGGGCGAGCTACTCCTCTGGTGCCTCAGGCTGCTTCGCGGGCGTCCGTACCGGGATCTTGATGTGGCCGGACTTGAGGTCGACACGACCAAGGCCGTCCGCGCCTTCAGGGGTGTCGACGACGAACACCTTCTCGAGCTCACGCTGCTCACGCTGGTAGCGCAGGCTCGGCTGGATGATCTCGAGCGGGTTGGACATGGAACCTCCTTGGCACCTCTCAGTCTGCCGTACCCCGTCAAGTACCCCTGGGAACCCGCTCGTTTCGCCCTTCCTCAGGGCATTCTCAGCCACGTTCATGTGGACCTTGTCATCTTTCCTACTGCTCGGCGTAGTCCTGCCTAGTGTCTGGGTCGTGGCCTTCGGGGGGAGGCCATACGGGGAAGGAACACGCTGTGAGCATTTTCAGCTGGCTGCGAGGTGGTGTCGCGACGCTCGACGACGCGGACTACGGCCGCTTCGGTGTTGGCCGCGACCTCAGGGCCCTGCCTCGTACGATCGTCAAGGACCTCGACTTCTTCGGTCGGTTCTGGATCCGCCGCGCGGAGGCCAAGCCCGCCGCTGAGCAGTGTGCGCTCGACCTGTGCGCCGACTTCGAGGTCTTCGCCACGACCGACGCCCTCGGTTTCTGCCGCGAGCTGCGCATGGTCTCCGAGCCGGTCGGCGGCTGGGTCGAGTACGGCGCCATCCGCCTCATCACCGAGGTTCTCGGCGCGATCGAAACCCCCGACACCGACTACCTCATGGAGTCGTCGCTCGCCTTCTTGCGCACGCGGACGATCCCGTGGAGCAACCTCTCGGCCGACGCCCACTCCTGGTGGATGGCGAACCTGCCTGGCGTCGTGTGGCTGCCGCCGAAGCAGGTCCCGCTCCGCGGCGCGTCTCCGCTCACCGACCTCCGCTTCGGCGAGGAGCGCGTGCTCGCGACCATCGAGTACAACTGCAGCACGTTCATCCTGCGCCGCGAGGGCAGCGACTACGCCGTCTACCAGCGCTACTCGGGCCCGGACGAGTACAGCGAGCCGATCGAGTTCGTCGACGTGCGGTCCACGGACATGTACGAGGTGTACTGCCGGGTCGGCCGCGGCTTCGGCGCCGTCCCCGACTGGACCGACCCTCAGCTGGCCCCGTTCATCACCGTTCACCCGGGCGACTTCCGCTGAAACACGCCGCGTTGCGAGACCTGGCGCTCCCTGAGCCCCGACTCGGCGACGCGCGAGGGCCCGAGGCGAACCGCGCTCGCTCCGGGCGCTAACGTGGCCTCGTCGGCAACTAGGAGTGAGATGGACGCGGCAACCGTGACCTGCGCCACCTGCAGGACCAAGAACCAGGTGCCCTTCGTGGCTGCCGACGCTCCTCGCTGCACCCAGTGCCAGGGATTCCTGCCGTGGATCACGCAGGCGGTGGACTCCGACTACACGACGATCGCGGACAGCAGCACGGTCCTGGTGTGCGTAGAGCTGTGGGCCGCGTGGGCACAGCCCAGCCGACTCGTCGGACCACTCCTCGAGCGCGTCGTCGCGGAGCGTGCGGGACGCATGAAGCTCGTCAAGGTCAACGTCGAGGACGCGCGCAGGACGCAGTCGAACCACGATGCGCGCATGATCCCCACGCTGCTGCTGCTCTGGCACGGTGAGGAGATCGGCCGCCATACCGGCGCGCTCCAGCTGCCACAGCTGCGCCGCTGGGTCGACCAGGGGATCGCGACCGCGTTCCGCCCGGCCAAGACGCCGTCGTGACTCCCCGTACGCGTTGTTGACCGCGGCGTAGATTGGGACCATGACCGTACGGCCACCCGCCGTCGCCGGGCAGTTCTACCCCGCCCACCCAGCGCGCCTGAAACGCATGATCTCGGAGCTGCTCGCTGAGGTGAGCCCCGAGTCCGTAACGGCGGCGGGATACGTGGTTCCTCACGCCGGCTACATCTACTCAGGCTCGACGGCCGCCCACGCCTACGCCGCACTCGCGCTCGCGCCGCCGTCCCGCATCCTGCTGCTCGGACCGACCCATCGGGTGTACGTCGAGGGGCTGGCCCTGTCCGGCGCCGAAGGCTTCGAGACGCCGCTCGGCGTGGTCGGGACCGACCGCGACCTCGAGGCGGCGCTCCGGGAGTCGCCAGCCGTGTCCGTACGTCCCGATGTCCACGCCGAGGAGCACTCCCTCGAGGTCCAGCTGCCGTTCCTGCAGGTGGTCGCGCCCGGCGTCCCCGTCGTGCCGGTCGCGGTGGGCGCCGCCGACGCCACCGCAGTCGCCGACATCGTGGAGATCGCCCTCGGGATGGGTGGCACGTTGCTGCTCGTCTCGACCGACCTGAGCCACTACCACCCGTACGCCGAAGCCGCCGCCCTCGATGCCGACACCATCGAGCGGATCATCGCGCTCGACCGTACGATCCCGCCGGATCGTGCGTGTGGTGCGTACCCGCTCAACGGCGCCCTCGTCGCCGCACAACGGCATGGCTGGACCCCCGAGCTCCTGTCCGCCTGCAGCTCGGGCGACACCGCCGGTACGCGCGACGGGGTCGTCGGCTACGCGGCCTTCCGGCTGAGGATCGGACATGACTGAGCTGCCCCTGGACGCCGGTCCCGTGCTGTGCGAGATCGCCCGCTCGGCGATCGCGACCCGCGTGGGCGCGACCGATCCGGGTTTTCGCCGCTCAGTGGGCGAGAACCCCACGGAAACGGCCGGTTCCGACCCACTGGGCGGCGAAAACCCGCATCCGTGGCTCGACACACCGGGTGCCGCGTTCGTCACGCTGACCCAACAGGGAGCGCTGCGGGGCTGCATCGGGTCGCTCACCGCGTACCGGTCCCTCCGCGAAGACGTGGCCGCGAACGCTGTGAACGCCGCGGTCCGAGACCCACGCTTCCCGACGCTGACCGCCGACGAGCTCCCCGGCACCCACATCGAGGTGTCAGTGCTGTCCGCGCCTGAGCCGTACCCGTTCACGGACCGCGCGGACGCCCTGTCCCGGCTGACGCCGGGCGTCGACGGGCTGACGCTGGAGTACGGCAACCACCGGGGCACCTTCCTGCCACAGGTCTGGGACTCGCTCTCCGAACCGGATGAGTTCCTCGCGCACCTGGTCCGCAAGGCCGGGCTACCCGCCGGCTGGTGGGACGACGACGCCCGCCTGTCCCGCTACAGCGTGAAGGCGTTCGAGGAGACATGACCGCGCGCTGGTGGCACGAGCTCGACGACGGTCGGATCCAGTGCGACGTCTGCCCCCGCGAGTGCCGGCTCCGCGACGGGCAGCGAGGGTTCTGCTTCGTCCGCGCCCGCGAAGGCGATGAGATCGTGCTGACCACGTACGGGCGGTCGTCCGGCTTCTGCATCGACCCCATCGAGAAGAAGCCGCTCGCGCACTTCCACCCCGGAACGTCCGTGCTGTCGTTCGGCACCGCCGGCTGCAACCTCGGCTGCAAATTCTGCCAGAACTGGGACATGTCCAAGGCCCGCGAGATGGACCTCCTGATGGACCAGGCGTCGCCGGAGCTCATCGCGTCGGCAGCCGTCGACCTCGAGTGCAAGAGCGTCGCCTTCACGTACAACGACCCCGTGATCTTCGCCGAGTACGCGATCGACACCGCCCTGGCCTGTCACGATCGCGGGATCTCGTCGGTGGCCGTCACGGCCGGCTACGTGAACCCCGCCGCCCGGCGTGACTTCTTCTCCGTGATGGATGCCGCCAACGTCGACCTCAAGGGGTTTTCGAACGACTTCTACGAGAAGGTCACGGGCGCCAAGCTGCGGCCCGTGCTGGACACGCTCACGTACCTCGTGGCCGAGACCGACGTCTGGGTCGAGATCACCACGCTGCTCATCCCCGGGTTCAACGACTCCGACGCCGAGCTGCACGCGATGGGCCAGTGGGTGATGTCCGAGCTCGGGCCCGACGTCCCCCACCACGTCACGGCGTTCCACCCCGACTGGCGGATGCGGGACGTACCGGCGACACCCGCGTCGACCCTGCTCCGCGCCCGCGAGGTGCTCCTCGGCGAGGGTCTGCACCACGTGTACACGGGGAACATCTCCTTTTCTGCCGGCGAGGTCACGTACTGCTCCACGTGCGACCTCGCGCTCATCGAGCGTGACCGGTACGAGCTCCTGAGCTACCGGCTCACGCCCGACGGGTGCTGCCCGGACTGCGGAACCAGGCTGCCCGGCCGGTACGACGCCGTGCCCGGTCACTTCGGCCCCCGCCGCATCCCCGTACGCCTCGCGCGCTGACGTCAGCCCGCAGCTGTTCGGCGATCGGAGACAAGCCTCGGGGGCCTCAAGGGCTCAGACGGTGGCTGACTCTGACGCGGCCCGCGCGGGTGCCTGCCGACGGCGAGTGACGCGGCGTACGAACAGGGCACCGACCACGAGCACGTACCCGATCCAGACGACCACTCCGAGCACGGTCGGATCAGCCGAGAAGTTCAGGATGCCCTTGAGCAGGCTGCCCGCGACACTGGTGGGTGGGATCGTCGCCGAGACGTCGTACGCGATCGTGCTCGCGCCGGGAAGGATCCCGGAATCCTGGAGGTCACGGACGCCGGACGCCAGGACGCCGGACGCCACGACGATCAGCGCGCCACCGGTGATCGAGAAGAACTTGGAGAGGTTGATCCGTACAGCTCCGGCGTACAGCGCGTACCCCAGTCCGATCGCGATCGCGATGCCGATCAGTGCGCCGACGAGCGGTTCGCTGGTGGGGACCCCGTCACGGATGGCGGACCGGGTAGCCGCCCAGAGGAAGAGCGCGGTCTCGAGGCCTTCGCGGCCGACGGCCAACGCAGCGATGAGGACGAGTGACCACGGCGTCGCGCTGCTGGCGTCGACGTGGGCGCGCAGGTCCGTCGCGAGGGTCCTCGAGGCCTTGGCCATCCAGAAGATCATCCACGTGACGAAGACGACCGCGAGTACCGACAGCCCGCCGGCGATCGCGTCTTGCGCCTTGTCGCTCAGCCCTTGTGGCCCGAACGTGAGCAGCGCCCCGAAGCCCAGCGACACGGCCACGGCGAGCCCGGTACCGACCCACACGAGCGGAAGCTGGCTGCGGCGGTCGGACTTCACGAGGTACGCGACGAGCACGCTCACCACGAGCACGGCCTCGAGCCCCTCACGCAGGCCGATCAGCAGGTTGGGGATCACAACGCTCCTCACTAAGGCTTGCCTTACTCTGACGTCAATTGAATAACGCAACGTAGACGTTGTCAATATTGGATCCCTCGTTGGATCGAGCGAACCCCGATAGCGTTGGCAGACGCCGACACCGGAAGGACGCCATGGAGCAGCCCTATCTCCACGACCTCAGCGTCGTGCTGACCGCGCCGCAGCAGTGCTGGTCACGCCGTGACGGGCAGATCGTCGAGTCGGCGATCCAGGGTGTGTACTGCGCCGACACGCGGATCGCAGACTCTGTGGTCGTCAGCGCTCTGGGCGTGGAGAACGAGGCGGTCGGCACCGTCGAACCTGGAGGCGGGCGAGCCAGGTACGACACGGTGTGGCGCACCCCGGACCTCGGCGCTGACCCCGCGATCGTGTGCCGTCGCGAGCGACGTCTCACCCCGGACGGCCTACGCGAGCGGATCGTCATCCACAGCGCAGCGCCCGACGATCGTACGTTCCCGCTGCTGCTCAAAGTACGGCCGGACTCGACGCCGATGTCGGCCGTCCGCGCCAGTATGACCGCAGATGAGAGACCCACCGCGACGGCTCAGGACGACGGCTCGTACACATGGCCATTCGGCCACGAGGGGGAAGCCTGCTTCCTGGCCCCCGGAGCCATCGTGACCCGCGGCGACCATGACCTGCACGCCCAGTGGGACGTGGTCGTACCCGCGGGCGGCGAAGCGTCCGTCGAGTGGCGTCTGGTGGCCTCCGACCCCAGCTTCCCGTTCCTACACAGCCCTGGTGCCGCCCGGGGGACGACCGGTACGGAGCCGCTGGACCTGCTCGTACAGACCGCTGCCCGCGACCTCGCCGCGCTGCGGATGACCGACCGCGACGACCCGGACCACACGTTCTATGCCGCCGGCGCTCCATGGTTCCTCACGCTGTTCGGGCGCGACTCGATTCTGTCGGCCCGCCTCAGCCTGTCCTGGGCCCCGGACGTCGCGCTCGGAACCCTCAAGGTGCTCGCCGCCCGACAGGGCACGGCCACCGACCCCGCGACCGCGGAGCAGCCGGGCAAGATCCCCCACGAGGTGCGCGGGGAGCCGCTGCCCCTGTACGGACCGGGCCGTCAGACGGGCGGCGAGGGCATCGTGCTCCCGCCCGTCTACTACGGCACCATCGATGCCACCTGCCTGTGGATCACGCTGCTGGGCGACCTCGTCGAGACGGGCCTGGCAGACGATGACTTCGCCGCCCTCGTACCCAGCCTCCGCGCCGCGCTCGGCTGGCTGCGCGACCACGCGGATTCCGACGGCGACGGCTTCCTCGAGTACGTCGACACCGGCGACGGCCTGTCCAACCAGGGCTGGAAGGACTCCGGCGACTCGATCCGCTGGGCCGACGGCAGCCTCGCCACGTCACCGATCGCGCTGTGCGAGGCGCAGGGCTACGCGCACGAGGCCGCGCTCGTCGGCGCCCGCCTGCTGGAACGCCTGGGCGACGCTGACGAGGCCTCCGCCTGGCGCGCCTGGGCGGCCGCGTTGGCGGAGCGGTTCCGGGCGCAGTTCTGGGTACGGGACGAACTCGGGCCCTACCCGGCCATCGCCCTCGACGCGGAGAAGCGACCAGTCACCGCGGTCGCCTCGAACATGGGTCACCTGCTGGGCACCGGCATCCTGTCGCCGGCGGAGGCCAGGATCGTCGTCGACCGGCTCATGCACCCCACCCTGCGGTCGGGCTTCGGCATCCGCACGCTGTCGACCGAGAACGACGGCTACTGGCCGCTCGGCTACCACGTCGGCACCATCTGGACCCACGACAACGGCGTGATCCTGTCCGGCATGCTGCGCGACGGGTTCGTGGCCGAGGCGAAGCTGCTCGCCGCCGAGCTGCTGCGCGCAGCGACCGCCTACGACTACCGGCTCCCCGAGCTGTACGCGGGGTACGGCACCGACGAGACGCCGACGCCGCTCCCGTTCCCCGCCGCCTGCCACCCACAAGCCTGGGCCGCCGCGACGGCCGCGGTCATCGAACGCGCCCTCCGCAGCTAGCCCTCTCAGGGCGCTGTCGGTTCATCATGTTAAGTAGCCGAATCGGACCTTCACATGGCGAATTCGCCATGTGAACATGCAAGCCACCCACTTAACATGATGAACCGAGCTCTCACCCGAGCACCTTCGGTACGTGCGCGAGCAGGGCGACTATCGACTGGCCGCCAGGGGTCTCGACGGCTCCAGCCGCCGCGTACAGCGCAAGGTTGACGCCCTCCCGTACGGCTCCGAGGTCCGGCGACTCACCGCGTACGAGGCCGAGGAGTTCGTGCAGCAGCTCGGACACTTCGGCCTGCTTCTCCTCCGGCAGGAACGGCACCTGCCCGATCGCGGTCTCGAGGATCACCGCGATCTCGTCGATGTCGTCTGCGTGGGTGTCGGCCACGTTCCGTACCGGGAACTTCGCCCCCGGCGACGGCGTGTGGGGCAGGGAGGGCGGATGGGGAACGGGACGTGGAGTGGGCGGCAACTCGGCCGCGGCCGCTTCCGCTCCACCTCTAGCGACCGGGCTGAGCGGCGCCCACGTACCGTGCGGGGTCAGCGTCACCTTCTCCTTGTAGCGCGGTACGACGACCGTGAGCCCGAGCTCGTTGCGGACCTTCGCGGCGAACGCGTCGGACGATCCTTCCTCGCCGTGGGTGACGAACACCGTCTCGGGCTGGGGTGACAGGTCGCGGAGCCAGTCGATGAGGTCAGACGCGTCAGCGTGCACCGAGAACTCGCCGTCGGAGACGATCTCGGCCTTGACTGGCACGTACCGGCCCCGGAACTTCATCTGCTTCATGCCCTCGAGCAAGGAGCGGCCGCGCGTACCGACGCCCTGGTAGCCGGTGAAGATCACGCAGTTGCGCTTATCGGGCAGCATCGCCTCGAGATGGTGGAGCACCCGGCCGCCGGTGGCCATGCCCGACGAGCTGATGATGATGCTCGGGTGGTCAGGATGGTTGAGCTTCTTCGAGTCCTCGGCGTCGGTGATCTCGCGCAGGTTCGGCAGGTTGAAGAAGTCCTCGGGCTGGATGTCGTCGCGCAGTTCTCCGCGGCCCTCGGCCTCGCGATAGACGGCCAGCGCCGCGACGGCCATCGGGCTGTTCACGTAGATCGGCACGTCGACCGGGATCCGGCCCGCCTCGCGCAGCTCGGTGAGCGCCTTGAGGACGATCTCCGTACGGTCGATGGCGAACGCGGGGATGAGCACCGAGCCGCCACGCGCGATCGTCCGACGGACGGCATCAGCCATCGCCTCGTGCTCGAGGCCCTTCGCGTCGGGGTGCTCGCGGTCGCCGTACGTCGACTCGATGAGCACGTACGGGGAGCCGGGCGGGGTGCCGCGAGGCCGGAGTACGGGATGGTCGATGCGCCCGAGGTCACCGGAGAACAGCACCGAGCCCTCGGGCGTCGACAGCGTCACCGACGCGGAGCCGAGGATGTGGCCGGCCCGGGTCATGCGGATCGCGATGCCTTTCCCGAGGTCGAAATCGGCGTCGAACGGGACGACCTTGAACAGCGGGGTGGTCTTCTCGACGTCGGCGACCGTGTAGAGCGGCAGTGCCGGGTCGTGCTTGGAGTAGCCGCCCTCCTGCGCGTACTGGGCCTCCTTCTCCTGTAAGTGGCCGGCGTCCATGAGGACGATCGAGGCGAGCTTCGCGGTGCCGTACGTGCACCAGATCGGGCCCTTGAACCCGTCCCGGACGAGGGCAGGGAGGTAGCCGCAGTGGTCGGCGTGGGCGTGCGTGAGGATGATCTCGTCGATCGAGCTCGGCGGCACGGGGAAGTCCGCCCAGTTCATCTGACGCCACTCCTTCTCGCCCTGGAACATCCCCGCGTCGACGAGGATCCGCCTCCCGGGAAGATCGACGAGGTACTTGGAGCCCGTGACGGTGCCCGCAGCACCGAGGAACGTCAGCGACATCGCAGCCATGTCTTCACGATGGCACGCCGAGGCCCCTGCTGGGGCTACTCGGCGGCCAACGCGCTGGCGGGTTGTACCTTGCCGGCCCGGATGCTCGGGAGCACCGACGCGAGGTAGCCGGCCCCGAGACCGAACGCGAGGATCCCGAGGAGTAAAAGCCACGGCACCTCGAGCACGATCTCGGACACGGACTTGTTCAGGAGTGCGAAGCTGCCCGCGATCCCGAAGCCGACACCGAGCCCGATGCCGAGCAGTACGCCGACCCCGGCGAGCACCATCGCCTCGACCCCGAACATGCCCCGCAGCTGCGGTCGGGTGAGCCCGAGGGCTCGCAGCAGCGCCGACTCGCGCGTACGTTCCAGCACGGACAAGGAGAGCGTGTTCGAGATGCCCACGATCGCCACGAGCACCGACGCGGCCAGGAGCCCGATCACGACGCCCAGCACGATGTTGAGCACCTGCTGGATCTGCTCGCGGCCCTGCACGCCACCCGTGATCTGTACGCCCTGGACGTCCTGCAGCTCGTTCGAAATCGCCTCGATCTTCGTGTTCGCGTCGTTCGTGTCGGTGAGCTTCACCCAGGCCTGCTGCTGGACGTTCCCGCTGATCGTGTTCAGCGTCGCCAGCGTGACCACCGGTGCCTCGGGCGAGGCGGGCAGCACGACCGCACGCAGCGACACGGTGCCCTTGTCGCCCACGACCTTGACCATGGACCCGGCGGCGACCTTCATCGATGCCGGGACGATGATCGCGTCGTCGGCAAGTCCGTCCACGTACGAGGGGTAGCGGAGCACGCTGCGTACGTTCGGCCCCATGCCGAGGATGGTCTCAGGGTCGGTGCTGCCGTTGACCTGAGCGCCGCCGATCCCCACCATCTCCGCGGAGGCCACGACCGACACCTTCCGGATCCGATCGAGCACGGACGTGGAGATGCCTCCGTTGGCCGACACCGTGAGGTCGGACGGGAACAGCCTGTCCATCGCACGCTGCTCGGTGGCGCTGGCGGTAGAAGCGCCGACGGTAGCCATCGTGATGAGCGTGATACCGATGAGCAGGGCGCTCGCCGTCGCGGTGGCGCGCGACGGGTTGCGCCGACTGTTCTCCGCCGCGAGCTGACCGGGTACGCCTCCCAGCTTGGACGGGATCAGCCCGAGGAACCTTGCCAGCGCCGGCACGATGACCGTACCGAGCATGAGGATCCCCACGATGCCCATGACACCGCCGACGATGCCGACCAGGATGTACGTGGTGTTGGTGCCGTCGGTCCACCCCGGCTTGATCGCGCCGTACAGGAGGCCGGCGACCCCAGCGGCTGTGAGCACCGCGCCAGCGATCAGGACCGGCAGACTCGCCCGACGTCCTGTGACCGGCGTGAGCATTGGCTGGAGCGCCGCCAGCGGCGACACCCTGGTCGCGCGGAGCGCGGGACGGAACGCCGCGAACAGCGTGATCAGGATCGCGATGCCCAGCGGGATGAGAATCGCGGTGGGCGTGATGGAGAAGTCGTTGAGGCCGAGGTTGGCGGCCTTGCCGATCTGGACCAGAACGAACGCGAAGATACCTCCGCCCAGCACGCCGACGACACCGCCGACCACGCCCATGAGCAGGGCCTCGCCCAGGACCGTACGGAACACCTGGCTCTTCGTCGCGCCCACGCAGCGCAGCAGTGCGAGCTGACGCGCGCGCTGGGCGACGAGGATAGAGAACGTGTTCGCGATGACAAGGGCACCGACGAACAGCGCGACGGCCGCGAACCCGAGCAAGAAGTTCGTGATCACGGACAGGATGTCCTTGATGGCCTTCTTCTGCTCCGCGATGTACTCAGGGCCCGTCTGCACTTTGAGCTGGTTCTCGGTGACCTCGGTCATGGCCGCGACCGACTTCTTCAGGGTCTGAGGGTCACCGCCGAACACGTACGCGGCGATGTAACCGCCGGGCGTCAGCTGCGGCCACCGAAAGAGGTCGTCAGGGCCGGCGATAGCGAACGTGCCGCTTGGATCTCCGTACTCGTCTCCCGGGGTGATGATGCCCACCACCGTGAGGGTCGCGGTCTCGGAACGATCGGGCGCGTAGATCTCGACCGTGGAACCGACGGAGACCTTGCGAGCCTTGGCCAGAGTCTGGGTGAGCGCGATCTCGCCCTTGGCCGCTGGGAGACGTCCGTCGACAACCTTCGTCGCCGAGGTGGTGTCGGGCAGCTCGCGAAGGATGAGGAACTGGCTGCCCTTGCTCGTCTTCTCCTCGTAGTAGGCGAATGCGTTCCCGTGCACCCTTGTCACACCGGGTTGCTGGCTCAGCTTCGTCACCAGCGCCGGCGGCACCATTCCCCCTTGGTCGGGCGTAACGACCAGCGAAGCATCCGCGGCCAGGCCGGCGACCTGCGAGTTGATGCTCTTCTCGAGCGACGCGGAGAGGAAGAATGTCGCGGCGGCGAAAGCGACACCGACCGCGATGGCGATGATCGAGGCGATGAGCCGACGAGGTTCGCGCAGCATCACTTCCTCCGCTCGTCGGCGA
>Ga0209748_1001381_pt1 | contig 11962 bp, 6 predicted proteins | sample BarGraIncu00421A_FD_185490 | JGI IMG/M metagenome (GOLD analysis project Ga0209748, IMG submission 185490) | Arctic peat soil microbial communities from Barrow, Alaska - Barrow Graham LP Incubations 004-21A (SPAdes) (version 2) | ecosystem: Environmental > Terrestrial > Soil > Wetlands > Peat... | reverse complement strand
TGATCGCCCGGTTCGACTACGCCAGGCCGGAGGCCCGCATCGAACGCCTCGACGGCATGAACCGTACTCTTGCGTGCGCCGCTGCGGCTCCTCTACGTGCTCCCTGAGCACCCGGATCGCGCGCTCGGTATCGCCGCGGAAAGAGCGCCTCGATGATCCGCTCGTGCACGTCGGCGAGGTAGTCCGGGCGCTCGAGCCACTGCCCCTGGGCCTCCCGCGCGCGGAGACGTCGCGGCCGACCGAACCCGGGGGCCGGTAGGTGCTTACTCGAGCACGAAGATGTTCTTCTTCGCGCACATCTCCTTGAGGATCTTGGGCCACACCGTGACGCTGACCTCACCCAGGTGTGCCTTGTGGAGCAGCAGCATCTGGGTCCGGGATTGGCCGATGCCGCCGCCGATCGAGAGCGGTGTCGCGCCACTGATGATCCCCTTGTGGTAGGGGAGGTTCAGCCAGTCGAGCTGGCCCGTCATCTCGAGCTGCTGGCGCAGCGTGTCCGGATTGACGCGGATGCCCATCGACGTCAGCTCATGGCGGCGGCGGGTGACAGGGTTCCAGACGAGGATGTCGCCGTTCAGGCCGTGCATCGGCCGGCCGTCCTCGGCGACCGTCGGGGTCACCCAGTCGTCGTAGTCGGCGGCGCGCATCTCGTGCGGGTAGCCGTCGTCGAGCGTCCAGCCGATACCGATGATGAAGATCGCGGGGATCTCCTGGAGGATCGCCGTCTCCCGCTGCTTGCGCGGCAGGTCCGGATAGCGGGCGAGGAGGTCCTCGGCGTGGATGAACGTGATCTCCTCGGGGAGCTCTGGGCACTTGTCCGTGCGGAGCCTGGGGAACCTGTCAAGCGCCTCCTGCTCGGCGCCCTTCAGGACCTTCCAGATCTTCCGGACGGTGGCCTTCAGATACTCGAGGTTGCGGTCCTCGGCGGTGATTACCTTCTCCCAATCCCACTGGTCGACATAGCAGCTGTGGTCGTGGTCGAGGAAGTAGTCCTTGCGCACGGCCCGCATGTCCGTGCAGAGCCCCTCGCCGACCTGGAAGCCGAGCTGGCGCAGCGCCGGCCGCTTCCACTTCGTGGCGGCCTGCACGACCTGGGCGTCGATCGGGTGCTGGTCGTAATCATTCGAGATATGGAACTGGATCGGACCGCGCTTCCCGTCGCGGTCGAGCATGTCGTTGATCCCGGACTCGACGTCGACGATGAGCGGGACCTGCACCATCTGGAGGTTCAGCTCCCGGCACAGGTTCCTCTCGATGTAGTCCTTGACCGCGTAGATCGCGGCCTGCGTTTCCCTGGGATCGAGCGCCGAGGCGTAGTCATCCGGCAGGATCTTCTCGAGGTCCTCGTAGTCGCCGATGCCGGGACCGGCCAGGTCGGCCTCCTTGTCCGTGCCCGTCGCCAATGGCGTCATGCGTCCATCCCCTTTTCTTGTCTGGACTTCACTACCGCACGTCACGGTCCCCCGCCGCTCGCTGCCCGGTCGGGTGGGTCGCGCGCACGACAGCCTAGCCAGCGAGCGGTTGCCTCACGGTGCATCGCGCTGCCAGGGGTCGCGGCGATCTGGCGCGCCCTGGTCCCCTCCCGGCGCCAGGATGACCTCTTCCGCGCCGGAGCGGATCACGTCGACGATCGCCTCGGCGACGGACTCGGGTGACTGAGGCGGTATCGGCCCGGCACTGCCGCCGACCCGTGCACCCGCCGCTAGCGACTGGTGGAACTCCGTGGCGGTCACGGACGGGTACACCAGTGACACGACGATGCCGCCCGACGCGAGCTCGCGGCGGGCGACCTGCGAGAGCATGTTGAGTGCCGACTTCGTGGCGGAGTATCCGCCGACGCCCGGGAGCACCATGCGGGACGTCATGGAGCTGACGTTCACGATGACGCCACCGCCCTGCCTGCGCATCGGCGGGATCACCGCCTGCATCGCGAGGAGCGGCCCATAGACGTTGAGCTCGGTGATGGCCCGCAGGTCGTCGAGCCGGACCTGCTCGATCGGCACGTGGAGGCCCTGACCAGCGTTGTTGACCAGGACGTTCACGCATCCGAAGCGGTCCAGGGTCGCGTCCACCAGCGAGACGATCTGCGCCGGGTCCCGCAGATCCGTCGGCACCGCGAGCGCGTCTGGCAGCTCGTCCGCCAGGTCCTTGATCCGGTCCACGCGGCGCGCGGCCAGTACCACCTTTGCCCCGCGAGCGGCCGCCAGTCGCGCCGTGGCCGCGCCGATGCCTGACGAGGCCCCCGTGACGATGACGACCGCGCCGTCGAGCTCCATCCCGTGATTCCTCCTAGCGTGGGCGACAAAGGCGCCGTCGCTGGCAGCGATGGTCCCGCGCAGAAGGAAGTCGGGGGCCAATCCGCCACGGGTCGGTCGGTTCCTGCCGTCAAGCCAGCCTATCACCAGGCGCGGAGGGATCGTCACGGGCCCCTTGGTCGGATGGGCGCACCGCATGAAGGGCGTCCGGAAGACACGCAACCGCACCATGGCCCGATGGTGGTTCAGAAGCACGTCCATCCAGCTGCATGCCACGGGTCACGGGTAGGATCTGGGCGGCAGACTGGAGGCTCGCATGCAGATCGGACTCGGCCGGATCGGCGTCTGGAATGGCCAGCTTCGCCGTCTGCCTGCAGGTCTTGACGGACGACCCCGACGCCCTCCCGCTCGCAGAATGGCGGACCCTGGCGGCGCTCATCGAGTCGTGACGGCTGCCTGAGGCGGCCCCGCCGACCTCAAGCGGGCACGATGATGCCATCATGTCGGGAGCCGCGGGGTCCCTAGCGCCGCCGAGCGACCGCAGCCCTTGAACGAGTCCTCGCCTCGACGACCGACGGCCGGCGTGTCTCGGTCTTCGTCAAGACGCTTCAGTCAATCCGCCACTGGCCCATGTTCGAGACCATCCCGCGGGACTTCCGGGCAGCGGCGGTGACCAGGGCGTTGACGATGATCAGAACGGCCCTCAGGGTCCTGAACATCCGGACCGTTGGTGCCAATCGGTTGCCGGGGCCGACATTCTGCCTTGTAGGCAGAGGTTCTCGGGGAGTACGGGGAGCTCATGACGGCACGTGTGACACTTCCAGGGTGGTCCTCGGGTCGGCGCATCCTAGAAGTCGGCGTCTTCTTCGCGCCACTGAGCGCCTGATGTAACCGCTGCGGTGCGGATTCCTTCGAGCGCCTTTGCATCGGCGGTCACGGTGACGGTCGCGTCGAGGAGCTGAACATCGTTCTTCTTCGCCGGCTCGAGCGTGTCGTACAGCGCCCACAGCAGGTCCGTCACACGCTGGCGAGCCGATGAGTTGACGACGCTCTGATTGGCAAGTCGAAGAATGCCGCGCTTGTATTGACGCTCGTCGTCCCCAAGGGCGTCGATCGACGCGATCTCCGCTGGATGACCGTCGGACACGAGCGAGTGCCCGGCCCTTGCGTCCTGCGGCTTGTATTCCGTCACCGCTCTCTGGAGGGTCTGGTCCATCGAGCCAATCGAAAGGTCAGCGGGGTGCCTTATGTCGAGGGGTGTCGAGTCGGGACCGGCGATCACCCATCCGGTCTGCGTCATCTCGTAGATCGCCCGACGGACCTCATCGGAGCTTCGGACGAGCGGAAACACCGGGTTCTTGTAGAACTGCTGCACGACTTCCTTGAGCGTCAGGCTCCGCTTGAGCCTCTCGAGTAGGGACGCAAGGTAGACACCCGACACGCCGGCGGGCTTCGTGGCTCTGCCCGCCTCCGCAAGTTCTGCCCAGACCTGGTTACCCTGGAGCGCGGACGCATGATCGTCGTCGAAACGCTTCCATTCGACCTCGATCCGCTCGGCGCCCCACACGAGGTAGGCATAGTGCTGAAAAGCACGCCGGATCTCTGTGTCGAGGCGCTTCGTGCTGTCGTGGACATGTCCCTGTGCCTCATCGAGGCGCTCAGGATCCCCCTCCAGCTGGCTAACGACGGCACGCCACGCCAGGTACTCGGTCGCTCGCTTGCGTGCGTCCTCCCGCCGTTGAGTGTTGACGCACGAGATGACGCACGATGCTGCGTTGTCGACCGGCAGAGGGTCGGCTCCAACGCCAAGCAGCGACTCGATGTCGGAGCGCGTTGGCGTGTCACGTCCGTTGAGCAGGGCCCAGCGGCGCGGATCGAGGACAACCAGCCGCGTCTTGGAGTTCTGGTCAACCTCGGCGAACAGGCGGGCGAGCGGGACGGCAGGATGATCTCCCTGGTCCACGGGAAGGACCGCATCGAACGGACCTTGGACAACCAGGGTCTTTGCGCGCTCCCAGAGGAAGGCGTCGCGATCGTCCGGATTGATTGTCGCCTTCGCCTGGCGGTAGAACATCTGCGGCGTCTGTGAGATCGACAGGCGGTAACGGGCGATTCCACCACCCTCGGCCACCGTTGCGGTCTCAAGCGCCCCGAGCCCTGCGTCGTCGGCGGTCAGGAGGTTGAAGACTTCCTCCGCAGCCTGAAACTCCGTCCCTGGAGCGTAGATCGCCGCGAGCAGCTCCGCCTTCGTGGCGCCCCGGCGAGCCTGGTCGCGCGGCACCAGCGAGTAGCAATACAGGGCCGTTGCCATCCGCTCGGCCGGCGTTGGTTGCCCGGGCGAGAGCTTCATGCCCGAGATCTGGGCGTCCATCTCCCGCGCCCGTCCGCCGCTACCATCGCGCGTCACGACGTCAGTTGAAGCAACTTGGCGGAATCCCTGAATCGCGCGCTCGTTCCCGTGGAGAAGGCCAGAAGAGAGCACGGACTCGAGCACGACGCGGAGCGGCAAGTCGCCGACCCCGATGAGGTCGGGCACCCACCGTCCGGCCTGGTGTTCCTCAATCCAATGGAAGACGGCCAAGGCAAAGATCGAGACCGTTGAGCGAACCCGCTGGAACCCAGCGTGCCGTGACCAGTCCTCCCTGACCATTGCCATCAGGTCGGGGTGGAACGGATAGGCCGCCTCGACGCGCTCTCGGAGACTCGCGAGGGTTCGTCCGGCACCGAGGCGGTCGAACACCTGTGCTTCCCAAGGTCCGGCTGCAGATGCGCGCCATTGCGCGACGAGTCCACCGACGGGCACGGGCGTCGTCGGCGGAATGAAGAGACGCCGGTAGAGGATCGCGGCGAAGTCGGCTGCCTCGGTCACCGCGATTGTGTCGCCGTTCCGTTCAATCCGACTGGCGATGTAGTCCCGGAAGCCCTCGGCCTCCACGGTGTAGCCGCGCTCGTCGAACTCCGACCTGATCATTACGACGACGAAGGCGACTCGGGACACCTCGTCCACCGCATCCATCAGCGAACCGATGAACGACTGCTCGCCTGGCATCGTTCCGAGTTGGGCCGCGTCGGACAGCTGCAAGACGTAGTCCATCACCTCGTCCAGGAGGATCAGGACCGGCCGACTGACGGACTCGAGTGCTCGTTGAAGCGCAGCTTTGTTGGGACCTTCCGCGAGATGGTGCTCGTAGCGCTCGGCATCACCGTCGAGGAGCGCCCACAGGAACCGAGCGTGGAGTGTCCTCGCGGGGCCGAACTCCGGACTAGTCGCCCCTGGCGTCATGTTGTCGCCAGACAGAACAACGACCTTGGTGTGAGCGATGTCGATAGGCCCGTGCCCTTCGGCCACTGTGCGGACCCGCTGTCCCAGCTCCGTGCGCAGGAACCGGTCCGGGGAGTTGGCGAGGTGGTAGAGGCCGACGAGCGCGTGGCTCTTGCCGCCGCCCATGCCCTGATCGAGGTGGAAGAGGGCGCGTTCGCCGCTGTTCTGTCCTCCCAGGCGGCGGGCGATCGTCGCCATGAAGCCGATGAGACCGGCAGTCGGCTCGGTGATATCCGAGTAGTACTCAGGCTCGCGGTACTGGACCTGCCGATTGGAGTAGACGGCGCTGTAGAGCGACATCTGAAGGTCGCCGATACGACCTTCCGTCGCATTGACTTCAGGCCGTAGGCGGAGGATGTCGGCCCAGTTCTGGATCCCAGGCATCACGACACCTCCGTCGGATCGAACATGGTGATCTGAGTGACCCCGATGGTGTCCTCACGCGCGAACGAGATGCCCTTTGCGGCGTTCTTAATCGTGCTGACGTTCCTCATGATTGCTGCGACCGCCTTGGCGAATGGGTCAGAGGCCGGGAGTTCGTTCGCGAACCACCCGACGAGCGCCCAGAGGTGCTCGTCGTCGGGCGGGCGCTCGGACCGAGCAAGCGCCGTAGCGGCCGCCTCGGAACCGGACGCCATGTAGGCCCCGATCATCGCCCGGGCCACATCGAACAGGGCGCTCGTCGGTCCGACCGAAGCGGGCGGGTCGAGGACCAAGCGGAAGCCGGTGGAGGACTCCGTTACCAGGTGGCCGCGAATGTCCTCGATCCGGAGGTTGTCGGCCTGGGCTAGAAACCTGGCCTCTCCCTTCGGGACGAGCGTTCGACCGTGGAGCTTCATCCACATGAACGCGAACCGAGTCAGCGCATCGAACGTCTCGAGGGGCAAGCTCTCGAGCCTAAGCGCGATCGCTTCGCGAACGGCGCGACGCGCAAGGGTCAGGTATCGGTCAACGGGCGCGATCGTGGCATCCGGCTCGATGACCTTCGAGTAGCGACCGTAGACCTCCATGACCGGACCGTAGGCCGCCATCATCTGGTCCCCGAGCGCCAGACCGTCCCGGGTCCATCCGGGGACACGGCTCTTGATCACATCAGCGGCTTCTCGATCCACCTCTGCCGCGGTTGCGACGGGGCGATCGCCAACTGCCACTCGACAGCCGATCGTTACGGTCACGCGGATCGACGCGACGCCCGTGTTCGCCGACTCAGTCCGTGACGGCCAGGAACTCGTCACCACGTATCCGGCCTCATGAAGCGCTACCAGGAGCTTCCGCCACGCATCCGGATCCGAGTGACCGAAGACGACCACGAGGCGTCCGTCAGGCCGCAAGACGCGTCGGGCCTCCCGGAATGCCCGCGACAGCGAAGACTCGTAGAACTCGCCGTCATGGACGACGCGCCCCGGGTCCTGGACGCGCCGCACGATGATCTCATCGTCCTTGGGTTGCAGCCGTTGCTGCATGGGTGTGTCGGGCCCGAACAGGTCGGGTTCGATGTCGCCGAGCGCCCGCCGAAGCCATACAAACATCAAGTCGGACGCGTCGGCATACTCGATCATGTCGTCGTAGGGCGGATCCGTGATCACCGCATCGACGCTGCCGTCCCGATAGGGGAGGCTCATTGCGTTCCCTTGGCGGAACTTGGCCGGAACGCCCGTGCTGCGCGCAACGTGGGTCTCATAAGGGCGCAGCCCCGTCTTCGACAGCCCATTCCAAGTCCCGGGCCCGTCGCCGAGACCTGTCTCGAACCAGTCGAACTGGAAGGACATCTTGCTCTCGTTCGAGAACACGTGGTTCACCGCCACGTTGTTCGAGTCCGTTCCATCGGGATTGCCGAAAGGCATCAAGCCAGCTCCACGAGTTGAGCGCTTGAGCCGGCGGACCATGGTGCACGCCGCGAATGCCGCCAGGGCTCGGGCGTAGTCGTCGCTGATGCCGGCCGCCTGCGCATCCGAGTGCGTAGCCCGGATCGCCATGCAGGTCGCGGCGAACTGCATGGCCTGGCGGTCGCACATGAGTGACCCGAAGGTCTTGTACCCGTAGCCGCTGCCCTGGACGGTGTGCACGTTGTTGGCGGGGATCGGCTCGTCAGGGATCGCCGTCAGTCCGGGGAAAGGTGGCAGCGTGCGCGGATCCACCCGGCTGCTGGCCTGCTCTGCCTGGGTCGGCGGGCGGAAGATCTTCTTGCCTTCTATGTCATCGGCCGCGGCCAGAAGCTCGTCCTGGTAGTCGCCTGCATAGCCCTTCGCCTTCACGGCTTCGAGGCTGTGGACGTGCCTACAGAAGATGCAGCGAGCACTCTTGCCTTTACGGAGTTGGCCATCTCCCCGGTCGCCCGACGAGTACGTCGGACTCTGGTCGGGTCGGCCATCCGCAACCTCGGCCTGCCATCGATCGCCATCGACCGTTAGCCTGAGCCACTGGCCAGCGTCCAGCGACTTCGCTTGGGGATGCCGGAGGGCCAACGACCCGATGAGTGGAAACCGTCGGCCACATCCGTCGCACTCGATCGAAATGGCCCAGAGGTAGCCCCAAGGGTAGCTACCGTCTGCGTTGGCCGGGTACCAAGCGCCGGCGATCCTCCGGACGTGCTCGCCGACGACGTCTAGGAAGGTCGCCAGGTCGCGGATCAGCCGAGGCTGGCCCGCATCCCATTCGGTGTCGTCGCGCTGTTCCCACGGAAGGGCCGGCTCGTTGCTCCAGTCCCGCAGCGCGTAGTCCGCAAGAACGCGGCCGGCGAGCGTCGCGACGGGCGACAGGTCGATTCCGACGGCACGAGCGCCGATACGGGCAGCTTCAAGCGGGATAATCCCCCGCCCCGAGAAGACGTCAAGCACGACCGGCCGACCCGCCGGGAACTTCTCGGCGACCTTCTCCGCGAGCCCCGCGATTGCGGCAGCGTTCCCTCGCACCGCGCTGTCGATGAGGTTGCGTGTCCGGGTGTCATCATCGAGCAGGGCCGTCGCTACCGCCGCACGAGCCTGAGCGATCGGCCGCGATGCGAACCAGACGGCGATGGCCTTCTCGTTCTTGCCGGATCCGATCGGCAGGCGGCATGCCGCATCCACGCCCGCGCACGGAAACCATCGATCGACCACGCGAGGCCGGACGTCTTCGGTCATCGTTGGTCCATGAACGGCCGGAGTTGGCTGACTGGGATCGTGAAACGCTGGATAGATTTCGGCCCGGCGAGGACGCTCGCCGGATCCTGAAGGCGCAGGGCCACCCGCGGGGCGCTGACGCAGTTGGTCACGACATAGAGCCAGTACTCACTGCCGCGCTGTTGAGCTTGCGCCCATTCGTACTGCTCAAGGGTCACGGGTCCGATGTCGCCGATCTGTCCCTTCACCTCGATGAGCCGCTGTTCTCGAGTTGTCCGATGTCGGGCCAGCAGGTCGTAACCGACGCCGGCCGTCTGGCGGTCGTCGATCCCCCACCCGAGGTGGTCCAGTTCGTCGACGACGCGGGCGATCGCGACGCGCTCCGAGTCCGGATCGTACCCGAGCGTCTCGGCCCGGGCACCGGCCTGAACGCTCACCCATCCGAGCAGCCGCGGTGGCGTGGTGGCAACGTGCTCCATGTCCGAGAGCTGGTGACGTCGGCGCTGAACATCGTGAGCCAGGCGATCCACAGCTTCCTGCCGGCGGTCCGGTTCGAGGTTCCTCACCCAGGCGCGGTGCCGGCGCTCGGATTCATCGAGCTGCTGGCGTCCCTTCGCGGCGATTGCCCGTTGCTGAGTCTCGGCCTCGTCCCTGACATGCGCGACTGCCGACTCCGCGGCCGCGTTCGCTTCCATTCGGGCCGCGGGCAACGGCGCGAGAGGCACGCCAGGGGACAGATTGAGGTTCATTACGCTGGGCCATTGGATCTCGAACGCGCTGTCGCCGCTGAAGCGGACCAGGATCGGGATCCGCTCGCGGCGCCTCTGCAGTCCGTCATGCCGCTCGATCTCTGCCAGGAAGGCGAAGAGGACGTAGGAGGAGATCGAGGCCATGTCGACGGCATGTGCTCCACGAACGAGGTCGGCTTCTGTCTCGCGGAACGTCGTCTCGACGAGGTCGCGGAACGGCCCCTCTGTCGGGCCGAGGACCAGGACTTCAGCGGCGCGTCCGAACAGCTCTCGCTTCGCCTTGCTCAAGTCGTGCCCGTCGGCGGCAATCAACTGTTCAAAGCCGCCACCAAGTGAGTCGGGCAGGCGTGTTGGAGCACGCAGCATCCTTATTCCTGGGAACGGGCCAGCCTGGGGGTACTGCCAGCCGAAGGTGCGGGCAGCCTGTTCGACAAACCCCGACACGATCACGGGGTTGATGGATTGGACTCGGTCGTCGGCGAAGCGGTCGAGGGCTGCCTGCGCGTCAACCGGCGTCGACAGGCGATCCTCCTCCTCGATCACTTCTCGGGCGCGGCGAACCAGGGTCTCCGCGGACGGAACCATCCTGACCAAGTCGGTGCCCGCGCCTGGAGCCCGCTGTGCCGCGGCCAGTGCCGCCGGGTAGTTGAATTCCGCCCTGAAGACTGCCGCATCCATGAGGTCGAAGATGCGACCGCCCAATGCTCTCCCGGCTGCAGTGAGGTTGTTCAGCATCACTTCCTGGACACGCCCCTCGCGGGTCTCCGGGGCCACCAGGTGGTAGACGAACACGTCATGCTCCTGGCCGATTCGATGAAGCCGGCCTGATCGCTGCTCCAGCCTGACCAAGCTCCACGGGATGTCCCAGTCGATCATGACGTGGGCGCTCTGCAGGTCGATACCCTCGCCGCCAGCGTCCGTCGATACCAAGACCTGATACGCGCCCGCCAAGAACTGCTGCTGCAACTCGTCACGACGCTGGGGGGACAGCTCACCTTCCAGCAGCCTCGCCGAGAAGCCGTGCGCCGTGAACAGATCGGTCAGCCAGCGAGCCGTGTCCGTGAACTCCGAGAACACGAGGAGCTGACCGCCGCCCGCACCGCCTGTGATCTGGTGCTTTCGCAGGATCTCCTCGGTTCGCGTCCATTTCGCCGGGTCGCGGGCGTCGGCCGCGGCACGACCCAGATCGGCCAACACGGCCTCTGCGGCCGCGCGTTCCGCCTTTCGGTCCCGGCTTCGGGCCTCGACCACGGCAGACTCGGCTGCTTCCCACGCTGCATCCGAGTCGACATCTGCGCCCGCGAGGTCAGAACGCTCGAAACCCTCCGGTATGACCGATGGGACGCGGCCAGCTTGCGTGCCCTTTAGCACGGACAGTCGTCTGGTCAGGGTTTCGCGCGCGGCGACGAGGCTCGACGCGGCTCGCTTCCCGTAGATCGACCGTGCGAGGAGGGCATCGGTCGGATACCAAGTGTCGACGTAGTCCATCACCGACCGATAGGCAGCATCCTCGGCAGGTGTCAGCTCGATGGCGTCGGTGATTGCCGTTCGTGCCGGAAACAGCGGCCGCCCGTCGAGATCCCGGAGGTCCTCCTTCATTCGTCGGAGGAAGTTGGCCGATGCCGGGCGGAGCGGTTGAGCGCCGGCCTGCGGCGATTCGGACCACTCGTAGACGACCGGGTCGAGCAGGTTGAGGAGAGCGCGGAAGAAGTGCTCCTTCCCGCGGTGCGGGGTGGCCGTAAGCAGCAGGAGGTGATGGACGTGCTCGGCGAGTTGCCGCGCGGCTCCGAGGTACTGAGAGGTCGGGGTGAGGCGATGGGCCTCGTCGAAGACACCTAGCGACCAGCTGGACCGGGAGCCGACGATCTTCCGTCGTACGTCTTCGTTGTAGGTGTACAGGTCGACCGACACGACCCAGACGTCCACATCCGCCCGGAGGTCGAGGGGATCTCGGCCGGTCTCGGACGTGATCGGTATCGCCTGAATGCCAAAGAAGCGGTCGAGGTCCCTGATCCACTTCGTCACGATGTGGGCCGGGACTACAAGGATTGTGCGACCGGGGAGCAGGCCGCGCCGCTTCGCCTCGGCCATGTACATGCCCGTCATGATCGTCTTTCCCGTCCCGGGCTCGTCGGCCAGCAGGAACCGCAGCCGAGCCTCAGGCAGCATCGCCCCGAACACGGCCTCGTCCTGGTGCGCGTACGGACGAAGTGGACGGGTCGCCATCACTGCCGAACGGAGGCGCGGGATCTCGCGCTGCATCCAAAGCGACCAGAGGGCGGCGATGGCCTGGCCGCTCCGGCCCCCGGCGTCACTCGCGGCTACCCTGAAGGGTTCAACAATCCGAATCACGCCGCCCGGCGATACTCGTGGATCAGGCCGCCGAGCACGTCCCTTCGTTCGACCAGCGTTGGGGTCGCCCCCGGAACCTGGGCTGGTCGGATGCCGGCCGGCACGGCAAGACCCAGGCCCCGATGCGGTCTCTCGTCGACGTAGTGCGCGACGTACGCCCCGAGCACTCGTTCGAGGTGCCGA
>Ga0209748_1001375_pt1 | contig 11996 bp, 10 predicted proteins | sample BarGraIncu00421A_FD_185490 | JGI IMG/M metagenome (GOLD analysis project Ga0209748, IMG submission 185490) | Arctic peat soil microbial communities from Barrow, Alaska - Barrow Graham LP Incubations 004-21A (SPAdes) (version 2) | ecosystem: Environmental > Terrestrial > Soil > Wetlands > Peat... | reverse complement strand
GTCCCTACTACGGGGTCCCGGTCCAGAACTACCTCGGCTGGATCGTCACCACCTTCACCGCCTATCTCCTGTACCGCTCGGTGGAGCGACGCTGGACGCTCCAGCCGGTCGGGCCGCTCTCCCTCGGTCCAGGCGGGATCCCGTCCTCGCCCACGCGGCGATGCTGCTCGCGAACCTCCTGTCGGTCGCCGCTCCGGCGTCGATCGGGGTGATCGCGCCCGTCGCGATGGGGATGCCGGGAGCGGTCGCGCTTTGGCTCGTCATATCAATCGCGCGCAGCAGGCGCTCCTACGCCCCGATCGCGACCGCGACGTCCGGCCACGTCCGGTCCGTCTCGCCCTCGAGCCGTCGGAGGTAGACGGTCGTGACCGCGAGGCTGGAGTGGTCGAGGAACGCGCTGACCGCCTCGATCGACGCTCCGGCATCGCGACGGAGCTTCGCGGCGGTGTGGCGGAGGATGTGCGGCCCAGTGGGGGTAAGGCCAGCCGCCGCGAGGTAGCGGCGGAACCGGCTGTAGAACGTGCCGCTGCTGATGCCCTGCGGACCGGCTCCGGCCTGCCAGAGCGACTCCTCGGGGTCCATCGTCGGCAGCTCCTTGCCGCAGTCGGCCAGCGTCCGGGCGATCGCCGCGTAGGCGGGTCGGGGGAGCTCGCGGCGGCCACGCTTGCCGCCCTTGCCCCGGTAGCTGTAGAAGGCCGTCTCGCCCTCGAGGGTGACGTCTCCCGCCCGGAGGCCGATCACCTCGGCCCGTCGACGGCCGGTGAGGACAAGGACCAACAGGATCGCCCGGTCCCGTCGGCCACGCACGGTGTCGGGCACGACGGCGAGGAGGCGACGCACCACGTCGGCGCTGTACCCCCGGGCGACCGAGGGGACGGTCCTCGGGCGCTCGAGGGCGTCGCAGGGGTTCGAGACGACCAGGCCCATCCGGATGAGGAACCGATAGAACGAGGACAGGCAGGCGATCCGGGCACCGACCGTGGTCGACGACGGGGTCCGACCCGACAGGCCGATCCCATGGGCGTAGGCGAGGACGTCCGCAGAGCGGACCTGATCCGGGGTTGTCACTCGGAAGAACGGCCAGAGCATCCGGGCATAGCTCTCGACGGTTCGGGACGAGCCCGAGCGAGCGCGCTTCTCGACGAGGAACGCGTAGATCGCCTCCTCCCAGGCGGTGGGCTTACCGGATTGGAGCGCGGGGAGCGATAGAGGCGGCATCGGTGGGTCTCCTGGTGGTGGGCGGACACCATTCATCACTCACCGGGCCGCGGATAGCAACACGATGCCGGGATCGTGCTTGCCCCCCGTCGGTTCCCAGCTACACTTGGAGCATGTCTGATCCGATGTTCACGATCGGCTACCAGGGGGCCAGCCTCGAACGTCTGGTCGAAACTCTCGCGGCAGCCGACGTTTCGGTTCTCGTCGACACCCGCGAGACACCGACGTCGAGGCGGCCGGAGTTTCGCCGCAAGTCGCTCGATGCTGCGCTCACCGCGGCCGGGATCCGCTACCTGTCTGTCCCGGCTCTCGGTGCGCCGCGTGAACTTCGTGCTGTTGTTTCGAATTGGGATCGGTTCGCCGATGGATACCGCGACCGCCTAGCCCTCGTCCGGGAAGAGCTCCATAGCCTCGTCCCGCTCATCTCCAGCGAGCGCGTCTGCCTCCTGTGCTTCGAGGCCGATCCGTTTGCCTGCCACCGCTCGCTGCTGGCCCACGAGATCCAGGGTCTGCTGGACGTAAGCACCGTCCATCTGCGACCGGGGCGGGTAGACGAGCCCGATGATCACGAAGGTCTTCGGGTGTGCAGCAAGGGTTCCGACGACCAGGTGTAGGTCCTTGGCCGGCAGTTCCCGCTCGTACTTCTGCCGGATCATCTCCTCCCACCGCGTCGGATCGGATCTCGACCAGCGGCGATAGGACTGGCCCAGCTCCCAGTCAAAGATCTGGAGCTTGTGCCCGCCGCATTCGGCGGCATCACAGTCGAACTCGTAGCTGAACTTCCACGGGATCTGCTCGAGCTCGCTCAGCTCCCGAGTCTCCTCCTCGCCGAGTCCGAGTCGCTCCTGGCGAAGTGCCGTTCGCTCCTTCTCAGTCCACGCGTCCGCGTGCTCCTTGACCAGGCGACGAATCGCCTTCGGACGGAACATGCCGATGCTGACGTCGGCTGCGATATTCGCGGCCTTGATCTCCTCAAGGGAGCCCGACGGTGCCGGAAGCAGCGCCATCCGCCGGCGCCATCGGTCGGACGAGGGGACGACCTGGCCGATGAGCTTGATCGAGTCCTGGTCGACCCTGAGGCTCTCCGGTCGGGCGTCGTTGCGTGGCTTGGTCGCCTGGCACTCGATGACCTGGTACTTCTTGAACCGGTTGTCGGCCAGCCTGCGGAATGTGATCGGGTACATGCGCACCCAGCCACCCGTGTCCAGGTCAACCCCAGCACAGCAGACGGTCTCGATGTGGGTCTGGCTCGGGTTCGGGTAGGTCTTGACCACGACAAGGATTCGCTTGGGCTCCGAACCCGGCAAGGAGCGACGTCTGCCGACCCTCGGCCTGCTCCTGGGCCTGCTGGCGGCAGTGGTCGGTGGGAACCTCCCGCGAGCCTTCGTGCGCGGGGCCGTCATTGGCGTAGCCGTGGCCCTGCTCGCGTTCGCGGCGCTGGTGTTTCTCCCCTCCCGCGCCCAGTGGCTCGTCAGCCGATCCGGGAGGTTGAGCATCAGGATCGGGGCGTCCGAAGTTGCGGCCCCGGCCGCGCCCGTCCCGGCCTCGCCCACATCCGCCGACGTGTCGCCGATCACCAGGTTGGGACGCCCGTCGGGCGAAGGGATGACCCGGCTCGCCAGCCCGCTCTCCGCGGCCCATCGTTCGACGAACCGGGCGATCTCGTGCTCGCGGGCGCCTCCGGGGACGAGCGTCGGGTTGACGGAGTCGATCGCGATGAGGCGTCGCGCCAGGTCGATGACGTCGTCGGTCTGCATGAGCCAAGCATGTCGCGATTCGGCCTGCGCCGCCGGCATTCGCCCCACTCGACGTCGTTCCCAGCGAGACAGTGAGCTGAGGCGTCGGCGTGGCCTGCCCGCCATCGACCAGGCACCCGATCGAGGAGACCCTCGGCCACCGGCCGGGGGTCTCCTCTTCGTGTGGCGACCAGTGGCACGCGAGCGTCTCCTCGTTGGCCCAGGCAGCCTCCACCTCGCTTGTGGTCGTCGCTCAGTTCGCGGATCGGACGCGCACGGGGCGTCGGGGAGCCGCCGGCCTCTGGCGTCGAGGGCGGCCGCACGTCCGGTGTGCTTGCCGCACGCCGCGCCACCCCTCCGGCCTGCCACCTCGGTCCATCGGGGGCCGTTCGCCACTCGCCGAATGCCTGAGACGCGCCTACGGTGACCGCCAGCGGGAGGCTCCGACGCGCGGCCCATGCACCGGCCGCCCGGACCGCGCCGAGCCATTGGCGGCCTGCGGGAGGTGGCGGGACATGCAGGACGCCGATCTGTTGCTTTCGCTGGCCGAGATCGCCGGCGTGTTCGTCGGCTTCGCGGCGCTCATCAGCATCAGGACCGACAGCACGAGCGCGGCGTACGAGGTGACGTATGTCCGCGCGGTGGTGTCGTTCGGGCTCATGGTGGTCGTCGCCGCCCTCCCCGTTGCCTCCAGCAGCCTGGCTCACAGCCAGCCTGGGCTCTCCTGTTGACAAAGCCGGCGCTTTACGGCACGGTGGCGTCAGGACGCCATCGAGGAGTTCGCCTCCGGCAGAATCGAGGCCGACCCTCAGGTGTTCGTCGAAATGGGGGATCCACATGGCCAAGGCCTTTGCTCGTCACGATTTCCTCATCAAGGATCTGGCGGTCAGCGTCAGCGCGGGCGGCCGCGGTGGCATCTGGATGCCCGGGCCCGACGATGAGACCCCGCCGCCCTGGATCTCGCCCATTGCGAGCGTGCTCGCGAACCTCGCCTACATCGAGGCCGTTCGCGGGACGATCGTCGAGGCGGTCAAGGCACAGCAGTTCGACGAGGTAGCGCGCGCCTTCGTGGCTGGCGACACCGGCGGCAGCCCCGCGATCCGCGTGGCCATTCACGAGATCGGCGCGGCGGTCGTGGCCAGCGCGGCCTATGCCGCGCTCGGTGGCGGGAGCGTCGGGCTTCCCAATCCGGATTGCGGTGGCACGTCGCTCGAGACGATCCCGCCGACGCTGACGCCGATCGTCCATGCCGGGCTCGCGGTGCACAGGGTGACCGAGCTACCACGGCTGCAGCGGCAGCTCGCGCAGACGGTCGCGTTCGTCGAGAAGTCCGCCGCCGCACAGGCGCCACGCGGTGCAGAGGTTGCGGCCGTCCGCGCACAGCTCGAAGGGGCGCTCAAGAGCCTGCCGCGGTAGCACCTCCGCTGAAGCTGCGTGAACGGGCGCATCCAATACCTTTCGCTGGCCGCCCTTCGCATGGCGGCCAGCGGTCTGTCCGAAGACCCCGGCGTCGTCGCCCAGTGGCTGTACCGCTTCGGCACGGTCCCGCGCGGGCCGGCCATCGATCGCGATTTCGGTCCCGATGACGATCCGATGGCCGTGCTTGGCCTGACCGTGGGCGGTGCGGCCCGGCGGCGGCTGGAAGCGGCCTACGAGGCGACCTCCCTGGCGGGTTGGTACTCTTTCGCCCGCACGACCGCCCGGGTGCAGCTCAGCGCGGCCTGCAAGCTCTACGTCAGCCCGAGGCCGGAAGCCCTGGCGGACGCCTTTCCGCGCATTGCCGACGAGCTCGTGCGATCCGGTGTGCGGTCGTTCAAGGTCGGGCGTGGCATCGAGGGGCTGTTGCGGCCCGACAAGATCGTCGCCTACTTCGACGACCGCGCCCACATGGAAGCCGTGGCAGGCGCGCTCGACCGGTCGCTTTGGGGATGCCCCGCGCAGGGCGTGCCCTTCTCTACCGAGGCCGGGGGCAACGGGCTGCTGTCTTCGGGTGTCGATCCGCCGCCCGGCACCAGCGTGACAAGCTGGAGGTCATGGGTGACGAAGCGGCTGGCGGCCAGCCTGACGGCGCGGCGCGCAACGCCGTGCGAGGATCCCGTGGCAGCCGCGCTCGCCGATCTTCGCCTGGCTGGCGTCGATCCCGAGCGTTGGCTGCCGAGCGCCGACGCGTTCCGCGATGAGAGCCCCCCGTGATCGATGCGGATCCCGACCTAGCGACGACGCTCTTCACGTTGCCACCCGACGCGAAGCTCCTGCCGGTCTCCGAGCTCTCGCCCCGTCTGCGCGCCAGGATCGGCCCGGTTGAGGATGGCCAGTCGGTCATAACCCGACCGGGCTTCCGTGTGACCACGCGACTGGTCCCGGGGCCGCTCGCCGACCTGATCGCCGAGTTCCGCTCGCCGAGCCTGCTCACGGACGCCACCTGGCGGTTTGCCGATTCCCACGACCAGGAGCCCTCGGCCATGCTGGACCTGGCGTTCGATGCGCTGGCCACCCTCATCGAGGCGCGCATCCTCGTCCCGTCGGGGTCCCCGGAGGCGTCGGCGCCGACGCCCAGCCTCGCTGCTGGGCAGGAGTTCGCGGGTTTCGAGATCGAAGCCCTGGTCCGTTCGCTGGAGGACTCGGAGGTCTATCGGGCACGCGGGCGGCGCGGTGTGTCAGCGGCACTGAAGATCGCCCGCGACGATCGAGCTGGCGTCAAGGCCATGATCGCGAACGAGGCGCGTGTCCTCGATCGCCTCGGGGGCACCGACAGCCCAAGGCTGCTGCGTGATGGAATCAGGAGCGGGCGGGCGTACGTCGCGATGGAATGGTGCGACGGAGTGTCGATCGCCGTCGCCGCGCAACAGGCGCGCGCCGCGCGAGACCGGCGCCGACTGCACGATCTCGTGGGCCGGATGCTCGACGCCTACGGTCGGCTCCACCGAACCGGTGTGCTGCACGGCGACATCCATCCCGGCAACTGCCTGGTGCGCGACGACGGCAGTGTCGTGATCCTCGACTTCGGCAGTGCGCGACCGATTGCTGCCGGCAGGGCAGTCGATCCGCTGCGTTCCGGCATCCCGCAATTCCACGATCCGCAGATAGCCGGCGCGCTGCTGGCCGGCCGGCTGCCGCCGGCGGTGACCCCGGCATCGGAGCAGTATGCGATCGCCGTCCTGGCCTACCTGCTGCTGACGGGACTTCAGCCGATCGACGCGCCCGCCGTCCAGGATGAGCTCCTGCGGCGCATCATCCGGCGGCCGGCCCTGCCGTTTGCCGCTCGAGGCGTTCCCGGCTGGCCCGAGGTTGAAGCCGTGGTGGCACGGGGGCTGGCCAAGCAACCTGCCGATCGCTTTCCCGATGTCGAGAGCCTGGCACGCGCCTTCTCGCTGGCCGGCTTGCCGCCGGACCTGCCGCCGCGCCGGCCCGACGCCGCCCAGCGTGAGTTCGATGCCGCCGTCGAGGCTGTACGGAACCTGGCACCGTCGGACGCGCCCCGCGACCATGCCTGGTTTGCCTTGCGCGCCGCCCTGGCGCTGGAGGATGCCGAGCTGCTGGCCGCCGCCGATGTCCTCGTCGGCCGGGCTGGACCGGGCTGGGCTGGCCGGGCCCTCGCGGCGCTCGTGGCGCGGGCGCGATCGGACAGCCGGATGGAAGGCACGGCCATCGCCGGCTTCCTGGCCGAGGCTGAGGGGTTGCCGGATGGGTCGGTTGCCGGGGCGGCCATCCTGGCGGCAGCGAGCGTCCTGGAGGGCGCCGTGTCGCGTTCGCCCGATGCCGCGGCACTTGCTGGCTGGGCTGCGCGACGACTCGACCACCTCCTGCTGGCCCCCTCGTCAACCGAACCCGATGCGGGCATCGCGGACCCGTCGCTGACCTATCTGGCGCTGGCGCTCAGCAAGACGGGCGCCGTCGCCGTGCGAGCCGATCTCCCGGCGCGGCTCGAGGCGCTGAGCGGGAGGCATGTCGACAACGTGTGGCTCTGGGCCCTGGCGCATGACGTCTTCGCCGACGAGGGATTCAAGGCGCGTGCCCTCGCCGCGCGGCTCCCTCGCACTCCGCTCAAGCGGGGGTTCGCCCTGCTCAGGCTTCACCAGCTGACGGGCGACAGGCACTGGGTCGTCGATGCCAACCGTGTGGCGGCGACAGCGCCCAGCGTCCGACTTCCAGCGCTCGACACCGCCCTCCTCGTGGCCGAGCTGATGGCACCCGAGAGGGCGATGCTGCCGCCCTTCCTGCTCCCCGTTTCCAGTCGCCGGGCCCGCCGCAGCGCCGGTCGCCACCCGCCGCGACGGTGAGACACCCATGCCTCGGAGGCTGCCGAGCGGCCAGGCGATGGCGAGAACGTGTCGGAGCCGCAACCGCCACGCCCGTGAACGGCCTCGGCCTGGCCGCAGGGCCGGACGCCCGGCTCCGTCCTGAGCTGCCCGCTCCGGTCGCGTTTCGCGGCGCGCAGCGGGCGCCCCGTGCCGCGGCAGGCCCGACGTGCCTGCGACGGAGCGACGACCGTTGCGACTGCGACCTCTGCCGGGCGCGCCTGCGGCTGGTCCGCGCGGTCGGCGGCGACCCGTGGTGGCGAGAGGTCGCCCGCTGGTCGCACGCGCCCCGCCGCTCGGCCCCGGCGACCCGGAAACGGGCGAGGCGCCCTCTTCCGATACCGCCCCGCCGATCCGGGGGCCCGCCCGTCGAGCTCTAGCGCCTGTGTGCAACAGTGTCGCGGACCCCCGTCCCGAACTGGCGGTCGCCGGCGTCGCCACGGGTGACATGCGGTGTCACCGAGGTCTGACATCCTCGTGTCCCTGGGGCCGGCATGCTCATGAGCCCCTCACAACGCCTCAACCTCCGCACTTCGCACCAGGCCGAGCTGTTCGCGGAGTAGGAGACACAGCTCGAGCCGCGTGTTGATGCCTGGGAGCCGAGGGGAAACGAAGTGAACCTGACGGGTAGGTGGCGGATCGTGGAGATGGACCTCTGGGACCTCGAGGCGATCGACCTCATGGGGCCCGCCTTCATCGAGCTCCAACCGGACCGGACCGGCAGCTTCCGGTTCATCGCCGTCGAGGGCGCGATGGATTGCGCCCACGGGCGGCGTGACGGGCGCCCGTGCGTCGAGTTCACCTGGGACGGCGACGACGATGGGGAGAGGGCCAGCGGCCGTGGCTGGGCGGTGCTGGAGCCAGTAGACGCTGTCGGGGCCGCATAGTCTCATCCGGAGCCAGGGCGATTCGGCGGAGCGGCTACCAGTTGTTCGCGATGAAGGCTCGGAACTCCGCCTCGGTCTGTATGAACTTGTCGGACAGGATGAAGCAAAGGCCATCCTGCGGTAGTTGCTTGATCAGCCAAGGGAGCCCGGGAGCCGGCGGATCCACCTGAGCGCGTCCACCGCGCACCCTGACTCGGGGCTGGGTCACCTGAGCAGGCCAGGAACCTCGCGCCCGACCTCGACGCTCGGGCGAGCCCCGTCCGGTTCCTCATTCGCGACCGGGACGCGAAGTTCAGCCGGTCGTTCGACGAGCTCGTTCGCGAGGATCGGGCCCGGGTGATCGTGACGCCCTTCCAGGCACCGAACGCCAATGCCCACCCCCGAGCGCGTGATCGAGACGACCAGGGCCGAGTGCCTCGACCCGACCGTCATCCAGAGGTCGGCGGCATCTCGATCGGACGCTCCGGACCTATGTCGAGCACTGCAACCGCGGGCGACCCCATCGCGCCCTCGGCCTCGCCCCTCCATGAGCCGAAGCGTCGGACCCGATGCCGGTCAGTCCGCGCGACGTTCGCCGACGGGATCTGCTCGGTGGGCTGATCCACGCGTACTACGGCGCCGCCGCGTGATCGAATCCGGGTTTCCGATCCCCACGGGCTCGAATAGGGTCGTCGCGGCGGCGCTTCTGATCGCCGAGCCGACCGTGGGCAAGTGGCGGCGACGCTTCCTCACCGGTCGCCTCGACGGGCTGCTCGACGAGCCCCGCCCGGGTGCCCCGCGGACGATCGGCGATGCCGAGGTCGAGCGGGTCATCGCGCTCACGCTCGAGTCGGCCCCGTCGCCGCGGCCATCGAACGGGTGCTCCACTGGGTCGCATCGCGCGGGGGTGCAGCCCAAAGGCGCGCCACATCCGGCTGATCGAGCTCTGGCTGAACCCCCCACCGGAGCGAGACGTTCAAGCTGGAGCACCGACCCGCTGTTCATCACGGCCAGCGGCGGAGATCGACAGCGTATAACTGAGACGATTTGGTGGGATCACCACGAGGGGAGCCACAGCGCTGAGGCGCTCAGACTTGGGAAGCAGACACTCTGCCAGCTGAGTTACTCCCGCTCGGGAGCGCGTGGTGCGCAGGCAGACCTGCATTCTAGCGAGGGTCGGCTCGGGGATCAACGGCGCCCGAGGACTGTCTCAAGCGATCTCTCCGAGCGGTCTCCCACATCTGGTCACTCGTTCTTCGCCCTGAATAGCAACACGATGCCGGGATCGTGGCGGACGTCGTGCCCGCGAGGGGCTTGTGGGGCAGGAGTGTTTTGCTAACCTGTCGATCAGCAGCGAACGTTGAGAAGCAGGTGGACATGGCAGCGGCACCATCCGAACGGGCGTTTTGGGGCATCCACGCCAGGGGCGCAATGCTGCCCACGATCCTGCTGAAGAGGAACCAGCTCGCTATTGGCTGGGCGGACCTCGGTGACCTCTCGAGCGAGGGCAAGGACCGCGAGCGACTCAGGGCGATGCTCACGCTCGTCATCGCGCCCGACAAGGCGAGTTCCATCCCGCAGGTCGCCGGGCAGCTGTATCGCTTCATTAACGAGCTCAAGAACGGCGATGTCGTGGCTTAGTCGCGCTCCAACTCCTTTATGCGGGCGCGCTCGGCGGTCGTCAGGCCGGTCCGCTCGCCATCGTTGATCTCGGCCTGCCAATCTCGCGACTGGTCGTGCCGGCATTGACGACGGTCCGCGTCCCGGCGCCGCGGCGATCGACTCGCGCTGCTCGTCGGTCGGGCGCGGGAACGGGAACGTCTCGAAGCACGTCGTCGGGGTGTAGCGCGGGCGCGTCTCGAGGGCGGCCCCGCCGGAGGGGGGATCCGACGGGACCAAGGGTGCGGGATTCCCCGCAATGATCAGGCGGCAGCCGTCTCATCGCTCCGCTGGCCCCTTGAGGCCATAGCCGCCTCGGTCAGGCTGCGGCCCAGCTCCTGCGCGTAACCACCGGACCGAAGGCGGCAACGAGCTCGTATTCCAGAATCTCCAGGGCGCTCGGCTCGGGGTGCTGGACCTGGAGAAGTTCAAACGGCAGATCCGAGGTCACGATCAGCGCTCGCGGGACGACCGTCGCGCGGCACCGGCTGGTCGGACCGGGCGAACTCGCCCTCGACGACGTTCTCCAGGCGCTGCTCGAGCTGATGCGGTTCTGGCTGGACAAGGGCGTCGACGGCTTCCGGGTCGACGTGAAGGTCGTGCGCGAGATTGCGGACGCCTACGACGCCGCGTTGCCGTTCACGCGTGGTACTCCGTCTGGCGTCGGTGGGCCGCCTCGCTCGTCGCGAACGGCCTGGTCTGCGCGGCTGAGCCGGAACGGACCCAGGCTACCCGGGCCGCAGGCCAAAGCCTCAGCCTTGTTCAGCGGCCGGCCGTGCAGATATCCAGCTCGTGAAGGAGGTCCTGGGGCAACGTCCCCGCCGAGACGCGAACGCGCGGCGAGGCGAGGCGAGTGGGCCAGCTCATCCTGCACCCGTAGACCTCGGTGAACGCCATCGCATACCCGGTCTCCCGGACCAGCGCCTGGTCGAGCGGATCCACGCCGCCGAACGGGTAGGCGAACGTCGTCGGGCGCTGCCCCGTCACAGCCGCGATCTGAACCGCGGACCGGGTGAGCTGGAGGCGCGCGGCCGACGGAATCGCGGTGTTCAAGGGGACGTGGTCCACGGTGTGGCTCCCGATCTCCATGCCGGCAGAGGCAAGGCGCTGCAGCTGGCTCGCGCTCAGCGAGTTGGGGGCGCCGATCCGGCCGGTGATCACGTAGAACGTGGCCACGAGACCCAATCGCCGCAGGATCGGGAACGCTTCGGTGTACCCGTCGCTGCGGCCATCGTCGAACGTGATGACGAAGGTCCGCGGCGGCGGCAGGATGCCGGCTGCAAGGTCTGCCGCGAGTTCCGCGGCCGTGATCGACCGCCAACCGGCCGCCACCAGCGCCTCGAGCTGGGCCGCGAACCGATCCGGCCGGACGACGAGGCCCGGCCACGAGTCTCCGACCTGGTCGGCAGGCGCGACGCGGTGGTACATGAGGACCGGGACGCGGACCGCGAACCCGAACGGCGGCCCCGACGCGGTGGCGGCCACGAGCGGCCAGGTCGCGATCGGCGTGCGGGTCGGGGCCGCCGATGGACCGGCGTTCGACGCGGTCGGGTCGGCCGTCGGGACGGTCGATGGCCCGGTCGTCGCGATCGCCGGCGTCGACACGCCGTTGCCCGTGCCCGTCGCGGTGCCGCCCGCAGTCCCGGCCGTCCCGGCCGGATGCATCGCGATCACGGGGCCGGCGGCATGGCTGTAGCCGACCGCCGCGCCCGCGCCGAGCGACACGACGAAGACGGCGAGGGCAAGGACCGCGAACAGGGGCCGCCGCAGGCGCATTATCGCTCCCGAATGTCGCGTCGCGTCTCCACGTCGGTGCACCCGCGACCGGACGAGGAGCATAGCGTCCGTTGGCGCCAGCCGCGGTCGGTCCGTCCCGGGCGACATCCGGTGAGCGTCTTTGCTAGACTCCGCCGTCGCGGGCCCGTGGCTCAACGGTGGAGCGGGGGACTCTTAACTTGTGATTAAACCCGTGGACCCGTCTTCTTGACCGCCGGGTAGCGCGTGCGAGGCGGCCGGCGCGTTCCCTTCGGGCGGCCTGGGCCCGGTTTTGAGGATTTCGGCGGACTGGCCGGTGTGCCCAGGGATGCACGAAGTCGACGAAATCCCCGGCGCACGCGGGCGGGCGTCAGCTGGGCAGGCGTGAGAGGACGTTCCCAGGGCAGGCGCTGGTAGAATGCGGCGACTCGCCAGGAGGCATACGAGATGCGCTACGTGGAAGT
>Ga0209748_1001374_pt1 | contig 12004 bp, 16 predicted proteins | sample BarGraIncu00421A_FD_185490 | JGI IMG/M metagenome (GOLD analysis project Ga0209748, IMG submission 185490) | Arctic peat soil microbial communities from Barrow, Alaska - Barrow Graham LP Incubations 004-21A (SPAdes) (version 2) | ecosystem: Environmental > Terrestrial > Soil > Wetlands > Peat... | reverse complement strand
CCGAACGGGTCGCCTTGCGCGCGCTGAGTGCGCGATAACGTGGGGTTTCGTGGGGCGGTAGAGCACGCTTTCGCGCCGGTCCGCGCCGCCTGTGAGCACTCCGCCGCGCAGATGGCGAGCATGTTTCGTGTCGCGGAGCCCGGGGCAGCAGGAGCGCTTCGCCTTCTAGAGCGTACTACGACCGGGTGCGGTCGTGGCTAAGAGCGGTCGCCCCACTGAGGCCCAGCTCCGCCGTACGCGTGACCTGATTGAGCGGTTCCACCTTTCCGGCTTCTCCGCTCCGCGCATCCGTGAAGAGCTCCTGGCCCTCAGGAGCGACCCGATCGACCTGCGTGTCCAGCAGGTCAAGCGCCACATCACGGCCATCCGCCGTGACTGGGCGTACGCGCGTCCCGAGGATGTCGAGACGACCCGACGTGATCTCATCGGGCACTGCCAGTCCGTGATGTTCGAGGCGGCTCGTGGCGCTGCGGCGAAACGTGGGACAACCATCGAGATCGGCCAGAACAAGCTGAGGCTCGATGCGGCGGCGCAACTAGCGAAGCTGGTCGGGCTCGACATCAAGCGCGTGCAGGTGACCGGAGCCGACGGCGCGCCGCTCTTGCCGGCGCCGCACCCGGTCGAGATCCTGCCGCCCAAGCTGCTCGCCGCTCGCTTCCGCGTCTGGGCCGACGACCTCGAGCTCGAGGAGCTGGCGCCGTGAACGAGTACCGCGAATGGCTGAGGCTCAAGGCGGTCTCCAGCGACGCTGCGTTCGCGGAGTACGTGAACGGACGGCAACCTCTACGTCTGCGGGTCTTTCGCGGATCGGCTCGACGAGGGGCACCGTCAATGGCTCACGGGGATGCGACGCCACCAACGGCGACGAACGGTTGTCTGCGCCGCGCCCGGTCACAAGCGAGACCTGACCAAGGCGAACTCGCCGGAAGCCACAACGGGTCGCGTAGGCCCCCACCCGATCCGCCAGAGGGTTGGATGCGCCGTCGCGTCAGGCGGGACGCACTGTGCGATTAATGGGCCCGCATCTTGGCGACAGCCTGGGCGCCAGGTGGTCGCATAACCAAGCGCATGAGGGGCTCAGATCGGCCGCCGAACCTCGACACTATGACCTGATCGTGGCGATCCGGACCCCTCGACTGGTCGGATCAGGTCGCCCAACGGACAGCATGAGTGACTCCGCGGCCCTCCACGGGTCCAAGGGCCGCTCAGCTCGACGCCGTCCTGCTCGACTCGTCGGTCGTGGCTGCGTCGACGGTCGTTGGCGGCGCCTGCGACGACGCCCCGACCATCGCGGTTCCCAGCGGGGTCTATCCGAATGTCACGGGCTCGGGAAGCCGGCTGGAGACGTATGAGCCGACGGGCTGCCGGAAGCCGACAGCCAAACGGTTCCAGCCATTGATCGCAACGATCGCGAGCGTCAGCGCGACCTGCTCGGCCGGGTCGAACTCCCCCGCCATCGCTTCGTAGACGTCGTCAGGTGCGCCGACGTCAGGCAGCAGCGTGAGCGCCTCGGTCCAGGCCAGGGCGGCCCGCTCTCGGGGGCGTGTAGAACGGCGCTTCGCGCCAAACGGCGACCAGATGAAGCCGCTGCTCGTCCTCGCCGATCGCCCGTGCGTCCTTCGTGTGCATGTCCAGGCAGTACGCGCAGCCGTTGATCTGGGAGGCGCGCTGCTTCACGAGCTCAAGCAGCTTCGGTTCGAGGGTGGCCGACTCGACGACCTTCTCGAGTTCGCCCATCGCGCGACTCGCCTCTGGAAGCACTCTCTGGTATTCCAGTCGCATCGATCTCCCTTCTGCCTGCCGACGTCTCAATCCGTCGGCCAGACGCGGCTTCTGCGCACTCCCAGAGTCCGGGGTCAGGGGTAGAACCCACGGAGCCGGGTCGCTTCGGCCACCCGCTCGACAGCGATCGCGTGGGCGGCGAGCCGCGTGTCGATCCGGTCGGCCGCAGCGCGATCCCAGACCGCATCCGCAGCGCGGAGGATGACCTTCCGCAATCGGGCGTTGATCTCGTCGACGGTCCAGAAGAGCGCCTCTCGGTTCTGGACCCATTCGAAGTAGCTGACGATCACGCCACCGGCATTGCAGAGGATGTCGGGGATCGTCGTGACGCCGTTCGCCCGCAGGATCGGGTCTGCTTCCGGCGCGACGGGGCCGTTCGCGGCCTCGGCGAGGATCGGCGCCCGCACGGAGGCGGCATTCGCCGCCGTGATCTGGCCCTCGAGTGCCGCGAGGACCAGGATGTCGACGTCGAGCGCGAAGAGCTCCTCGTTCGTGATCGGCTCGGTCCCGGGCGCACCGGCGAGCGTTCCGGTCTCGGCAAGGCGCCGTCGCAGGGCGGCGGGATCCAGGCCTTCGGCTTGGCGGACTCCACCGCCGATGTCCGTCACCGCGACGATCCGCGCGCCGGCGGCGTGAAGGAGCCGCGTGGTCGCCTCGCCGACGTTCCCGAAGCCCTGGACCGCAACCCGAGCGCCGCGGACGGAGCGGCCGGCGCGCCGGCACGCATCTTCGACGCAATAGACAACGCCCTGGCCGGTGGCATCGGCGCGACCCTGTGAGCCCCCGAGAGCCACCGGCTTTCCCGTCACGACGCCCGGTACGGAGAAGCCACGGTGCATCGAGATCGTGTCGACGATCCAGGCCATCGTGGCCGCGTTCGTCCCCATATCGGGAGCCGGGATGTCGGAGTCGGGCCCGATGATCGTCTGCAGCTCGGTCGCGAAGCGGCGGGTGATCGCTTCGAGCTCGCGTCGGCTGAGCTGCCGTGGGTCGCACGTCACGCCACCCTTCGCGCCGCCGAACGGCACGTCCACGAGCGCGCACTTCCAGGTCATCCACATGGCCAGCGCCCGGACCTCATCGATATCTGTCGCCGGGTGATACCGCAGGCCGCCCTTGACGGGACCGCGGGCCATGTTGTGCTGGACGCGATACCCGGTGAAGAGCTCGAGGTGTCCGTCATCCATCCTGACCGGGAACCGAACCACGAACTCACGTTGCGAGACCCGCAGCACGGCGCGAAGCCCGGAGTCGAGTCCGATGTGGTCGGCCGCTCGGTCGAACTGTTCACGCGCTGCGGCGAGAGCGAGGGCACCGGCGAGTGCCACGGCGGGCGGAGCGGGTGCCACGGCGGGCGGAGCGGGTGCAAATGACAGCATCGGGCGATCCTCTGGGCGGACGTGGGTCGACCCGGGCCCGGGTCGACCCGAACAGGATCGCCAGCCCCGAGAAGAAGCCGGGGGAACGCACCTGAACGCCGCGTGAATCCGCGTTCATGTGACATTCACGCGGCTACCCCGATGCGTACATGCGTGGGCCATACGCTCGTCGGCGTAGCAGTTCGCTGCAACCCGAGGGGCGTCCGACGAATCGAGCGGGCGCCCCGCCAAGCCGAGGTCCCCAATGCGCCCACGTTCCCGCAGCCCGTCGTTCACCTGCACGACCTGCGAGATCACCATTTCCGACGCACCCGTCTTCCACGTTGGCCTCGCCTTCTGCTGCGCCGGCTGCGTGGCGAATGGGCCGTGCACGTGCTCGTACGATTTCGAGCGCGATGACGACTTCGAGGCCCACCATGAGCTTGGCTCCAGCGGGCGCTCGCCCGATGCTCTCCCCGAACCCGCGCCGGTGGCTGATCACCCGGCTCGCGTCCCGGCTGCTGTCCGCTGAGGCCGCGCGGCTCGCCGCCGACTCCATCAACTCGGCACGCGGGCCCGGCCCGCCGAGCAACGCGGACGCCCGCGCGCAGCTCGACCGGATCCGGCTGGTGCTTGCCAACGCGGAGCTCGTCGAGGACACGCGCCGGGCGGCGATCGGGCATCGAGTCACGATCTGCGAGGCCGACGGGACCCTCGCGACCTTCGCGCTCGTTCTGCCCGGCGGCGGCGACCCGGCGCTCGGCTACCTCGGCGCGGACGCGCCCGTGGCCGCGGCGATCATCGGGCGATCCCGCGGCGACGTGGTCGAGGTGACGGCGCCGGCCGGCGCGCGAGCCGTCAGGATCGTGGACGTGGCGGCCCCGCCGTATTCTGGGTGATCATGACCTTTGAGACGCCCGACGCGTCCGATGCAACTGCCGAGCCGCGGATCGGGTTCGCCACCGCGACGCTCGCGCTGCTCGGCGAAGGAGCGACCCCGGGCGAGCTGGCTGCCAGACTGCGTGACGCCGGGCTTGAGCCCGCCCCGCATGTCGCGGACGCGCTCCTCCGGGACCTCGTCGACCTGGGGCTCGCTCGCGTCGCCCGAACCGAGTCCGACGGGCCGCGCTTCGTCCGCTCGACCCTGGGTGAAGAGGTGGCGGCGGCGTCGCTCGCGTCCGGTGCCATCCGTGGTGGCCTGGATGCGCTCGAGCGGCTCCGATCGGACCTGCTCGCGACCGTCGCCCATGAGCTCCGGACGCCGCTGACCGCGATACGGACCTCGAGCGGGCTCCTCCTGGACCCGGCAAGCGAGCCGACCGATGAGCAGCGGCGCCAGCTGCTGCTCGCGATCGAGCGGAACGCGGATCGAATGCAGCGCCTCGTGGCCGACCTGCTCGACCTCGCCCGCTTCCGGGAAGGCCGGATCGCGCTCCAGCGGCGCCGCTTCGATGCGGCAGAGCTCGCCCGCGAGGCGGCCGCGACCATCGCACCCCTTTTCGCCGAGGCCGGCCAGGCGCTGGTCGTTCACCCGCCCCGCCACCCGCGCGCCGTCTTCGGGGATCGGCGCCGGCTGGAGCAGGCGCTGCTGAATCTCCTTTCGAACGCGCAGAAGTTCTCGCCCCCCGGTACGACCGTGGACCTGGAGATCGTGGCGACCGATGGGCAGGTCGCGTGGGTCGTGCGCGACGCAGGGGTGGGAATCGATGCCGCGGACCGGGCGCAGCTTTTCGAACGCTTCTTCGTCGGGCGGACCGATCGGACTGGGGCAGGCCGCGGGACCGGCCTGGGTCTCCCGATTGCCCGCGCGATCGCGCAGGCCCACGGCGGCGAGATCGAGGTCGAGAGCCAGCCGGGCGTCGGCAGCACGTTCCGGCTGGTGGTCCCGCTCCTTGGGCCGGATGACGACGAGCCATGAAGATACTGGTCGTAGACGACGCGCCGGACGTCGTCGAGTCCGTGCGCATCGGTTTCGCTCTCCAATGGCGCGACACGGAGGTCATCGGGGCCGCCACGGGTGAGCGCGCGCTCGACGCCGTCGAACACGAGCTGCCGGATGTCGTCCTGCTCGACGTGGGCCTCCCGGACCTCGACGGCTTCGAGGTCCTGCGCCAGATCCGCGCCTTCTCGGACGTGCCGGTGATCATGCTGACCGCCCGCGACGACGCGCTTGACAAGGTGAAGGGCCTGGAACTGGGCGCGGACGACTATGTCACGAAGCCGTTCAACCACCTCGAGCTGCTGGCCCGCGTGCGCGCGGTCCTGCGACGGCACGAGATGCCCGGGCCGACTAGCCGGGCGCCGTCGTTCCGCTCCGGCGACCTCGAGGTGGACTTTGCCCGCCAGCAGGCGCGCCTGGGCGGAACGCGTCTCGACCTCACGCCCACCGAGTACAAGCTCCTCTACCACCTGGTCCGGAACGCCGGGCACATCCTTCCGCACGCCACGTTGCTGGCCAAGGTCTGGGGCCGCGAGTACGTCGACGAGGTCGACTACCTGCGCGTCTATGTGCGGCGCCTCCGCGACAAGCTTGGCGACGAGCCTGGTGCGCCACGCTACATCCGGACGGAGCGCGGCCTGGGCTACCGGTTCATCGAGCGGGACTGAAGTGCGCACCTCGGATGGCTCGGCGCCGAGGGCCTGCCGGGTCTCGGCTGCCACCACGCCGCCAGCGCGTACAAGACCCAGTGGCGCGAATCCGGCTAGATCGCGCCAGAGCTCGTCAGCAATACTATGGCTGCGAGCGCCAGAAGGAAGAGACCAATGGCCGAGGCCGCCCGCGGTCCATGTCGCCCCGCAGCTTCATAGACCATGACGACTGTCAGGGCAGCCATCCACTCCAAGTTGGCGAAGCCCTCGGCGAACATGAGGATCATGAGCGCCCACGAGCTCCCGAGACACGCCCGGGCTTGGTCTGCTGAACGCCACCGTATCGCGCACCGCCTCGACCACGTCACGGTGGGCGAATAGGGACCAGCCGAGGAAGTCGCTGTGGGCCACGGGACCACGTGCACGCATCTCGTCGTAGGCCCGTCGCTGGTCGCTCAGTCGCCCGGGGATCCGCCGTCGGTGACTGGTTCGCAGGTCAGGTTCGGCGGAAGCGTCGCGGCGCTCGGCAGTTGCGTCGCTCGTATCGGAGACGCGGTGACCGTCGGCAAGCTCGATCCGGTTGATCCTCCGGCGCACGCCGTGAGCGTCAGGCCGAGAGAGATCGCCCGAACCAACGGGCCGGTCGCCCACGGGCACGAGCAGGACGAAGGCCCCACCCCCGACCTTCGGCCCATTGCGCGCGGCTGCCGGCCGAACCATGCTCGCGCCATCGTGAGAAGGAACGCCGGGTGAGCAGCAAGGTCGGCCGGAACGGGCGGGGCACGCCCGCGTGCGCGGATTCCCTCGGCCCGAACGCGATCGTAATTGAAGCCCTGCTGGCACAGGCGCCTTGTGAAACGATTTTTGCACGAGATCATCAACTGCGAGCGACGGGATCTAGGTTCCGGGCGCCCGACCGAGCGGGACCAAAGCGCATGATCGCATCTCCGACAAGGCCCCAGCGCCACCGTTCGTACCCGCGTATAGCCGCGCTCGCGATGATGGGGACGCTCCTCGCGGCCTGCGTGGGGACGACGGGCCCCAGCCCATCGCCGTCAAGGATCGCCAATCCAACCCTCGCGAGTGACGCCGTCCCGTCCGCTACGAGCACCGCGGCCCCGTCCACGGCACCGACCCCCGCGGCTCCGACGTCGGCCGCCAGTCCAGCCATCGGACAGTGCACAAAGTCGGACATCCTGGCGACGGCTGGCCCGCTGGGCGGAGCGGCCGGCAGTCGCGGGGCGGATGTCGTCGTCAGGACCTCGGGCAGCGCGTCGTGTCGGCTTCCGGCCTCCCCGGTGGTTGCGGTCGTCGACCCAGCGGGCAAAGTCCTGCTCCGCAATCGACCGTCGATCACCGCCGACGGACCGCTGATCTCACCGACCGGATCGTTTTCGTTCTCGTTCGAAGTGAGCAACTGGTGCGATCGGTCGGTGACGATGCCGCTCCACTTCCTGCTGGCGCTCGCGGGCGGTTCGCTCGACATCAGCGGACTGACGATGGCGGTCGACGATCTGCCGCCATGCAACGGCCCCGGTCAGCCGGCCTCGCTCTCGACGACCGACTGGGCGCACCAGTAGGACGTCAGCGTCCGCCACGGGCGGGCGAGTGGCGCGAGATGGTCCCGACGGGCTGGCCCGATGGGACCGGTCAAGGCTAGCCCGATCGGGTGATGGTCCTGGTTGACCGTGCGTGAGAGCCTTGATGTCCCCAGCGCGAGGTCCATGTTGCTCGAGATCCGTCGTCGCCCCGCTCGCCCGAAGCTGACCTCCCTCCTCGTATCCGCCCTCTTCCTGGCGATCCTCTCGTCAGCCGTCATGTCGGTGGCAGCTCCGACCGAGGTCTTCGGAGCCACCACCACGAAGGCCGCCGCCTGCAGCGGCGTGAACGTGCGCACGAGCGCCAGCACGAGCGGCGCCATCCGGACGAGCATCAGGAGCGGGACCCAGGTCACCGTGACCGCGACGGTCACCGGCGGCGCGTGGAAGGTGACCTGCGCCGGCAAGACCGTGTCCGGCAGCAACTGGTACCGGATTAGCGCCATCAACGGCAAGACCGTCAAGTCAGCCTACGGACTGACCTACCTCTATGCGGCGACGGACCTGTTCAAGGCTGCGACCACGGCCGCGCCCGTCCCGACGCCCGTCCCGACACCCGTCCCGACAGGGCCGACCGAGGGGATCGACGTCAGCCACTGGCAGGGCGCCATCGATTGGCCCACGGTTCGAGCGGCCGGCAAGCGATTTGCGTTCATCAAGGCGTCCGAAGCCACGGACTTCGTGGACGTGAAGTACACGACCTATCGGGCCCAGGCCAAGGCCGCCGGCCTGTACGTCGGTGCCTACCATTTCGCGCGGCCGGACAGCACTCCGGGTGACGCCGTGGCTGAGGCCGATCACTTCCTGACCACCGCGCAGGTCGTCAGTGGAGAGCTCCTGCCCGTCCTCGACCTCGAGGTTGCGGGTGGCCTGTCGCAAACACAGCTCCAGGACTGGGTCAGGGGCTACCTGGGTCGGATCTACGAGCGGACAGGTCTGCGCGGGGTGATCTACATGTCACCCGCTTTCTGGAAGACGTACGCGGGTGACACGATCTGGTTCGCCGTGAACGGCTACAAGGTGATCTGGATCGCTCACTGGACGACTGGGAGCGAACCGACCGTCGCGGCCGCCGATTGGGGTGGGCAAGGTTGGACATTCTGGCAGTACACATCGAACGGCACGGTGCCTGGCATCAGCGGCCGAGTCAATCTCGATCACTACGAAGGCACTGATTTCACGAACGTTCTCATCCCGTAAGGGTTGGATCGACCGCGCGTCATTGGAGGACGAGCGCCACGTCTGTCGTGGCAGATGCCGAGGCCAGAGCCGGCCTCCAAGATGCGAAGCGACGGGATCATCCTCGTCGTCCGTGACAGCTCCCTGGCGCAGGGAGGTCGCCACTCGAAACGAGGCGCTCTGATCCGGCGCCGGTGGGGACCAGTCTACCGGCCGCTAGTGGCGCTATCGCGTCTTGCGCGGCAACGTGGTCTTCAGCTTCACTCCTCGTCGCAGAGGTGTTTCGGGCTCGGGCTCGGGCGACCGCGCCGCGCCAACGGTTGGCCACAGTCGCTTCCGGCTCGGTCCAGTTCGCCCTTTCGGAGCCATGCACCGAAGGCTAGCCTTCTCATTTCGGGGTACATGGCGCACACGGCGTTCGCTCGCGCCTGGAACCTTGCGGAGGCGCGGCATCGCCGCGAGCGACCCGCCGGCCTTGCGCGCCCGTGCGGCCGTGAGCTATGAGCCATGTCGCGGCCGTGCCGGACTGGGTGCTGCGCGATGTAGGCTAGCGACCGCGACCGCCAGGAGTGGAGCTATATGGAACATCTGTTCAATCCCGACCCCGAGTGGTACCGTGCAAGCATGAGCACCGGCACGCTGCCGCCCGCGCCGGAGCGGCCTGCTTACACCGCCGCGGAGGCCGCACGCTACGCGCGCACATCTCCCGTAACCGCGCGTCGGTGGCTCGAGGGCTACGAGTACACGACCGTCCGCGGTCGCCGCCGCTCGACGCCGGTTACGAGCCACCAGGCCGGCGAACGGTATTTGACGTTCTACGACCTCGTGGAGGTGGCAGCGATCGCCGCTGCAAAGAACGCGGGCGTCAAGCTTCCTCGGATCAGGTCGGCGATCGAGTATGCACAGGAGCGCTTCCGCGCCGACAGACCCCTCCTGCTGGAGCGCTTTCTCACCGACGGTCGCGACCTGTACCTTCGCGAGATCGAGGCCTCGGGTGCACTCCACGTGAATGCCAGCCAAGCGGGCCAGATCGCCTTCCCGTACATCGCGGAGGTGCTCCGGCACCTGGACTACGAGGGTGAGCGGCCGGTTCGCTGGTGGCCGGTGGGCCAGGAGCGCGCGATCCTAGTGGACCCCCGCGTCGGCTTCGGCCAGCCGCTCATCTACCCGAGTGGCATCCGCACCGAGACGGTGGTGGATCGGTTCTTGGCCGACGAGCCAATGGAAGCCATCGCGGAGGAGTTCGGGCTCACCCGTCTGCTGATCGAGGAAGCGCTCCGCTTCGAGAACCGGCTCGGCCTGATCCCTGCCTGAGGGCGTAACCGTGCGGCTGTTCACGGATCGCGACGTGGGCCCCGACATTGGCCTCGCGCTTCGGCAGGTAGGGGTTGAGGTCGAGCTGTATCGCGAGCGCTACAAATCGGGCATGATCCCTGACGAGCGCTGGATCGCGGAGGTCACGAGCGAGGGGCTGGTGATCCTGACAAAGGACACCCACATCCGCAGTCGCCCATCTGAGCGAACGGTGTTCGAGGCCGCCGGCGCGCGGGCGTTCGTCCTGGCGACGCGAGGAGCCACCCGGCTCGTGAACCTCCGAGCTGTGCTGATTGCCTGGCCTCGCATCGAGTCAGAGGTTGCAACGCGCGAGGCACCGTTCATGTTCGGGATAGACCGGGCCGGCGTTCTAACGCAGTACGTCCCACCGCCCGTCCGCACCACGCGCACTCGTTCCGATCCCTAGCCGAGCGCCAGCCCTGGGTCGCCCCACAAACGCTCCCGCTCCCGACGGCTCCCGTCGCCGCACCGGCGCGCACCGGGGACGTGAGTGTACGATCATCCGTCAGTGGGGACCTTCCGGGCAATGAAATGGCCGCAGTTACGCCGCATCCTGGAGAGCGAGCCGCTGAGCTATCGGATCATTCGACAGACGGGGTCCCACCGTACGATGGAAGCCGTGGGCCGACCCATCTTGCATCTGAGCTTCCATGACCATCAGGAGATCCCTGGAGGACTTGTGCGTAAGATCCTTGTTCGCGACGTTGGACTCTCAGATGCTGAGGCCCGCGCGCTGCTCTAGCTGGAGAGAACACACCATGACCGCGACGTTCACGATCCACTTCGAGATGGCCGAGACCGATGTCGCTTGGTGGGCAGAAACGGCCGATGTGGAGCGCCTCAGTGTTGCGGCGCCTACGCTGATGGGGCTCCGTCGTCTGATTGACGAGGCGGTCACGTCGCACCTCGGGCGCGACACTGAGGTCGTGCTGATCTTGTCGTCCGATGGCGAGGATACCGGCACCGCCGCGGAGCGCACCCCCGATGCGGTTCCGCCGCCGCGGGGCGCCGATCTCACCAATGCCTTTCTGACGACACTCGCCGCCGCCTGAGCCATGCGTATCGCGACGGCGATCCTTTGCGATTTCGCCGAGGTCCGAGACGGGCTGCTTTTCGTTCTCGCGGGTGGAGTGAACCGAGTCTTTCGCCAGACACTTCCTGCCCCGTTGAGCTGTTGCCTCGCGGTCCTGGTCGAAGTCGACGCTGCCCAGCTCGCCGTGCCTCATGAGCTGCGAGCGGATCTCGTGGGACCACAGGGCCAGAACCTCGCTCAAGTGCGCGGAGGCTTTCAGGTCGGGCCCAGCCCCATAACAGATCCGGGCGAGGGAATGCTGATCCCGGTGGCGCTTGATCTCCGCAATGTCGGCATCCAGGACTTCGGGTGGCACAGGTTTGTGTTGTCGCTCGATGACGAAGCCGAACCTGATATCCGCTTCAAGGTCGCGCTTCCTCCGCAGGCTGGCCAACCCCAAGGAACTGGATCTGGCCGCCGACCGAACTAGGGCGCCTCATCGTTCGCCTTCCCGGCGCGCACTGGGGCGCTCGGGGGCCGTTTTGTAGCCCCGAGGGCCATCCTTCAGCGTTCTGTCAGGCGGCACGCTCAGCCTTCACCACGGCCCCCGGTTCCACTCTGGGGCGCCCGCCCTGCCCGCCCTCTCCCCGGCGGGATGGGAGGGCAGCGACCGGGTGCCGCACTATGCCGGCGACCGAATACTGAATGCCAGCCCTACGCTCCCAGCGAGTCCCGCCAAGCACGAAGAGCCCTGGCCGGTGCCCTATGCCCTCTGGGAATGCGGCCCAGAGTCGGCCCCTCGTGCCCGCCGGTCGACCCACGCAGAGCACGAACCGGGGTCGAGTCGAGCGCCCCGAATACCACAATAATCGAGGGTGTTTCGCTGCGGTTGAGCACGCTCAGAAGGCGATGCCTAAACCGCTCAGGCGCCGGACGCATGTCAAGTTCATGGTGCCCGCGTAGGCGGTGTCGCCGATTTTCGAAAATCCCCAGACTCGATCAGCGAAACTCCCCAGGCTGACGAGCCCCGGAAGGGCCGCACAAGCTTAGCCACCTGACCGGACGACCACCCCCTTCCGGACCTGCTCGGCCCTCGCGCGGTGGGCCCGCATGCGGTAGCTGTCGCCGTCGATGTTGAAGACGACGGAGCG
>Ga0209748_1001373_pt1 | contig 12006 bp, 16 predicted proteins | sample BarGraIncu00421A_FD_185490 | JGI IMG/M metagenome (GOLD analysis project Ga0209748, IMG submission 185490) | Arctic peat soil microbial communities from Barrow, Alaska - Barrow Graham LP Incubations 004-21A (SPAdes) (version 2) | ecosystem: Environmental > Terrestrial > Soil > Wetlands > Peat... | reverse complement strand
ACCAGTCCTACCCGTGCCACCACCTGTGCCGCCGAACCCGCCGCCGCCACCGAACCCGCCGCCGCCACCGAACCCGCCGAACCCGCCGGTGCCGCCGGTACGGGCCGTCGGGACCGGTACCACGACAGTGTCGCCGGCGGTCAGACCCGAGACGACCTGGGTCGATCCGCCCGAGCTGAGCCCGACGGTGATCGGGTGCTGGGACTTGACGCCGTTCTTGTCCAGGGTGACGGAGGCGTTCCCGTTGGTGCGGGTCACCGCCAGGGTCGGCACGACCAGCACGTTGCTCAGCTGCTTGTAGATGATCGACACGTTCGCCGTGCTCCCCGCATACAGGCCGCTCGGGCTGCCGGTCACGTTGACCACAACCGGGAAACCCGTCGACCCAGAAGACGACGAAGCGACGATCCCGATGGAGGTGACAAGGCCAAATACCGGAGTGCTGGAGCCCGTCGTGGTGATCGTCACCTGGTCGCCCTTGGCGATATTCGCCACATCGCTGGCACCGACCGAGGCGTCCACGACGTAGCTGCCGGTGCTGATCACCTGAATCTGCCCGGTTGAGCTCGTCGAGCTGCTCGTCCCTGATGACCCCGACGACCCGCTCGAGGCGGACCCGCTGCCCGACCCGGACTGCCCAGACCCCCCGGCTAATGAGGTTCCTGATGATGAACCAGCACCAGAACCAGAACTGGCACCGGACCCGGAGGTCGCACCAGAACTGGAACCGGAGGCGCTCAGCTGCTGACCCACCGCGAGGTTGACGGTCGTGACTGTGCCCGCGATCGGCGAGGTGAGGGTGGCCCCCGCGAGGGCGGCCTGGGCGTCCGTCAGCTGCGCCTGAGCGACGGTGATACTTGCCTGGTCGGCGGCGATCTGGGCCGCCGAAGCGGCGGAGGTCTGATCCGTGGAGAGTCGCGCCTCATCCGCGGCTATGGTCGCTTTGGCCTGAGCCACCTGACTGGTCAAGGATGCGGAAGAGATCGTCGCGAGCTGTTGGCCAGCCTGGACTTTCTGGCCCTGGATCACGTTCAGGGCGGTGACCTGACCGGCTGCGCCGAAGCTGAGGTTCGACGTCGTGGTGGGCTCGACTGTGCCGGTGGCCGTTACTGTCTGCGAAACGGTGCCGGTGCCCACCGTCACCAGTCGCGTTGCCGGAGCGGCCACCGCAGGGCCGGAAGAATGCGTCTTCGCCCACGTGGTGGCGCCGGCCGCGACCAGCAACGCGACGACGGTGATAGCGACTGTCCAACGGCGGCTGAGCCGACGGCTGCGCAGGGATGTCGAAGGGTGGCGCTGCGTCACCGGTACTCCAAGACGTGAGAATTTTCGGGGTTTGGCCGACCGAGCGAGCTCTCCTACGGGCTGCGTCAACGCAGCGGTGCGCGGTTCAGCATGAGCCTGTCGGACAACCGGAGGGTCTGGTGAGTACCGCGGCCGCGACTGCTCGTACCACAGCGGCTCAGGGCGTTGCGACGCATCCTCGGGCGGCTGCGGCGACGGGGACGGAGCATGCTGCGTCATCGGAGTCCTCTCATCGGAATCTCCCTGAGTTGCATGAAGTCAGCCTAATTCCACTAACACCAGACAACGCTGGGTTCTGGCTGGCAATCTGCTGGGAGGATCTGGCTAGGTCCCACCGCTGTGCGTGACGGTAAGACTCCTCAAACATGAGCCGGGCGTGACCGAACGCATCGCCGCCCACAGCAACTCCTCCAGCCTTGTACGGGGTAGGGCCTGTGGAAACGCTGGTCGGGGTGAGTGTCCTGGTTCGGGATTTGGACCTGCGGCCCCTTCGCCTGGCTCTTCCGCAGCCGCACACATATTGGTGGCTGCGCACGCAGGGCCGCACCGAACCCTGGTGGATGGTAGGTCGCGGTGGTGGTGCTTGTCTGCAGTACTGCCGGCGCAGCCGACTTGCGCGTAGGTTGCCAAGCATCGTGAACGCCTGAATCGGGATTCACCACCTCGTAGGTCTGCACCTTCTCGTGCCTCCCTGCCGTGGTTGGCAGGTCCTTTAGCACCGGTCGGCCTGCGACGCCGTGAGTGCGAAACTCATCTGGCTGGTTGTGGCCCAGCATCCCAAGTGGCGAGCACGAGAAATGCGCAACTGCGGGCGGCAACTCGCCAAGCGGGGCTGAAGTCGGGTTCTTCACGGAATTCGAGGGCCCGGGGTGCCGTTCCGGGAGTGGGGCACACGACACCTTTCTCCTCCTCAGCGCCTCAAGTGGTGCGCTCTCAGCTATCGAGTTGAGACGCAGGCCGTGAGCCATTCGCCTCCTGACCGCCGGTCTGCGCCGATGCGCGGGTCGGTTGGTGAGGTTTGGTTCGCTGTCGGAGCCGTTCTGCGCGTGAGAGAAACGTGCCAAAGGCCCGTTCGGGAACTCCCAACGGGCGGCGCCGCGCGTTACAGTTCTGGACAGCGTGGCTGGGCTTCCGGCCTGGACCAGGTGCCCCAACGTCTTGGCCAAGTTGATAACTGGTACGAAGGAGTCCGATGGTCAAGGTTGTCCGTGTTCTGGTCCTTCCGCTGGCGTTGCTGCTGTCGCTCTTGACGGCACCTGCCGCCAATGCCGCCGCCAGAACGCCGTTGCCGAACAGCATGGCCGCTCTGGGTGACTCGATCACTCAGGCCGACGACGTGGCCTTTTGGTATGGCGACCACCCAGCCAACTCCTGGTCGACCGGGAACAGCCCCTCCGACGGTGTCACCAGCCAATACGAGCGGCTAGTCGTGCTGAACTCTCGCATCAGAGGAAATGAGTACAACGACGCTGTGAGCGGCGCCAAGGCGAGCGGTCTGACGGCGCAGGTGTCGAAGGCGGTGGAACAGAAGCCTGACTACGTGACCCTCCTGATTGGGGCCAACGACCTGTGTACATCGTCGCTGAGCACGATGACGTCCACGGCCAGATTCACGAGTCAGGTCGATGCCGCCCTGGCTGCGCTGCACATGGGCCTGCCGGCGGGGGCCACGATCTTCGTGAGCAGCATTCCGAACATCTACCAGTTGCGGTCGGTGCTGCAGGGGAACTGGGTGGCGAGGTTTGTGTGGTCAACTGCGGGCATTTGCGGCTCCCTCGATGCTTGCGTCTTCAAACACCGAGGCAAAGCGTCAGCAGGTGGTAGCACAGGAGACGGCGTTCAACCAGATCCTGAAGGGGGCCTGTGTGCAGACCCCACAATGTCGCTGGGATGCTTACGCGACATACAACTACAAGTTCTCCGCAGGACGGATCAGCACGCTGGACTACTTCCACCCGAGTCTGAGTGGACAGGCTGCGCTGGCGCAGGTGACCTGGAATGCCTCGTGGTGGGGCGCCTGACCTAGGACGCTCGCCGAAGTGCCGTTCTTGCCCTCGGCTTACTGAAACCACGTCGTTCCGACGCTGGTCGCAGCACAGAACTTCCCGGCCGGCGAAGTCGGCCGCTTGAGGCAGCACAGAAACTGGTCACCAGATCGAGACAGCGGCCGGTCCGACTCCGCTTGATGGGTTGCACGCTGGCTCCGGTTGAAGGGTGACCTGCTGTCCCCGGCCTTGCTCTCGATTGACATGTCGTCGCGCCAGGGCACCCGACGATGCGCGCGGAGTTGTGTGTTGTGCAGGAGCGTTATCACGCAGAGGGTTCCGGCCGGTGCACCCGGTGACCGAGAGGAGCGTCTCGGCACCACGCAAGCTTCGGTCTGGCGCAATGGCATTGACTGGTGAGGGGCGGCGCATGTCTCAGTGGGTAGCAGACAGCAGGCGACGCACCTCGAGAACATCCTGGGCCTGCCAGTCGGTGTGGTCGTTGCGCCAACCTTGCAGGTCCCGGAACTGGGGCGCATCGTTGGCAGTGGCATGACCGATGATGTTGTTCGTGCTGATGCCGTAGTCACCCTGCAAGGAACGCAACAGGGCCAGGACCGCATCGATCTGGGCTGGTCGGTCGAGGATCTGCTGATCGGCCCAGTGCGAGCTGTTGCCTTGCGTGCGCTGGACAATCTCGATGCCGATCGCCTTGTCGTTCAAACCGATCGTGTGCCGGCACCTGATGCTCGTCGGAACGATCTGCCACACGTCCCCGTTCTGGGCCACGATGAAATGCGCGCAGGTGCCTGGCAGCTCCCCGAGGTCCGGCGAGTCGTTCGCGAACCCGTTGCGGGCTGCCGCCGCGGTATCGGTCTCAGTGAAGTGCAGGACGATCATCGAGGGGTTGAGTCGCCAACTGCTCGCGCCGTAGTGCCTCAGGGAGTACCTCGCCATCTCGTCCTTGCGCCGTTGAGGAAAGTCGATGAACTCCGGCACTAGACGCAGAGACGAGGTGTTCACGGAGCTGGGTGTCTTGGTGGTCGCGGGCTTGGAAACCTGGGCTGGCGGGGTTCGTACCGCCATGCTGGTGTGAGTTGCTGATGGTCCGGACCGCGCAGGGTCCGTCATGGTCGAGGATGAGGGTCTTGGCGTGGCGGAGCTGGTGGAGGCTGTGGGCGTCCGCAACGTCGGTACGGTTGCACCCGCACAGCCGGCCAAGACAAACGCGAGTGCCGTCGCACCCACAAGGGAGCGAGCGGCATACCGACGAGCGTGTCTCATATGAAGACACTTTAGCGAGTCGTCGCGCCGACGATGGATGTTCTCGCCCAGGCCAGTTCGACGGCGACCAGCGAGGCGCTGCGCGGGTTGGGGAGTCCCTTCGATGAGCACCGTTGAGGCATTACGTTGCGGGATGGGGCAAAGCGAAGGGGCCACGCCAAGAGGGGCAGCGCCTGTGATGACGGAAACACTGGTCGGGGTGGCAGGACTTGAACCTGCGGCCTCATCGTTTCGAACGGGGGACCCGTTCGTGTGCCGTAGTGTCCGGCACGCGTGACGCCGCCCCGAGCACGAAAGCGATGCGTCTGGGTCGTCCCGGGTGGTTCGGTGCGCCCGGGTTTGTTCCTTTCCTGTCCCCTGGGCTACCGAACCGCACGCTGCACGCCGACCGTCTCGGGCAGGCGCTGCGCGTGGACGCTCGGATGGGGACCAGTACAGGGCTGCTGCTTCTTGACCTGGACCGGTTCAAGCAGATCAATGACACATTCGGCCACCACTACGGCGACGAGGTGCTGACCCAGGTCGGCCGCGTCTGGCCCGCTGTGGTGCGCGACGCGGACACTGTGGCCCCGCCTGGCCGGGGACGGGTTCGTGGTCCTGTGGCCTGATGTGGGCAGCGTCGCCGACGCCACCGCCGTCGCGGCCATGCTGCGGTCCGCTTTGGAGATGCCGTTTCATGTCGAGAGCATTGAGCTGGACGTGGAGGTGAGCGCGGCAAGGGGGCACGTCGTGACCGCCCTGCCATTGACGTTCACCCGACCTCATCGCCGATAAGGACTTTGTCCCCGGCGAGTTCGATCAGACCGACGCCGGCCAGGGTCCCGGGAGTGTGCGCCCCGGGACGGCCGAGTCCGTCCGCCAGGACGCAGGCCACCTCGACGGCAACCCTGGCCGTGAAGGCGTAGGCCTCGCCGGTGGAGAGCCACCCCTGACGTCGTGTTCCATCCGGCCAGATCAGTTCGGCGTGCGCCCAGGATGTGTCACCGGTCGAGGGGCCAGGCGGTTGAAGCCGCGACCGGGACACTGCAGCGAGCACCCCGCGGCGGACAGGACTGATCGCCAATACACGTCCCACGAAGGGCAGCATCGCGCGGACAACCCGGCCGGTGGGTAGCTCGCTGGATGCTGCGATGACATTGCTTGCTCCAGACGCGCGCCGGGCAGCCTCCAGCTCCCCCGTTGGTACCGCGAGTGTCGCGACCCATGATCCGTCGGGCAACGGGGTGCGGGCGAAACCTTCCCCCAGGCGAAACCGCTCGATGCGACCATCGACGTAGCGGCGCCCTCCGCCGCCCATCGCGTACATGACGCTCGCGACAACGGCGGGGCCGACACCGTCCACGACGGGCATCGCGGCCACTCGGGCAGCTGCGGCTGGGCCATGTTCCCCGCGCACGGCGAGAACAACCGCTTCGGTTGCCGCGACTCCGAAGCCTGCTCCGGTCACGAGAACACAACCGGCCTCACGTGCCTGCCGATCAAGGCTGAGGAGAGCCAGGACCGGATCCAGTTCGTTCGCCAGATCCACGTAGTGCACTCCGTGACGAAGACACGTCCGGGCGGTCGTTCCGGTCGCGCTGAACGGTCCGGCCGTATTGACCAAAACGCCGGGCGCTCGCTGGGCCAAAGCCGAGGTCAGAGCTTCGTCGTCCTTCAGAATCAGGCTCTCCGTGCCGGGCGCCGATTGCTCAGCGACGGCCAGCAGCCGCGCTTTATCACGTCCCACCAGGACAACCCGTCGGCCACGGCGGACAAGTTCGGCGGCTATCGCGCTTCCGGCACGCCCGCTTGCACCTCGTATCCAGATCTCCATCGCAATTACGTTACGCTATGTACAGTATATCCGCCAGTCCGTGACGCAATCCCGTGTCTACTGGGCGACGAGATGCTGGGGGCGCGTGCGCATAACCCGCTGGTCCGATGCCAGCGGCTGCGCGGACTTCCCCATTCCATTCGACAAACTCGATGACCGGTCCGGCTTGGAAGGTCAGAGTGATGTTTCGGCCCGCAGCCTGATCGACCCGGTCACGGTTGATATTCGGCCCTGCCTGCTCGGCTGCCGTGACAGCCTCCTCGAGATCGTCGACGACGGCTGTGGTGTCTGTGCTCCCAAACGGCGCGAGCACAGCCCTTTCAGCTGCGCGCCCTTGGCTGGGCACGTGTATCAACGACCTCAAACCGGTGATGGCCGACGAACAAGAACCCCGGTTCGTCGCCTTCCAGCCGGAAGGATCGACCGACTCACGCACGCGCCTAGCCGAGTGCCAGCATTGGCGCAACCGGCCACGACTAAGGCGCGAGAAGAAGGGTGCGGCGCGGTCAAGTCATCCGTCCGACTCGCGGCTTGGGCGCTCGCGGAGTCAGGCGCAGAGCGCTGCCCGCAGGCCGGTGCCGATACCCTTCGCCATATGGCCATCCCCTCGTCTTCCGCAGGACGAGTCCCTGCCAGATCCAGACAGCCCGGGCGCCCTCGAAATCCGGCGACTGATGGCGCGATCCTTGATGCCTGTATCGATCAGCTGGACCAGGTCGGGTACCGCGCGCTGAGTCTCGGCGAAGTGGCTCGATCAGCGGGCGTGGGTAAGCCGACCTTGTACCGACGCTGGTCCTCAAAGCCCGAGCTCGTCATTGCCACACTGCTGCACCGCTATGGCGACCAGCCTGTGCCGGACACGGGATCGCTCAGAGGCGACCTCATAGAAGCGCAGCGGCACACCACACAACTGCTCAGCGACCCTTCTACCGTTCACGTGTTGGCGGCTTTGCTCGCCGACTTGTCCCGCGAACCGGACCTGGATCAGCTATGGCGACGGTTGTTCCTTGCCCCGCGTCGAGCGAGTTTGGAGGCAGCTCTGCGGCATGCCCGCGAACGCGGCGAATGGCGAAGCGACCTCAGCACAACATGGGCAGCCGACTGGCTGACAGGGCCGTTGCTCTCTCACGTCCTGTTCTCCCGCGGCCGACTCGGCCGACGCGACATCGAACGGTCGGTCGACCGATTCATAGCGGCCTTCTCGCACACCTGATCCGTGCTCTTACATCGTGCGTTGCGACCCACTACCATAAATGCAATACGTGGCGTCCCGTAATGAAAATGAAGGATGGGCATGAGGCAGGATGTGGAGTTCTCAAGCGAAGGCACTACCTGCGCCGGATGGCTTTACCCGGCGGCCGGGAACGACGCTGCAGGACCTGCCATCGTCATGGCGCACGGGTTCGGAGGCGTACGTGGCATGGATCTGCCCCCCTTCGCTGAGCATTTCGCCAGCGCTGGCTTCACCACGTTGCTCTTTGACTACCGCTACTTCGGCGACTCTGCCGGGATGCCGCGACAGCGGCTCTCGCCGAACGCGCAGCTTGAGGACTTCCGGAACGCGATCACCTGGTTATCGGCTTGCACCGGCGTCGATCCGGAGCGTATCGGGGGTTGGGGCACCTCATTCAGCGGAGCACATATGCTGCACCTGGCGGCTTTCGAGGGCAGGCTCAAAGCAGTCGTGGCTCAGGTCCCGGCCGCGTCGGCCTGGGACAATGTGAAGCGGTTCATGGACGCAGAGTCGTTTGCCACGCTGCGGAGCACGCTCGCACGCGAACGATCCGCTCAATACAACGGTGAAGCCGCCACCTACCTGCCCATTGCCGCACCCGCGGGCGAGCCGTGCGCGTTGCCGGACTCTGAGACCTACACGAGCCTGTTGAAGGCGGAGGCGGAAACGCCTGCCTTCCGCAACCGGATAACGCTGCTGTCTATGGAGGAGATCCTGACCTACACCCCGGCTTACACCGCGTCACTGATCGACCAGACACCGTTGCTGATGATTCTCGCCGATCGAGACACTCTCACACCGGTCGATCTCGCTTTGGACGCCTTCGCTCAGGTCAGTTCGCCCAAGGAGCTGCTCCGGCTCGACGTGGCTCACCACGGCGTGTACGAGGAGCCGGCCCTGGGCATGGCCACGTCACGGGCGGTCGACTGGTTCAGTAAGTATCTGTGATGCGGCCCCCGGGAGGGACCCGTCAGCGACGACGATGACCACGCCTGGATCATGGTCGTCCCGTTTTGATTGGCCCCACCGTTCAGTGCACCACGAACCCCATCAGGGCGCCCCTCCTGCGGCGAAGGGATGACCGGGAGACCACCCGGGCCTGCCCACCCAGCTGGCCCCTGGCTATGACCAGCGCACCACCAAACCCACAGTCACCCGTGGGGAAACGCCCACGACCACGTCTCGAGCCTCAAGGCCCTCCGGCCGCCACTCGGTCGGGCTCCGCCCGAGCCTTGACCGCGTCGCCTACTTCGGCGTGCTCTGTCAATGTTCGGTACCCGCATGACGAACTAGTTCCGGTACCTGCCTGAAACTTCGGCCAAGCCTGTGTGAAGGGCTGGTCGGACCCGCGCCGCTGCCACTGACCACAAGGCGAGTGTCCTGTCGTTCGTGCTTGCCGGGCGCGACGCGATCGAGGTCGGTAAGGCTTTGAACGAGGAGGGCATCGTGGTGCGCGCGGGTCACCGCTGTGCGCAGCCGACCTTGCGGCGACTGGGCCTGGAGCAGACTGTGCGTCCCTCGCTCGCCTCCTACAACACCGACCAGGAGGTCGACGAACTCGTCGATGCGGTGCGCCGTGTCGCGTCTTCTCCCGAGGCATGAGCCTGCCTTGGAGAACCCGGGATCGGGGAAATCGGCAAGCGTAACCGGTTCGGGGGGACTGGTCACCCTTGATCGGTGGATAGATGGATGCACAGGTGCACCCGCCGCGGGCTCTCCAATCAGTGTTGGGGGGCCCAGCGGCGCTGCAGCAGGTACAGCTCGCAGCCGAGGCAGAGGCCGAACGCCGCGTTGAGGAAGGCCGCCACGAGTGCGACCGCCGCGGCGATCGGGACTCCGGCAGGGACGCCGAGCGCGGCGGCGAGCAGCCCGATCCCGACCACCAGCAGTCCGACAAGCTGGGCGAAGCGTGGGGGACGGGGGTCCTCGAGCTCGGATGGCCGGGTCAGCCGGGGGCGGACCCAGGCCCGGAAGGCCAGGCCCTGCAGTGTGCCCTGGACCCCGCGGGCCACACCCAGGACGAACAGCAGCGCGACAACGGTCAGCAGCGTAGTGGCCGCGGGTCCGGTGCCGAGCAGAAGTGTGATGGCAAGCAGCGCTGCGGTGATCGCGGCCCCGAACCGGGGGCCACGGGGGTCGATGCCAGCCGGTGCCGGTTTCGGCGTGTCGGCGGACCGGGCGTTGGCGATGGGCGCGGTGGGGGAGTCAGGCATCGATGCTCCTGGTTGTCTCGTGGGACAGCTGGGTCAGGGCGGCCAGCGCCCGGGCTGGGGTGAGGGGACCGGAGGTGCGCGAGTGGACCGCCCCTTCGGGGTCGAGCAGTAGCACGGTGGGGGTGCGGTAGACAGCGAACCGGCGGACCAGGTCCATGTGGTCCTCGGATTGGATATCGACGTGGACGACTCCGGACTCCGTCGCGGCGAGCTCTGTCAGGACTCGCCGGACCTGCGGACAGGTGGCGCAGGTTGCGGAGGAGAACTGTACGAAGGTCCCACGCGCGCCGAGCTCCTGGGACAGGTCCGTGTTCGTCAGCGCCGCAACCTGCGAGGCCGGCCGGCCGGGCGGGCGGTGGTGCTGGGGAGGTCGAAAGCGGGCCGCCCAGCGGGAGGTGACCCACCAGACACCGCTGGCGACCGCGAGCAGAACGACTACGAGGGCGGCGCGAACCGCCAGTCCGGAACCGGATTCGGGGCCTAGGGACGTCAGCGCACCTGTCACCACGCTTGTGTGCACTGCCACGATGGTCCTCCGATGATGTCATCGGAGCCGAGAGCTCCGCTTTTGGCCGGGCCGGTCGGCCGGGGCCAGGTCGTCACCCGGGGCACCCGATCGCGGAAGGAGCGTTGCCGACCAACAAGCCCGGGCTAGGTGCTGATACTCATGACGGTGGAATGAGTATTCAGTAACCGGACATTACTGGTCAAATAACACGCCATTATGTTCCACATGGTGGACTCACCATGAGATGCCCAGCCGAGATGCGTCGGGCATCTGGTGGGGCCTGGCCCCGGTGGTTGGGCGGGCCGACTGGCTCGCGGGCGCGTTGAGCGTGCCGCCTGGGAGATGACTGCCGGGTCCGAACCTCCCGTCGAGTCCTGGCAGTCTGTGGGTATGCCTCACCCCGCTGCAGCGTCCGACCACTCCCATCCCTTCGAGACCTCCTTCGCGACCAAGGCCGTGCACGGTGGGAACGGTGTCGACGCCGAGACGGGTGCGATCCGGCGTCCGATCGTCATGGCGAACTCCTATGCGCTGCCTGACGACCCGTCCTCGATCAACTGGTCGAGCACGGACACGCTCCTGTACACGCGCAACTCGGGCGCCAACCAGCTGTACCTACAAGAGAAGCTCGCGGCGCTCGAGGGCGGCGAGCAGGCCGTCGTGCTCGCGTCCGGTGTCGCGGCGCTGCACGCCGTGTTCTTCACCTTCCTGCGTACCGGCGCGCACATCGTCTGCTCGGACGTCACCTACATCGCGGTGTACCGGTTGGTGAACCAGTACCTGCCCGAGAAGTTCGGCGTGGAGGTCTCACTTGTGGACACATCCGACCTCGACGCCGTGCGCGCCGCGGTCCGTCCGAACACAGCCTTGGTGCACATAGAGACCCCGGCCAACCCGACGCTGCGGGTGACCGACATCGAGGCCGTCGCCGTGATCGCCCACGACGCGGGCGCCATCCTTAGCGTCGACGCGACGTTCGCCTCGCCCGTGCACCTGCGACCGCTCGAGCTGGGTGCCGATCTCGTGGTGCACTCGCTGACGAAGTACATCAACGGGCACGGTGATGCGATGGGTGGCGCGGTGATCGGCGCGGCTCCGCTCATCGAACGCGTCAAGACCGAGGCAATGGTCAACGTCGGTGGTGCGATCAGCCCGTTCAACGCCTGGCTCATCCAGCGCGGTTCGGTCACCCTGCCTCTGCGCATGCGTCAGCACTCGGAGTCGGCGCTCGCGATCGCGGGATGGCTCGAGCGGCAGAACCAGGTCGCCTATGTCTACTACCCGGGGCTGGCGTCGCATCCTCAGCACGAGGTGGCGGCGGCACAGATGCGCGGAGGCTTTGGCGGGATGCTCACGTTCGGGCTGCACGCCGATGGAGGCGAGCACAATGCGTTCGTCGCGCGGCTGCAGGTGATCACTTCGGCTGTCTCCCTGGGGCACGACGAGAGCTTGATCGTGTACGTCGGTGGGGACGACGAACGCGCGTACCTGTATCCGGAGCCGATGCGGCGCTGGGGCCATCTGCGATTGTCCGTCGGTCTGGAGGATGTCCAAGATCTCGTTCGGGACCTCGCCGGGGCGCTGGCGGATGTGCCCACCGCCGACTGAAGGGTCTCCGGAAGGGACTGCCCACGCAGGACACACATCCCCGACATCTGGCTTGA
>Ga0209748_1001367_pt1 | contig 12041 bp, 10 predicted proteins | sample BarGraIncu00421A_FD_185490 | JGI IMG/M metagenome (GOLD analysis project Ga0209748, IMG submission 185490) | Arctic peat soil microbial communities from Barrow, Alaska - Barrow Graham LP Incubations 004-21A (SPAdes) (version 2) | ecosystem: Environmental > Terrestrial > Soil > Wetlands > Peat... | reverse complement strand
GTTCGTCGCCGACGGGGACCTCGAGACCATCCACACCGGTCTGGACGTCCTTGGCGTGAACTACTACTCCACGCAGCGGGTGCGCCGGTACGTGGCCGACCACGCCAAGATCCAGGCCGACGGTCACGGGGCCTCCCTGCACTCCCCGTGGGTCGGCGCCGATGCCGTGGAGTTCCTGCCGCAGCCGGGGCCGCAGACGGCCATGGGCTGGAACATCGACCCCAGCGGGATGACCGAGCTGCTGGTGGGCATCCACCAGCGCTACCCGGGCCTGCCGATGATGGTCACCGAGAACGGTGCCGCCTTCGACGACGAGGTCGCCCCGGACGGCCGGGTGCACGACGCCGACCGGGTCGCCTACCTGCACGGCCACATCGACGCCGTCGGCCAGGCGATGGACGCCGGCGTTGACGTGCGCGGGTACTTCGTGTGGTCGCTGATGGACAACTTCGAGTGGGCCTACGGCTTCAGCCGCCGGTTCGGGGTGCTCCGGGTGGACTACGACACGCTCGAGCGCAGCTGGAAGGACTCGGGGTACTGGTACCGGGACCTTGTGCGTGCGGGCACCTTGCCGGACGCCCGCTGGGTCGCCCCGGTCTGATCCCTGCACGGGCGGACAATGGGGTCATGCCGTCGAGCCGGAAGTCGAGCAAGCGTCCGTGGGGTGGTGAGCACCCCGAGCTGGACCTCGAGCGGGCGCGGGCCGGCACCCGCTCGGAGTCGGGACCGGACGGGAGCTGGACAGTGCGGCGGATAGCGGCGTCGTCCGCAGTCAAGACCTATGTCTGCCCGGGCTGCCGGCAGGAGATCGCAACGGGAACGGAGCACGTGGTCGCCTGGCGCAGCGACAACGTGCTCGGTGAGGCGGCCGGGGTGGCGGACCGCCGGCACTGGCACGGCGGGTGCTGGAGCCACCGGGACCGACGTCGGTGAGGCCGCCCCGGCTGGTCGCCACCGACCTGGACGGCACGCTCCTGCGCGACGACGGGATGGTCTCGGCGCGCACGGCTGCCACGCTCCGCGCGGTGCATCGGGCGGGCGTCGAGGTGGTGTTCGTCACGGCGCGTCCGCCCCGCTGGGTCGACGAGCTGGCGCACATGGTGGCCGGGCACGGGGTCGTGATCTGCTCGAACGGGGCCTTCGTCTACGACGTGGCGGGTGCGCGGGTACTGGAGTGCTGGCCGATTCCCGACGAGGCGGTCCGGATCCTGGCTCGCGACCTGCGGGCGGCCCTGCCCACGATCGCCTTCGCCGCAGAACGCACGGGCGGGTTCGCCGCTGAGGCCGCCTTCGTCAGCCGTCACCCGTTGCCGGACGGTGCGCCACTGGCGCCGAGGATCGAGGAGCTGCTCGACGGGGCGACCGGCAAGCTGCTCGCCCAGTGCGGCGCCGTGCCCGACGCCGACTTCCTCCCGCTGCTCAGCGAGGTCCTTGCCGGGCGGGCGGTCGTGGCGGACTCCGGTGCCACCGGTCTCGGCGAGATCAGCGCGCCGGGCGTGACCAAGGGCGCCACTCTTGCCCGGTGGGCTGCAGCCCGGGGGTGCCTGCCCGCGGACGTGTGGGCCTTCGGCGACATGCCGAACGACCTGCCCATGCTGCGCTGGGCCGGGCGGTCCTTCGCGGTGGCCAACGCCCACCCGGCGGTGCTGGCCGAGGCCACCGACAGGTGTCCGTCCAACGAGGACGACGGGGTGGCGGTTGCGCTCGAGGCCCTGACCGGGCCGGTGCACGGCGGACGCCGATAGGCTCGGTCCGATGACCAGCGACCCGGCGTCGGACGCCGCACTCCCGGAGCTCCGGGCGCTCAGTGTGCTCCCCGCCCGGCGGGAGGACATCGAGCTCCACACGGCCGACGGACTCACCTTGGTCGGAGAGCTGGCCCTTCCGGTCGGTCGGCCGCCACGAGCCACCCTGATCACGCTGCACCCGCTGCCGACGCACGGCGGCTTCATGGACTCGCACGTGCTGCGCAAGGCCGCGTGGCGGCTGCCTGCCCTGGCCGGCCTCGCGGTCCTGAGGTTCAACACCCGCGGCACGGTCAGTGCGCGGGGACGCAGCGAGGGCCATTTCTCCGGTGGCGTGGGTGAGCGCTTCGACGTCGTGGCGGCGATCGAGTACGCGGAGTGCCACGACCTGCCGCACCGCTGGCTGGTGGGCTGGTCGTTCGGGACCGAGCTGGCCCTGATGCACGGCGCCGACCCGTCGATCGAGGGCGCCATCCTGCTCTCGCCGCCGCTGCAGCGGGCGACCGACGCCGACCTTGCCGCGTGGGACGAGCTCGACAAGCCGTTGGTGGTGATCGTCCCCGAGCTGGACGACTACCTGCGTCCGGACGAGGCGCGGCGGCGCTTCTCCCTCGTCCGGCAGGCCGAGGTGATCGGGGTGGACGGGGCCAAGCACCTCTGGGTGGGGGAGGCCGCCGTCCGGCAGGTGCTGGACGAGATCGTCGCCCACGTCGCCCCGGAAATCGGGCCACTGCCGACCGTCTGGGACGGCACGATGGTCACGGCGGGCCAGGACGAGGTGGCCGACGACGACGAGCAGGACCACACGACGGCCCCGCCGCGGGGCGCGGACGGGACCAACGAGGGGGAGGACCCATGACCACCGACGGCTTGCCGGTGCTGCACACCCTGCGCCGGGGCATCCCCGGCACGACACCCCTGGTGCTGCTGCACGCGTTCCCCGTCGACCACCGCATGTGGTGGGACGTCACCGACCTGCTCCCCGGGGATCGCACCGTCCTGGCCCCCGACCTGCCGGGCTTCGGCACGTCGCCGTCGGGGCCGGACGTCGCGGAGATGGTGGGCGCCGACCGGGACTTCCCGTCGGTCGATGTGATGGGGGACGGCGTCGCGGCCGCCCTCGACCAGGCCGGGGTCACCCGGGCGGTCGTCGCGGGCCTGTCCATGGGCGGCTACGTCGCCATGTCGATCCTGGAGCGCCATCCGGACCTGGTGGCCGGCCTCGGCCTGCTCGACACCAAGGCGACGGCCGACGACGACGACGCCCGCGCCGCCCGGTTGGAGATGGCGCGCACCGTCCTGGCCGATCAGCGGGTGGACGCCGTCTTCGGCATGCGTACCTCGGTGCTCGGCGCCACCAACCGGATCTCCCGACCAGACCTGGTGGAACGCATCGAGGGCTGGATCGGCGACCAGGGGCCGAACGCGGTGGCATGGGCTCAACGGGCCATGGCGACCCGTCCCGACCGCAGGGACCTGCTCGCCGCCTACACCGGGCCGGCACTGGTGGTGGTGGGCGAGGAGGACGAGCTGTCACCCGTCCGGGTGGCCCGACAGATGGCCTACCTGCTCCCTGACAGCGACCTGATCATCGTCCCCAGGTCCGGGCACATGACGAGCAACGAGAGTCCTCAACCGGTCGCCTCCGGCCTGAGCCGGCTGCTGCGGCGAGCGGATGCCGCTCCGCCGGTGGCGTGAGGCTGCTGGTGGTCTGAGCGGCTGGTGTGAGCGGCTGGTGTGAGGCAGGGGCAGGCGGGACGGCTCAGGCGCGGCGCGGCGCGTCGCCCAGCGCGATTCGCAGCGCGTCGACCAGGTCGATCGACTCCCCGTCGCGCGCTCCTTTGCCAAGGATCAGGGGAGGTTCGCTCGGCACGAGGTGCGCACCCGTGAACCGGGACCGCACGCTGCGCGGGACCGTCAGCAGGTAGAACTCGCCGTCCGTGCCCACCGCGACCGACTGGTTGCGGCGCAGGTACCAGCCCTGGGTCGGGGTCAGGTACCGCGCGCGCCCGTCGTAGGACCAGGCGCGAAGCCGCACGGGCAGGACGCCGCGCGTATGTGCCTGCTCGACGAAGTCGGCGATCAGCGCACGTGCCTTCCGGCTCTCGGCCGCCTGACGACGGCGCACGGCCTTGGCGTGTTGTTCGGAGGCCTCGGCTCGCCCGTCGCGCCAGCTCTCAGCCACGCCGGCGGCCGCGGGACCTCCGGTGGGCCCCGGCCTCGGCCTCGTCGACAGCTCCGTCCTCGACGGCTGCCCCATCCACGTCCGTGACCTGCTCGGGGGCGTCGACCTCCGCGATCTCCTGGCGGACGTCGACGTCGGTGACCTCGTCTGTGGCCTCGGTCTCGGTCTCGGAGGTGTCGATCTCCTCGACGTGCGCGACGAGCATGGCCTCGCCCGGGTCTCCCGCGTCGTCCTGGTCAGCCTCGAGGTCACCCTCGGCGGCCGCTTCCGACTCCGCGCCGTCCCACGCCTCGTCGTCCTCGGCCGGTGTGTCGACCGCCGCGACGAAACGCGCCTCGGCGTCCTGTACCCGGTCGAGGGTGGCCCGCGACGGCATCGGCTCATGGCTGAGCAGGCTGCGCAGCTCGTCGAGGTAGGTGGTGATGGCCTCGCGCTGACGGTTGAGGTCCTCGACCTGCCGCTGCGCCGTCGTGCGCTCGCGCTCGGCCTCGATCATGGACTCGGACAGGGTCTTCTCAGCGTGCTCGCGGGCCTCGGCGACCACCCGGTCGGCGTTGCGCCGAGCGTTGGCCAGGAGGTCCTTGGCATGTGCCTCGGCGTCCTGCCGCACCTTCTCGGCCTGCTCGAGTGCGCTGGCCACCCGCTGCTCGGCCTCGGTGGCGTGCGCCTCGGCGTCGCCCACCAGACGCTCGGTCTCCTGCCGGGCCTGCTCGTGGCGCTCGGCGTCGGCCCGCTCGGCGGCCTCGTGCCGCTGGGCGATCTCCACCTGCGCGTCGGCGAGCGTGCGGCGTGCCTCGTCGACCGTCCGGTCGACCTCGGTCTTGGCCTCGGTGGTCATCTCGGCGGCCCTGCGCTGCGCCTCGGTGATCAGGCGTTCGAGGTCCAGGCGCACCCGGTCGCGCTGCTCGTTGGTCTCCCGCTCCGTCGTGGACCGCAGCTCGGCGACCTCGCGATCGGTGCGCTCGCGCACCTCGACGGTCTCGCGCTCGGTGGTCTGGCGCAGGTGGACCGTGTCGCGGTCGGTCCCCTCGCGCAGCTCGGCGGTCTCGCGGTCGGCCGCCGCGCGCAGCCCGGTCGCGTACTGCTCGGCCTCGGCGCGCTGTTCGGCGACCTCCTGGGCAGCCCCGGAGCGGAGCGCGGCGATCTCGTCCGCGACGGCCGACCGCAGCTCGGCGGTCTCGCGGTCGGCGGTGGCCTTGGCGAAGGCTGCGTACTGGTCGGCCTCCGCCCGCACGGCAGCGGCTTGGGTCTCCGCACGCTGCAGGGCCGCGCGGGCGTCGCGGTCACCGGCTGCGCGGACGGTGTCCGCATACTCGTTGGCGTCGGCCCGCAGGGCGGCGACGTCTTCCTCGGTCCGACGGCGCAGGTCGGCGGACTCCGTCTCGGCCGTCGTGCGCAGGTTGGCGGCGTACTGCTCCACGTCGGTGCGCAGGCCCGCGGCGTCCCCCTCGGTGCGCCGGCGCAGCTCGGTGGTCTCGGCGTCGGCCGTCGCACGCAGGTCCTGGGCGTACCGGTCGGCCTCCTCACGTTGCCGGCTGGTCTCGACCTCGGAGGTGTTGCGCAGCTCGGCCGCGTACCGCTCCGTCGACACCCGCAGCTCGGTGGTCTCCCGCTCGATGGTGGCGCGCAGCGTGCCGAGCTCGCGCTCCAGGCCGGCGCGACGCTCGCTCTCTTCGGTGGTGATCGCGCTGGAGATCCGGGCGGCCTCGCGCTCGGCGGACCCCACGAGCTCCTCGGCGCGTCGCTGGGCCGCCGTGAGTGTGCTCTCGGCCTCTGACCCGGCGCTGGACCGCACCTCGTCAGCCTCCCGGCGGGCGGTCGCGAGCATCTCGGCGACCTCGTTCTCCGCCCGCGCGCGCATCTGGCCCGCGGATAGCTTGGCCCGCGCCATGGCGTCGGCGGCCTGGGCGTTCGCCTGCGCGACGACGTCCGAGGACTGCTCCTCCGCCGACCGCAGCAGGTGCTCGATCCGTGAGCCGAGACCGGAGTACGTCGGCCGCTCGGCCTCCCGCAGCTGACGGTGCGCCTCGGACAGCTCGCCCGAGACCTGCATGGCTCGCCCGTCGAGCTGCTCGACCTGCGACCGGGCCTCCTCCAGCTGTAGCTGGAGGGCCTCCAGCTGCTGGTCGACCTGTTCGCGGTCATAGCCGCGCATGACCACCGGGAAGAACGATCGGTCGTCGGGCACAACAACCTCCTGAGGAAGACGGGGTGCAGCACCGTCGCTCGGCGTGGCCGGATGGGATGTCCCAGGGTCTCCGGCGGACCCGACCTTCAGCGTATCGGTCCGCAGCCCGGCACCCCACCTCGAGACCGTGCGGAGTTGGGTCGCGGGAGAGGTTCTGCCGACCGGTCGCCCGACTCGACCTGCGGAGTCCGGAAACGTGGTTCATGATCGATGGTCGGGTCCCCGGACAGCCTTCGGCCGCCTGGATGGCCCGGTCTCGCCTATTGTGAGCCGACACCGACGAAAGGGACGATCCTTGCTCCACCGTGCTCTCGCGTCGCTGCTCTGTGCGCTGGGCGCCGCAGCTCTCGGGCTGGGGATCGCCTCCGCAACGGTCTGGCGACCGTCGGACACGCTGGTCGCGCAGGCGCAGGGTGCACCCGGGACGAGCCTGCTCGTCACCGATCCAGGGGTGCTGGACCTTGCCGCGGACGAGGTGACCGTGAGGGCGAGCGCGACCAGCGGGACGGTCGTCATCGCGCTCGGTCGCTCCGCGGACGTCGACGCGTGGGTTGGCGACGACGCGCACACCCGCGTGACCGGTCTGGCCGGCTGGCACGTCCTCGCGACGGAGAAGGTGGCCGCGAGCGCCCCCGAGGCCGCGAACCCCCCTGCCGATGCTGCCGGCGACCCGTCCGCCGCACCGGCCGCCGAGGATCCGGCTGCCGCACCGGCCGCACCGGACCCGTCCGCTGCACCGGCCGCCGAGGATCCGGCCGCCGACGCGGTACCAGACCCGGCCGGCTCCGACCTGTGGGTGGACCAGGCGTCGGGCGAGCGCGCCGCGACGCTGGAGTGGACCCGCCAGGACGGCCGCTGGAGCGTGCTCGTCGCGGCGACCGCCGGCGGTGTCCCGAGTGTCGCCCTGGAGTGGCCGCAGGTCGTGACGACCCCGTGGCTGGTTCCCGGGGTCGTGGTGGGCAGCCTGCTGCTGCTGATCGGCATCGCCTGGTGGGTGCTGATCCTGGTGGCCGGGCGGCGTCGTGCGCGAGTGGCAGCGGCCCCCGTGCCGGAGCCGGCTGCGCTCGCGCCGGCCGAACCCGCTCTGCCCCTCACCCGCAGGCAGATGCGCGAGCTGGAGGAGCAGCGCAGCAGCCGCAAGCGGCACGAGCGTGAGACCGTCCTGGCCCGCTTCCCGACGCTCGTGACCGGCCCCAAGGCGTCGGACGACAGCCAGGAGGGCCGGGAGCGCCGCGGCCGCCACGGCTCGGACGACGTCAGTGCCCAGCAGGCCGTGGCGGTTGCCCGCCCGCCGGGCGAGGGTACGCGAGGCCGCCATGGGGCTGCCGCTCCCACTGCGAGCGCAGCCGAGCAGAGCCGCAGCTGTCGATCGGAGCAGACGCGCGGGGCCCCGGCGTCCGGGCGTACGGCCGGAGGACTGCTGGGCCGACTGCGTCGTCGTCCTGCCGGCACGCCCGCGCCGGCCCCGACCGCGCCGGTGGAGCCGGTGGCGGTCGCACCGGCACCCCCCCTGTTCACGACGCAGCGGGCCAGGACGCCCGCGGCGTCGGCCGATGCCTGGCGACGGGCGTGGGGCCTCACCGGTGCCGACTCGACCCAGGGCCCGGTGACCACCGCGGCGACGCCGACGGAGGAGCCACCGGAGGCGCCACCGCGCCGTCGTCGGCCGGACGGGAGCGAGCGATGACCCGCGTCCGCGCCGTGGCCCTGAGCACGGCAGTCCTCTTCCTTGCCGGCTGCAGTGTGCCGCTGCCTACCCCGGCACCGGATGCGCTCCCGGCGGCGATGCAGCCCGCCATGTCCGTCGAGCAGGCCGAGGACATCGTCGCCGAGGTCTCGGCGTCACTGGCCGATGCCGACGCAGCGCTGTCGGTCGACGTGCCCGGGCCACGGGTCACCGGGCCCGCGGCAACCATCCGTTCCTTCCAGTACCTCCTGGTCACCGCCGGTCTGGCGGACGCCCTCACGGTCATCCCGAGCGGTGCGCAGACCCTGGTGCTGCCGACCACCGACGAGTGGCCGCGGACGGTGATGGTGGTCACCGAGCCGCCGGAGGACCTCCAGGCGCCCCTGCTGCTCACGCTGGTCCAGACCGAGCCGCGGGCGCCCTACCAGCTCTGGTCGTGGGTTCGGCTCTTCCCCGGTGTCCAGACTCCGGCCCTTGCCCAGCCGGAGCTCGGCAGCGCACCGGTCGCGCCGGACGCCCCGGAGCTCGCGGTGTCACCGACGGAGGTGCTGGCCCAGTACGTCGACGTGCTGACCAACCGGGACGCCTCGCCGTACGCGGCTGCCTTCACCGCCGACCCGCTGCGCCAGGGGATCGCCCAGACCAAGGACGCGTTCGTCGCGGTGGTCGGCGCCAACGGAAGCCTGACCGAGACCTACCAGCCGGACGCGGCGGGCACCTACTCGATGGCCACCGCCGACGGCGGCGCGATCGTCGTCGGGACGGTGCGGACGGTCACGACCATCACGCTGGTGGACAGCACCCTGAAGATCGGCGACCAGACCGCGGCCATCCTCGGGACGGACACTCTCAAGTCCAGCCTCGCGATCACCTGGCTGAGCGTGGTCGCATTCGCGGTCCCACCCGTCGGGTCGGACGCACCGATTCAGGTCCTGGGAGCGGAGCACTCCCGTATTGAGGTCACCGGCGCCTAGCCTGCCGATCTGGCGCCCATTCCGCGAACGAGGGATTCATGACGCAACCCACCGGCCCCCGGCCACCGCTCGACGTCCACGGCGCCATCGACCTGTCCGGTCTTGGGCGCCCGCCTGCGGCGCCGCAGCAGCCCGGCGGCCCGGCGGTCGTCGACGTCACCGAGGCGACCTTCGCCGACGTGGTCCAGCGGTCGGCCGAGGTGCCGGTGCTGGTCAGCCTGTGGAGCGCCGCTGACCCGGTGAGCAGTGGCGTGACGGGCATGCTGGCCGAGCTCACCGGCGAGCTCGGTGGCCGCATCCTGCTGGCCCGGGTCGACGTGGATCGGGCGCCCCAGGTAGCCCAGGCGGTCGGCGGGCAGACCGGGTCGACGGTGGCGGCTGTGGTGCGCGGCCAGGCCGTGCCGCTGCCCCCGCTGGAGCAGGCCAGCCGGGAGCAGGTGCGCGCCCTGCTGGACCAGGTGCTGGCGATGGCCGCCGCCAACGGCGTGACGGGCCTGGTGGACGGCGCACCGGACGAAACGGCGGGGGGACCGGACCCCGAGCCGGCCGAGCCACCGTTGCCGCCCCTGCACCAGGAGGCCTACGACGCGATCCAGCGCGACGACCTCGACGCGGCGGCAGCCGCCTACACCGCAGCTCTGGCGGAGAACCCGCGCGACGACATGGCTCGGGCCGGCCTGGCCCAGGTCGACCTGCTGCGCCGCACGAGCGGTGCGGACCCCGACGTCGCCCGCAAGGCCGCAGACGCAGACCCCACCGACGTGGACGCCCAGCTGCTCGTGGCCGACCTGGAACTGCTCGCCGACCACGTCGACGAGGCGTTCGCGCGCATGGTCGCGGTCGTGCGCCACACGCAGGGACCGGATCGGGAGCGCGTCCGCCTCCGCCTGCTGGAGCTGTTCACGGTGGTGGGCGAGACCGACCCCAGCGTCATGACGGCGCGACGGGCCCTCGCCAACGCGCTCTACTGACCGTCCTGGCCCTCCGGGATCAGGAACAGGGTGGCCAACGGCGGTATCCGCAGCCGCACCGAGGCGGGCCGGCCGTTCGCGGGCGTCTCCTCGGCCATCACCCGGCCAAGGTTCCCAACGCCCGAACCGCCGTACACCTCGGCATCGGTGTTCAGCGCCTCGCGCCAACCACCGACGCGGGGCAGGCCGAGCAGATACCCCTCGTGCGGCGTACCGGCGAAGTTGACCACCACGGCCACCATCCGCCCGGAGCGGTCGCGCCGGATGTACGACAGGACGTTGTGCCCGGCGTCCTGGCTGTCGATCCACTCGAAGCCGGCAGGCACCTCGTCGAGCTCCCACAGGGCCGGCTCCGCGCGGTAGAGACCGTTGAGGTCGGTCACGAGCCGGGAGATCCCCTGGTGGATCGGATACTCCAGGAGGTGCCAGTCAAGGGAGCGTCCCTCGGACCACTCCGACGTCTGGCCGAACTCCCCGCCCATGAACAGCAGCTGCTTGCCCGGGTGGGACCACTGGTAGGCGAGCAGAGACCGCAGACCGGCCGCCTGCTGCCACTGGTCGCCGGGCATCTTGTAGATCAGGGAGCGTTTGCCGTGCACGACCTCGTCGTGGCTGAGCGGCAGCAGGAAGTGCTCCGAGAAGGCGTAGACCAGCGAGAACGTCACCTCGTGGTGGTGGTACCGGCGGTTGATCGGCTCCTCCGCCAGATAGCGGAGGGTGTCGTTCATCCAGCCCATGTTCCACTTCAGGCCGAACCCCAGACCGCCGGCGTCGGTACGGGCCGTCACTCCCGGCCACGCGGTGGACTCCTCGGCGATCATCATGATCCCGGGGGTGCGGCGGTAGGCAGTGGCGTTGACCTCCTGCAGGAACGCGATGGCCTCCAGGTTCTCGCGGCCGCCGTAGATGTTCGGCCGCCACTGCCCGTGGCTGCGGGAGTAGTCCAGGTAGAGCATCGAGGCGACGGCGTCCACCCGCAGCCCGTCGACGTGGAACTCCTCGAGCCAGTAGGTGGCGTTCGCCACGAGGAAGTTGCGCACCTCGTTGCGCCCGAAGTTGAACACGTAGGTGCCCCAGTCCGGCTGCTCGCCCAACAGGGGGTCCGGGTGCTCGTACAGGGGGGTGCCGTCGAACCGGCCGAGGGCCCACTCGTCCTTGGGGAAGTGCGCCGGCACCCAGTCCACCAGCACGCCGATGCCGGCCTGGTGCAGCCGGTCGACGAGGTGGCGGAAGTCATCGGGGTGGCCGAACCGCGCCGTCGGGGCGTAGTACGAGCTGACCTGGTAGCCCCACGAGCCTCCGAACGGGTGCTCGGCGATCGGTAGCAGCTGCACATGGGTGAACCCGAGGGACAGCACGTATCCGGTGAGCTGGTCGGCGAGCTCGCGATATCCCAGGCCCGCGCGCCAGGAGCCCAGGTGGACCTCGTAGACACTCATCGGTCCGGTATGCGGGTTGGTGCTGGCCCTTGCCGCCAGCCAGTCCCCGTCGCTCCAGGTGTGCGAGGACTCGACCACGACGGACGCCGTCGCGGGCGGGGTCTCGGTGCCCTTGGCCATCGGGTCGGCCTTCTGCCGCCAGGAGCCGTCCCGGGTGAGGATCTCGTACTTGTACCGCTGACCACCGGTCACGCCCGGGACGAAGAGCTCCCACACGCCGCTGGAGCCCAGCTGGCGCATGGTGTGCGGGGTGCCCTGCCAGTGGTTGAAGTCGCCGACCACCCGCACGGCAGAGGCATTCGGCGCCCAGACGGTGAACGCCGTCCCGTGCACCTCACCGAGCACGCTCGGGTAGGACCGCACGTTGGCGCCCAGCACCGTCCAGAGCTCCTCGTGGCGGCCCTCCGCGATCAGGTGCAGGTCGACGTCGCCGACGCTGGGCAGGAACCGGTACGGGTCGTCGACGATGTCGGCCAGGTCACCGTAGGTCACCCGGAGGCGGTAGTCCGGCACGTCGGGCTGGGACAGGGTGCACACCCAGACACCGCCGTACTCGTGCCGGGCGGCGTGCGGGATCGGCGGCTGACCCGGCAAACCTGCGACCAGCACCTCGACGGCGTCGGCGAGCGGCCGGAGCACCCGGATGGTCAGGGCGTCGCCGTCCAGGTGCGGACCGAGCACCCGGTGCGGGTCTTGGTGGGTGCCGCGGGCGATCGCGTCCAGCTCGGCTGTGGCGACCGGCCGGGCTGTGAGTTCGGGCAGGGGGTCGGCCGGGATCGTCATGATCCCCACCCTGCCATGCCGTGCGGGGCGCCGCATAAGTCCGCGCGGGCCTCAGGCCGGTGGTGCGAG
>Ga0209748_1001366_pt1 | contig 12045 bp, 10 predicted proteins | sample BarGraIncu00421A_FD_185490 | JGI IMG/M metagenome (GOLD analysis project Ga0209748, IMG submission 185490) | Arctic peat soil microbial communities from Barrow, Alaska - Barrow Graham LP Incubations 004-21A (SPAdes) (version 2) | ecosystem: Environmental > Terrestrial > Soil > Wetlands > Peat... | reverse complement strand
TGATCATCAGGAACATTTAGTCGAGGTGAAAATACCGGTCGCGAGTATGGAGAAAAGTATGTCGAGATCAGGATGATAAAGTGATTATTGTTATTTGACGCTATTGAAAAAAAGGCAAGTTTTCTGCGGCAACCGCATCTCGCCCAGTGACGATACAGCCATGGAAAATCTGGCGTGCTACATCATCCGGGCATCGTTCTCACAGGAACGTATGACCTATCTGGATCAGGAGGGAAAGGTCGTCTATACGTCTAAAGACGGGAAGTCCATCAAGGTTTTCCCGGCTATGGAATGGCTCGCCGCCATGTGTTTGCACATACCGATACCCTGAAGGGCACAAGACAGAGGTGAGCAGATGGTGCGGTGCTATTGGACACTATAGCAACTTCTCGTGGAGAAAACGGCAGAAGGAAGGCAACGATGATGCTATTCCCTGCATCCTTGAACCACATGGGGATGTGAAGGCATTCAGGAAAAGTTGGGCACGATTAATCCAGAAAATAGGAGCCTGTCCCGGCGAAGGCCGGTAAAGTAAATCCCCTGATCTGTCCGCAATGTCAGGGCACCATGAGGATCATCAGCTTTATTGAGGATCGGAACGTAATCAGGATCATCCTCACCCATCTCGGCTTATGGCTGATCAGGTCAAGACCGCCACCGAAAAAACATACCTCAATAGAAACGGTATCTGCAATTGCTGCCAATGCCACACTGGCTTCGGTACTCGAGATATTTCTTGCCAAGACCACCGCATTCGTCTGGGTGTATCCCTGGTGGGGTGCCACAACGGTATTTATATCAGTCTACATCCCCTTCTTTGTCATTTCGGCCTACTGTTACGATTGGAAGCCGGCCATTCAGAAGAAGTTCATCGGAGGTTTGTTTGTGCTCAACGCCGCAATGCTCATTATTTTCGGCGCGGTTCTCGGCTGGATATAAAAATAAATCTGGCCATTATTCAAATACGATTTTTCCACCCGGAAAATTACGGAAAGGAAGAATTAATTAATGACACTGACATATAAAAGAAAGCTTCGTAATTATCTGATCAACAAGGATTTGCAGCTGCGCCTGATACGCAATAATCTATTTTATCTGCTGATTTGCGTGATCGTAACGGTAGGTATTCTTCTCTATCCTATCATCCATGATATGATGTTTTTGCCAGATCTTGAAAGTCAGTACCACGCCGCGCTGACCTTTCTATTGCTGGTTAAACGGCTGGTTCCAGCGATCTTGATAGTGCTGGTTTTATTTATGGGACATACGATTATTACTAGCCACAGGATCTGCGGGCCTTTGGTTAATTTCACACATATATTTGACAGTCTGGCCCAGGGCGACCTGACCGGGAAAGTTTATATACGTAAAGGGGATTATTTAAAGAGCGAATGCGAAAGAATTAACCTTATGATCGTCGGGATATCAGGCATAATTAATCGTTTATTCGCGAATTACAACCAATTGCTGGCAACATTGCAGTCTTTGAACGAGCAGGCAAAAGATACCGAGACCAAAGAAAAGTTGGAGTCTTCTTTGAAGATAATCAGGCAGGATGTGGAATATGTTTCAGATACATTATCCAGGTTCAAAGTGGGTGTGGAAAAAACCAGAGATTAGAAAATTGTTTCTACGGAGTGAACAGGTTGCGACAACCGGAGTCATCACTCTATAATATGTTTCATAAATTTAAATTGCCATTTATTAAAGAGCATGCCCCCCCCGAAAAAGAGGAGCATGCTTTATTTTTTATTCAAGGATCATCAAAACCTGATCAGCGCTTACTGAGTCACCCTCTTTAACTTTAATCTCCTTAACTGTTCCGGCGGCCGGAGCATAGACAGGGATTTCCATTTTCATGGCATCCATGATGATAACTTCCTCTTCTTCTTTAACCTGGCTGCCGACACTTACCGGAATACTGGCGATTTTCCCCGGCATGGGGGCGATGATTTCTATACTCATTATTGTTGTACAACCTCCTGAATTAATTTTATTTTATTTGCATTATGCAGTTGAATATGTCTTCAAAACAAAAAATTTTAAAATATCATCAGCAAGATATTAGTTCAGCCATTGATAATTTAGTATGGGATTAATACCCGAATACCTCATCAAGGTCAATATAATTATATCTGAGTCAATTATTATTTTCTTGCCGTCAGTGTCGTGCTTAATTTTCTTTATATAAGAGTTATTCGAGCTGAACATATCCATAAATGAGTGTATTGACCTGGGCGGTGATTATCTGTTAAAGAACATGATACCAATTCGCTTTCTTTGGCTAACTTTGTTGGCATCGTCGTCGGCTTCCTCGACGTATTAGTAATACGCCTGCGGAGCCTCCTCCTTGCCGCCTCGTTATCCTTTGAAAGCGAAATGGTATGAACATTACATGGAAGAGATGAAAACATGAAAGCTATTTTTATTTCCGATGCCCACTTAAAGCGAGCCACCGATGAAAGATATGCCCAGCTAATGAATTTCTTGGGCGACATCAAAGATGGGAAGGTCAGATTTATGGTTGATTCTGATGAGTTGGGCAAAGATGCGGCCCCTGTTGATGATATTTATATTGTTGGTGACCTGTTCGATTTTTGGTTTTCCCAAAAGGAAAAAATTTACCCGGAATTCAAGTTGATTATTAACAAATTAATCGAACTGCAAAAAGCAGGCATTAGTATTCATTTGTGCGAGGGGAATCACGATTTTTTTATGAAAGAATATTTTCACGATGTTTTAGGAATGGAAGTATTCGAAGAACAGGCGGAAATAAAATTGGATAATTTACAGGCTTTAATCGCGCACGGCGATATGGTGGATAAAACCAACATTAAATATGTTTTGTTTCGGAAAATATTGCGCAGCCAGCCTTTTTATCACTTTCAGCGCTTTATTCCATCCTCGATTCGGTGGGCATTGGCGAGCATCAGCTCTAATGCAAGTAAAGAAATGACTATCGAGGACGGCGGTGTGCTGGTGGAGAAAATGCTTTCCTTTGCCCAAGACAGGTTTAAAGAAGATTATGATGCTATTGTCCTTGGTCATTGTCACAAACCTGTTTTGCGTTATTATGTTGTGGAGGGAAAGAAAAAGACTTTTGTTGCCTTAGGTGATTGGATCAGACACTATTCATTCCTTTACTATGAAAACAGCAAATTCTTTCTGGGTTATTACCGGCCGCGTTAATTGAAACTTCCGCTGAATATTCCGGCTTTAGCCTGCTGAAAATTATTATTGAGGCAGAAGTTATGAAAAGATGACATAATCATATGGCATTAACAAGAAGTTATGAAAAGCTGGACATATTGTCTTCGATATGTTAGGAATCCCAATCTTTTTTTAAAAGGGTGGAAGCTATTTACTTATTATGCCACTTCTAAATCAAAGATGATATTGAGGCGGCAAGGAGGAGGCGACGATGCGTATTATTGTACATACGTTGAGGAAGCCGACGACGCTGCCAACAAAGATAGCGCTTTGATTTAGAATTGGTATTAGGTCTGCCGCGGGAAAGCCGGAGAAACTCATTAGTATTAATTAATGAAAGTTTAATTTGATCGCGGGCGAAAATGAGTGGAGAGGGTTATTATGAATTTTGGGGGAATATATCCGGAGTGTTCACTTCGCGACGCTAAGTTTATTGTAATTCCAGTTCCTTACGATTTGACGTCAACTTATCAGCCAGGCAGCCGCAGAGGTCCGGCGGCAATTATTGAAGCTTCCACAAACATGGAGCTTTATGATGAAGAGTCAAGAAAAGAAACCTATATGGCAGGGATTCATACAACCTTGCCTGTCGCTATTGATGCTCGCGGTCCGAAGAATATGGTTAATATTGTGCGCAAGAAAATTTCCCGTATTGCTAAGCTAAATAAAATTCCGGTAATGCTTGGAGGGGAGCACAGCATTACCCTGGGAGCGGTGCAGGCCATGATCGAAAAGTATCCCAAATTAACCGTTCTCCAATTTGATGCTCATGCCGATCTGCGCGATACTTATCAGGAAAGCCCTTATAGCCATGCCTGTGTAGCCAGAAGAATTTCAGAAATATGCCCACTGGTGCAGGTGGGTATCAGGAGTATGAGCAAAGAAGAGGGTGAATTTTTACCTCAGAGTAAAGTAAAATCATATTCCGCTGATTTTGTTTTAGAAAAGAAAAACTGGGTTGAAACTGTTTGTAAGGATCTAATTGGAGATGTTTTGATTACAATAGATCTCGATGTATTTGATCCGTCGATAATGCCGGCAACAGGAACTCCGGAACCGGGAGGCCTTTACTGGAAGGATATTCTTCATTTGCTGAAATTGGTTTCCGCCTCCTGCAATATCCGCGGATTCGATGTGGTGGAGTTAGCGCCGCTGCCCGGAGTCGTGGCTCCTGATTTTATGGCGGCAAAGCTGATATACCGCTTGATGGGTTATATAACCGGATAATTATTCTGTATTGAATTGTTTTATAATTAAAAATCTTTAATGGAGAAATAAATTGAATCAAAGTCTTCCTCGAAAAATGTTTCTTACCAAAGGTGTTGGTTCTCATAAGGAAGAGCTGCATTCTTTTGAATTAGCTCTCAGGGATGCAGGTATAGAAAAGTGTAACCTCGTGCAGGTATCCAGCATCTTTCCGCCAGGTTGCAAAGTCATATCCAAGACACAAGGCTTGAAAGAGTTGCAGACCGGCGCCATAACATTCTGTGTGATGAGCCGCTGTTGCAGTAATGAGCCGCGCCGTCTTCTAGCCTCAGCGGTGGGTTTAGCCATCCCTGCCGATAAAAAAGCTTACGGATATATCAGTGAACATCATGCTTTCGGCAAAACGGAAAAAGAGGCGGGCGATCATGCGGAAGATTTAGCCGCTGCCATGCTGGCATCAACACTGGGTATAGATTTCAATATTGATGAAAGCTGGGATGAGAAAAAGGAAATATTCAAGATCAGCGGGAAAATTGTCAGTACCCGTAATATAACGCAATCAACGATTGTAAAAAATAATTGGTATACGACTGTTCTGGCGGCGGCTGTTTTTATCTTTTAAGATATTCTCCGAAATACGCTTTGCACAAAGACTTCATCAAAATAACTCCTTGACAAATATTGGAGATAGTGGTCTAAAGTCACCGCTTTCAAATGTTGCCATATCGCGGGGTGGAGCAGCTTGGTAGCTCGTTGGGCTCATAACCCAAAGGTCAGAGGTTCAAATCCTCTCCCCGCTACCAATAAATATTTATGGGTTAGAATAGGATTCTAACCCATTTTTTTATGTCATGTTCATTATATTTGCAAATGGCAGGCCTGTTTTTGAGACTCTTGCCGGGTGTCTGGTTAGCCCGTGATTTAGAGCAATCTTTTTCTATCGCCGGAATCATTATTGCACACTGTTTTAAAAAAGGGCATTATGGAAGATAGGTTTTCCGCGTTGCCGGCGTTCTGTTGTGTAGTGTTGCTCATCTCCGCGTTGATTGTCTGGTGCACTTGCAAGTAGAAGGCACCACTCGAAAAAATGTTGGGTGATGGTATTGTTAAAAATGTTTATTTCACTAATTATATAATTATGTGATAATAATTCTATATTAATTGTATTTTTTCAATAACCAAAGGATTTCTTCACCGAAAAGAGATGTTAAAAATGGATAATAGCGAGATTTTCCGGACATTAGAAGAAGCATTTGCTGCTACTTTCATCAAAGAACTCATTCCGGGCATTCTGCACAATTTTGCCAATCCTTTAAATGGTATTATGGAGCGAACGAAACTGCTCCAGCGCCGCATAGAAGAAAACGTTAAAAAAATGGAAGAAATATATCCTGATGCCGCGGCAGGAATGATGGAGGAAATGAAGCGGATTAGGACAGATATTCGTTCTATAAGCCAGGAATCCGAATCTTTTCTTGATATTTTTAAAGATGTCGCTGCTAAATTTTATGCGCTGGCGGCAAAAGGAGAAGACAATATAAATATCTCTCAGTTAATGTATTCAGAGATGCGCTTTGTTGATTTTAATCTGGACTTTAAACATGACATCAAAAAAAATATCAGGCTGGATAATGATGTCCCCGATTTTAAGGGCAACATAGCTGAATTATCAATGACCTTTTGGGCATTGATTCGTTTTGCCATGTCCCGGGCGCGGGCAAGCCGGATGAAGGAATTCAGCATTACTACCGAGCATGATAATAAATATGTCAGTATTTTTATAAAAAATTCCGGTGACGCCCTGCCGGCCGCATCTATTGATGCGCTCATGGAAAGCGTAAATTCCGGTTCACAGGAAATGCCGGATAGTACTATTGATCGGGGAGTTTTAAATGCGTTTCTGATATTAAATAAATATAACGCACGAATCAATATGTTCAGCGAGGAGAGTTTTAGCACTATTTCAATCGGGTTGCCTTATCGCAACAAAAGACCGAAAAGAAAGGAAATTTAAGAAATCGCAAGATTATGAACGATATATTTATTTATGCTTTCACCTTCTTGCATGGCTTTAATAGCCAATACCTTATGTAATTCAGGCGTTATCCTAAGCGCAATTTTACCAGAAAATTTTTTATTAAAATTTCCCTTAGGTAATGGATGTCCTTCTTTCAACATTATGGTTATTGTTTCTTCGACAATATCACAAAGCTCTTTAAAAACTTTATCCTGGTTTTTGCCATGAACTCCTCCGATAAACAAACTTGGAGCGGAACCAACATAACATTTATCTTCTTCTGACCATTCAACAATTTTTAAATAATTATCACTTATTTTTTTATTCATTTTTTTACCTCCCTTAAAGCTCTTTTTATAGCTGTTTCTTGATAAGGCAACGCATCTGCACCAGATTTACCGGAAATAACAACATTAAATGGACAATTTTTATGAATAAATATTCTATGGCTCCCCTTACCACTTCGAGTTGCAAAACCAGCTCTTTCTAATTCGGCAATTAATTCTCTAATTTTTCTAGCCATGATTTATGATATCATAATGATATTAAACATTCAATAATATATTAATAATAAAGAATAAAAGGAACTTTATAATTTATGAAAAGTTTGTCTCATGCTGCAATGTAGGCAAGTTTGTATTAGAATCTTCTATTAAAGAAAGATGAATTATCTAAGATAAAAAATAATGTTTTAATTAATTTAAATGCTGGCTATTCATCCAATCGTTTAAAGCCTGCAAAGCCCGTTTCACATATAAAATGTGCTTTTCTTTTTTCTTCATCTTTTTTACCGGTAAGTGTTCCAGGATTCCAAAATTGATGTTCATCGGCTGAAAGTTAGCCGCTGACGCGGGAGATGTAATGTAATGCAAGAGCGCGCCGATTGCACAAGCGGGTGGTGGAGGTTGGAGTTGTTTCCCTTCAAGAATTGCCGCGGAATTTAATCCCGCCAGAAGCCCCATGGCAGTTGATTCCATATAACCTTCCACGCCGGTAATCTGACCGGCAAAGAAAATATTGTGATTCGTTTTCAATTGCAGAGAGGGTTGCAGCAGGGAAGGGGAGTGTATGTAAGTGTTGCGATGGATGCTGCCTAAGCGGGCAAATTCAGCGTTTTCCAGGCCGGGAATCAGGCGGAAGATGCGTTTTTGTTCCGGCCAGGTAAGCTTCGTCTGAAAGCCAACCATATTAAGAAAGTTGCCGGAAATATTCTCCCGGCGCAATTGAACGACAGCGTAGGGCATAGCGCCTGTTTTAGGATTGATCAAGCCCACCGGTTTCATCGGGCCGAAAGCAAGGGTGTCTGCGCCGCGCATCGCCAATACTTCAATCGGCAGGCAGCCTTCAAAATGTCGCACTTCTTCAAACGATTTGGCCGCAACTTTTTCGCCTTCCAGTAATTCCTGCCGGAAGCGCTTATACTCTTCTTCACAAAGCGGACAGTTCAGATAATCAGGTGTGCCCTTGTCGTAGCGCGACGCCCAGTAAACCTTATCCATATTGATGGAATCAGCTTCGATAATCGGCGCGATCGCGTCATAAAAATACAGATAAGAACCGCCGAGCATTTGATTAATCGACTGAGCGAGAGGATCGGAGGTGAGAGGGCCTGTGGCAACTATCGTCAGAGCGTCCTGCGGTATCTGTGTTACTTCAGTTCTGATCAGAGTGAAGTTCTTTTGCTCTTTTAGCTTTGCTTCTACATTTTTGGCAAATTCAGCGCGATCCACAGCCAGAGCGGAGCCTGCGGCAACAGCTGTTTGATCGGCAACGGACAATATCAGAGAGTTGAGCCTGCGCAATTCTTGTTTGAGCAGGCCGGGGGCGCTATCGAGGTTATTGGATTTGAGGGAATTGCTGCAAACAAGTTCGGCCAAATGTTCCATTTTATGGGCTGGCGAAAATTTCTGCGGTTTCATTTCCATGAGATGAACAGCGTAGCCGCGCTGTATAAGCTGCCAGGCTGCTTCACAGCCGGCAAGACCGCCGCCGATTATTATAACAGGAGATGTTTTCATGCCCCGGATGTTGTTTTGGGCATTTTCATGATGTTCTTGCATTCCGGATAACCGGTGCAACCGAGAAATTTTCCGTATCGCCCACGCTTGACGGCCATGGGCTTTCCGCATTTCTCACATATGGCATCGGTGACCTCAGTTTCCGGTGGAATCATTTCCCCGTCTTTGCCCTTATGAATGTTTTTGATATTTTTGCAGTCCGGGTAACCGGAACAACCTAGGAATTCACCGTAACGACCGCGTTTGAAAATCATTGGTTTTCCGCATAATTCACAGACGGAATCGGTAGCTTGAGCTTCAAGAGGAACAACCTCGCCCTTATCGTTTTGGGTTGCATTAATGGTGTTTTTGCATTCGGGATAACCCGAACAGGCAAGGAACTGCCCGAAACGGCCTTCTTTGACAATCATTGCCTTGCCGCACTTATTACATTTCGTATCTGTTGTTTTTGCTTCCACGTTTTTTATTTTCCCTTCTTCGTCATGAATAAAATTCATAGTGTTTTTGCATTCGGGATAACCCGAACAGGCAAGGAACTGCCCGTTTTTTCCCCACTTGATGATCATGGGTGAATTACATTTTTCGCAAACCAGATCGGTCGGTGTTTCTTCCCGTTTGATGTTTCTCATTTCGTCTTTTGCTTTTTTCAACTCCTGGGCAAAAGGACTATAAAAATCTTTAAGGGTTTTTACACGCTTACTTGTACCGTCTTCAATCATATCCAATTTGTTTTCCATGTCCGCGGTGAAAGCCATATCCAGAACTGTGGGGAAACTTTTAACCAAAAGCTCGGTAACAATAACGCCTAACTCTGTTGGGAAGAACTTGCCTTTATCCAGACGAACATATTCCCGATCCTGAATTGTGGAGAGAATATTCGCGTAGGTACTTGGCCGTCCAATTCCCTTCTCTTCGAGTTCACGAACCAGAGATGCTTCCGAGAAGCGGGGTGGCGGCTGCGTGAACTTTTGTTCCGTATTCAAATTGTTCAGTTTTAATTTCTCTTTTTCTTTGACTTCCGGCAACATTTTTCCCAGCTCGCTGTTTTCTTCCTTTTCGTCTTTGCCTTCTGTATAAACAATGGTGAAACCGGGGAATTTCAAGACTTGTCCCTGGGCACGAAATAAACAATTGGCTCCGGCAATATCAATAGTTGTTTGATCGAAAACAGCCGGATTCATCTGGCTGGCAGTAAAGCGGTTCCAGATAAGTTGATAGAGCTTAAACTCATCGTTAGACAAATATTCTTTTATGGCCTGCGGCTTGTAAGCCATGGTCGAAGGGCGAATTGCTTCATGCGCGTCCTGTGCTTTTTGCGAATTTTTATAAAATATTGGTTTGGGCGGGAGATAATCGGGCGAATAATTTTCCTGAATATAAACTCGCACTTCATTGAGCGCTTCTTCGGCAATGCGGTAAGAGTCGGTTCGCATATAAGTAATTAAACCTACGGAGCCGTCTTTACCAAGTTCAATACCTTCGTATAATTTTTGAGCGACCATCATAGTTTTTTTCGCGGAAAAGCGCAGCCAGCGCGATGCTTCCTGCTGTATTTTACTGGTAGTAAAGGGTGGCAGCGCCGAGCGTTTTAATTCTTTTTTCTCCAGCCTCTCCACGATAAAAGAAGCTTTTTTTATGGTCTCGGCAAGTTTGGCGGCCTGTTCGCCATTGGCGACTTTTGCTTTCTTGCCGTCTATCTTGATTAATTTTGCGTCAAAAGGAGGTGGATTGTGTCCTTCAAATTGTGCCAGAAGGTTCCAGTACTCTTCCGGAATAAATTTATTTATTTCATCTTCTCTTTCGCAGATCATTCTTACGGCAACAGATTGAACCCGGCCAGCGCTAAGTCCTCTTTTGACTTTATCCCAGAGGATAGGGCTTATTTGATAACCAACCAGCCTGTCCAGAATGCGGCGGGTCTGCTGTGCTTCATACTTATTGAAATTAAGCTCCAGCGGATTATTAATCGCTTCTAATACCGTTTTTCTGGTGAGATCATTAAATAGGACGCGATATATATTTTTATTTTTGGTGTTTACTACTTCGGATATATGCCAGGCAATGGCTTCGCCTTCGCGGTCGGGGTCAGGGGCCAGATAAATGTTTTCCACATTTTTAGCAGCTTTTTTCAATTCATCAATAGTCTTCTTTTTGGCTTCAATTACACTATAAGTTGGTTCAAAATTATTCTCCAGGTCAATACCCAGAGTGCTTTTCGGCAGATCTTTAATATGTCCCATGGAAGCGACAACATTAAAGCCGCTGCCAAGGAATTTTTTTATTGTTTTAACTTTTGTGGGAGATTCCACCACAACTAATGAGTTGGCCATAACTAACACTCCTTATAATTAGGCGCACGGTATAGATGGAAGAATGTATTTTGTAAAGCTTTTATTTTTCCCGGGAAAAAAATTTCCCCGGATGCTGTTGAATAATTCCTTTTAATTCCAATGACATTAAGGAACTTAACGCGTCAGCCGGAGATAGGGCTGTTGCAGCTATGATTTCGTCAACATGAAGATGGTTAGTGGATACAAGATCGATAATTACCTGCTCAATTGCGCTTAACTTTGCGGTAATTGGAGGCGGAATTGCCCCGAAGCTTTCGGTAGAAGATGCCGCCAGTGGCGCTGTTCTTTCGATTTGAGGCAAAATATCTTCCAGAATATCGTCAATGTTTTCAATTAATTTAGCTCCCTGCTTGATGAGCTTGTTTGTGCCGCGAGCGCCCGCGTAGTCGATACTGCCGGGAACGGCAAAAACTTCCCGGCCCTGTTCCAGTGCCAGGCGCGCGGTTATAAGCGAGCCGCTTTTTTCGCCTGCTTCTACCACTACCACACCATAGGACATGCCGCTAATAATGCGGTTGCGTGCCGGGAAATTGTTCGCGAGCGGCGGTGTGCCCAGTTGGTATTCAGAAATCACTGCTCCTCTTTGCACAATTTCGGCGAATAATTTTTTGTTTTCAGGAGGATAAATTACATCCAGCCCGCTGCCCATAACCGCGATTGTTCTGCCCTGACCGGTAAGAGCGCCCCGGTGAGCGGCCGCATCAATGCCTCTGGCCAATCCGCTCACTATAGTTATACCTTTAATAGCCAGTTCACGGCTGATTCTTTCCGTTGTGTATTTGCCGTAAGTGCTGGCTAGCCTGGAACCAACCATAGCAATGTTTATTTCATCTTTCGTCAAATTTCCCTTTACATAAATAAAGGCAGGGCGGTCATAAATATTCCGGAGTTTTGCCGGATAAAGCTCATCTTGATAAGTAATTATTCTAATGCCGGCTTTTATCGTGCGGTCAAGCTCGCGTTTAATTTTATCCCAACCTTTAAAACAGGCAATAGCGGCGGCTGTTTTTTTTGAGATTCCCGGAGTTGTTGCTAATTCCGGTGCCGGTGTGGTAAAAATAGCGGGGAGTGAAACAAACTTATCCACTAACGCCGGAAAAGTGACGTTGCCGACTCCCGTGATGGATTTTAGAGCAATCCAATATTTTAAATTCTCGAAATCCATAGATAATTGTTTAATTGTCAGTGCAACCGGCAAATGTTGTTTTGCCGGTCTTGTTGTTATGAAAAATTTGGCGCAAAT
>Ga0209748_1001364_pt1 | contig 12078 bp, 12 predicted proteins | sample BarGraIncu00421A_FD_185490 | JGI IMG/M metagenome (GOLD analysis project Ga0209748, IMG submission 185490) | Arctic peat soil microbial communities from Barrow, Alaska - Barrow Graham LP Incubations 004-21A (SPAdes) (version 2) | ecosystem: Environmental > Terrestrial > Soil > Wetlands > Peat... | reverse complement strand
ATAGAGGCCAAAAGGCAGCTATCAGCAACGGCAAGATAACTTACACGCCCTGCTCGAACTTCTGCGGAACTGACACCTTTACGTACTCGATCTGCAAAACGGGATGCGACAAATCGACGGCGACAGTAACCATCGTTGTCAGTTGTCCGGTCTGTCCAGTGGCAGTGAATGACCGGACGACGACGGCTAAAGGAGCGGCTATTACTATCGATGTGCTGGCTAACGACAAAGATACCACAGGCGCAACAATATGCGCGGTTCAGTCGACCACGGATAAAGGCCAAAAGGCAGCTATCAGCAACGGCAAGATAACTTACACGCCTTGCTCTAACTTCTGCGGAACTGATACATTCACATACTCACTGAGCAAATCAGGCTGCGACAAATCAACGGCGACAGTAACCATCGTTGTCAGTTGTCCTGTCTGTCCAGTGGCAGTGAAAGACCAGGCAACTACGACTAAAGGAGCGGCTATTACTATCGATGTGCTGGCTAACGATAAAGATACCACGGGCGCAGCAATATGCGCGGTTCAGTCGACCACGGATAAAGGCCAAAAGGCCGCTATCAGCAACGGCAAGATTACTTACACGCCTTGCTCTAACTTCTACGGCACTGATACATTCACATACTCGCTCTGCAAAACGGGCTGCGATAAATCGACGGCTACTGTTACGATCATCGTCAATAAGGGAGGTAGTTAATTCAAATTGGTGAGCCTCATATTAAGGAATACGCGTTATGAAATAGTACAGACCCGTATGGAAGCCCGCAACTGGTGAGTTTCACACCAGAATTGCAATGCCGGCTTCCAAATTTTTTTATTACCGTTAATTCAAACCGCAATACTGTGAATTCTTGCTGCCGAAATTGAGGGTTATAGAACAGGCTTTCAGCTGGATATCAAATTATCATGTTCATCAGATCCCAGCCCACGATCGTTGGCGCCCCGGATTGCTCGATCACCTGTTCCGCCATCTCGTCCTCATGCCCAACAGCTTGTGGGTAGAGGTGCGTCAAAACTACCCGCTTCACGCCCTGGTTACGAAGCATATTGCCAAGCTTCAGGGGCGTGCTGTGGTTGGTGACGTCAAAGGGCTCTGGGAAAGAGCATTCGTGGATGAGCAGGTCTGCGCCATCCGCCAGAGCTGTCACGCGGGCCGAGGGCTCGGTGTCACCCGAGTAGACAATCACTTTTTCCTCCGCTTCCAGGCGATAGGCCAGAGCCGTCACGCTATGTCGCGCTTCTTCTGCAAATATGTCGAAGCCCTTGATAGAGAAGGAATCCATGGGGGAGAGTTCGTGCACAACAAACTGCATCTTTTCCAGGTTGGGGTAAGCGCTTCTCAGGAGCCTAAACCATGAGTCAGTTCCCTTGGGGCCGTAGACCTCCAGGCCGGCCTGCCCGGACAGATAGCGCGCATTGGCCAGAGCCAGGAGATCTGAGACGTGATCCAGATGCAGATGCGTAAGGACCACTGTGTCCAGAGTCTCCGTGGGAACGCCGGCTTGATCCAGGCGCAGGAGAGTGCCCGCACCGCAGTCGAAGAGCAGGGGCTGGCTGTTCTCCAGTAGAACCGCCGCCTGGGAGCGGCCGGGCTGAGGGATGCCGACGCCCGTTCCCAGCAATGTGACCTTTAGACTCATTCAGTAGCAACTCAGACTCGATGGTAAATAATGGTATTCATAAGGTCGTTTTCTTCAGACTGGAGATACCAGAGATAAGTTGCTATCGAGTGTTGCTCAAGACGTGATCATCACTAATAGCATCTTGAACTTGCTCAGCGCCTTGAGGGCATGAGTCTCCCCTGCGGGCAAGATCACGTAGTCGCCTTGACTCAGGTGATACGATTTGCCGGAGATGGTAACCTCGACTTCTCCATCAATAACATGCACCAATGCGTCGAAGGGCGCAGTGTGCTCGCTCAGTCCCTGGCCTTCATCGAAGGCGAAAAGGGTTACCGTTCCTGTACTCTTGCGGATTATCTCCCGGCTCACCACAGAACCGTCCTGATAGCCTACCAGATCCGTCAGCTTCTGGACATTTGGTCCGGAGCTATCGTTCTCTTTTTCGGTCATTTGAAAATACCCCTAAATCATCTGAACATTCCCTTTCGCTCTCGACTTTCTTTGCATCTTTCTTATCGAGGAGAGATCTATCGGGAATCTCTATCCTCTCGGATCAGTTCAGACGCGCTTACACCTATATTCTTCGTTGTCTTTCTCATCCCACGTGCTTCAGCCAGCAGGATACGTCTTCTCTTTGTCCTCATCTCACTTATCGGCTCTTCAATCGATTGCGTGATCTCCGATTGCCCGTTAACGTCCTTCATCTCATCAAACTTCTGCCAGACCCCTGCAAGGATGCAAATTTGCTGGCATAACTTGCAGGCATGGTAGTATGTCGATTGTTAAAGATTAAAGATATATCCGTGTTTTAGCCTCAGACCGATCTGTTTTCACGAAGAGATTGAGAGCCCCTGATGAAGTGACGGAGCCAGCAGCACGCCCGAAGTCGCCAAAAACCAAATGAATGCACCGGCGTTTTAGCAGCGAAATCAAGACCTCGACAGAAAGAAGGTAGCCACTAAACCCGGGGTTGGGTTTAAGTATCTGCAAATGGTTTCTGTTGTCAGGGTCAACTAAGAAATTTCAAGGTGATATTTTTGCAGAAGAGCGTCGTCAAGGATCCGGGTCTGGCAGAATCCGGAGAGAAGCGCATCGAATGGGCTCGCAGGCACATGCCCGTTCTGGAGAAGATCAAGCAGGAGTTCGAGAGAGATAAGCCCCTCAAGGGCGCGCGCATCGTGGCCTGCCTGCACGTAACCGTGGAGACGGCCAACCTCATTACCACTCTCGTTGCGGGCGGAGCCGAGGTTGCAGTCACGGGCTCCAATCCACTCTCCACTCAGGACGAAGTGGCGGCAGCGCTTGCGGCGCGCGGCCTATATGTCTATGCCTTCCGGGGCGAGAACGATAAAGAGTACTACGACTGCATCAAGAAGGCTCTGGAGCTCAAACCCAATGTCAGTTTGGACGATGGAGCCGACACCATCGCCATCATCCACAAGGAGCATCCTGAGCTTGCTCTCCAGATGTTCGGAGGCTGCGAGGAGACCACTACCGGAGTCGTGCGCCTGCGGGCCATGGCCGAGGATAAAGCGTTGCTCTATCCGGTAATAGCTGTCAACGACGCCGAGACCAAGATGATGTTCGACAACCGCTACGGCACAGGCCAGAGCACATTGCATGGCATAATGCAGGCTACCAATTTTCTTTTCGCCGGCAAGACCGTGGTCGTGGGCGGCTACGGCTGGTGCGGCCGGGGATTCGCATTGCGAGCGAAAGGCCTTGGAGCTAATGTAATCGTAGTAGAAGTCGAGCCGCGCAAAGCCCTGGAGGCTGCCATGGATGGCTACCGGGTCATGCCCATGCTACAGGCAGCACCTCTGGGAGATCTATTTGTCACCCTCACCGGAGACATAAACGTCATCCGAAAAGAGCACTTCGAGCTGATGAAGGACCAGGCCATCCTTGCCAACAGCGGCCACTTCAATGTGGAGATCGACATACCTGCGCTGGAAAAGATAGCCGCGGAGAAGAGCGAGGTGCAAAACAATGTCGCCGAGTATAAGCTCAAAGACGGCCGCAGGCTCTACCTGCTGGCGGAAGGCCGGCTGATTAATTTAGCTGCCGCTTACGGCCATCCTCCCGAGGTAATGGACATGTCCTTCGCCAACCAGGCGCTGGCAGTGCGCTACATTGTGGAGCACGGCCGAGGCCTGGAGAAGAGGGTCTATGCCGTTCCTGTGGAGATCGATCGCAGAGTAGCGGAACTGAAGCTGGCCTCCATGGGCCTTGAGACCGAGAAGCTCACAGCAGAACAGGACAAATACCTGCATAGCTGGCAGACCGGGACTTGAAAAGGGGTGTTCGGCCTTGGATCTTAAGAGGGAGAATCTGGAGGCATACCTGAGGAGCCTCTATGGAAACGATCTTTCGCTTGTAAGCCTGCAAAAACTCGGGGAGACCATTCCCACCACTGAGGACGTGAAAGGATTCGGATACGGATCGCCTCTGCTGGTGGAGTATCAGATAGCGGGAAAAAAGGGCTCTTGCGTACTCTCTTCCATGCGACTGCAGCATGGCTTCGGCCACGACCATTTCTCTGACCGGGCGAGGATACTGATCTGGCAGAACTCGACCTTTGCCGGCCTCCCCAAGCACGTCCCATCTCTCGATGTGGGCTACTTCACAGAAAGAGGAAAGCTGGTTTCCGCAGGAGATGCATGCGAATATTTCATGCTCATGGAGAAGGTTGAGGGAAAGGAGTACTTCTTCGATCTGGAGAGGGTCAAAGAGCAGGGAGCGACAGACCTGGACCACGACCGGGTCATCGCCCTCTCCAATTACCTGGCCGAGATTCATTCCGTCAAGAACGACTGCCCGCCACTGTATCTGCGCAAGATCCGGGAGACGGTGGGAGATGGCGAATGCATCTTCGGCATCCTGGATGACTACCCGGAAAACCCCAGCTTCCTGGACCCGGATGAGCTGCAAGAGATAGAGAAGGTCTGCGTGGAATGGCGCTGGAGGCTTCACGGCAAAGCCCACCGTCTAGCCCAGGTTCACGGCGACTTTCACCCCTGGAATATCATGTTCCGTGAGGGCACGGACTTCTCAGTCCTGGACAGAAGCCGGGGAGAGTGGGGCGAGGCCGCGGACGACATCACCGCTCTGGCCATGAACTACATCTTCTATTCAGTGCAAAAGAGCCTGCGCCTTACAGGCGACTTGAAAGACCTCTTCGAGCTCTTCTTTGAGAACTATCTGGACGAGACCGGTGACGATGAGCTCCTGGAGGTCATCGCACCATTCTTTGCCTTCCGGGCGGTGGTCGTGGCCAGCCCAACCTGGTATCCTTTGCTCTCCGATGATGTTCGAAGGTCTCTCTTTAATTTCCTGGAGAACGTCCTCGCCTCAAAGCGGTTCAATTTCAGGGATGTAAACAGCTACCTGGATTGAAGAATAAAATGAAAACCTATGCCTTCGAGCTCTCCGGGGAGCATGAGACTCTGCCAAGATGCGAAGCTCTGGCGCTGGTGGAGCTTTTTTCCACCAGCTTTCGGGAAACCGTCTTCCTGGACCAGTGCCTGATCGTGGAGGCGGAAGACCTCGATGTGCAGATGCTGGCCGAGCGCCTGGCCATGACTCATCGCATCATCGAAGTACTGGCGACTTCTGACGCAAGACTGGAGGCACTTTGCGAGTCTGTAGGTCTTCTGGATCTTCCCCATAAGAAATATCTGGTCAGGGCTCGACGCATTAAGGACGCTTCGCCCGGAGCTGATGCCGTGGAGCATGAGGTGGGGCGAGTTCTCTTTCAGAAAGGCTACAGAGCAGACCTAAAAGACCCGGAGATGGTGCTGAGGGCCATCATCACGACAGGAAAGATAGTCCTGGGGCTGGAGGCGGCCGTAACGGATCGCAGCTCTTTTGAGGGGCGCCGGCCGCATCTCAAGCCCTTTTTTCACCCCGGGGTGCTCATGCCGCGCATGGCCCGCTCATTGGTCAACCTTACTCAGGCACGCGCGAGCGAGCGCCTGCTCGACCCCTTTGCAGGAACCTGCGGCATTCTGATTGAGGCCTGTCTTATAGGCATCGAGAGCGTGGGCGTTGAAGTTCAAACCCGGATGGTGAAAGGAGCACTATGTAACCTCCACAACCAGGATTGCAGCCTTATATTGGGAGATGCGAAGCGTCTGCCCCTGCAAGATGCTTCCATGGATGGAGCCGTCCTTGATACGCCCTACGGAAGGTCGGCTAAGATTCTGGCCGCCTCCAAAGAACTTCTCTTAGAGGAGAGCCTGAGAGAGCTTTTCCGGGTTATCAAGCCCGGCAGACGCATGGTAATTGTGGCGGATAGATCTCTTGATGCCATGCTGGCCGATGCAGGGTTCAAAATAATCCAAAAACATACGGACCGGGTGCATAGAAGCCTGACCCGGCATATATTTGTCGCCAAAAGGGAGGGGACGAAGACATGAGCAAAACGGGACAATAAAGCCAGGTATAATAATATAGATACTTTATAAAACAACTGACGGTGACACATTTGTTTCGCGAATTATGCATTTTTTCAATATAGCAGGGCCATTTGCCCAATATCCATTATTGGTAGATCTCCCTTTGAATAGCTTTGAGACTCCCCAAGAGCTCAGTTCCCTTTTCAGTAGTCTCGTACACTAAAGAAGGCTCATGTTTGGTGTCAATGAACCCCTTTTCGGTCAATAATTTTAAATAAGGGTCTACAGTTCTGAAGTTTAGATTTGCCTGATATACTATTCGGGTCTTATTTGCGCCATGAGCACAAATAAATAATATCTGCGATATGATTAAATCGCGGCTGCGCTTCGTAAATCCACCTCTATGTTTCCAGTTTGATTTTGTGATCTCGTGGCAAGTTTGCTTCGTTCGATTCATTTTGCTTTTAATCAGCAATTAATATATGGTCCAAAATAGGATATAAATCTGGTGGACCAAAGATACAGAAGATTTTATATCTTGAAATCGGAGATGCATGTGAGGTTTTGCCAATAAAGTATCTAGCATCGGTTTATGAGGAACGGATGAAGCGAAGACTGAATCCTCGTCACATATTCAGATATTGTTATAAGTACTGCGTCATTAATAGGTACAAAAATCATTTGCCTGTGAGCCTGTCCATGTCAATATGGCGGCCAACAAAGACTCATCGCTGAAATGGGTTTATTCAATAGATCATGAGCAATCCTTCCTGAGACTTTTCAATATTTTGGTCGCGCGTTTATTTTTAAATGAATACCTCACAACTTGCCGACTGGGAAGGTCAGGAAACCTACATTAGGATAATTGCATATTACTATTTATATCAAACAAATTTGTTCGGAGATCGTTGAAAGATACTGGTTCGATTTTGATGCAATATGACTGAGGGAGATAGTGTCCATATTTTTGTGGGAGCTGCAATTATGACTGATTACAAAACAGCACGAACATCACCACTGCAAGCTGCGAGTTATTCGAATAAATAATAAAAATATTTATGTACTAGGAAAAATCTATGAATTCATGTTGATAGCCAGTATGAATCTCAAAATAGCAGTAATGATCTTGATTCTCTTCGCGCTGGCCTGGCCATCTGCAGGCCTTGATCCTCTATATTTAGATAGTGGACTCCAGGGCCAGGTCATCAATCTGGATGCGGGAGCAAGGAATCCCGGCCAGAGCTACAATTTTGCAGCAACCGGCTTCGTCGCGCCCAAGATGCCTCAGACCATGGCCCTGAGCCAGAACATCTTGATAACTCAAGCCAAAAGGCTAATGGATGAAGCGCAGGTGGCCAGGGATGAGTCCGTTTCTGCCAGAGACGAAACAGAGGCGATATACAACGAGACGCGGGAGTTGCAGGCAGAGATCGATAAAAAGGAGCAAAATATCCGGCTACTGCAAGAGAAGACAGAATTGGACTCAAAGGAAACGGCTGCAAGTGCCGCCCAGGCCGGAGTCTTCTTGAATAAAACAGAGAAAGTCTACAATAGGACACAGGCCCTTTCAATTCAGATAGAAAACAACCTCCGACAGATCAAAACCACATTGCAAGAAGCGAGAGACATTGCCAATTCATCCGCCAATGATTCTGCATCCGAGGCTTTTGCCATCAATGCCAGTCTGCCAAACAACAATGTGTCGAGATAATTGAAAAATCGGAGAACAACGAGGAAAAAACAATCTTGATCCTCTTTTTGGTTTTTCTTCGCAGTACTTCGATTGGGCATCAAGCCGTTGCCTCAAGGATATCGGGCAGTTTACTGCACCATTTGATCCACAAAGGTTCGAGCAATCCATTCCTCTATTTCATCTCTCACCAGTCTGAAGACGTTGAGCTGCTCTTCCTCCGAACCATCTGCCTCAGCTGGATCTCTGAAAGTCTTATGGATGGTCTCTTTAGCTGCAGGGGTCTTAGCGGGCGCCTCGAGGCTTACCCCACAGATGGGGCACATTTCTTTGGCCTTATCGCAGACGGTAACCGCTATATCGAATAGAATGCCTCGAAATTCATCCATGCCTTTTGAAACCTGGCCAGAGATATCGATGCCAATTTCGCTCATGACCTTAACGGCCCTGGGATCAACATAGGTAGCAATAATCCCTGCACTGTATGCTTCATACCGATCTCCATTCATGAACCTCAGCAGCCCCTCCGCCATTTGAGACCTGGCGGAGTTATGGGTACATAGAAAGAGGATCTTCCTCTTACCGGAATTTTCTGATGCCATCAGACTCGCCTCTAATGAAAGCATGAAATATATCAAACTCGACGCAATATCATAACAAAGAGGGATATACTTCCCAAGAACCCCATAATCGTTATCATAGTCTCCCTGGTAATCTCTATGTGTCGGTCAAACATACTGATCCCGTAGTTTATAAGTTATGTAACCTGGTGCCCGGCTCAGCAGATTCGCCAGCTTTTTCATTTTTATGGGCTTGCTGACGTAATCATCCATTCCCGCTTCAAGACACTTCTCACGGGTCTCTTCAGGCGGCATAACATGATTCATCTTATATACTCCATGCGAATCTCAATCGGTTAAGCCAAGGCTTTGACAGGCACCTGTTCCTGATACCCGTTATTCAAGCCTACCAATATCGTCCTGGCTAATATCACATTATGGGTATACTGAATATCTTCCATAAGCTCCTTGAGCTTGACGAGACTATCTGCCTGGAGCACCAAGAAGAAATCATACTCCCCGAATATATGATAGACGTCCAGTATTCCGTCCTTCCCGTTGAGTGAGCAGTAGACCGACCTCTCCTGCCCAGGCATGACTTTCACCATAGTAATACCTATAACCATACGCATCCTCCTTTAATTATTTTATATGAGCTTAGCATGTCTTGGCTCCCAGAAACAGATTTCCGGTTTTCACGGTGCATCTGCCACGCAGGTAGCAGGCGCAGCAGTCCAGGATACTTCTGGCTATGTCTTTTTTCTCAAGTCCCAGATTTTCCAGTCTCTCCAGGCAGCAGATGTACTCGATGCAGCTCTCCTCAGTAGCGTTATAGCATTGAAAATCGATTATTCTATCACCCGCGCAACTAATTCAGTCAATGTTTTATAATTTTAACCTAAATAGAATATATGTTGAAAACGAGAATAAGTGGAGGTAGGCGACTTACATACACTATATAGTTTAGTGAGTTCAGCCAGAGAATCGAACATCGACTGAAAATGAGGTCGTGTATCCTCTTGACAGAAGATCAAAAGTCTGGAGTCTGGCAGAGAACTAGAAAAAATTCAGTCAAATCGCCGATTTCTGACGAATTCAACGATCCGATACACGACCCGAAAGTAGAATAGCGTTAGCGTCAAGCACTTTCATCAACCTGAACTGTAATATATTAAAAAAATGGAAAAGTCTTGAGCTTTTGTGCTGGGGATCAGTTAGATTGGGATGAATCCATTCTCATCCGCAATTTTCTGTCCGGCTGCACTGAGCACGAAATCTATGAACTTTTGAGCGCAAGGCGTAGGCTGTCCCCAGGTGTAGAAGAAGAGGTGACGAGCCAGAGGATAAGAGCCGCTCTTTATGTTTTTTACATCTGGACTTACGCCCTCGTATGTTAATACACCCAAATCTCCGCTCTCGGCATAGCTGAAGCCGACATAGCCGATGGCCTTGTCGCTGCCAGTTACCGCGGTCTTAACTTCAGAACTACCCTGGGCGACAGTCTTTACCCCAGGCGTCTCGGCAGTCGTAGAACCCATGACCAGCTCATTGAAAGTATCCCTGGTTCCCGAGCCATCTTCTCTTGCGATCGCATAAATCTCCGCATCGGGACCCTTTAAATCCTTCCAATTCGTGATCTCTCCCGCATAGATCTTCTTGAGCTGATCCTTTGTAATGGACTTGACCCCTGCATCATATATGGGCTTGCTTACAACGATACAGATTCCATCATAACCGATGAAGAATTGCTGGAAATTGTTCTTGGTGTAGAGTTTCCTCTCAGAGTCTTTGATCTCTCTGGAAGCCATGGCTATTTCCGACCGACCTTCGCCGGCTGCCGTTATTCCAGCGCCTGTGCCGCCACCAGTGATCGTTACCTGACAGTCGGTTTGTTGCCCATTATATGTTTCCGCTTCCGCCTGTGCAAGAGGTAAGACTGTCGTCGATCCGGAGACAGTCACCTTCTCTGCGGCAAAAGCCGTAGCGATCAACCCGATGAACAGGGCGATCAATAACATAGTTGCCAGTTTTCTCAATATCTCACCTCGGCGGTGAATATCAGCGAGATATGTAAAGCTTGGCAAAATAGAGAATATATGTCTATATACTCTAATTATTGTAAAACATATGTAGAAAGAAAATAGAAAACTCTTTTATTCATTCCCTGCCAGCAGTCACAATCAATATGCACAAGGAACTGCGAGTTGATACCCTCAGTCCGGGAAATGTCTTCAGGGAATGGCTTATCGATGTTCTCAACGATAGAATAAGAAATAAGAGATGTGATGTTGCGGTTTACAAATTAGGCCCTGCCTCCCACACCGTCTGTAGATATGAGTTTCTGGGTGAAGATTACAGCGTCGTCGCCAAGTACTACAGCGAACCAACCGGATGGAAAAGGGATTACGATCCCGCCCGAGCAATGGACCGAGAATTCAAGAAGCTCAAGAAATTGGAGAGGATCATCAATGTCCCCAGAGCCATCGCCGCAAGAAAGGACTTTCACTGTGTCCTGGTAACAGAGCACGTGCGGGGCAAGCCTCTTTTTGAATTCATGAAGAGCGAGCGAGGCTTATACGATAAGCTCACCCATATGGCCCATACTCTGAGAAAGCTGCATGATCACACCAGGTCATACTATAGCAAGCAGGATGAGTTCAAACATTTTCACAAGGTCCTCGACCAACTGCAACTGAATCCGGATACACGATTGATATACAACCGCCTTCTCGGCGACTGGTGGTACGGCACGCTTATAGATCTGCCCTATGGTTGCATGATTCACAGTGATCCAAATCCCGTGAATTATGTCTTTGACCACGATAAAGTCTACGTCCTGGATTTTGAGAGCTCTTGGGAGCACGCCAACTTCGTTCATGATCTGGGAATAGTTGCAGCCGAGTTAAAGCATTATTTTGCGATACATAAAGGAAATGATCAGAGAGCTGAACCGTATATCGGCCATTTTCTCTGGCACTATAGCAAAAGCATGAATGAGTTCAGAAGGATCTCCCAGGTTCTGCCTTTTTTCATCAGCCTGGGACTGCTGAGGATGGCTAGACTGAACATAGGGCCTGAGGACTCATCATACATATTCCGAGAAGCCATGGCTTGTCTGAGAGCGAAACATTGACTGGGCAGTCTATATAGATCTGTTACCCCCTATAGGGATATATATTAAAACTAGATAAAGTATATAATAATCAGGCTCATCCTCTCAACTCTGAAGTATTCGAACGGTCTGATATTGCTTCAAGTTGAGGGAGGAGATTGATGTTTGAGATACAGGGACTGAATGGCGTCAAAGGCGTGATATTTGATTGTTACAAGACTTTAATCGACATTAAGACCGATGAGAATAGCATCAGCACCTATCAGCCGGTGAGCAGATGGCTGATGTACTACGGAGTCAATATCTCTGCCGAAGACCTGATGCGTGAATATAAATGGCGTTGCAAAGAGGAGATTGAAAGATGCAGAGAGCTGCACTCCGAGCTGAAGGTGGAAGAGGTATTCAGCAAGATCATACGCCAACTTGCCTCCTGGCCTGTAAATGATGTCACTATTGGAATTGAAGCGGCTCGCCTTTTTAGATCGGCCTCGGTAAAGCGTCTGAAGGCTTTCCCGCAGACATTCAGGCTGCTTGAAAAGCTCAAAGGCTACCCGCTGGGCATAGTCTCCAACGGCCAGAGGGTATTCTCTGAACTGGAGCTAAGACAGCTAGTGTCTCGTCAGACTTGTAACGTCGGATAGAGTCTTAATAGTTTTATCCTGGCATCCTCAGTTGTGAATTGCCAATTAA
>Ga0209748_1001363_pt1 | contig 12080 bp, 11 predicted proteins | sample BarGraIncu00421A_FD_185490 | JGI IMG/M metagenome (GOLD analysis project Ga0209748, IMG submission 185490) | Arctic peat soil microbial communities from Barrow, Alaska - Barrow Graham LP Incubations 004-21A (SPAdes) (version 2) | ecosystem: Environmental > Terrestrial > Soil > Wetlands > Peat... | reverse complement strand
CTGCCCGAGCGGCTGGGGCTTCGACCCGAAGGACACCGTCCGCCTTGGCAAGCTCGCGGTCGACGCCGGACTCGTCGTGCTCTACGAGGTGGAGGACGGCGTCTTCCGCCTCACCGGGCGCAGCGCTTCGCTGGCGAAGACGGGGAAGCCGCGCGTTCCCGTCGCCGACTACCTCGCGACCCAGACCCGCTTCCGGGGCATGAAGCCGGAGGCGATCGCCGAGGTCCAGGCGTGGGTCGACGGGCGCTGGGACGGCTACGTCGCGCGCGACGCGGGGGAGCGCGGGTAGGACGCGAACCCTGCAGCGCCGGACCTCTGACCCGTCCGCTCCGCCGTCCACCTCACCTCGGGTAGGATTGGGCAACGACTCGTTGCGGGCGGAGGCGCGGTGTACGAGACCGACTACATCCTGCGCATCATCCAACAGATGGGCGCGATCCTGCGCCGGATGATGGAACAGATGCGCGACGAGGAGCCCGGCGAGGTCTACGAGACCTCGCGCGAGGCGCTCCAGTTGCTGCTCGGCCTCCCGCCCACGCTAGCCGACTCCGTGACCGCCGAGGGCCTGGTCGCGCTTCTCTCGCCGGGCGGAATCTTCGATCCCGAGCGTGGGAGGCTGGCGGCCGAGGTCTTCGTGCGCCGGGTGCAGGCCGGCGTGCTGGCGGGACTTCCCGAGAGCGCGGCCGCGGATCGCGTCAAGGCGCAGCGGCTGATCGAGCTCACGCTCGTGCACGGCCGCGAGGACGACGTCGCCGAGGCGCGCGCCCTGGCGGTCGAGTTGGGAGCGCTGTGAAGGCCGCGCGCCCACACCGGAAGATCGCCGGACTCGTCGTCGCCCGAGGGCTTGCGGCCTTCTTCGGCGCGTTCTCGCTGCTCAACGGCATCGCCCGGATACTCTCGGCCGCGCCCGGCCAGGACGTGTGGTGGATCGACCTGTCGCTGGTGCCCGGCTGGGCCGCGGCGGCGTTCAGTCTATGCGCGGCTGTCCTGTTGCTGTGGTGGGCATGGGCGCCGATCGCGGGGACCGCGCGGCGTTCGGCCACGGTCGGCGCCGCGGCCGCGCTTGCGCTCGCCGCCTGTGCGAACGCTGTCGGCTTCTACCAGGCGTGGCGCGCAGGTTCGATCGCACCCGCGCTGCCGCTCCCGGTCTCACTGCTGATCGCGGCCGGCTTCGCCTGGATCGCGCGCGAGGCGCTGCGTGCGCATGCGAAGACCGTCGTTCGCGCCTCTGCGCCGTGGGCGATCGCTGTCGCGGTCGCGATGCTGGCCGTGTTCCCGCTCGCTCAGATGGCGTTCTTCGGCGGCACAGACTACCGGCGTCACGCCGATGTCGCCGTCGTCTTCGGCGCTCGTGCCTACGCGAACGGCGTGCTGTCCACCTCGCTCGAGGACCGCGTCCGGACCGCGGCCGATCTCTACCGCGCCGGGCTGGTGCCTCGCCTCATCATGTCGGGAGGCGTCGACACCTCGGCGATGGACGAGACGATCGCCATGCGCGACCGGGCCATCGCGCTCGGCGTGCCGGCCTCGGCCATCTCGCTGGACAACGGCGGGGAGAACACCGACGCGTCGGTCGCAGGTACCGTGCCGATGTTCGAGCGGGACGGCTCCAAGATCGTGCTCGCGGTGAGCCAGTTCTACCACCTCCCTCGCATCAAGCTCGCCTACCGGGCGGCCGGGTGGGACGTGCAGACGGTCCCCGCCACCGTCAGCCGCTACATCGATCAGACGCCGCGGTCCGTGGCGCGCGAGGTGCCCGCGTTCTGGGTGTACTGGGCGACGTCGCTGATCGGGTCGAAGACCCATGGCGGCTGACAGCGCCAAACGCCGACCGCTTGACGGGCTGACCTCGGCCGAGGTCGCCGATCGCGTGGCGCGCGGGCTGACGAACGCGGAAGGCGCACCTTCCAGCCGCAGCGTCGCGCAGATCCTGCGCTCCAACATCCTCACGTTCTTCAATGCCGTCCTCGCCGTGATGGTGGTGGCGATCCTGGTGTTCGGGCAGATCCGCGACGCGCTCTTCGGCATCGTGCTCGTGCTGAACATGACGATCGGCGTCGTGCAGGAGCTGCGCGCGAAGCGCGTGCTCGACCGGCTGTCGCTCCTCGCTGCTCCCAAGGCGCGGGTGGTCCGCGACGGCGCCGTCGCGGAGGTGCCGGTCGCCGGGGTGGTGCTCGACGACGTGGTGGCGCTGCGCAGCGGCGATCAGATCGTCGCTGACGGAGAGGTGCTCGCCGCCGACGGCCTGGAGATCGACGAATCGTTGCTCACCGGCGAGTCGCGCCCGGTGGTCAAGGCGGCAGGCGACCCGGTGATGTCGGGCTCGTTCTGCGTGGCGGGAACCGGCCGGATGCGCACCACCGCGGTGGGAGCCGGATCGTACGCGCATCGCCTGGCCGCAGAAGCGAAGCGCTTCCGCCGGATTCCCTCGGAACTTCGGCGGGCCACAGACCGCATCCTGCAGGCTACGACGATCCTCATGGTTCCGGTGTCGGTGCTGCTCATCGCGACGCGGTGGCCGATGTCGCACGACCTTGGCGTGCTCGTGCCCGAGACGGTCGGCGCGCTGGTCGGCATGATCCCGCAGGGGCTGGTGCTGCTGACCTCGATCGCGTTCGCTGTCAGCGCGACGAAGCTGGCCCGCCGGCAGGCGCTGATGGAGGAGATGTCGGCCGTCGAGGTGCTGGCGCGCGTCGACGTCGTATGTCTGGACAAGACCGGCACGCTGACCGAGCCGGAGCTCGAGGTGCAGCGTCTCGAGATGCTGCCGGGCTGCGACGAGGGCGTCGCTCGCGCTGCGCTCGGGTCGTTCGGCTGCATGGACCCGCTCGACGCCCGCAACGCCACGGCGCGCGCTCTCGTGGACGCCTACGGGGAGAGCGGTTGGGCGTGCGTGTCGGCTGTCCCGTTCTCCTCGGGGCGCAAGTGGAGCGCCGTCGACTTCGGGGATCGGGGCGCATGGGTGCTCGGCGCGCCGGACGTCCTGCTGCCCGCCGGAGACCCCGTGCGCGTGCGCGCGGACGAGCTCGCACAGGCGGGCGCGCGGGTGGTGCTGATCGCGCGAGCCGCGGCGATGCCCGCTGCCGACCGGGAACCGGGAGGGCTCGAGCCCTGTGCGCTCGTCCTCATCGAGGAGCGCATCCGTCCCGACGCGGCGACGACGCTGACCTACTTCCGCGAACAGGGCGTCACCCTGAAGGTCATCTCGGGCGACTCGCCGTCCACCGTGGCCTCGATCGCTCAGCGGGCGGGGCTCGAGGTGCTGGGAGATCCCGTCGATGCGGCACTGCTGCCGACGCAGCCCGAGGAGCTCGCGGACTTCATGGAGTCCCACACGGTCTTCGGCCGTGTGAAGCCGGAGCAGAAGCGCGATATGGTCGCGGCCCTGCAGTCGCGCGGACACGTCGTCGCGATGACGGGCGACGGCGTGAACGACGTGCTCGCGCTCAAGACGGCAGACATGGGCATCGCCATGGGCACGGGGGCGCCGGCGGCGCGCGCGGTCGCGGAGCTCGTGCTGCTCGACGGGCGTTTCGCCACGCTGCCTGAGGTGGTCGCCGAGGGGCGCAGGGTGATGGCCAACGTCGAGCGGGTCGCGAGCCTGTTCGTCACGAAGACGGTCTACGCCGCGCTGCTCGCGCTCGGCGCGGGGCTGTTCGCTGCGAACTACCCGCTGCTGCCGCGGCACTTCACGCTGATCGACGCGCTTACGATCGGGATCCCGGGGTTCTTCCTGGCGCTGGCGCCCGCCGCGCCCCGCTACCGCCCGGGGTTGCTCCCACGCGTGCTGCGCTTCACGTTCGTGTGCGGCACGGTGATGACGGCGGCTACTGCGACGTCGTACGCGTGGGCGCTCAGGGTGGCGGATGCCGGTCGAGCCGCCGATCTGGGGGAGGCGCGTACCGTCGCGGTGCTCACGATCACCTTCGTCGGCATCTGGGTGCTGACCGAGTTGTCGCGCCCGCTGACGCGCGGACGGGTCGTGCTGGTGCTCGCGATGGTCGCGGGGATCGCCGTCGTGATACTCACACCGTTCGTGCGCTCGTTCTTCGCCCTGCCGGTGTCGCCGGCGGGCGCGACGCTCGTCGTGGGTGCGGTGACGGCCGCCTCCGTGGTCTTGATCGAGATCGGGCTGCGGCTGGTCGGTTGGCGCCCGCGGGCCCCTGATGCGCCCGCCTGATCGTGCGCCGTGCGCTTGACCCTGCCCGCCACACGCGGCTACCATAGCGTGCACCTCACGGCCAGGTAGCTCAGTTGGTAGAGCAGGGGACTGAAAATTCCCGTGTCGGCGGTTCAAGTCCGTCTCTGGCCACCACGAATCTGTCGAGAAGCCGCTCCATTCGGGGCGGCTTCTCTGCGTCACGGGGACAGTCCATGACCGTCCGTGCCGGCAGCTGTACCGCACGGCGAAACCGGATACCGCGAGGCTCCGGTTCTGCCGATACCGTCAGCGCAGGGACGTCGGAGTTCGCCGGGTTCACCGCAGCCACGGGTTCCGGGCGTCAGGTACACGACATCCTGTCCTGGAGCATCGGCGGTAGCCTCGGCGCCACGGCGCGCGTACTCACGCCGGTCGCGCCTGCGACCATGACGCACGGCAAGTACTACACCATCTACGGCTACGTGGAGCCTGAGCACACGACCGGAACGAATCTGGTCACTCTGAGGTTCTACCGCCGGAACTCGCACGGCACCTACGTGTACCACCACTCCGTCAACGCGAAGCGCTACGCCTTCACGACCGCCAGGACGAAGTTCAGCGTGAAGACCTCGCTGCCACACACCGGCAAGTGGCGCGTTCGCGCGATGCACTCCTGCAGCCTGCACGCAGTGAGCTACAGCGGATACGACTACATCACCGTGAAGTAGTCCCGCTCGCCCGACAGCGGCGGTGCGGCAAAGGCGGCACGAAGCAACGATCAGGCGGGCGTCTGCGGGCGCCCGGTTCCGGGCGACTGCTATGGTAGGGTGCCGAACATACCCCATGGCGCCCGGTTCGGCAGGGCGCCGAAGGACAGAGGCGATCCCCCTGGAGACACCCACGGACCCTGTTCCGGCCTTCCGCCTGCGCGCCGTCGCCGCTGCGCTCACGCTCGCGTTCTGTGCGCTCATGGCGTCCGTCGCGCCTGCGTTCGCGGCGACCTACGACCCGCTCGATGTCATCCCTTACGATACCTTCCACGCATCGTCCTCCATGACGGAGGCCCAGATCCAGGCCTTCCTCACGGCGCGCACCGGTCCCCTGAAGTCGGTGGTGACCACCGACTACGCCGGCGTTCCGAACAAGACGGCGGCCCGGATCATCTGGGAAGCCGCTCGAGCCCAGAACCTGAATCCCAAGGTTATCCTCGTAACGCTGCAAAAGGAGCAGAGTCTGCTGACGGTCAGCAACTCAAGCAACGCGGCGCGACTGGTGAAGGCGATGGGATGCGGGGTCTATGGCGCCATCGATCCGAAGACCGGGCTTACAACGAACCGATACCCGGGTTTCGGTAGCCAGGTCTGGAACGCCGCGCGCCTGCTATCCCACTACGAGGACAGCTACGCGTGGGTGCTTGGCAAGACGAAGACCGTGACCGTGAGCGCCACGGGCGTGAGCAAGATCATCGTTCCGAAGAACGCCTCGACCTTCGCGCTCTACACCTACACGCCGTACTACCCGCAGCGCCTTGTCTGGGACCTCTACGTCCAGTACTTCGGCGATCCGCACGCTCCCCTGGTCGCGACGACGCTCACGATGTCCATCAGCAAGGGTAGCGCCGGGCTCGGCGAGGGCTACGTCCTGTCCGGTGCGATCAGCCCGGCCTTCGCCGGCGCGCCGGTCGTCATCTCCTACAGGCGCCCGAGCGAGACGACGTGGAGGTCCTGGACGACCGTGAAGACGACCGTCGATGGGAAGTTCTCCGTCGGCACCAGTGGCTACCGCCTCGGCACGTACCAGTACCGAGCGACGTTCCCCGGTGACGCTGCACATGCGGTCGCTCGATACGTCTACGCCGCGATCACGATGACGGCCCCGCCGGTGGTCAAGGCCCCGACGACGCTCACGATGTCCATCAGCAAGGACCACGCGGGCCTCGGCGAGGGGTACGTCTTGTCCGGCGCGATCTCCCCGGCCTTCGCCGGCGCCCCGGTCGTCATCTCCTACAGGCGCCCGGGCGAGACGACGTGGAGGTCGTGGACGACCCTGACGACGAGTGCCGCGGGCGCGTTCTCGGTGGGCACCCGCGGCTACCGCCTCGGCACGTACATGTACCGCGCGACGTTCCCGGGCGACGCTGCACACTGTGTCGCCCGCTACGTCTACGACACGATCCACATCGTGCGGTAGCCGCAGCGAACGGGCGAGCCGGCGGACGGGCGGCTCGAACCGTGCCGCGGCCCGATGAGCGTCTCGTTCGCGCTCGGAAGTCTCGGGGCGGGTACAACTACCGTACGGCTCGGTTCGCGGACGGGACGCCGCGGACGGGCGATACGGAGACCGGAGGGCGGGGCGCTTGGATTCGGAGGCGGGTGGCACCGGACGGCACTCGCGCACGCGCGTGGGCGGTCCCGCACGGTCGGCCGTGCGCATCGTGTTCGTCTACGCGGTCGTCGCGGGTCTGTGGATCCTGGCCTCGGACACGCTCTCGAGGGCCATGACCATCGATTCGAACCAGTTGACGGCCGTGGCGATCGCCAAGGGCGTTCTCTTCGTCGTGGTGACGTCGGTCCTGCTGTTCGTCCAGATCCGGGGAGACTTCGCCCGTCTCCAGACATCCGGCGACCAGTTGCGCGAGAGCGAACAACGCTTCCGCCGGGTCATCGACGTCTCTCCCGTCCCGATGACCATGAGCGCAGCGAACGGGACCGTCACCTTGGCGAACGAGGCGTTCGTCAAGGTGTTCGGCTACACGCAGCAGGACATCCCCACGATCTCCGACTGGTGGCCCAAGGCCTACCCGGACCCCGAGTACCGGGACCGGATCGCCGACGCGTGGCGAACCGAACTGGAGCGGAGCGCGAAGGCCGGAGACGCCTTCACTCCGATGGAGGCACGCATCCGCTGCAAGGACGGAGCGGAGCGGATCGTGCTCCTCAGCTCGGCGTGGCTCGCCGCAGACTCCTCAGAACAGGTGGTCGTCTTCTGGGACATCACGGAGCGCGAGTTGGCCGAACGGGCGGTCCTGTTGAGCAACCAGCGCCTCGAGCAGGTCCTGAAGAGTGTCACCGCGCTGATCGGGAAGATCGTCGAAGCGCGCGATCCCTACACCCAGGGTCATGAGGAGGGGGTCGCGCGGATCGGCCGGATGATCGCCGAGGAGATGGGCCTGTCGGCAGCCGAGGTGGAGGGCATCGAGGTCGCGGGGCTGGTGCACGACGTCGGCAAGCTCGGGGTCCCCGCCGAGATACTGACCAAGCCCGGTCTTCTCGCAGACGTCGAGTTCGACCTCATCAGGGAGCACTCGCAGCGGGGATACGACATCCTCAAGGACATCGACTTCGACTGGCCCGTCGCCGACATGGTCCTGCAGCATCACGAGCGGATGGACGGCTCGGGCTACCCGGGCGGCCTTGCCGGCGACGGCATCTCGATGGCAGGTCGCGTCCTGATGGTGGCGGACGTCATCGAGGCGATGGCCGCGCACCGGCCGTATCGCGCGGCCCTCGGCCTCGACGCCGCGATGGCCGAGATCACGGGACACCCGGAGAAGTACGATCCGCAGGTCATCTCGGCCTGCGTGCGACTTCACGAAGCGGGTCGGATCGAGCTGTAGACACGTTCCACGGGTTCAGCCGAGTGCTGTCAGCGCCATCTGCGCGAGCCACAGCACGCCCATGCCGACCCCGAGTGTCGCCAAGACGTTCTTGGTCCGCACGGCCACGATCAGCGCAGCCACCGCCGCGATGGTCCGGGCCGGCGCGAAGGAGTACGCAATCCCCCGATGCAGGTAGAGCGCCCCGGGAACGACCAGCGCGGTGAGCGCGGCGACGGGCACGTGCTTGAGCAAGCGCACGAGCCAAGGGGGGTGCGGCACGCGGCCGTGAAGGATGATCGGCCAGCTGCGCATGGACCACGTACCGATCCCGAGCGCCACGATGAGCAACCAGAACTGAGCCGTCGGTGTCATGACGCCTCATCCGGCTTCGGCCGGTCGCTCCACGCCCCGTACGCCATCCCCACGAGGATCGCGACGATCAATCCGCTCTGCAGCGGCATGAGAGGTACGAAGATCGCCGCCGCGACACCAGTGACGACCGCCACGCCGATGGCGGTGCCGTCTTTGAGCGACGGTGCGAGCATGGCGAGGAAGACGAGCGGCACCGCGAACTCGAGCCCCCACGACGTGGGGATGAACGGGCCGAGCAGCGCCCCGGCGACGCTCGAGATCTGCCACACGATCCACAGCGACGCGCCGCCGCCGAAGTAGTACCAGACGATGTCGACGTCGTCGCGGAAACGGCCGTCCGTCATGGTCGAGGCGTAGTTCTGGTCCACGAGCATGTAGCCGAGGATGGGCCGCAGCCAGCCGGGGGCGTCCGAGAGGAGCGGTGCGATCGACACGCCGTAGATGAACATCCGCGCGTTGATGACGAGCGCGGTGCCCAGCGCCACCCACAGCGGCGCCCCGCCGCCCAGCAGCGTGGTCGCGGCGATCTGCGACGCACCGGCGAAGACGACGACCGACATCCCGATCGACTCGACGACGCCGAAGCCCGCCTGCCTCACCGCGGCGCCCGCGACCATGCCGAAGGGGACAACGCCGACCAGGATCGGCAGCACTCCCAGGATCCCCGTCAGGAGGCTGTGGCGCGTGCGAGGTGCGCGACCGCTGTTCTGCACTCGGGCCCCTCCCGCCGGAATCGCGTTTCCGGAGCGAATGGCGCTCCGTGTGCGGTATACTAACACGCATAGTGCACTATAGTGCACGTCATACGAGAGGCGCACGTGGACACCCTGAACCAGATCATCAGCGGCAACCTGAAGCGCGTGCGCGCCGAGCACGGGCTGAGCCTGGACGCGGTCGCCAAGTTGTCCGGGGTGAGCAAGAGCATGCTCGGACAGATCGAGCGCGGCGAGGTCAATCCGACGATGTCGACGCTGTGGCGCATCACCAACGGCCTGAAGGTCTCGTTCTCCTCCCTGGTCACGCGCCCGCAGGACGACTCGGAGGTCATCACCCGCGCGGACCTCGATCCGCTGGTCGAAGACAGCGGCAAGATCCGCAACTACCCGGTGTTCACCTTCGATGCGGAGCGGGGCTTCGAGATGTACGCGGTCGAGATCGATCCCGGGGGCTATCTCCAGGCGGACGGGCACATCGCGGGCAGCCAGGAGTTCATCACCCTCCATTCGGGGCGGCTCGCGATCCGGGTCGCCGACGAGGAGCACCTGCTCGGGTGTGGGGACTCGATCCGCTTTCGGGCCGACGTCGCGCACTCCTATCACAATCCCGGCGCGGAGACCGCCAGCCTCAGCATGGTGATCCACTACCCGAGGTTCGGATGACCGCGACTGACGATCCGAACGCGGGACACGAGCAGCGACTGGCGGACGCTCCTGCACTGCCGGTCGTCGTGGCTCTCGCCCTGATGGTCGTGTGGGGCGGTACGCCGCTCTTCTCGAAACTCGCGGCGAGCCAGATCGATCCGCTGCTCGTCGGCATCCTGCGTACCGTGCTCGCCGGCTGTCTCGCGCTTCCCCTCGCGCTGGCCACGCGTCAGCCGCTTCCTGCGGACACGCGCGGCAAGCAGTTGCTCGCGTTCTCGGGATTCGCCGCGTTCGTCGCCTTCCCGCTCATGTACACGGTCGGCCAGCACACCACGTCGGCGCTGCACGGCGCGCTGATCCTGGCCACTCTGCCGGTGTTCACGAGCCTGTTCGGCACACTGATCGAGCGACGCCGCATCTCCAGGACGTGGATGGCGGGATGCACGATCGCGCTGGCGAGCGAGGCGGTCGTGATCGTCTGGCGGACGAGCGGCGCCACCGGCGGGTCGAGCCTCACGGGCGACCTCATCGTGTTGGCGTCGTCCGCCGTGTGCGCGCTGGGTTACGTGGCGGGAGCGCGGCTGTCCCAACGGGGGTACGCATCGGTGCCGACCACGCTGTGGGGAGTGTCGCTCTCGGCGGTCGTCGTGCTGCCTCTGATGGCCTGGTCGCTCGTTCGTACCGGCGTGCCCCACGCGGGGGCGACCGCATGGGGGTCGCTGCTGGTACTCGCCTTCCTGACGTCGGTGCTCGGCTACATCGCGTGGTACTGGGCGCTGGGGAAGGGCGGGATCAGCCGTATCGCATCGATCCAGTTCACCCAGCCGCTGTTCGGTATCGCTCTCGCGGCGGTCGTGCTCGGCGAGCGACCAGCGCCCGTCACGGCGGTCGCCGCGGTGGGCATCCTGATCGGCGCCTGGCTCGTCCTGCGCGCGGGCGCGCGGTAGGACGCTCACGTCGGTCCGCGCCGGGCGCCTGAAGGGTTCTCCGAAGGGGCATGATGTCGGAGGGGGAGCCATCCGTGCCGTGCGGGGAGCATCCGGGGGGAGACGGGACCATGTCGGATCAGGCCGTGCCGGTCCCGGCGTGACCCGTCGCGCTGGCAGGTATGGGTCCTTCTCGTCGCGATCCCGCTCACCATCGCCGAGTTCTCGCGCCACCCCAGGCCGCTGCGGGTCTACGAGAGCACGGTCGTCGAGGGGACCGTCATGGTCGGTGCGGAGAAGACTCCGGTCCAGGCGCGATAGGGACGGTCCCGGCTACTCGATCGCTGTGTGCGAACCGTCGCAGTAGGGCGGGTTGCCCGTGAGCCCGCAGTTGCAGATCGAGACCTTCTTCGCCTCGTCGATCTCGAAGACGAGCGGTGTGATCCCGCTGCCCTCGTGCGACCCGTCGCAGAAGGGCGGGGTCTTCGTCTTGCCGCAGCGGCACCAACTGTAGGTGCCGACGGCAAGTTCCGTTACGAGCGGGTGCGAGTCCGCGGTGTCGTTTACGAACCTCATGGCAGCGCCTCCTTGAGCCGTATCTCTCGTTGGTTGTAGGTACCCGAACGGGCGGCCTCTGTCCGTGCTCGGGGGTATCATTCGTCCCGGGTCCGTACTGATGGGCCCTCATCACGCGCTCGCCTATGGGGAGGTCATCGATGCGCAACGCGTTCGCGATCGGGCTGGACGTCGGGGGCACGCGCATCGCCGCCGGACTCGTGGAGCGAAAGGGCAGGATCGTTCGCGAGACGAAGCTGCTCACCCCGAAGGCGGCGGGCCCGTTCGCGATCGTCGACGCGATCGTGGCCGCGGTGAACGAGATCACCGGCGGCGTTCACCCGTCCGAGATCGCGGGCATCGGGATCGGCCTTCCGGCCCAGATCGACTTCACCCGTCAATCCGTCGAGTACTGCGTCAACCTGCCGCTCGCGGGTATCGACATGCGTGGCCTGGTGATGTCGCGCCTGAAGTACCCCGTGACCATCGACAACGACGGTCACACGGCGGCGCTCGGCGAATCGCGCTACGGCGCGGCGAAGGGCCTCAGGGACTTCATCATGGTGACGCTGGGCACCGGTGTCGGCGGCGGTGTGTTCATCGACGGGAAGCTGCACCGCGGATCGCGCGGGTTCGGCGGCGAGCTCGGTCACATGGTGATCGCGGTCGACGGGCCGCCGTGCCCGTGCGGCGGCCGCGGACATCTCGAGTCGTTCGCGGCCCGGCCCGCTATCGTCCGGGCTGCACGCGCCGCGGCCGAGACCTACCACGGGTCGAGCATCTCACGACTGGCCGGAGGCGATGCGGAGAAGATCACCGCGGAGCTCGTCATCAAGGCCGCGAACGACGACGACGAGGCGGCGGTCGAGGTGATGTCGCTCGTCGGCGACATGCTGGGCGAGGGGCTGGTCGGGCTCGTCAACGTGCTGAACCCGCAGGCCATCATCGTCGGGGGCGGCATCGGCGAGAGCTGCCCGCTCGTCAGCCGGCGCGCGGCCGCCCGCATCGCCGCCGAGGCGCTGGCCGGCCGGCGCGACATCCGTGTGCTGACCGCCGAACTGGGGAATGACGCAGGAGTGGCCGGTGCGGCCGCACTCGCGTTCGAGGACCACGACTCCCGGGAGGGA
>Ga0209748_1001362_pt1 | contig 12081 bp, 10 predicted proteins | sample BarGraIncu00421A_FD_185490 | JGI IMG/M metagenome (GOLD analysis project Ga0209748, IMG submission 185490) | Arctic peat soil microbial communities from Barrow, Alaska - Barrow Graham LP Incubations 004-21A (SPAdes) (version 2) | ecosystem: Environmental > Terrestrial > Soil > Wetlands > Peat... | reverse complement strand
ACTGATAAGTTTAAGCGTAGGCAAACAAGGTAGTAGGCTGAAAGCTGAAAAGTTGAAGTGATTGAGCCTCGAAATACCGAAAATAGGAAGGCAGATGCCGTTGTCAGAGCAGAATGCAATATTGCGACCGACGTTTGGTAAGAAGGTCGCAGCTTCCTCGGGGTCGTAGAACTCAGCATGCTATACAAAGTTATGATACGGGAACTCGGGAGACCCTAATTGCTCTTCAGACAGAGGTCTGGAGTACGTGTAACAAGCGATAATAAAGCAAGGAAGCGGAAGGCATTTAGGGAGTCGGATTGTAGCGTAGTACTGATGATACAGGGTAATGCCTGGGGAGGAAAGGCTACAACATACTATAGCCCTTGAAAAAGAAACATTACCTACACATGGAGGTAGAAAGTAAATGGAAACGAAATTAACAAGGATAGCACAGATAGCTAAAGAAAGACCAAAAGAGAGAATTACATCACTTGCCGGATTAATAAACAAAGAAAGCCTGATGGAAAGTCATCAAAAGATGCGCGGGAAAAAGGCTGCAGGAGTAGATCAATTAACCAAAGCAGAGTACGATAAGGGTTTAGAAGCCAATATCGAGTCGCTTTTGGATAGGATGAAAAAGCAGGCATATAAACCGCAACCAGTAAAACGGGTATATATACCAAAAGCTGGGTCTGATAAGATGCGACCGTTGGGAATACCTGCATACGAGGATAAGCTGGTGCAAAATGTATTAAGCAATATTTTAAATGCGGTATTCGAGGGAGACTTTCTGGACTGTTCATTTGGATTTAGACCCAACAGGGGATGTCACGATGCACTGAAAGCAGTAAATGAGATCATTCAAGGGAGAAAAATCAGTTACGTAGTCGATGCGGACATTAAAGTTATCACCAGTTAGAGATTATCACCAGTTGCAACGCCATTTAATAAAAAACAGAACTTATTATGCTGTAGTGTATTCTTTAACTGGTGGTAATCAAGAGCCTACTTAGCCAATCCTTTCAGTCGTTTCAAAACATCTGGATCTTTCCATGATGATACCACGGAGCTAGAATCACCATCGTTAAACAGCAACTTTCCAGCTTCTTCTATAGCTTTGGTCATTGCGTCAGAACCAATTTCGAGATAAGCTTCCGTGGTTTTGATTGACTCATGGCCAAGAAAGCGTTGTATAATTGGGAGGCTCGCACCATTCAGCAGCATGTGTGTTGCTTTTGAACGACGCAGCACGTGGGAAGATACCACTTTAAAGTGAAGTGATTTTTCTTTCTCGGAAGCCATGAGTGCATATTTTTTGAGGATATAATCAATTCCGGAATCAGAAATTCTATCTTTGTTCCGGTTCAGGAAAAGTGCACCTGTTTCACGCCCTGTGAATTGCTTGTACTTTTTGATCACATTTACTGTATGGGATGTAAGGTATATTCGCCTATATTTTGAACCTTTTCCAAAAATGACCACAGAGTTTTCCTTTCCAAATGTGAAATCTTCAAAATTCATATGCACTATTTCATCCACACGCGCTGCGGTATCATACATTACACTGATTAACAGATAGTGATTAAGACCGTTGCGCTTTGATATATCAATGAATTCAAGCATTGCTTTGTATTCTTCAATCGTGAGGAAATCTTTTTTTTGTTCGGGTGCCTTCTTGATTTTTATTTTCTGGGATCCAAGATAAGCATTTGTATAAACAGGACAGACTTCGGAGGCAAAAGCAAGGAAGGCAACAATCCCAGCCCTACGCAGGTTTCGCGTTGAAACGGATATTTTCCGTTCTTCTTCAAGATACATTAGGAAGGAACGGATACGTTCCTTATTGAAAAAAGATACATCAAGTTTATCGATGCTAACATGTTCCTTTTCCTTCAGCCAGAGCACATACTGCTCAATAGAAGTATAGTATGAACGAAGTGTTTCACTGGAAAATCCAGCTTCTTTTCGTGTATAAGTGATAACAAAATACTCCAGCAGGCCGGCAAATGTTTTATTCATCACATTCACCTGCCTTTTCATTGAAAATATCCGAAATAAAGGAAGTTGAATCTTCCATTTTATTCAGAATGTCCTGAAAAAGTTCACTGGTTAGCCACAGGTATTCCTGTGTGCAGTAAATAGACTGATGACCCATAAAAACGGAGAGCGACATGAGATGTACATTAATATCACCGGGAAGCCTGGATAACTGCTGTAAGGAATGGACTGCAAATGTTACACGGACATCATGTAGCCTTGGTCCATAACCCAGTCCTTTATGTTCAATCCCGGCAAGCTCAAGGAAACGCCTGAAATAGATATAAATCCGCTTTGATGATATCACTCCTTGCTTATAGGAAGAACCGCTGTCAAAAAAGTAGCGGCCAGAGGCAAATATTTTTTTTGATTTGTTCAAGTATTCTCTACAGATATTTGCCAGGGAATTGGAAATGGTAACAATACGCCTGTTATCATTTTTTGCATGGTTGATGTGTATAATTCCCTGCTCGAGATCCACTTCATCTACTTGCAGGCAGGAAACTTCAGAGATCCGCATACCGGTACAGTAAAGCATGGCAAAAATACAAGGCATACAGTTCAGGATGTTTGGCGTAACTGTGTAATCCTGTTTCGGCCTGTAATCTGTAGCAGCTTTTAATAAAGCTGCGATTTCATTGTGAGTGAAAACATACGGCACAAAGGTCTTACCGCTCCTTTTGATCAGCTTCGATACGACATAGACATTATCAAGACGAAGTACGGTGACCAGATATTTTCCAAAAGAACGGATGACAGAAGCAACTCTCCTGGCTGTGGAATTCCTGGTCTTGCCGATGTCCAAAAAGCTGAGGACTATCTCCTGTTTCAGACAGGGTACCGTTTCCGGATGCAGACAGCAGTGAGCATCAAAGCGCAGCATGATTGGAAGAAACGACTCCGGCACACAGCCATCGGCGTTAACCTTATATTCAACAAAGGAAATGATCTGCGCTGCAAGGTAGCTTTGAAAATGTGAGGCATTACAAAAATACGGATTATTTTCCATTCGTAGGTACCTCCAATTCGCATAGGCGCAAATGGATGATGTCAACTTTTGCGTAAATCCGAGTGGTATCTACAGACGCATGCCCCAGTGTTTTGGATATTTCCAGCATACTGGAGCCAGATGCCAGCATGTTGGAAGCTAAGGAGTGACGCAAGCTGTGACTGCCATGCTTACGGCCATTTATCACTATGCCGGTACGGAGGAATGCATTAAAAATCATGGAGGATACTGATGTGGAACTCAACCCGCTACCATCCTGTTTCAGAAAAATATGAGGATTAATACTGTCCGGGCGTTCTTCTAAGAGATAGCCAGAGATGGCATTCCCTGCCTGCGGTATCAGATGATGTTTTAGTTCATTACCGGTCTTGGACTGGACGATACGGATAATTCCATTGTCCCAGTCAAGGTCACTCAGGAGCATCTCCACAAGGTCACCGGAACGGAAACCGTACACTGCCGACAATAATGCAATGGCATAATTCCGTTTCCTGTTTTGATTATTGTTTTTAATATAATGAAGAAGTAAGGATATTTCATCTGGGGTATATACAGAAGGAATCTCCGTATATCTTCGCTTTTTTGCAGATGGGAAAAGCACACTGTAATTAACATCCATGAACCCCTGTTCAAAGCAATAAAGAAGGAAACGTTTTAAAACTTTAAGTCTTGATTTTGTTGTCTGTTTGGAACATCCTGCCGTGGTATGAAAATATCCAAGTACCTGACTGTCACTGATGATGGAAAGCGGACAGCAAAGAAGATAATGATGAACAGTACCATATGCATACCGTTTGGATTTAATGCTGTAACCAAGGCTTCCTACATGCAGCATGTAGCTTTCCAGAACTGAATTTTCATACTTAGGTAATGCCTGCCTCACGGATGCACCCATCATTGATGTCCCTGATATGGAACCAATGGAATGGAATTCCTCCAATGTTTTAAACGCACGATGGACATGGTACTCTTTTGGGGGGAGGATAGATGGGTTTTCCTTCATGATGTCCCGTCCATATTTATTGGTTACGTAACTGGCTAAAATATCTTCTGAAAATTCAGTGTTTTTATCTATTGATTTTACAAGACCGTTCCAGAACCTCACATAATTAACATATCTGGTAGATTCGGTATACCCATGGTCTATCAGCCAGTTAGATGCTTCTTCTAATAACTGTTTAATCTTCATAGTGTTCTCCTCTATAATATATTTCAGTGGTTTACTGATAAATCTATTATAAAGGTGCCCTGTGATTACCCCAAGTTATTTTAGCAAAAAATGATCAAAACCAAAGGAGTATGGAGTTCATTAATTCTTTACTGGTGATAATTTCTAACTGGTGATAACTTTAATTATCACTTGCTGGTGATAATTAAAGGATTTTTTGACAACATGAACCATGAGTGGATTATGAAATTCATAAACCATCGAATTGGTGATGTAAATGTATACAGACTGATTGCGAGATTTCTTAAGTCCGGACTCGTTGAGAACGGGAAACATAAGGAAACGCCGATCGGCGCCCCACAGGGCGGGCTGATTTCTCCAATTTTAGGGAATATATATCTACACTATGCGCTGGATTTATGGTTTGAAAAAGTAGTGAGAAAACACTGCTCCGGTGATGCATATATGGTTAGGTACGCTGATGATTCAGTGTTTTGTTTTCAGTACGAAAATGAAGCAAAAGCCTTCTACGAACAGCTAAAGGAAAGACTTGCAAAGTTCAACTTAGAAGTGGCAGAAGATAAGACGAAAATTATTAAGTTTGGAAGGTTTGCAGAAGCTGATCGGAAGAGAACCGGAGAAGGAAAACCTGAGACATTTGATTTCCTAGGATTTACGCATTATTGCAGTAAAAGTGCGAAGGGATATTTTCGAGTTAAACGAAAAACTAGTAAAAAGAAATACAACGCTAGTTTGAAGAAAGTCAAGGAATGGCTAAGAAAGAATCTTACAACACCGGCAGTGTTGGTAATGAAGATGCTTACAGTAAAACTAAACGGCTATTACAGGTATTATGGAATAACAGATAATTCTCAAATGATAGCCATGTTTGGAGATGAAGTAAGGAAATTTCTGTATAAAATGTTCAACAGAAGAAGCCAGAAGAAAAGCATGAACTGGGATAAGTACGTGTTATTTCTGAAGCGCTATCCACTTCCGAAACCAAAAATATATGTAAGCATCTTTGAACTGAGGCAAGAAATTAGCTATACAGTGTAAATGATAGTATGAGGAGCCGTGTGCGTTAATTGCGCAAGCACGGTTCTGGGAGGAGCGTAAAGCCAATCACTTTAGAGAGGTTTACGTTTACTCGACCAAAAAAAATAAAGTGTTTATTCATTCCCTCGATTTCTTAATCCGAGGGAATGTTTATTTATCAGGGTGTGTCCCACCGGCACCTTAAAAGAAGGCTTTGCAGGAATTAAAACGGTGCCCATGAATACCACGAAAACCGAATCAACCTGCGGCTACTGTTCCCCCGTGTTTTTTTTAGGTTGCGGGTTATAAATCATCGGGTGATTAATCGCATTTTAAGGGGGTATAAGTTAAAGATAAGGACAGTCTATGGAAATATTTTTTGGAGAGTCGAAAATAAAAATATATGGAGGATGAATGATGCTATTTAAAAACAGAAAAGATGCCGGAATCAAACTTGCACAGGCCCTGGAAAAATACAAAGATGAGGATGCAATTGTATTAGCATTGCCCAGAGGCGGCGTTGTCCTGGGAGAAGAAATTGCAAATAAACTGCATGCTCCCCTGGATATTCTTTTAACTAAAAAGATCGGCCATCCCATGAATAGTGAATATGCTATCTGTGCCATCACTGAAGATGGCGATCCGATCTGCAATTCAGCTGAAGTTGAAAAGGTCGATCCCGAATGGCTGGCAGAAGAAATAAGAAAAGTCCGAAGTGAGATCAAAAGGCGCAGAAAAATGTTTCTGGGGGGAAAAGCACTGCAACCTGTTGCAGGAAAAACTGTGATCATCGCAGATGACGGCATTGCCACAGGACTAACAATGATAGCAGCCATCGATGAGATAAAAAAACGCAAGCCAAAAAGACTGGTTATCGCGATTCCGGTAACTCCCTATGATACCGCTCAAAGACTGATATCAATGGTGGATGAGTTGGTGTCCCTGGATATAGACCCTAACTATCGGGGTGCGGTTGGGGCATATTACGAGGATTTCACCCAAGTTGAAGATAGTGAAGTCATTTCGATCTTAAAATCTTTTGAAAACAAGGGAGGATTTTGACATGAATAAAAAGGAAGCGATAGAAAAAATCGTAAATATCCCGGATGGACAAGTAAATATGATCGGTTCCCTGGAAATTCCTGCAGGAGCAACAGGAATAGTGGTGTTTGCCCATGGCAGCGGCAGCAGCAGACACAGTCCGCGCAACAATTATGTAGCAGCGATACTGAGAAGTCATGGCCTTGGTACTTTGCTCTTGGATTTACTTACGGTTGGGGAAGACACGGATTATGAAATGCGTTTTAATATCAATTTACTGGCACGCCGGATGCTCTCCACCACAAAATGGTTACAGGAACAGGATGACACAAACCGGCTCAATATCGGATATTTCGGTGCCAGTACAGGGGCTGCGGCAGCATTACAAACGGCAGCAATATTGGGAGATCAGATAAGTGCCATTGTCTCCAGAGGAGGGCGGCCTGACCTGGCATGGCCTTACCTTAAAAATGTAAAATCGCCGACGCTTCTGTTGGTAGGCGGCAATGATGGCGTTGTCATAGAATTAAACAAAAAAGCTTATAATGAAATAAATGCGGTTAAACAAATGGATGTTATTCCTGGAGCCACCCATCTTTTCGAAGAACCGGGGACATTGGAAACTGTTGCTGAATTGGCTGCCAATTGGTTTGTAAAATATTTATTTAGACATAAGCCGGAGTGACGTCTCTGCCTGGAAAAAAGATTTATTAGTAGATTGACGATAGAGCACAAAAACCCTGTAAACCCCTTAGAAAGGAGTTGCAGGGTTTTATTTTGAGACTAAGAAGTGGGGCCGTTTCGAGTGTCTTAGTTTGTAAAGATGCCAGGCAGCGTTTAAAACATTCTCAGGCAGGCAAAAAAAGGCAAACGAAATTCCGCTTTATTTGCCAAGGAGAATGGAATGTATTTCAACGCCATAGCGGCGTATCATATCCTGTTTTGCCTGGTGGTAGGCTGCTTTTCGTCCCTTCTTGGAGGTGCGGTCAATATAGAAATGTGCCAGTTCATCAGCGATAACATCTAAAAGCAGTTCCGCGAGGAGGAGGCGAGCCCCATCGGTGAATTGGCCTTTTCCATCCACATAAAGGCGGACAGTGGGTGCCTCTGTATTGATTAAAATAAGGCGTTCTTCATGGTTGTAAATGGCTCGATCGATGTCATTTCCAAGATTTCGCAGTTCATATCCTCTGAACATGGCTCTGGAATCATCCATATCATTGGAAGCGGTGGGGGTTTCTGAAAGAGCTTCCGGCTCTTTTTCAGAAGCATTCTCTGATATGACAATCTCACAGAAGGCAGTGTTGTCTCCAGAAGTGACCCTTAAAGTTCCCTTCGCCGCTATCTCATCACCGGTAACGGTGAACATCAGTCGCCCGTCTTTTGGAATTTCAGCTATTGGCATGGTCATCGGAGAGGGGGTGATATTCCAGGTGGATGGGAGATCGTATATAAAGGAAAGAATTTCCTGGTTTCCCAGCTGATTTGGGTCAGCAAAAAGGGTGATATGAAATGGCTGCACTGCACTGCGGTAATAAAACCCAAAGCCAAACCTCAGGGCCTTAGGTTGCTCCGGTTTATTTCCCTGGGATTTTTGATACCGGGGGAGGCGGATATTCAGCTCTTCCACAGCGATCCGGTTCATTTTATCCAGAACGGAATCAACCAGAATATTAGTGCGCTGGGAGACCCTGGCATGGTCAACATGGCTTAAACGCAGCTGCTCGCTTTTTACGGTATTGACGAGGATCAGGCTCACAGCATCAGAAAATGCTTCAACAAAAGGTTCTTTCCGATTGAGACCTTCCCGTTCATCACTGATGATCGGATGCCCCTGGGCAAGCATTTGGGATAAACCGTCACAGACCACGGTTCCGAAAAGAAATTCCGTTCCCAGCTGGTTTTCAAATTGAAAGAACTGGCAGTCGAACACCGCTGTACCGGATATGATCAACAGCCCATTTGTCCGTTGATCTCCCTTGGTTACCAGCTCGGTGTCCTTTGCCTTTTTCAGTGTCATGCTGAATGTATAATTCTGCCCCTGGTAGCTGAAACTGCCAAACTCATCCGGCCCAATCAGTACATCCGATTCCGGTTCCTGATAAATCAGCGTTTCCGGGGTTCTTGATTTCCATGGCCGGTTGAGGTCTGTCATTCCCACATTTCTCCGGGATAAGATATCCCTAAGGTAGATATTGTTCGATATCGATGTCAGCAGCGATTGAAAATGGGAAATGCTCACCTGCTGGTTTTCGACGACAATGCTGACCCGTGTTCCGTTACCATCTTGCGGAACATCAAGCTGGACATAATCCCCGGTTTCCGCAGCTCTTGCTCCTTCGCCATCGTCAAACAGATATTCTCCAGAGCCGGCCCGGTATAGGTCGATCCGATTGGCCCGGCCTTCTTTGATTGTTTCAATCCATCCGTGTCCCAACCCATAAATTGCCTGTTTCATCCCCCGTCCAAAATAACCCCGGCCACCGGCTTCGCCCCGAGCGAGGCTGCTGTAAGCACCGCCATAGGCAAGTACCAAATGAAGCCGATCGGAGGTCATTCCTTCGGCCTGATCTGACACAGTTATGAAAGCGCCGTTCTGATGTCTTTCATAACTGATTGTAATCTTTCCGGTAACAGTTATGCCCCTGCTTTCCAATCGTGAATAACTGTCATCACAGTTTGTAATGAGCTCTACCAGTGCTTTTTCGATCGAAGCAAAACGTCTGGAATCGATGTCAATAACTCGCTGATCTACCGGTAATACAGATATCGTCATGATTATCACCCTCTTCTTTAAAATGATAAAATATAGCTGTATTGTACCATAAATTCTTATAATAATGGTTAAGCAATCCCAATACATGACGATATACTTATAAGGGTGTTTGCGAAAACCTGGAGGTCATCGGTTCCAGTACATATTTCACTGATTTTTCCATATTATACTGAGGTAAAAAGTTGGAACGAAAGATTGTTATAAAAAATCTTAAACAGCCTAATGGGGTAGCCTTAATGAAATTTTATACTATATTTGATGTTATTAAAAAAATGAATGAATCAAGTGAAGAAATGACAATCCTGAAATATGAAAATATGATGTCAGTTATGTTTGCATCTCCGCTTTTATTTTTTGGCGCAATAGCGAACTTTTTGAGTTTGTACTTTATATTTCACCATGATTTGACAACTACAGCGATTAACAGTTTTGTTTTACTGGGGTTCTCAATGGTATTTGAAATTTTATCAAGGGTATCCAATAACGAGCGATTTAAATCATACATATTCACCTTTCTTTTTTCTACTTTATTGGCCTTTCTAGTGGTACGTTATTATTTTCTGCTTGGCCCTTCATTATGGACGGTATCGCTCATCATGGTTATGATAGCAATGGGACGGCTCAAAAAAACCATGCTGATTGCACTTTCATTAACTATTTTTGTAATGGGCGGTTATGTTTGGTATGAATCCGATCCTTTCCAATTCGGAATAACGTATTATATAACACAGAGTATTTCATTCGCAATGTTATTTGTCGTTGCTTTTGTCATTCATAGAATTAATACCGATCGTTATTATCGGATTAATAAACAATTTAAAGAAGCTATACTAAAAAATAGAGAGATTACAGCTTTAAATAAAGAGATTACAACCTCGGAAGAAAAAGTCAATCATCTTGCTCATCATGACCATTTAACAGGGTTGCCTAATCGATTATTGTTATCGAAACAGCTGAATCGTGCCATAGTTTCATCCAATCCTTTGGAAAAAACATTAACAATCATGTTTCTGGATCTGGATGATTTTAAAATGATTAATGATACCATGGGACATGATATAGGTGACCAGTTATTGGTGGAAATAGCTAACAGATTGGTTAATACTCTGCGAAAATGTGATACTGTTGCCAGGATTGGCGGCGATGAATTCGTGATCTTTATTGAAGATGTTGAAGATATGGACTATCTCAAAAGAGTATCGGAAAAGATTCTTAAATGTTTCGATGAACCTGTTCGGCTAAATAATCAGGACTGTTTTGTGACGATCAGCATGGGTATTGCGATCTACCCAACGGATGGTGAAAATGCGGAAACCTTGCTTAAAAATGCAGATACTGCCATGTATATGGCTAAGGGAAAAGGCAAGAATCAATGGGTGCTCTGCAACCCTTTAATGAAAACTAAAATTGTTGAAACAATGAGAATGACCAATAGTTTATACCGAGCCTTGGAACGAGATGAGCTGGAACTTTATTATCAGCCCCAGGTGTGCTCCACGTCCGATGAAATAGTGGGATTGGAAGCCTTAATACGATGGAATCATCCTGGATTAGGTCTGGTTTTGCCCGGGGAATTTATTTCCATTGCTGAGAAAACGGGTTTGATTATTCCAATTGGAGATTGGGTATTACGGACGGCATGCAGTCAGAATAAGGCATGGCAGGATGCCGGTTTGCCTCGAATTCGTATGGGCGTGAACCTTTCTGTGAAACAATTTCAAAATGACAGCCTTGTCACTGATGTGAAACAAATTTTAAAGGAAACAGGCCTGGACTGTCAATACCTGGAACTGGAAATTACTGAAAATGCTGCCATAATGGGAAAAGCTTATATTATTGAGACATTAGATGTCTTTCAAAAGTGGGGTATTCATATTGCAATCGACGATTTTGGAACGGAATATTCTTCTTTGAATTATTTAAAACAATTGCCTGTGGACAGAATTAAAATTCCGATGACATTTATCCAGGGGATTGATGTCAACACGAAAGATGAGGCAATTACGAAATCTCTGATTGTATTGGCTAAAAGCATGGGATTAGGCGTCATTGCAGAAGGTGTCGAAACAAAGGGTCAGCTTGATTTTTTAAATCAGCGCATGTGTGATAACATACAGGGGTTTTATTATCATAAGCCTATGCCAGCTTGTGAGATGGAGGAATTATTAAAAAAACAAATTATATAATGAATAAACCATGAAAAAATCCCGTTAAAGTTGTGGCCATCGGATTAATAAGGTACAATAGGAGAGTGAAGATCGAAAAGATTAAGGAGTAAAATATGGAAGCAGGATTTAATAAATTACAGGATTTCATTTCAAATAGTCGAAATATCGTATTCTTTGGCGGGGCCGGGGTATCCACAGAAAGTGGGATTCCTGATTTTCGAAGTGTGGATGGTTTATACAATCAATCCTATAAATACCCGCCGGAAACCATTCTTTCTCATCAATTTTTCATGAAAAAAACACTGGATTTTTTTAATTTTTACAGAAATAAAATGTTGTTTTTAAATGCAAAGCCTAACAAGGCCCATGAAAAATTGGCTGAGCTGGAATCTTTAGGAAAGCTCAAGGCAGTGATTACCCAGAATATTGACGGACTCCACCAAATGGCGGGAAGTAAAAATGTATTGGAACTCCATGGTTCGGTCCTTCGAAATTATTGTATAAAGTGCCATACGTTTTATGACGTCACGGCTGTTATCAATGGCGAACCCATTCCAAAATGCACCTGCAGCGGTATCATCAAGCCGGATGTCGTCTTATATGGTGAAAGTCTGGATAGCAATACGATCAACCAATCAGTAAACGCCATTGCCAATGCAGATGTGCTTATTATTGGGGGAACATCTTTAGGTGTTTACCCGGCAGCAGGACTCATTGATTATTATAAAGGCAATAAACTGGTATTGATCAATAAAACTTCCACACCCATGGATACCAGAGCAAACCTTGTGATCAATGACAGCATTGGTGAAGTTTTGGGTAAAATTGAACTTTGAATATAAGCATTGATGGTTGCTGCTTA
>Ga0209748_1001361_pt1 | contig 12086 bp, 11 predicted proteins | sample BarGraIncu00421A_FD_185490 | JGI IMG/M metagenome (GOLD analysis project Ga0209748, IMG submission 185490) | Arctic peat soil microbial communities from Barrow, Alaska - Barrow Graham LP Incubations 004-21A (SPAdes) (version 2) | ecosystem: Environmental > Terrestrial > Soil > Wetlands > Peat... | reverse complement strand
CGGAGAGCTGGTCGGGACGGCTGGTGAGCCGGTCGCCCAACCCCACCTTCTCGAGCCAGGTGCGCGCCTTGTCACGGGAGTGCGAGTCGCCGTCCAGCGTGAGCGGCAGCGCGGCGTTCTCCACCGCGTCGAGCACCGGGATCAGGTTGAAGAACTGGAACACGAACCCGATGCGGCGTCGGCGCAGCTCGGTCAGCTTGTCGTCGGCGAGGTCGGTGAGGTCGCTGCCGTCGATGATCACGCGCCCGGAGGTCGGATGGTCGAGTCCGCCGACCATGTTGAGCAGGGTCGACTTCCCGCAGCCGCTCGGACCCATGACAGCGACGAATTCCCCTGGATCGACCGAGAGGTCGACGCCGTCGAGCGCGATGACCTCGGTCTCGCCCTCCCCGTAGACCTTGCGAAGCGCTTCGGTGGCGACGATCGGCATGCGGGCGACCTTTCGGCGGCGCTTGAGGGACTCCGTCCGTAGCCTATCGTACCCCCCGGTGACACCGCCTTGCAGACGCCAGGAGGCTAGTACGCGATCGCGATCGCGCGCCCGATGTAGAGCCCGCCCTGCGCGCACTTCAGCAGGAGCGCGGCGAGGTCGGCCCGCGAAATCTTCGAGCCCTTCGGGACCGCGTTGCCCTCGACGACGCGGTAGATCCCGGTCAACGGACCGTCCGTGAGTACGGGCGGACGCACGACGGTCCAGTCGAGGTCGGAAAGCATCACATCGCCCTCCATCCGCTCCATGTCCTCGTAGATGGGCCGCAAGCGGGGCACTTTGTGCATCGCACGCATGGTGAACGTCAGGTTGGAGCTGTCGACTCCGACCCCGGCCGCCGAGACTACCACGAGACGCCGCACCCCACGGACCTTCATCGCACGGATCGTGTTCGCGATGCCGTCGGAGTACACGCTCACGGGGTTCCCGCGATGCGTGCCGAGGGTTGAGATGACCGAGCCACAGCCCTCGACCGCCCGCTGGACCGCGGCCGCGTCCGTGACGTCGCCGACGAACACGGTCAGGCGCTCGTTGGTGATCGCGAGGTTCTCAGGGTCGCGCACGAACGCGACGACCTCGTGACCGTGGCCGAGCGCTTGCTCGACCACCTGGAGCCCGGTGCCTCCGGTGGCGCCGAGAACGAGGATCCGCATGCGGGTCAGGCCCCGGCCATCTCGGACTTGAGCCTCTCGACGGCCGCACGGTACTCCGGCATCGACGTCCCCAGGATCTCCGCTGCCAGGATGGCCGCGTTGCGCGCACCGTTGATCGAGACGCAGGCCACCGGCACGCCGGACGGCATCTGCACCATGGACAGCAGTGAATCGAGGCCACCGAGGTCCGACGTCTTCATCGGCACCGCGATCACCGGCAGCGGCGTGTAGGCGGCGACCACGCCGCCGAGGTGGGCGGCCTTGCCGGCCGCAGCGATGACGACCTTGAGGCCGCGGCCGGCCAGGCCCGCTGCCCACTCGTGCACCTTCGCGGGCTGGCGGTGCGCCGACGCCACGACCAGCTCATACGGAACGCCGAACGCCTCGAGGGTCTTCGCGCACTCCTCCATGACGGCCATGTCCGACTGCGAACCCATCACGATGCCGACCAGCGGCGCTGCGTTCATGACGGTCCTCTCTTGTGCGGGGGGGGATCCGGACGGCGCCGATGACGCCGGGACGCGGAAGACCGGATACGCGAGCAGGGCGAGCGCGGCTGCGATGAGCACCCCGATGCCGGCGACCGGCAGGCCGAGGAACGAGCCGAGGATCGAAACCAGAAAGGCCACGACGGCACCGGCGACCACGAACGCCGCGGCCAGACCGAGCCACTCCTGCGAAGTCCGACGCATCAACGCTTCCCGCCGGGTAGCACCGCGTCCTCGGCCGCCTCGGACTCGGCGACGGCCCTCGCGACGGAGCCATGCAGCTCCTCGCACGACGCGCCCTCTCCCTCGCCGAAGAGCAGCTGGCGCTCGTCGGGCTTGAGGGCGGCGCGCGCCTGGTCGCGCACGTTGTTCACGCCGATGAAGAACTCGCGCATCATCGCGACCATCAGGTAGCGGCCGCGCGGGGTGAGCGTGATGTACGCGTCGTCGTCCTGGTCGAAGGCGCCGACGGCGCGCATGTAGTTGACCTCCATCCGCAGCCCGCGGTCGATCGACACGCCGAAGTCGCGCTCGAACCTCTTCCTGTCGAGGCGCAGGCCGAAGAGCTCCATCAGGAACCGGTAGCGCATGCGCTCGTGCGCGCCGAACGACTTCGCGCCCGCGACGCCCATCCGGCCCGCGGCGAGCTGTGACCCGTACTCGCGCAGCGAGAAGGTGTTCACGTAGAGCGTGCCGTCGAGGTAGGAGAAGGCTCCCGAGCCGATGCCGACGTACTCCTCGTAGTCGACGATGTACTCGTCGATCATGCCGCCGGCCTTGCGGGAGAACGTCCACGCACTGCCGTTCTCGAAGGTGTCGGAGAGCTCCTCGGAGAGCACCTTGTAGAAGTCGGCCTCGCGCTTGTAGTCGACGGGGCCGACGGTGCGGGCGAGCTCCCGGTTCACGGCCGGCGATGCCATCAGCGGGTAGAACGTGGTCTGGTTTGCGGTCGACTCGCGCAGCATCGCGACGTCGTGATGCAGCATCGCCTCGGTCTGCGACGGGAAGTTGAAGATCATGTCGACGTTCATCGAGTGGAACGCGCCGGCCGTTGCCTGGACCCGCTCGAGGATCTCCGCGCCCGAACCGTACTTGTCGTAGCGCTCCATCTGTTTGAGCAGCCCGTCGTCGAAGCTCTGGACGCCGACGCTGAGACGCTGCACCCGCGGCGCGAGCGCCTCGACGTACTCCGGCAGCAGGTGGTTCGGGTTGGTCTCGGAGGAGACCTCCGTGATCGAGAACAGCTCGCGGGCCAGGTCGATCGTGCGACACAGCTCGTCGAGCATGATCGTGGGCGTGCCACCACCGACGTACATGGAGGTGAAGTCGTAGCCCATGTCGGCGACCATGCGCATCTCTTCGCGCAGGCTGTCGAAGTAGGGCACGGCGCGCTCGGGCGAGAACGGGAAGCGGTTGAACGAACAGTACGGACACAGCCGCTGGCAGAACGGCACGTGCACGTAGAGCAGGTACTCCCGGCCCGGCTTGGGGCCGGGCAGCCGGGCGAGGTCGGCATGCTGCAGCGCCAGATAGCGCGAGTTGAGCGTGCGGACGACGGGGGTGAGCAGGCGTTCAGCGAACACTAGGCCTCCGAGCCGAAGATGTTGGCGGCGATGTCCGTGCGGTAGAACATCCCCTCGAAGGAGATCTTGGAGACGGCTTCGTAGGCGAGGGCGCGCGCCTCGCGCAGCGTGGGCGCGAGCGCGGTCACGTCGAGCACGCGGCCACCGGTGGTGACGAGCGCGCCGTCCTCACGGAGCGCCGTTCCGGCATGGAAGACCGTCACGCCGTCCATCGCGTTCGCCTCGTCCACTCCCGCGATGACCTTGCCGGTCTCGTAGGCGCCCGGATAGCCGCCCGAGGCGAGCACCACCGACACCGCGTGGTCGCTCTTCCACATGAGCGTGGTCCCCGTCAGCGTGCCGTCGCCGACGGCGAGCATGACATCGACGAGGTCGCTCGTCAGCCGCGGCAGGAGGACCTGGGTCTCCGGGTCACCGAAGCGTGCGTTGTACTCGAGGACCACGGGGCCCGGATGGGTGAGGATGAACCCGCCGTAGAGCACGCCCCGGTAGCGGATGCCCTCCTTGAAGAGGCCGGAGACGGTCTGCTTGAGGAGAGCGGCCATCTTGGACGCCGTGTAGTCGTCGATGGAGGGCACCGGGGAGTAGACGCCCATGCCGCCGGTGTTCGGGCCCTCGTCGTTGTCGAAAGCGCGCTTGTGATCGCGGGCCAGTTCCATCGGGACGACGGTGACCCCGTCGGTGAACGCGAGCAGCGAACACTCGGGCCCCTTGAGGAACTCCTCGATGAGCACGACCTCGCCGGCCTCCCCGAACGCGCCGTCGAAGCACGCAGCGACCGCCGCCTTGGCCTCTTCGAACGTGTTCGCGATGATGACGCCCTTGCCGGCGGCGAGTCCGTCAGCCTTCACGACCACGGGGTACTGCGAGGTCTCGAGGTAGAAAGCTGCTTGGTCGAGCTTGCGTTCGGCGAACGTGCGGGACTCGCCGGTGGGGATCGCGTTGCGGCGCATGACGCCCTTCGCGAATGCCTTGCTGCCCTCCATGCGGGCGGCGGGTGCGGCGGGGCCGAACACCTTGATGCCCTCGGCGAGGACAGCGTCGGCGACGCCGGCGACGAGCGGGCCTTCCGGACCGATCACGACGAGGTCGATGGCGTTCGTCGCCGCGTACGCGGCGACGGCTGCGGGGTCCTCGATCGCGAGGCCCGGCACGTTGGTGGCCACGGCAGCGGTACCGCCGTTGCCCGGCGCGACGAACAGCTCGGGCTTGTGGCGCGACCGAAGCAGCGCGTCGACGATCGCGTGCTCGCGGCCACCGCCGCCCAGGACAAGTATCCGCATGAGTTCAGACCCTCCGCACGATGTCGGGTGCGCTCGCGGGTGCGCACGAGCGCGACCCTTCGAGGCATTGTACGACGAGCAGGGGGGCGGACGGCGCAGCGAGACGGATACGGAACGCGGCCTAGAGGCGGCGTTCCCACCGCCGCATGATGGTCTCGGAGCGGTCGGGCCCGACGGCGATGATCGACACCGGCACCTCGGCCAGGTCCTCAAGGAACGTGATGTAGTCGCGCGCCTGCTTCGGCAGCTCCCCGAAGGTGCGACAGTGATCGATGTCGCACTTCCAGCCGGGAAGCTCCTCGTAGATCGGCTTCGCGTGGTGGAAGACGGTCTGGTGCGACGGCAGCTCGCTGTAGCGACGACCCTCGTACTCGTAGGCGACGCACACCTTGATCGTGTCGAGCTCGGACAGTACGTCGAGCTTCGTGATGACCAGGTCGGTGAGGCCGTTGACCTGCACGGCGTAGCGGATGATGACGCTGTCGTACCACCCGCAGCGGCGCTGGCGGCCCGTCGTGGTGCCGAACTCGCCGCCCTTCATCGTCAGGTGTTCGCCGATCGAACCCGGCGTCGAATCGAGCTCCGTGGGGAACGGCCCCGATCCGACGCGCGTTATGTATGCCTTCGCGATTCCGAGCACGCGGTCGATGGCCTTCGGGCCGACGCCTGCACCCGTGCACGCCCCGCCTGCGGTCGGGGACGATGACGTCACGAACGGGTAGGTGCCGTGATCGATGTCCAGCAGCGTGCCCTGGGCGCCCTCGAAGAAGACCCACTGGTCGGCACGCAGCGCGCGGTTGATGATGCTCGACGTGTCCGCGATCATCGGACGGATCCGCTCGGCGTAGCCCATGTACTCGTCCACGATCTCGTCGACCGTGTAGGTGGGCAGCTCGTAGATCTTCTCGAGAAGGTCGTTCTTCTCGATGAGGGTCGCCTCGATCTTCTTGCGGAAGATGTGCTCGTCGGTGAGGTCCTGGACGCGGATGCCGAGGCGCGACGCCTTGTCCATGTAGGCTGGGCCGATGCCGCGGCGCGTGGTCCCGATCTCGTTCGAGCCGAGACGCTTCTCGGACGCGCCGTCGAGGTCGCGGTGGTACGGCATGATCAGGTGCGCGTTGCTGGAGATGATCAGGCGGTGGGTGGAGATGCCGTCGGCCTCGAGGCGATCGATCTCGTCCAGCATGACCTTGGGGTCGATGACGACGCCGTTGCCGATGACCGGGGTGATGTGCGGGTACATGATCCCGCTCGGGATCAGATGGAGCTTGAGCGTGCGCCCGCCGTGCACGATCGTGTGCCCCGCGTTGTTCCCGCCCTGGAAGCGGACGACGTAGTCCATGTCGTCGGCGAGCAGGTCGGTGATCTTGCCCTTGCCTTCGTCGCCCCACTGGGCGCCAACGAGCACGATGCCGGCCATGGAAGGCCTCTCCTACCGTGATCGGTCCCGCGGACTCATTCTTGCCGCTCCCGGACCGGGTGGGCCGCTGTGTGGCGGCGCACGCGCGCGCGGCAGGGACTACGTGCCCCGGCTCGCGCGCCGCGGACAGTATGCCCCACGCGCGTCGCTCACGCCACCGTCATCATGTATCACACTGGAGTGATGGAGCGCCCGTCCCGTCGACGAAGAGCCGTATCGCCCGCCGCGTCGCCCGCTCGATCCGCGCTTGGACGGACGGCGGCATCTCGGCCCAGACATCGGGATGGCGCGTCTGCTGGCCGGCCATGTATCGGAGGTGGCCGAGGCCGAAGCGACCGTGCCCGATCGCGTCCTGGCGCGAGTGGAGTGAGTACCCGAGATGCGTGAGCGCCTGCACGCGGTCGCCCGCGCGCGCGAGAACGATCGCGCGATGCAGTTCCGTGGGCGCGACAAGCAGCGACGCGGTCGGGTTGAAGTGGCGAAGCGGCTTATGCCCGCCGGGCCACAGGTCGTCGACGCGGTTGTCGGCGAGGCCGACGGCCTCTGCTTCCGGCGCGCTCATGCCCTCGTCGATCGCCCACTTCATCGTCAGGCGGAAGTGGACCTCCGGTCCCGGCACCGCGCCCTCCTTCGTGGTCCGCGCATCATGGGGAACATACCCGAGGCCGCATTCGCACGCACCGGCCTGTTGACACAGCGCCGTGTGCGGGTATGTTAGTGAGCGATAACTACGCTCGATGATCGGAGTCCGGCCCCGGATGAGCGTCACACACCGTCGACAGGCAAGGATCCCTCGATGAGCCGCCGCTCGGCGCTCACCGCAACCGCCGTCGTCCTCGCGGCCTTCGCCGTCGGGTTCGCGATCTACGCCAAGTCCGCCGCAGCCGCCACGCCCGGCATCATCGCCGTGGCCGGAGACGTCCGCGTCGACGAGAACGTCGTGCGTGCGCCCTCGATCGCGTACCCGACGCCCGACTACGCGGTCGGCATCCCGACCGCGGCGACCGCCGCCCCCAAGAAGCGCACTACGGCATCCGGTGGCTCCTCGCGGGCTCCCGTCGTCTCGGGCTTCCTGTCCGAGACGTTCGTCGGACAAGGCGACCACGTCACGAAAGGCCAGACCGTCGCCCGGCTCGACACCGCCATGCTCGACCTCGGGGTGCGTCAGGCCGAGACCGCCCGCACCAAGGCCCGCGTCAGCATCGACGTGCTCGACAACAACCTCGACACCATGGCGAGCGCGCGAGCCAAGCTGGTCAAGGCCCGGGCTCAGTTGGTCAAGGCGCGTGCTGGCCTCGTCACCGCGCGCGCCGGCCTCGTGGCCACGATCGGCGTCCTGACCAGGAACCGCGCGGGCCTTCGGAAGCAGATAGCGGCGATCGAACAGCTCATCATCCAGGTCCCGCCCGTCGGACCGCCCCACGTGCCCCCGTATCCCGTGCTGCTCGCCGGTCTCCGTCAGGGCCTCACCGGCCTGAACGCGGGGATCGCCGGAGCCAAGGCCGGATTGGCGAAGATGTCCGCGGGGCTCGCGACGATGTCAACGGGACTCGCAAAGATGTCCACGGGGCTCGCAAAGCTGGACACCGCGCGCACGCAGCTACTCGGCGTGCGCAGGCTCGCCGTGGTCAACGTCGAAGCGCAGGACGTCGCACTCAGGCTGGCGAAGGCCCGACGCGACGTCGCAACGATCGTCGCGCCGGTCGACGGCGTCGTCACCTACGTCCGCCCTGCCGGGACAGCGGTCATGGTGGGCGCGCCGCTCGTACGGATCCGTCCGGACGGCCGCACGCACGCGTTCACGTTCCTGGCCTCCGACCAGCTCGCCCTCGTCAAGGTGGGCTCGGCCGCTTCGATCTCGTACGACTCGAATCCCGGCCCGGCCCTTGCCGCGCACGTCAGTTCCATCGGCGGCAGCGCGACCCTGCCTCCCACGAGCTTCCCCACCTCCATCGTGCACATGACGCGGGCCGTCCGCGTCACGATCGAGCTCGACGACGGCTTGGCCGCACCTCCGGGGACACCGGTCGACATCGAGATCAGCGCCGGCAGCTAGAAGCACGAGGCGTCTCGTCCTTGCAGCAGTACAGAACAGGAGCGTCCACGACATGAAGCGCATCATCCCCATCCTGGCCGTGGTCGTGGTGCTGGCAGTCGCCGGCTACTTCGGCTGGAACTGGTACACCGGGAACGCGGCGAGCAGTAGCGCCCTCGGCGGAAGCGGGACGATCGAGACCGACCAGATCGCGATCACGCCCCAGATGAGCGGCCGGATCCTCTCCGCGCCGGCCGAGGAGGGCGTCCCGGTCAAGAAGGGCGACGTCCTCTACACCCTCGACCCCGCGCTGCTGGACCTGCAGGTCAGCCAGGCGCGTGCCGGCGTGGACGCCGCCAAGGCCAACATCAAGACGGTCAGGGCGAAGAGCGGGCACACGAAGGCCGACACCGCCGCCGCGCAGGCGCAGCTCGACCAGGCCAACGTCGCCCTGGCGATGGCGAGACTGCAGGCCGGCTACGCCACGGTGGTCTCCCCCATCGACGGGGTCGTATCGTCGATCGCCGCGCGGTCGGGGGAGAACGCCTCACCCGGCAGCACGCTCGCCGTCATCAGCAACCCCACCAGCCTGACCGTGACCATCTTCGTGCCCGAGAGCCAGATCGGGCTGGTGAAGATCGGTCAGACCGGGACACTCACCACCGACTCGCTCACAAAGACCTACCACGGATCGGTCGTCTTCGTCGCCACCCAGGCCGAGTTCACCCCGGCCTCCATCGAGACGAAGGACCAGCGCGTCAAGCTCGTCTACCAGGTGAAGCTGCGCATCACCGACGTCGACGCCTCGCTGAAGCCCGGCATGCCCGCCGACGTGGTGCTCCAGTGACCGAGAGCACCGACAGCGTCGAGAACGCCATCGAGGCGCGTGACCTGGTCCGCGAGTTCCGCGGGGCACGCGCGGTCGACGGCGTGAGCATCACGATCCCGCGCGGCGAGGTCTTCGGACTCGTGGGGCCCGACGGCGCCGGGAAGTCGACGCTCATCCGCATGCTCGCGACCGTGCTCGCGCCGACTTCGGGCGACGCGCTCGTGTTCGGTCACTCGGTCGTACACGACCCGCACGCGGTCAAGCCGCGCATCGGCTACATGTCGCAGGCCTTCTCGCTCTACGGCGACCTGACGGTACAGGAGAACCTCGACTTCTTCGCCGAACTGCGCGGCGTGCCTCGCAAGGACATGAAGTCGCGCGGCGACCGGCTGCTCGAGTTCTCGGGACTCACCGAGTTCCGCACGCGCCAGGCGCAGTTCCTCTCGGGGGGCATGAAACAGAAGCTCGCACTCGCCGCGACGCTCATATCGGAACCCGACCTGCTCTTCCTCGATGAACCGACCACCGGTGTCGACCCCGTGTCGCGCCGGGAGTTCTGGCGCATCATCTCCGGGCTGCACCAGCAGGGCATCACCGTCTTCGTCGCGACGCCCTACATGGACGAGGCGGACCGCTGCGGCGAGATCGCCTTCATGACACAGGGGCGCATCATCCTGCGCGACACGCCGACGGGCATGAAGTCGCGCGTTCCCGGCCGCGTGGTCGAGATCTCGGTCGACGACTACCGGAAGGCCATGCCGCTCCTGGCGGAGCTCTCCTACGTCACCAGCATCGAGGTCTCCGGCGACATGCTGCGCGTGCTCGTGGACTGCGACAGCCAAGGGACGTGCGAAGAGGAGATTCGCGCGCTTCTGGCAGCGCACGGCCTGGCGGTCGCCCACGTGCGCCCCACGACGACCGACCTCGAGATGGCGTTCGCGACACTCATCCCGACGGTCGCACTGCCGAAGCGCGACGAAGAGCGCTCCGAACCGGGCGTGCGAGCATGAGACGCATCCTCGCGATCGCGCGCAAGGAGTTCCTGCACATCATCAGGGACCGCCGCACGCTCATCGCCGTCCTCGTGATGCCGCTGCTCCAGCTGTTCCTGTTCGCGTACGCGGTGTCGTTCGACGTCAAGGACATCCCGACCGCGGTGCTCGACCAGGACCATTCGGCGTTCAGCCGCCAGTACGTCAACACGCTGCAGCAGTCCAACTACTTCAAGATCACCCAGAACCTCAGCGCGCCGGGCCAGGTCGACGGGGTGTTCGACCGCAGTGAGGACTCAGCGGTCGTCATCCTGCCGCCGGGGTTCGGCGACGCGGTCGCTGCGGGCCGGACCGCTGCCGTGCAGGTGCTGATCGACGGGGCGGAGCCCAACTCGGCCCAGCTCGGGCAGGCCTACGCGACCGGCCTGTCGCGCGTGTACGGCTTCCGCGTGGCGGTCGAGCAGGCCGAGGCCAAGGGCCAGAGCACATCCTCCGGCGGACTCAGCATGCTCGCCCGCGTCTGGTACAACCCGGGCGGCAGCTCCTCGGCGTACCTCGTCCCCGGCCTCATCGTGCTCCTGCTGACCATCACGACGGTCCAGCAGACCGCCAACACCCTGGTGCGGGAGAAGGAGCAGGGGACCTACGAACAGCTGGTCGTCTCGCCCATCCGCCGCATCGAGCTCATGGTGGGCAAGGTGATGCCTTGGGCCGCGATCGCGGGGCTGCAGGTCGTGGTGATCTCGGCGATCGGGCTGCTCGTGTTCCAGATACCGTTCCGCGGCTCGGTGGTGCTGTTCGCCGTCTCGAGCGTGCTGTTCGTGGTCTGCGCGCTGGGCCTGGGCCTCGTCGTGTCGGCGCGGGCATCGTCGATCGAGACCGCGAACCAGCTCGCCATGATGATCAGCTTCCTGCCCGCGTTCATGCTCTCGGGATTCGTCTTCCCGCTCTCTTCGATCCCACCGGTGCTGCAGTTCGTCTCATATCTGTTCCCGGCGCGGTACTTCATGGTCATCACACGCACGATCTTCCTCAAGGGCGGCGGTATCGACGTTCTGTGGCCGCAGGTCGCCTCACTCGCCATCTACGCCGTCGTGATGCTCGTGCTCTCCTCGCTTCTCTACCGAGAGAGGGCGTGAGGTCGTGTCATTCAGGCGTATCTGGCTTCTCGTGTGGAAGGAGTTCACGCAACTCCTCCGCGACCGCTCGATGATCCCGCTCATCTTCGTCATGCCGGTGATCCAGCTGGTGCTGTTCGGCTACGTCATCGGCACGGACGTGAAGGACCTTCGCACCGCATTCCTCGACCAGGACGGGACGGTCGTGTCGCAGCAGGTGGTGGACGGCTTCACCGGATCAGGCTACTTCGTGGCGGTCGCCCGCCCCACGAACGATGCCGGCGTCCGGACGGCACTGGACGGCAACGTCGCACAGCTCGCAGTGATCATCCCCAGGGGGTTCTCTGACCAGGTCAAGAGCGGGCGAGCGGCTCAGATCTCCGTGGTTGTGGACGGTTCCGACGCCAAGACCGCGTCGGTGGCACAGGGCTATGCGGGCTCGATCGTCGCGAACCTGAGCAGCAAGCTCTATCCGCGTCCCGGGACGAAACCCGGAGTCGCGTCGCAGGGAGGGGTCGACGCCGAGGTGCGCGTGCTGTTCAACCCGACGATGCGGGCGATCAACACGATGGTGCCGGCGCTGCTGGCGTTCATCCTGATGATGTCGACGCAGAACCTGATGAGCCAGTCGATCGTGAAGGAACGCGAGCGTGGCACGCTGGAGCAGCTCTTCGTCACGCCGATCGGGCGTGCGGAGTACCTGATCGGCAAGCTGCTGCCGTACGTAGCCGTGGCGATCGTGCAGGTCCTCGTGGTGTTCACAGTCGGCACCCTGTGGTTCAAGGTGCCGTTCTCCGGTTCGGTCGCGGTGCTCGCCGTCGGGCTCGGACTGTTCATGATCACCGCGCTCGGTCAGGGCATGCTCGTCTCGCTGATGTCGAAGACGAGGTACCAGGCGCAGCAGGCCGGCACCTTCCTGATGGTTCCGTCGATGATGCTCTCCGGCTTCGTCTTCCCGCTGAGCTCGATGCCCGCGCTGCTCCTGCCGCTCACCTACCTGATCCCGCTGCGCTACATCCTGGTCATCGTGCGCTCAAACTTCGTGAAGGGCTCGGGCTTCATCGCCCTGTGGCCCCAGTTCCTCGCAATGATCATCTTCTCCGTCGCGATCTTCGGCCTGGGCCTGTCCCGGTTCCAGAAGCGACTGAACGACTAAGGAGTCTGGCCCCGCCATGAGGATGCCCTGGAACAACAA
>Ga0209748_1001358_pt1 | contig 12101 bp, 8 predicted proteins | sample BarGraIncu00421A_FD_185490 | JGI IMG/M metagenome (GOLD analysis project Ga0209748, IMG submission 185490) | Arctic peat soil microbial communities from Barrow, Alaska - Barrow Graham LP Incubations 004-21A (SPAdes) (version 2) | ecosystem: Environmental > Terrestrial > Soil > Wetlands > Peat... | reverse complement strand
AAACCAGTTGCCATCGCACTGTTAATTGCGTTCCCAATTGCATGGTATGCGATGAACAGGTGGTTACAAGGCTTTGCTTACAAGATTGACATTGCATGGTGGATGTTTGCAATAGCGGGAGTACTTACAATTGGCATCGCATTGCTCACGGTCAGTTATCAAAGTATCAAGGCTGCCCTGGTGAACCCTGTGAAAAGCATGAGAACAGAATAATTATAACAGAATACAACTGATATGTTTAAAAATTATTTCAAAATGGCGTGGCGCACGGTATACAAGAACAAAGTGTACAGTGCGATCAATATAACCGGTCTTGCACTGGGAATTGCATCCTGTATGATTATTTTTCTGGTTGTGAAATATGAACTCGGTTACGACAGTTTCAATAAAAAGGCAGATCGTATTTACCGCGTTACATTGAACGCCATTGATTTTAACCCCAGTGTCTCGATGGCAATAACACCCGCCATGCGAACCTATTTTCCTGAACTGGAGCAGGTCTCGCAGGTATGGTATCAACGTGAGGGACTCGTAACTGTCAATAATAAGCGATACAGCGAAAAAGGATACCTGTTTGCGGATGCACAGTTTCCAAAGATTTTCGATTATGAGTGGGTGACCGGTAATCCCGCCACTGCGTTGTCGGAACCCAATTCGGTAGTATTAACTGAAAGTTTCGCTCAGAAATATTTTCAGCAGGATGTTATAAATTCCGGTAAAGATGTGATCGGACAAGTGATCAACCTCGACAATCATTACAACCTGAAAGTAACCGGCATCATTAAAGACCTGCCCGGTAACACCAATTTACCGTTTATATTTCTGGTCTCTTTTGAAACGGTGAAAGAGGATGTGAAAGGGATGATGTCACAATTTTATGCCATTGCAGGCGGAAATACCTATATTCTGATCCCTCCTAATTATGACATCGAAAATATGCGTAGGAGGATGCCCGATTTTATTGCCAGCAACTGGGGCAAGGATATTGCAAAAGAAGCAAGACTGCCGTTGCAACTGCTGAAAGATATTCATTTTGACCAGCGTTATTTAAACAGTGACGTAACACCCACTTCATCAAGAGAAACCTATTGGGCGCTGGCAGCTGTTGCGATCTTTATCATCATTATCGCGAGTATCAATTTTATCAATCTTGCCACTGCCCAGGCCATCAAGCGTACCAAAGAAATAGGAATCAGAAAAGTATTGGGTTCGCGACGTTCGCAGTTAATTACACAATTTCTTGGCGAAACGGCTTTAATGGTCATTGTGGCGCTTGTGCTTGGCATACTGGTGACGGCCTTATTTATACCTGTGGCCGCTCATTTGCTTGAAATAAAAATAAGTATTACACATTTAATGAACCCGTCGGCGGTATCGCTGCTGCTGTTAATTGTCGTAAGTACGATATTACTGGCCGGATTGTATCCCGCCTTTGTGCAGTCGGCATTTAATCCGGTTCAGTCACTGAAGAGCCTGTCGGCCATGCAAATGGGTGGTTTAACATTGCGCAAAGCATTGGTGGTATTACAGTTCGTCATCTCGCAGGTGATGATCATTGGAACGCTTGTGGTGGCTTACCAGATGTACTTCTTAAAGAACCAGGATCTGGGCTTTGATAAAGAAGCGGTTATTTCATTCCGGATACCCGATCCATCCAAACAGGATGTTTTGGCACAGCAATTAAAGGCAAATCCGGGCGTAGCAGATTTGTGTTTTGCGTCAGGTGCCCCTTCCTACAATTCGTCTTATTGTGATGTCAGTTCGCCTGAAACGGGTAATCCAAAAGGTGAAGTAACGGAGATGAAGTTTATCGACGAACATTTCACTGATATGTTTAAACTGAATATGCTCGCCGGTGAAAAGGTGACTAAGAAAGTTGAAACAGATACAACCATTGAGGCAGTTGTGAATGAAACACTCCTGCAAAAGCTGAATATGAATGATCCACAAAAAGCCGTTGGAAAGCATATTATACTAAATGGCAGGCGCATAACAATTCTCGGCGTTGTTCAGGATTTTCAAAGCGAATCGAAGCACAAATTGAGAAGACCTTGTGCCTTACTTTACATACCCAGAGGCATTAATTCCGCTTGTATTAAACTGCAACCTTCGAATATGCGGCGTACAATTGCGGATATCGATAAGACCTATTCAGCGATGTTCCCGGATAACCTGTTTCAATACCAATTTCTGGATGAACACATTGCCAGTTTATACACGCAGGAGGAAAAGGAATACGTCGCATTTAAACTTTTCTCCGGCATTGCAATCATCATTGGTTGTCTGGGATTGTATGGGCTGGTTGCTTTTGCGGCGGCACAGCGTACAAAAGAGGTCGGGATACGCAAAGTGTTGGGCGCTTCGCTTACGAATATCATGATCCTGTTCTCCAAGGAGTTTGCAATATTGATTTCAATCGCTTTTGTTATTGCCGCGCCAATTGCTTACTATTTTATGCATAATTGGCTTTATAGTTTCGCTTACCAGGTAAATATCGGCATCAGCATATTTGTAATTGCGCTGGCAGTTACGTTCTTTATTGCTGCCTGTACGATTGCTTTCCAGGCTGTAAAAGCGGCCATTGCCAATCCGGTGAAGAGTTTAAGAACGGAATGATAAATTGATAATGAGTCAGTCAGCGATTAATAAATTGTGGATTTTAAATACAGAACGATGTTAAAGAGTTATTTCAAGACAGCCTGGCGGAATTTTTTAAAGAATAAACTGTTTTCTGCGATTAACCTGATCGGTTTATCGGTAGGGATAGCTGCTGTTTTATTGATTGGCATTTATTTTCAGAACGAGTTGAGTTATGACACCTTTCATAAAAATAAAGAATCGTTGTATCGTGTTGGATTTGAATTTTTTAACCAGGGAAAATCATTAGGTAAGGGGTCGACATACACACCACCTTTCGGACCCGAAGCTCAAAACGAATTTCCTGAAATACAATCATTCTGCCGCATCTCAATCCATCATGAGGCGTTCATTGTAAAGGGCGAAAGCAAAATAAAATCATCGGATATTTGTTTTGCCGATTCAACCTTTTTTCAATTGTTTTCTTTTAAGCTCCGTTCCGGCAATCCTGCAACTGTTTTAAAACAACCTTATTCGATAGTATTAACAACGACCATGGCCGAAAAACTTTTCGGTAATGAGAATGCTGTTGGTAAAACGGTCCGTTTTGATGGTAAGGACGATTATATGGTTACCGGTGTAACTGATGCTGCACCGCTTAACTCACAGATCAGCTACGAAGCATTGGTTTCCTTCTCGACATTGTATAAGGACACTGCAAAATATTTCATGGACTGGAATGGCGGCGAACAATACATCACTTACCTGAAAATCAACAATGCCGCAAATGCAGCATCCCTCGAAAAGAAGTTTCCCGCGTTTTTATGGAAGAATGTCAATAGCCGCCTGGAGAAAAGGGGAATAAAAGTGATCGCATCGCTGCAACCTTTGCAGGATGTTCATCTGAAGTATGATGGTGATTCGGATAATGCAAGAACCAACCTGTATGTATTTGGTGTGGTGGCCATTTTGATTTTAATCATTTCATGTGTGAACTATGTTAATCTTACCACGGCTCAGGCATCATCACGGTTTAAAGAGATCGGCGTACGAAAAATCCTGGGTGGTTCGCGCAAACAGTTAACCGTTCAGTTTTTAGGGGAGTCATTGCTGATTACATCTTTTGCATTCGTGCTTTCACTGGTAATTGTATATGCGCTGACACCCTTATATGCACAAATCCTGGGAAGGCCATTCATGCTTTCCGAAGGAAATCTGTTGTTTTTAATTTTACTGGCTTTTCTGGTGATTCTTAGCATTGGAATGGGAGCGGGGAGTTACCTTGCTTTTTACCTTTCCTCGTTGAATGTGAACAAAATGATTAATGCTTCGGCCACAAAAAGCAAACATTCCGGTTTCAGAAAAGGGTTGATTATCGGACAGTTTGCTATTACGACCGCGTTAATGACCTGTACACTGATCATTAACCTGCAGTTACAATATACCAAAAGTAAATCACTTGGGTTTGATAAAGAGCACATCATCGCGCTGCCATTGACAGGCGATCAATCAAAAGATGCGGCGTTCGTACTGAAACAACAAATCGAAGGATTTGCAGATGTTGAAATGGTTTCGGCAGTTTCAGAAATTCCGCATGACGGCATTCAGCGCAATGGTTTTGTGCCCGAGGGTGATACAAAAGCTCTGATCATTCACCAGTTGGATGCCGACGATGATCTGCTGAAAACTTTCCGGTTTAAAATGCTTTCAGGGAATTATTTTTCGAAAGATAAACCGACTGATGCGGATGGATATGTAATCAACGAAACATTGGCAAAAATGCTTGGCTGGGCAGATCCAATTGGTAAAACCATTTCGCGTAATGGCCGGCACAAGGTAATTGGCGTTATGAAGGATTTCATTTTTTCCTCATTGTATGAAAAAATAGGCCCGCTGATTATCACCAATCATCCATGGCAGAACAGGTACGATTACCTTGCAGTCAGGTACACGTCAAACAGTCCTGCATCATTGGTTTCACAAATAAAAAGCAGCTGGCAAAATACGGTTATAAATGCTCCTTTTGAATACTGGTTTTTAGACGATGCTTATAATAACCTCTACAAAAATGAAGAACGGTTTCAACGTATCTTTTTCTACTTTTCGATGCTTTCCATTTTGCTGTCACTGGCTGGCATATTTGGTTTGGTAACACTCACCATTCAGCAGTCGACAAAGGAGATTGGTATCCGGAAAGTGCTGGGTGCCGGGATTCTCGATATTGTAAAGCTCACTACGAGAAGTTATTTATTACTCATCGTGGCTGCATCGGCTATCGCGGTTCCTTTTGCATGGTATTATATGAATCGCTGGTTGCAGGATTTTGAATACCGCATTAGTTTAAGCTGGTGGATGTTTGTGATCGCAGGAATTGCGACACTGATTATTGCATTAACAACTGTTGGAATTCAAACGCTGAAGGCGGCCATTGCCAATCCGGTAAAGAGTTTAAGAACAGAGTGATGAAAACCAATTATAAATGCAAAACTTATAGCATAAAACATACAACTTAAAATTCCCTCTATGTTTAAGAATTATTTTAAATTAACATTTCGTAATCTCTGGAGAAACAAAGGTTACAGTTTTCTCAACATATTTGGATTGGCAATTGGCATTGCATGTGCGGGGCTCATTTTTTTATGGGCTGAGGATGAGTTGACTTATGATAATGCCAATGTGAAAAAAGACAGGCTATACCAGTTGAATGTAAATATGATTTCTGACAGGAATGAATTTACAATGGGCTCCACCCCGCGGCCAATGGCTGCTGCAATGAAAACTGAGATTCCCGGTATTGCAAACGCGGCGAGGTATTCGGATAATGACGAGCAATTGCTTTTTAGTTTTGCCAACAACAGATCTTTATATGCTAAAGGCCGTTATACAGATGCTTCTTTGTTCAGCATGTTCACATTTAATTTCATGCAAGGCAATGCCAAAAACCCTTTTCCCCAATTGTATTCATTGGTAATAACAGAACGCACCGCAAAGAAATTTTTTGGCGCTGAAAAAAATGTAATCGGCAAAACTGTCCGTATTAATAACAAACAGGATTATGTAGTCTGCGGGGTTATAAAAGATCTCCCCGAAAACTCAACACTGCAGTTTGAATGGCTGGCGCCTTACGAGATTACTGTTCAGGATTTGAAAGAACTTGGGAAGCAATATGGGATAGTGTTAACGGATGCAATGGACTGGGGCAGCTATGGGCCGCTTACTTATGTTGAGTTGGCTAAGAACGCCAACCTTTCCATTATCAATAATCAATTAAAAAATTTCATTCATCGAAAAGTTGCAGATCAGAAGAGCGAAACTTTTTTATTTCCAATGAAAGACTGGCACCTGTATAGTCAATTTGCAAATGGTAAGCAAACCGGTAGCGGACGTATTCAACAGGTGCGCATGCTTTCGTTGATTGCCTGGATCATTTTATTGATTGCCTGCATCAATTTTATGAATCTTGCTACTGCACGCAGTGAGAAAAGAGCAAAAGAAGTGGGTGTGCGCAAAGTGCTTGGCTCGGGTAAAAAAAGTTTGATTGCACAATTCATGGGCGAAGCTTTTATGATGTCTGCCATTGCAACAATCATTGCTGTTCTCATTATAAGCATATCATTGCCCGCATTCAATACCCTGATGCAAAAAAATCTTGCATTGAATCTTATTAACCCTTCTCACATTATTTTCCTGTTTGTCATCTTATTTGTTTGCGGGTTAATTGCCGGCAGTTATCCGTCACTTTATTTATCATCATTCAATCCTGTTGCTGTTTTAAAAGGTGGTAAAATGAAAACAGGCAGGGCTTCTTTTATCAGGAAAGGATTGGTGGTTATACAGTTTGCGGTATCTGTCGTTTTTATTATCAGCACTATTGTTGTTTACATGCAGATTCAGCATATTAAAAACAGGAACCTGGGTTTCAATAAAAACAACCTTATTGAAATAAGCCCGCAGCACGATATTTCAAAGAATTTTCCACTGCTAAAAAATGATTTGTTGCATACCGGTTTAATAGAAAACGTAGCACTTGCAGATCATTCCACGCTAAACGGTGGCGATATAGATGGCCGGTTTAAGTGGCAGGGAAGATCATCAGGCAACCAGCTTGGAATTGCACACAGAAATGTATCTCCTGAATTTATTTCCACTTCAGGAATGCAAATTATTGAAGGGACAGATTTCACCAATAATCTTGCATCTGAAAATTCAAATGTAATCATCAATGAATCCATGGCGAAATTGATGGGTACAGAAAGTGCTGTTGGAAAAATCATCCAGTCTCCACGTGGTAATCCTGACGGAGTGTTTACAAACATGGCTGTGATTGGTGTAGTGAAGGATTATGTTTATGGAAATGTATATGATGGCAAGGCTGGTCCCTTAATCATTTTTTGCAAGCCCCCCGAATATCAAAATTTTATTTACACAAGAATAAAACCACAAAGCAATATTGAGCAGGCATTGACAAAAATTGCTGAAGTAATGAAGAAAGATGATCCGGCTTATCCATTAGAATACAAATTTGTTGACGACCAGTTTAATCAGCTATTTCAAAACGAATTGCTCACAAGCAAGGTGTCCACTGTGTTTGCAGCATTGGCAATTATTATTTCATGCCTTGGTTTATTTGGCCTGGCCACTTACACTGCAGAACGCAGGATAAAAGAAATAGGCATACGAAAAGTATTAGGCGCAAGTGCTTCAGGTATTACTGCTTTGCTGTCAAAAGATTTCCTAAAGTTGGTAGCCATTGCCTGTGTTGTTGCTTTTCCAATTGCTTTTTGGATGATGAACAACTGGCTGCAGAGCTATGAATACAGGATTATTATAAGCTGGTGGATATTTTTTATTGCAGGTTTTGCAGCTATGCTGATAGCATTGGTTACCATAAGCTTTCAATCAATAAAAGCAGCAATCGCCAATCCTGTAAAGAGCTTAAGAACAGAGTAAATAATTAATGAATCTATAATAATTAATCATGATAAAATTAAAGAATATTTTCAAGTGGGTGAATTCAGGCGGTAATAGGGTCTTTCTGTTGAAGGACATTAACCTGAACATCAAAGAAGGGGAGTTTATAAGCATCATGGGACCATCGGGTTCAGGCAAATCAACATTGCTGAATGTGATTGGTATGCTCGATGAGTTTAATGAAGGTGAATACCAGTTTCTTGACCAACCTGTACATCTGTTAAAAGAGAAACAAAAAGCACAGTTTTATAAAACGCATATCGGTTTTGTGTTCCAGGCTTACCATTTGATTGACGAATTAACGGTCTACGAAAATATCGAAACGCCGTTGCTTTATCAAAACGTGAAGTCTGCTGAAAGGCAGGCCATTGTAGCCGATATCCTCGACCGTTTTAATATTGTTGGAAAGAAAGACTTGTTCCCCGCACAATTGTCGGGTGGTCAGCAACAGTTGGTAGGTGTTGCAAGGGCGTTGGTTGCAAAACCGAAGCTGATCCTTGCCGATGAGCCAACCGGAAATTTGAATACGAAACAAGGGGAGGAGATCATGCAACTTTTTAAACAGTTAAACGAAGAGGATGGTGTCACGATCATCCAGGCAACACACTCTGAAAAGAACGCGGCGTATGGATCTAAAATTATAAACCTGCTTGACGGAAGAGTGGAAAAGTAAATTACTAATAATGATATTTACCATGATGAACTTTAATAAAACAATCGCTATCCTGTTGACGCTTATTTCGTTTGCAGCCGCAAATAAAATGATGGCACAGGATACGACTGCTGTAAAGGGTGTTTATACTTTGCAACAATGCATTGAGATTGCTTTTAAAAACAACACCGATGTAAAGCAGGCAGCGTTCCTGGCCGTATCGGCAAAGATTAATTACAACCAGTCGAAGGCGAATATGCTGCCCGATCTGAATGCGGGGATTTCTCATACACAGTATAACGGGCGCAGTATTAACCCTTATACGAATGCTTACATCAATGAGCAAAACACGGCCGGTTCGTACCAGCTAAACGCCGGTATTACGTTGTGGCATGGCAGCAGCATCCAAAATTACATGAAGCAATACCGGTTAAGTTATGAGGCCGGTAAGATGGACGAACAAAATGCAAGGGATAAATTAACGATCAATATCATTTTATCCTATCTCAATGTTTTAAGTGCACGTGAGCAACTGAATATTGCGCAGAAACAGGTGGAAGCCACCCAAAAGAAGGTCGATCTTTTGGTAATCAAGAATAACGACGGCGCTATTTCTCCATCCGATTTATTCGATATGAAAGGTCAGCTCGCAAATGACGGATTAACGGTGGTAAGCACAAAGAACAGTCTTGACAATGCATTGCAGTCGTTAACCTTACTGATGAATGTCCCTTATGATGCAGGTATGCAGCTTGCTGCCATTACCGAAGGTATCCTGTTTCAACCTTACGAAGAGACGGTTGACCAGGTTTATGTAAACGCTTCGCAGCAATTGGCAATTGTGAAATCGGCTGATCTGAAAGTGGAGAGTGCTTCAAGAAATATAAAAGCAATCAGGGGGCAGATGATGCCAACACTCTCGCTGTTTGGAGGTTTATATACCAACTATTCGAGTGCTGCCAAAATACAGCAATTAACAGGTACAACAGATGTTCCTACTTCGAATTATGTGACGGTCAATGATGTGAAGACGACCGTCTATAGCCAGCAGTCAAATTTTAATTCGCTTTCAATTGGGTACGATACCCAGTTAAAAAACAACTATAATTCGGCAGTGGGTATCGGTTTACAGATTCCGCTCACGAACAATATGCAGGTCAGGAATAGATTGAAGTTAGCGAAGGTGGCGGAGCAACAGGTACAGGAGCAGGCAAAAACCACAAGGATTCAATTGAGACAGGCGATCGTTCAGGATTTTGTAAATCTGAATGCTGACTATACAACGTATAAACTCTTGTTGTCGCAGGTGGAAGATTTTGGACAGTCGTTTCATGCTGCCGAAATTCGTTTTACTAATGGTGCCATTTCGACAGTCGATTTTGTGATTGCAAAGAACAACTTCGACCGGGTACAGCTGAACCTGGTGGTCGCCAAATACAATTATATGCTCCGCACCAAACTGCTCGATTTTTACCAGAACCGCCCTTTGTGGTAAATAAGTCATGCTAAATGATAAGTGACCGGGTGAGTGTTCAAACCATGAACACTCACCCGGCCACTTTTATGCTCGCTCAGTACAGATTATGTACGCTCACCCGGTCACTTTGATGCTTAGGTTCGGTATATCCATCCGTTCTGCCACTAAAAGACTATCTTTTATAATATTAATGGTTTTATTTGTTGATTTTGAGCCCGTTATCACCGGTTTTTAAAAATGTGGAACCAACCTTGATGAATGTGGAACCAACGTTGATGAATGTGGAACCAACGTTGATAAATGTGGAACGAACGTTGATAAATGTGGTTCCACATTTTCAAAGAATCGTTCCGATTGGCATAAAAAAGGAAGCATCCCTGGAGAGTGTCCAGTTCACGTACACTCTCACGGCACTGATACTGAAAAGGTTAATCCCGTTTTATTTCTTAGTGCAGGACAACTAAGTGTCCTATCCCTGAGTATATTTTTAGCTAAAGCATTTGAATTAGGTAGTGAAACGATAAGTACAATCTTTATGGATGATCCTATTCAGAACTTAAGTGACATTAATGTTCTTTCATTTATAGACTTGTTGCGAACACTTATAGCAAAACATGATAAACAAATAGTATTATCTACACATGATGAGAAATTTTTCAGATTATTACAAAATAAATTACCTGAAGAATACTGTAATTCAAAATATCTGGAATTTGAATCAGAAGGAAAACTGAAATAACAATGAGAAAAGATCATAAAAGAAACAAGATGGATACGCATCCATGAAAAATCAATTTGTAGTAAATATCGGATTCGCTTAATAATATAAAAGCTATTTTTACGTTTACTTAAACCACTCTTAAGTGATGGTTTATCTTTCAGATCAGGAATATTAAAAATAGAATCGATGTTACATGAAATAAGTCCCAGCCTTTTCGACAACAAATATTTTAATTATCAGGAAGTTGTTGATGATGACTTTTTGTTGTGCTACAGGGACAACGAAGTATTATTAAAGAAATCGGGCGATGATTATCAAATTCCGCGGAAAAGCGATTTCACCGAAAGCATCGAATCACCGGTTTATTTGTTCTCCATCAATTCCAATCGTTGTTTTGGGATCGCTGTACCGCAGGTCAATCATGCCTCCTTTGAATTCCATGATGTATTTATTTTACGAAACCTCAAAAACAAAGAGCTGGCATGGATGGGGTCTGTTGGTCATCAGTTGATGACCTGGCATACGAATAATCAATATTGCGGCAGATGTGGTTCCAAAACAGAATTGAAAAAGGAAGAGCGGGCAACTGTTTGTCCCAAATGCAACCTGGTGATCTATCCAAAAATATCACCTGCGATCATTGTCGCCATCACGTGCAAGAATAAAATATTACTGGCCAAAGGGAGAAATTATAAAAGTGATTTGTATTCATTGATTGCCGGTTATGTCGATATTGGAGAATCAATCGAAGAAACAGTTGTACGGGAAGTAAAAGAGGAAGTTGGATTGGATATAAAGAACCTGAAGTACTTTAAAAGTCAGCCATGGCCCTTCTCCGCTTCTGTGATGCTTGGATTTACTGCCGAAGCCGACGATGCACAACAAATCGTTATTGAGGAAGCTGAAATTAAAGAGGCAGGCTGGTTTGAAAGAGGAAATCTGCCGCTCCATTCCTCGGGTGTGAGTATATCGGGTGTTTTAATCGCTGCTTTTGAAAATGGTGTTTTCTAATCAAATAAAGATAAATTTAAAACTGAAGGTAAAATGCGGTTCCTTCATTTTCTTTTGATTGAACAGTGATGTTCCCTTTATGAACCCGCATAATTTGTTTGCACAGGCTTAGACCAATCCCGCTGCCGCTTTTCTTCGTACTGAAAAACGGAACGAATATCTTATCCAATACGTCTTCGGGCATACCTGATCCATTGTCGGCCAGTTTAATCACCAACCTGTTATCCGAATCGGTATAAGCCGACAAAACGATCTTTGGATCGGGTTTATTTTTTACAGCATCGATAGCATTCAGAATCAGGTTGATTAAAACCTGTTCAATTAAATCGACATCCAATTCCGCACTGAGTAACGGTTCTTTCAATATAATTGAAGCCTCGATGTTTTTTTGAGTAAACGTGGGTTGCATTAACCGGTGCAGGTTTTCGAACAACTCGCTGATGAAAACCTTTGCGAGGTTGGCTTTGGTAATTTTATTCAGGTTCCGGTACGTTTCGGTAAACTTCAGCAGTCCCTCACTTCTTTTCCGGATCGTATCGATGCCAAGTGCAAGATCTTCCGCAATGCCCGAAGGATCGGGTGTTTCACTCGCAAATTGCTTCAGCCTGTTTTGTAAGGTTGTGGCGAGCGAAGAAATTGGCGCTACTGAATTCATGATCTCATGCGTCATCACGCTTAATAGTTTTTGCCAG
>Ga0209748_1001357_pt1 | contig 12107 bp, 11 predicted proteins | sample BarGraIncu00421A_FD_185490 | JGI IMG/M metagenome (GOLD analysis project Ga0209748, IMG submission 185490) | Arctic peat soil microbial communities from Barrow, Alaska - Barrow Graham LP Incubations 004-21A (SPAdes) (version 2) | ecosystem: Environmental > Terrestrial > Soil > Wetlands > Peat... | reverse complement strand
TCTCGGGCACCGCCCCGGCAAGGCGGTTGGCAGAAAGCTCGACCAGGTAAGATTCAAGGGCGTCCACGGCGCCCCTATTCTAGTCACATGCACGGACGCCTCCGCCAGGGATGGCCGGATACAGGTCAGCACGTGATGTCGCGGCTCAGAAAGCTGCGAGCGTGCTGGCACTTCTTGTGGCCTGCCGACGGATCGCCGACAGCTGCGGGAGGGCATTCAGTGGCTGCGCTGTGACCTTCCGCCTGCGCCGAGCCCCGCTGAATCAGCCAGTCTCGCCTGCCTCAGCAGCCACACTGCAGTGCGCTGACCGTGGCCATCTCCGCGGACAGCGCACATCTCGTCGCCTGATAGAGTTGCTCAAGGTTCGCCGGCTTGGGTCCGATAGTGTTCGCAGTGAGTACTGAGGCGACACAACCACACTGGGTGCGCGTGCAACGGGCAGCCGACCTCCTCGGGGTCAGCCCCAGCACGCTGCGCCGCTGGGCCGCGCACGGTCGGATCGCCTGTCAGCGCACGCCCAGCGGGCAGCGCCGCTTTCTCGTCGACGACCTCGAACGCGCCATGCGAAGTGAAGCTCCCCCGAGTCGTGAACGCCCTGCGGCAGGCAGGCACATCGGGCAACGCTACCAGTTGCTCTATGAGACGAGCCTCGATCTCACCTCCAGCCTCGAGCCGGCTGAGGTCCTGCAGTCGGCGGCGCGTCGCCTGACCGCCGCCCTCCAGATCCGCGACTGCGACATCTACCGGCTCGAGGGTGAGCAGCGCCTGGTCTGCGTCGCCTCGGCAGCCGAGGGCGTCTGCGACGACTCCTGGGTGGGCCAGGAGCCCTCCCTCGCCGACTGGCCCATTGAACGGCTCGCCCTCGAGAGCCGCAGCCCAATCACCGTGAGCAGCCTCGACGACCCGCGGCTCAGCGAGACGGAACGCAAGGTGATGCGCCGCTACGGCCAGCGCAGCTGCATGACGCTACCGCTGGTGGCGCACGACAAGGTCATAGGCGTGGTCGACCTCCTCGACCATGTCGAACGCGAGTTCACGGAGGAGGAGATCAGCACCGCCGAAGCGGTCGGTCAGCTCGTGGCCCAGGCGCTCGAGAACGCCCAACTCTACGAGGAGGTGAAGCGCCTCCACCTCGGCAACCTGCGCGCCCTCAGTTCAGCGCTCAGCGCCAAGGACTACTACACGCTCGGCCACGCCGGCCGCGTTGCAGCCTATGCGGCCATGCTGGGCCGCGAGCTGGGCTGGTCCGACGATCGCCTCAACGATCTGCAGAACGTCGCCTTCCTGCACGACATCGGCAAGATCGGCGTCTCCGACCGGGTGCTGCTGAAAGCCGGCCCCCTAACGTCAGAGGAGTGGGAGCTCATGCGCCAGCACCCCGGGATCAGCGCCGAGATCGTGCGCCCGCTCTTCGACGAGGAGCTGGTCGCCGGCGTGCGCCACCATCACGAGCGCTTCGACGGCGGCGGCTACCCCGACGGCCTGCGCGGCTCGAAGATCCCCTTGGTGGCGCGCGCCCTGTGCGTGGTCGACTGCTACGACGCCATGTCCTCCGAGCGTCCCTACCGCCATGGCCTGACCTACCAGCAGTGCCTCGCCGAGCTCGCACGCTGCGCCGGCACGCAGTTCGACCCCGAGCTGGTCGACGCCTTCACCAGGGTGCTGCGGCGCCTCGAGCGCCAGCGGGCGCAAGTCGATGCGCTCGCGGTCGAGGCCGCCGCGCTCGTCGATCCGGCCGCACACGCCCTGCTGCGCGCGCCCGGCGACGAGACGCGCCCGGAGTACCGCAAGATGGTTGCGGCGCTGCGCGCGCTGCGCCGCGCCCATCCGCCCGTGCGCTTCATCACGACGTTCGTCATGGTTGGTGACCAGTGCATCTCCGTGCTCGACACAGGCGAATCCGAACGCGAGCTCTCGCACCTCGGCGATCCCTGGTTGCCCCACGATGAGCTCGCTGCCGTGCTGGCCGGTGAGCGTCCCGAGGCCAACGCCTTGAACGCCGACGACTTCGGCGTCTGGATTACGAGCGTCGCCGCCGTCTGTGATGCGCACGGAGCGGTCGTGGCAGCGGTGACCGTGGACGTGCCCGCCATCGAGTGGGCGCCCGACCTGCAGAGCGAGCAGACGCACACGCTGGCGGCGATGCTGCAAGCAGCCGCCATCCGCTTCAGCCGGGCCGAGGTCGAGGCGATCACCGACGGGCTCACAGGCCTCTACAACCACCGCTACCTCCACGAGCGCCTCGACGAGGAGTTGCGGCGCGCAGACCAGCGCCAGGAGAGAGTGTCGCTGCTCTTCTGCGACTGCGACCACTTCAAGGCCTACAATGACGCCTGCGGCCACAAGGCCGGCGATGAGGCACTCGCGCGCATCGCCCGCGTCATCGAGGCGGCCGGTCGCAGGATTGACCTGGCGGCGCGCTACGGCGGTGAGGAGTTCGTGCTCGTGCTGATTGACACGGACGGTGCCGGAGCCCTGGCTGTGGCCGAGCGCCTCCGCCGGGAGGTGGAGCGCGTCGGCGCAACCGACGGGCACCCCCTGACCGTGAGCGTCGGCGTGGCCACCTACCCCGAAGATGCCGTTGCCAAGGACGAGCTCCTCGACAAGGCCGACTGGGCCATGTATGCGGCCAAGCGCGCCGGGCGCAATCGCGTGCTCACCTTCTCCGACGGTCTCGTGCGCGAGGAGACCTGGCTCTCACGCCGCGGAAGGTAGACCCGCCCCCGGCGTCGGCATGCCGGCCGAGCGGTCCGTGACACATGTCTGGCTAACCTGTCGAGCGCCAGAAGCCGCTGCACACGGCCTCGCCGCCGACGCACTGCCGACGCACGGAGGAGCCCCCGCTACGCACTCTTGCCGCCGGACTTGCCGCTCCGCATCGCGTCGAGGAACTCGTCGACCGCCGAGTAGTCGTCGTGCTGGTCGGCGAAGCCGCCGAACATGCGGTCAATCGAGTTCTGTACGGCCAGCGCAGTCTTCAGTTGCCCGGCGACGCTGGCCCGCGCATAGAGGCGCTGCTTGCGGGCCAGCGACTGGGCGAAGGTCTCCTTGCGGTCGACCTTGGCGTCTTCGAGCATCAGCGCCCGGGCGCGGGCGATGTAGCGGCAGAGGCTGCGGTCCGAGGCATACCAGCTGCAGTTTGCGGCCACGTAGCGACTGATCTGTGCCAAGGGCAGGCCGTCGACCACGAGCCCGTAGATGTCGGCAACGCGGCGGTTGATGGCCGTCTGGTTATGCCTTCCCATGGCGCTCCTTCACCGCGCTCTTGCCGGTAAACGCCTCCCAGCGCGCCACGGCCACGTCGACGAACTGCGGGGCCTGCTCGAGGGCGTAGCAGGTCCTCCCCATCTCCTCGGCGGCGATCAGCGCCGTGCCGCTGCCCGAGAAGGGCTCGTAGATGAGGCCCCCGGGCCTCGTGTGATAGCCGATCGGCCGCTTGATCGTCTCCACCGGCTTCTGCGTCGGGTGGATGCCGCTCATCCCGTCTTCGATCTTGCTGGCGATCTCCCAGACCGCCTTCGCATCCGCCGGCGGCTTCACCTTCGGCATGTGTCCCTGCGGCCAGCCGTACATCATCGGTTCGTAGTTCCACATGAAGTGCGAGTAGGTGAGCACGCTCCGCGTCTTCAGCCAGATCAGCACTTGGTGAGGCAGCAGCCCCACTTCTCTCCAGCTCTGCCAGATGACCTCGGTGCGCATGATGCCGAACCACTGGTAGATGGCGGCGTCATCAGTGAGGGCCTGCTCGAGGGCCGTCTTCAGGAACTCGACGTAGAACTCGACGCTGTGCTCATGGTCGATGTAGGTATCCCAGTGCTTGTCCTTGTTGGCGGCTCCCTCGTTGGCCGCGCTCGCCGGGTGGGCGCCGCCTTGGTAACCGACGAGGTACGGCGGGTCGGTGGCCATGAGGCTCGCCCGCTTGCCCGCCATCAGGCGCTGCACATCCTTGGCGTTTGTTGAGTCGCCGCACAGGAGTCGATGGTTGCCGAGCACGTACAGATCGCCGGTCTGGCTGATTGGCGCTTCCGGGACCTCAGGCACGAGGTCGGGATCGGTGAGCCCTTCCGTGCCGGTCGCGAGAATGCTCGCGAGCTCGGCGGGGTCGAAGCCCGTGAAGTCAAGGTCATAGCCGAGGTCAGAGAGTTCGGTGAGCTCCAGCGGCAGGAGACCGAAGTCCCAGGTGGTCTCCTGCGCCGAGCGGTTGTCGGCGATGCGGTAGGCCTTGACCTGCTGGGGCGTGAGGCCCGCTGCAACATGCACCGGGACCTGCTCGAGGCCAAGGCGCTGAGCCGCCAGCAGACGCGTGTGCCCGGCGATGATGACGCCCTGCTCGTCGACGACGATCGGCTGGCGCCAGCCGAACTCGGCCAGGGAGCCGGCGACCTTGGCGACCGCCGCCTCGGGCGCCACCCGCGGGTTGCGGCCGTAGGGCACTGGCTTGTCGAGCGGCCACCAAGCGACGGTGAGCTTGCTCTCGGTGTGCGTCGTCATCGAACCTCCCTCTTATAGGCGTTGAACTTCTCGATGGCGAAGCGTTCGTGGGCCGCCAACGCATCTCTCCAGAGTTCAAGGTCCTGCGAGCGATGTGCGTCGGTCAGCGCCTTTTCCGCCGCCGACCACTGGTCATCGTCGAGCGGACAGCCCATGGGCACGCGGGTCGCGATGCGCCGGGACGTCGCCAGGAGCAGATCGTCAGCGATCTCACCCCAGTCAAGCCAGGCGAGCAGCTCCACGCGGTGCGCCACGAGGCGCTCGCGCAGCGCATCAGGCAGCGGTCGCCCCAGCGGCGAGTCGACGTGGACGTGCTCCCCCCGGCGCGAGAGCAGCAGGCCGACGCTGAGCGCCTCGGCGGCGAGCTCGGCAGCGATGCTCATACCTCGATGCTCCACGCCTGCTGCGCGGGCTCGGCGGTGACAAGCTCGTCCTCAGCCTCAGAAGACACCTCAAGCTCGTCTTCTCGCCCGCGGCACCCCGTTTCCCCGTGCAACAGCGAAACATCCCTGCAAATCGGTGGTTTCTCATGTGCAACAGCGGGCGGCTCCGTTGCGCTCACGAAAGTGCCGTTTTGCGGCACTGTTGCGCTGTTGCGGGGCGCTACGGGCAGGTAGCGGGAGAAGGCGTCGGCGAAGTCGGTGAGGTCGTACCCGCGTGGCGTCGTGCTGCCGATGCGCACGACCTTCGGATGGATGTCGAACGGTCGCAGAAGAGCAGCCACTTGGCGAGCCGTAATCTTCATGGCGTGACGCCACTCGGGCCAGGGCCGCTCCTCCATCGCGCCAAGCGCCTTCACGATGAGGTCCGAGGGCAGGCGCTCTGCTCTCTCACTCGCGAAGAGCTCGCGAAGGTCGCCGAGGAGCTGGATGGCAGCACCGTCGTCGGACTGCTCCGCCCCCCGCAGCAGGCGCGCAGCCTGACGGGCGCGTTCGGGCCAATGGTTACCACAGAGATCGGCGATCGCCAGCAAGGGACGCCAGTTATCCGCGGCCCGATCGCTGCCCATCTCCGGCACCTCGGGTTTGCTGACACGCAGACGCTCGAAGTTGTCTGCGGCCCAGCGGGCCACGCGGCGGCGCAAGGACTCCAGCTCGCGCAGGCGCTCCTCGGTGAGCGGCTCGATGACCTCGCCGCGCGTGCGTCGGCGCATCTGTACGACGACGGCGCGGTCCTCGAGGGTCGCCGGCAGCCGGCCGATCTGGGCGATCGCCACCGGCGCCCATGTCGAGAAGGTGGCAGCATCGAAGTTCTCGCCGACGGTCCGCACCACGACGGCAAGGGCCCGTGTGTGGCCGCTGTTGAGGACGCCGCGTAGCTCCTCCTTGTCGCGCAAGAAGGTGTCGGCCTCGTCGATCAGCAGGGTGGGACGGAACTTCTCGATCGCGCGGAAGACGACCGCCGAGGTGACGTTGCTGGCCGGCAGAGGACGGGCGCTGAGGTGCATGCAGATGGTGAGCAGCTTCGTCTTACCGCAGCGTTTCTCCGGCGAGGAGACGCCGAGGCGCGGCGTCACCGAGGAGGCATCGAAGCAGTGGGTGTGCGTCGTCCACAGGGCGAGCAGGTCGGCGGCGCCGTTCGGGAGCGCCAAATGGCGCGAGTAGACCGCTGACAGCTCGTCGAGCACGGCCTCGCCGTCGACCTCGTCTGGCCACGGCTCCGGATCGCTCAGCAAGACGCTCCCGGCAGCGCCATCTCGAGCAGCCTGGTCACCGCCGTTCGGGACGGAGTCGAGCGCCGCGTCGACGATGCGCGCCGGACTACTGACCACGTTCTTGAGGCCGGCGATACGCTCGCTACGCGCAAGCTCCCGCTCCAGTGGTGAAAGCCTCAGCGTACGCTCAGCCCACTGGCTCAGCTCTACGAGCAGGGACCCGGCGCCGGGCTCCAGCGCCTCGGCGTCGTCGCCTTCCTCATCCGCCCACGGCGCCGCTTCTGCCACCAGACTCTGCCACCGCTCGCGAAAGGTCGCCGGATCCTGAAGGTAGAGGGCGCTCACGTCCTTGACCTCAGCGGTCATGTGAATGAACGAGACGCGCTTGCGGATCTCTGAGGCGGCGAGGCAGCGTTTGACGGCTTCTCCGCCGGCATCGGGCTCGAGCACCACGATGATGCTCGGGATGTCGTCGAAGTAGTGCACCCACTCGTCTTGCCAGCTGCTCGCGCTGCTCAGCGCCAATGCTGGCACGTCGTGCAGCCACAAGGTCTGGGCATCGCTCGGCCCTTCGGGGATTACGACGTAGCCCGCGCGTCGAGCAGCCTCCAAGCGCCACAGCCCATAGAGCTGCGGCTTGTGGCCCTTCTGCCAACGGAAGCGCTGATCACCACCGTCGGCTCGCTTGTGCAACTCCACGCGAAACTGCGCGGCCACTTCCTCGCCGTCGGGTCCACGGTAGGGGATGCGCAGCGCCGGGACCGTGCCGCGGCGGCCATCTGGATAGCTCGCTTGGCTGAGGCCGAGGTCGATCAGGAAGTCGAGCGGCAGCGCCTTGTCGGCCGCATAGTCGGTCAGCGTGCAACCGGCGAGTGAGTCCGAGGCCATCATCGATGCCTCGTTCTCGAGCCACGAACGCGGGCTGGGAAGAGGTCGGACCACCTCAGGCCCAGGGCGGCGACGATGTCGCTTGTCTCGCAGCCCGCCCAGCAGTGCAGAAGGATGCGACCATCGTCGCCCTCCCCGATGCTCATGCTGGGGGCGTGATCCTTATGGGCCGGGCAACGCGCAAGGTAGCCGCCGGCCTGCTTGTGCAGGCCCTCGGGCTGAGTGCGGCTGAGGAACTCATCAAGGTTCATCAACCACACCTCCGAGTTGTCCCGCGATCGGCCTGATTGGGCTCACGTGCCTTCCTCCTCGCCTAGCCCCAGCTGACCCTCAAGCCAGGTGGTCGGAACCAGCAGACGATGGCCCAATCTGAGGGTCTTCAGGGAGCCGTCCTTGGCAGCGGAGTAGCTCGCGGCACGGGAGATGCCGCAGCAAGCGCCCGCGAACGGTACCGAGACGGTGGTGCGGCTGCGCAGGTAGGCGTGCAGCTCCTCGCGCGAGAGGGCGCGCGCATCCGGTTCGCCCCGGTCTCCGTCTCCGGCGACTCCGCGGCAGACCCCGCCCTGGCGCCCGACTTCCTGCATGCCATCGCTCATCACCACTTCGCCTCCTAGTTTGGCCAAGGCAAGTCAAGCAGACGGAGGTGTTGGAGGAGGAAGCGCTCCCCAAGCGCATCGAAATCGGTACCTGCCAACGGCCCAAGACCTCGCCGCCTGGCAGCTTCGCATGACCGAGGCGCCGGTCGTGATTGCGAGTCGACGTGCCTGGCAGTCCCGGAATGGCTGCACCGCAGACGAAGGCCTCGCCGCGCCGTAGCCGTGCACTAGCGCAGTGATAAATGACACACACCGATGTGCGTCTTCATGTTGTTATCCGAGTACGCTATGCTGCGGTCGTGCCAGATCCCGAACAGCTCACGATCTTCTCGAGGCGCTCGCTGCGCGCCGCCAGGACGAGTGGCCCTCGGCCGCGGTACGCACCCGGAAGCATCTGCCCCGCGCCCTACCATGAAGTGGCCAGCGAGAACGTCGTCTGGCTCCGCGTCGAGGACGAACGCCGCAGAGGGCGAGGCGAGGATGACGTGCGGCTACGCCTCGAGCGTCACGGCGACGACTGGCAGTGCACCGGGGCCTACCTAGCCGGAGCCGGGCCGCTCACCGAGGCCGGCCTGCGCCGCTTGCCGCTTGAGCGCCTCGCGCAAGAGGCTGCGGCGCGACTCGGAGCGCAGGTCGCTTCACCGGCACCGCCGGTGACGAGGCAGCCGCGGCGGGGCCGCAGCGGCCAGGACCCCGAGTTCCTCGATGAAATCGCCGCCCTCTACCGACACGCCTGCGCTCAACCGCGTCAGTCACGGCGGCCCGTTGCCTGGATGTGGGAGCAGTGGCCGGCCGAGTCACGGCCCAAGCTGAACACCCTGCACGCCTGGGTCGTACAAGCTCGGCGTGCGAGCGTTCTCGGACCGGCAATGGCAGGCCGATCGGGAGAAGCGGCGCCGCGCGCCGCTCAGCAGCGCGAACCGAAAAGCGTGAGATCTCACAGGCGAACGGAAGGGAGTCAAGCGACTTGAGAGGCCACGTCCGCCACCGCGGCGAGGAACGCGCCGGCAGCTGGGAATACATCGTCGACATCGGCCTTGCGGCGGCGCAGCGCTGCGCCGCCTGCAACAAGCGCTTCTGGATCGAGCGCCGCCCCAAGGACGCCTGCCCTGCCTGCGGCGGCAAGCTCATCGAGACCGAAGAGCGCCGCCGCGCCATCAAGGCCGGCTTTGCCACGCAGAAGGAGTGTCAGGCGGCGATGAACAAGCTCCTGGTCACGGTCGAGGAGCACTCCTACACCACGCCGACCAAGGCCAGCGTGAAGCAGTACCTGACCAAGGAGTGGCTACCGGCAGTCAAGTCGACCATCCGCCCCAGCACCTACAACTCCTACGTGCAGCACGTCGAGTGTCACATCGCGCCGCACATCGGCACGGTGAAGCTGCAGAAGCTGTCCGGCTCACAGGTCAACGCCCTCTACGCCAAGCTCGCCGAGGCCGGGCGCAAAGATGGCAAAAGCGGCCTCTCGGCGATGACCATCCACCACGTCCACGCCTGCCTGCACAAGGCCTGCAAGGACGCGGTCAGGTGGGGGCACATCTCGCGCAACCCGCTCGACGCCGCGGACCCGCCGCGAAAGAGGGGCGACGGGACGAAAGAGATGCGGACCTGGACCAAGGAACAGCTGAAGGCGTTCCTGGACGCGGTCGCCGATGACCGCCTCTCCCCTCTTTGGCACACGATCGCGATGACCGGCATGCGGCGCGGTGAAGCCATCGGCCTCAGGTGGAGCGACGTCGACCTTGAAGGCGGGCGGCTCGCCGTGCGCCGCGCTCTGATCCCCATCAACAGAGAGGTCGTGGTCAGCGAGCCGAAGACAGTCAAGGGCAGACGGGTCATCGCCTTGGACCCAGGCACCGTAGAGGTTCTCAAGGCGCAGGCCGCGCGCCAGCTCGAGGAGCAGAACGACTGGGACGACGGCTGGGTTGAGACCGGCCTCGTCTTCACGCTGGAGAGCGGAGAGGCCCTGGACCCCGAGAGCGTCAGCCGCTACTGGCGACAAGCGGTGAAGAAGTCGATGCTGCCGCAGATCCGACTACACGACTTGCGGCACACTCACGCAACCTTGGCCCTGCAGGCCGGCATTCACCCGAAGGTAGTCTCCGAGCGCCTCGGTCATGCGACCATCTCGATCACCCTCGACACCTACTCGCACGCCATTCCGGCGATGCAGGAGGAGGCGGCGGCGCTGATCGCGGGGCTGGTGTTCGCGACGTGAGATAGACGCCAGCGCAAGCGCTGCACCTCGAATCTGACGTCACAGATCGCGAACCCGGCTTCGCAGCTCGCCTACAAGGCGCTGCACCAGGGCAGCCAAGTCCTCGACCGCGTCCGCACGAACAACCAAGCGCTGTCCGGCGACGTAGCTTGTGTCGCCTGAGCGGTCCACATACTGCTGGTCAACAATCCCATCCTTGTGCGCGAGAAGATGACGCTGCTGGAAATAGCGCTCGAGCGCGCTCAAGTCCGATTCGCTGAGCATGTCCTCATAGCCTGAACCTATCGCTCGTCGCCAGAGGCCACTGGACTCCTTCAGATTCTGGAACACGTTCTGGCGCGGCCGGAAACCGCCACGGTTCGGAACCCTGTCGAGAAGGGCTTCCGCGAATCGTTGAAACGAAGAGGCCAGCTTGACCAGTGCGTTCTCGCGAATATGGCGCGCGGCGTCTTCTGTCGCGTCTTCGCCCAGTGCAGACACCATGGCTGCACGCAGATGAGGTAGCGCACGTAGCGTGTTCCGCACTGTCGCTACGGAGTCGTCAAACGTCGACACCGCGCTGTTGTGGCCACAGGCGGGGCAGAAGAACGCGGCTCCAACTGATGCGTACCGCATGCCGCATTCCTCACACGTCGATTGCTGACGCATGATGCCGGATGCGTCCGGCGTCAGGACCAGCGGAAATGAAGTGGGCTTGTACGACATGCTCATCGTGATGAAGCCGTCAGACCGCTGAGAGCGGTTGAAGGCCTTGGCGCCTTCCTGGAAAGCCACGCCGAGCTGCCTCTGTACTTCCCGAATGGCCGCAGCCTTCATGTAGTCGCACTGCTCAGGTGTGTTCCACTCGGTCGCATCCGTTGCGAAGCCGCAGATCGGGCAATGGAATGCAGCCGAACTCACCTTGGCCTCAAGGTCATCGTAGTGGACCTTGAAATGCGCCCCACACTCATCGTTCGGGCAGAGGCGGTCGAGGTACCCGTCATCGTCTAGAGCGAACTCAAGCGAGAGCTGTATGCGCTCTTCCATTCTCACCCCGCGAGATCTCATCGAACATCACCACTCCATCCGACGCATGCGCCCAACGCACCGCGCGCGAGCGGACACTGCCGGGCTGCCGGCGTGCGGCAGACCCCGCGGCGTTCTGCTCGATGCGCTGGTTAGACCTCTTCATACCATGCGTCGTCTTCGGGCTTGGTTTGGCCAGTGCGGATTCGGTCCTCGAACTGCTGCTCAGCCTGCAGGCCCTTGTTCAGATAATGGACGAGCGAGTCTCCATCGGTCGGACCTGTGCCCACGTACTCATAGGCCACAGTGGAGTTGAGGTAGTGCGAGTCGAGTCTGTTGAGAAGGTCACGGACGGCGGCCAGAGCGGACTCAACGTCTGCGATGCCAATGGCGGGAAGTGGTTTCGCTGACGTCTCGACCGCCAACGAAAGGTCGTTGTGGGCGAGGCGACGATTCCGCTGGTCTCGAGCCTTGGCACAGGCGCCTTCGGCAGAGTCCACCATGGCTTCGATTTCGGGCCGCAGCTCCTGGTCGGCGATCAGGCCGGGGATTCGGAGCAAGGTGAGATTCGCTTTGCCGCACGACTTCGGCGAATCGACGAGACGCGCCAGCTCCAGAACGACATCATCGAGAAGCACGCCCTGGAGAACGCCGAAGAACGAACCCGCGGTCTCGTTCAGGAGCGCGATCCGTCGATCGCACTTGCCGAAGAGCTGCTTGTACAGGGCCCAGCGCAGATGGACCCACGCAACCCTGTGATACAGGGCCGCGCACATTTCGCCGAGCTCGCGCCCCATGGCCACAACATACTGCGCCTGGATCTCGCCCCACGTCGTCAAGCGCTCTCCCCAGCAGGCTCAACCATGATTCGGCAGTCTGCGTATCTCAGCAAGAGCAGCCGCTGGCTTCTGAGCATGACTGTACCACCGGGTTCGGATGACCGGCATCGGCAGGCCACGAGAGACGATCGCATCGTTCCCTCGGCCCGGCCTTCATGACGCCTCGTGCGCGTGCGTCTTGCCGCGTGCCGCCAAGTCTCGTCGGCAGAATGTCGGCAGTGTTGCCGATTCGGAAGGCTCCGGGCAGAACGCCTGAAACGGAAATCGCCATATGCAGGCAAGAAGTGGTGCCCCCGGCTGGAATCGAACCAGCGACACCAGGTTTAGGAAACCTGTGCTCTATCCACTGAGCTACGAGGGCGCCGGCTGATTCTACCATCGCTCCGGCGCCACGCCTGGAGACCCGAATGCGGCGA
>Ga0209748_1001355_pt1 | contig 12131 bp, 4 predicted proteins | sample BarGraIncu00421A_FD_185490 | JGI IMG/M metagenome (GOLD analysis project Ga0209748, IMG submission 185490) | Arctic peat soil microbial communities from Barrow, Alaska - Barrow Graham LP Incubations 004-21A (SPAdes) (version 2) | ecosystem: Environmental > Terrestrial > Soil > Wetlands > Peat... | reverse complement strand
TTTCAGGTGCGGATTCATTCTATCCGCGCAGATCCGTTAAATCAGTAATAGACAGTATCGTTATGTGGTGCGACAAGTCATATAATCTTTTACCTGCAACACGTCAGATTTCAGATTATGGGATGGTTACAAAGATTGCTGCATTGTCATTGAAATCGAGGGCGCTGTTGTTTGCAGCCAGTCCTCAATACAATACCCCTCCATCCATGGTACCCCAGTTAACCGGTATGCGTTATGGCGATGTACACGACTCAGTACTGGGCTATGCTGCATATGACGTAAACCGCTGGAAATTAGCAGCAGACGCAGCCAAAGCTGTTATTGATAATGCAGCTGCTTCTAACGTTTCGCTCTATTACACGGGTAAAGCTAAAACACCGATCGGCCCACCAACTTACGGGCAGACCTATGCAGATCTGGGCGATTACGAAGCCATGTGGAACGTGTTTGGAAATCAGGAAATGATCCTGACAAGCAATACCAAACATACTATGGGGTGGGCGGAAGACGATATGTGGGGAGATATGTTGGATGGTGCCGGAGGTTGGTATACAAAAACTGTAACCCCGATAGAATTTGTCCAGAAATACGAAAAAAGTGATGGTACTACCTGGACATTTCCTGCAACCGGCGATGATCTGCCAACCTTCCTGGAGGGTTTAAACCTCGATCCCCGCTTTTATGCAACTCTTGTTTACGATGGGAAGTGGTATACTTCTGCAAAAGGACAATTATCGTATTACCTGAAAGGAAATTCCCCGCAGGCCGGAACCCTAAGCAAGGGCGATGGACTCGCAATGGAAACGTATAAGTTGACGAGAAGGGTTGATAATTTGGAAATAAACCATAATTTTTACCCTATTATGCGGCTTGCTGAATTCTACCTTAACTATTCCGAAGCGCTTAACGAATTTGGCGGCCCAGTACCAGATGCTTATACCTATTTAAACTTAATCAGGCAGAGAGCAGGAATGCCCCCAAAAAGTAGTCTTAACCAGGCTACCTTCAGGGATGCTGTTCAAAACGAACGTACAATTGAACTGGCTTTTGAGAACACCCGGTTAAGTGATCTTCTGCGCTGGATGCAGGCAGATGTCGTACTCAACCAGACTTTGCATGCGGTAAGAACAACAGCAAACGTATCCGGAGGTGTGCTCCATCGCAATTGGGATATCAAGGAAACGATGAAGCGCATATTTCCTAAGAAGTATTACTATTTACCTTTTCCCCAAAACCAGATCAGCGATAATTATCTTGGAGGAGGGAAAGGTTGGTACGGTCAAAATCCGGGCTGGTAAAAGGTTATCTTAATTATATTAATTTAAATGAACTTCAAAATGAAATATATATATAATTTTTTTGTTTGCATTTTGTGTTTTGCTGTTTCTTTATCTGAGGTGCAGGCACAGCAGCATGCTAACGGAGGTCCGGGAAAAACTACCGACACGGTCAGTTTAAAACCCTCGAATCTCAGAGAGAAGGCCTTCGCTAATGAAAAATCATGGCGGATTACAGGAGCCGTTTCTACAATCTCCGGCGAGGAGCTTAGAGGTGTTATAGCTTCTAATCTTCTGAATACCCTTGCTGCTAAAATCCCCGGGTTAACGGTGATAAGCGGTTCAGGCGAACCGGGAAATGATTCCCCGACTCTGATCATCAGGGGGCAGAGTTCCTGGAACAATAATACCAATAGTATGCTGGTTTATCTCGACGGGTTCGAAGTTGACCTTGGAACGATAGCTTCACTTTCTGTGGAAGAAGTGGAGTCTGTAACAGTGCTTAAAGATGCGTCATCTCTGGCAGCTTATGGCCTGAAAGGCGGTAACGGAGCGTTGCTGGTAAAGACCAGGAGGGGAATTGTAAGCAAACCGATCATTACCCTTAATGCAAATTATGGTATACAAAGTCCTGTTCAATTACCACATGTACTGAATGCTTTTAACTATACAACGCTGTATAATCAGGCTTTGCAGAATGACGGGTTACCGGCTAAGTATCCGGACCCGTCAAAATATATGGGAGTAAATGATCCGCTGCATCCGAATGTCGACTGGTATAAAGAGGTACTTACTCCTTCAGCTCCTATACAAAACTATAACATTTCATTCCGTGGAGGATCTCAAAACGTAAGGTATTTCGTATTAGTCGATAATTTTAGTTCGTCAGGTTTGTACAAAAATGCCAGTGAAATAAGTAAGGATTATGGAACAAATGTGCAACTATCGAAATATAATGTCAGGGCAAACGTCGATGTTTTGCTAACAAAGACATTAACAATCTCAACAGAAATCTCAGGGAAGATTGAGGACCTTAACAGGCCGAACGGCGTTGTAACAGCAGATTTCTTTAACAGTTTGATGAACATTCCGGCAGCAGCATTCCCGGTAAGAAATCTCGACAATTCATGGGGAATAGGTGGCAAATATGATAATAACCCTGAAGCCCAGGTGAAACAATTCGGTGTTTTCAACGGGCATAACAGAACTGTTCAGACAAATTTTCATTTTGTTCAGAAACTCGATGCAATAGTAAAAGGGCTTAACCTTAATGGAGGAGTATCGTTCAGCGGTCAGTACAAAGGAACTTATCAAAAAGCCTATACTGTACCTACTTATGAGATTCTCAAGAATGTATATGACAATCCGATAACGGATGCCTTTGGTAATAATGTTTATACAACACATGGTATTAGTTCCGCATCAATTAGTGATGGTGAAAGCAGCCATTGGAACAGGACAACTTACCAACTGGGTTTAAACTACGCTCAGAGTTTCGGACAACATACCCTTACAGGCATGTTACTTGGACAAACCAATGAATATTCATATCAGGGATTGACATTCCCAATTAGAGATGAGGGAATTTCAGGGAATGTTACATATGACTTCAGCAGGAAATATATAGTTGATTTTTCGTTTGGCTACAACGGTTCGAGAGACTATGCCGCCGGACATCGTTTTGGGTTCTTTCCAGCCATTGGCGCAGCCTGGATCCTGTCAGACGAGGATTTCATGAAGAATATGAATTGGTTAAATTACTTCAAGATAAAAGCTTCTTATGGCTTAACCGGCAGCAGGAATAATGGATTACGCTTTTTGTTTGATCAGTTCGGGGAAAATAATACCTCCTGGTATTTCGGAACAAACTCATATTATTCTGGCATGAACGAAGGTCGGTTACCAAACATGAATGCGAGCTGGGAAAAGAAAGCAGCGCTGAATGTTGGTTTTGAAACGGTTTTGTTTAAAGATCTGTCTGTATCTTTTGATCTGTTTAATGAAAAAATGAGCGGCATACTTCAGATACCCGGTAATATACCTCAGTTCGGAGGACTTTTACTTCCTTACGAAAACATAGGAAAGGTTACCAATCATGGTTTTGAAGCAGCAATTAAATATAATGGTAATGTTAGCCCGGATTTTAAAATCAATGTCGGTCTGAACGTATCTTATGCAAAAAACAAAATTGATTATATGTCGGAGACTCCTCAGCCTTTTTCATACTTATACAACACAGGATACCCTATTGGCCAGTTACGCGGACTTCATATGGTGGGTTATTATCAGACCTCTGATTTTGACGGAAGCGGAAACCTTATACCTGGAGTAGTAAAATCGTCATATGGAATTGTAAAACCCGGAGATATTAAATATCAGGATCAGAATGGCGACGGTGTAATTGACAACCGGGATGTTAAACCGATGAAATACAACCCGATTCCGGAATATACATTTGGTCTTAATCTGGGTTTGAAGTATAAAGGTTTTGATATGACTATGTTTTTCCAGGCTGTAACTCACCGGACAATTGTTTTGCCATCATACCTTGTTATTCCTTTTGCAGGTGGCAACAACGTTACGCAGTATACATATGACAATTGGAAAAAGACAAGCTCACCCGCGCTGACTACCCTCGCAAATCAAAACAATCTGCAGCTTTCGGAATTATATCTTCTTAATGCCGGTTTTGTTAAATTGCGTACCATAGAGTTAGGATATACAATCTCCAAACTTAGCTTTATTAAGGGAAAAGATCCGTTAAGGATTTTTGTGAATGGGACAAACCTGCTTACATCGGATAAGATCAGCTCATTGGAAGCTGAGAACTTATCAATGGGATATCCTCTGATGAAATCAGTGAATTTTGGTTTTAGGGCCCGGTTTTAATCATATTTTTAATTAATTAATTATGAATGTTATGAAAATTAAATATAAATTATTGCTGATTCTCTTGTCGGTAATTACACTTGTGTCATGTAAGAAAAATTTTCTAGACCGAGGAGAGGTAGGAAGGATTCCTGACGCAAATGTGTATTCCAGCTATACGAATGTCCAGCAAGCTATCTGGAATATTTATAGTTACCTGCCCGATGGTTTTAATACTGGCCTGCCGATGGAAGCCGCAACAGACAACGCGGAAGCTAATGATCCGTCTTCAAATATCAACCTGTTTAATACCGGCTCATGGAACAAGTTTACTAATCCTGATGATGTTTGGTCAAGGAATTTTACAGGTATCAACTGGGTTAACCGATATCTGGCAAACCGCACAAAAACAAATATTTCATGGATACAAGCCAGCATTGTTGCTGATTCATCAGCCTGGTTTAATGCAAAAGCTAATCTTGTGTACATGAGAGGTGAAGTTTCGTTTTTAAAAGCCTTTTTCTATTTTGAACTTGTTAAGAGGTATGGAGGCGTTCCAATAATGAATGATTCTTATACTTTTGAAAAGACAGGTGATTTGAAGAATTTGCCTCGCAATACATTGGATGATTGCATAAAATATATAACCAATCTTTGCGATACTGCCTATAAAATTGTTCCAACAAATGTCGAAACAGCAGGTTATTTTGTAAAAGGCAGGGTAACACCCGGCGCTATTCTGGCTTTAAAATCGCGCGTGCTGTTTTATGCGGCAAGCCCTTTATTTAAATCGAATGGTACTTCAGCAACCTGGGCTGATGCTGCTCTTGCTCTTCATAACGTGATAGTTTATGCCGCTACAGGAGCAAAATACACCCTTACAAGCTCTTATGCTACAGTGTTCAGTCCTACGAACCTTTCAGGTAAAGAACTGATTTTCGAAAAACGTTATGGAACGATAAATTTCCTTGAGTTTCAGAACTTTCCGATTGTTTTTCAAAGAGGAAGGGGATTCAGTTCCTACTTTGGTCAGTCTATTACGCCCACCCAGGATTTTGTTGATGCTTTTGAAGCAATTACCGCAAAGAATGGTTCAGGGAATGCAACTGCCAGTGCACCATTTGACTGGAATAACCCTTTAATGGCAGCATTTCCTTATAAGAACAGGGACCCACGTCTCGCAGCAACGGTAGTAAGCGACAGTTCGGTATTTAATGGAACTGTCATTGGAACTTTTACGGGGGGAAACAGCGGACTTCCCAGGCAGGGTGCAACCAGAACCGGATATTATCTGACAAAATGGATAGACCCCACCCGTGACCTGCTCAATAACACAACTTCAAGTCATACCTGGATCTATTTCAGGTACGGCGGTATACTGCTTGATTATGCAGAAGCAATGTTCAATGCATATGGCGCAACAGGTGATCCATTTGGATGGGGCAAAACGGCCCTCCAGGCATTTAATGAGATCCGCACACGGGCAAAAATGCCGGTAATTCTTGCCGGAGATCTGACACAGGCGCGTATTGAAAATGAAAGACGTGTTGAGCTGAGCTTTGAGGATCAAAGATTCTGGGATGTGCGCAGGTGGATGAAAGGGGTAAATTATTTCAATAATCCTGTTCACAGAATTGAAATTACCAGGGCAGGAGGAGTAATTACCGGGGCTGCATCTTATAAAGTGAAAGCACTGGAAAACAGGGTGTTCATGCCATATATGAACTTGTATCCAATTCCAAATCAGGACGCTAGTTTAACAGGTTGGCAAAATGCCGGTTGGTAGATTATCAGCAATTTCTAATATGAAATCTAATTTAAAAAATATAGCAATGAAAATCATAAAATATTTGGTTCCGGTATTATTATTTCTGCTTTCAATTTCTCAATATTCGTGTCAAAAAGCAGTATGGTATGGGGTAGTATCCAAGGATACAGTAAGGGTATATTTGCCATGGTCACAGGGAAGTAATACAATCTTTTCGGTTATGGACAGCACCTATGTAAAAATTGATACTGTTAAAAGAAAGATTACCCAGGTAGTAAATGTTCCAATTCCGGTTCTGCGGGGGGGATTTCTGACTCCTCAGACCTTCACTGTTGATGTGTCTGTTGATAATTCAAAAATTCAAAGCCTGATCACTTCCGGAGTTCTTCCGGCAGCAACTACTGTAGTACTGCCTCCCGATTACTTCATTGTTGCCCCGAAAGATACCCTGACTAATCAACAGGAGGAGAATAGAGGAACAATTAAGCTGCAACTTAAGTATGCCAGCATCAAATCTTTATATGCCGGCCAGAAGGTTGCTGTAGGTATTAAAATTTCAAATCCGACTAAATACCTTCTTAACAATAATCAAAGCAGTTGTGTAGTTTTGATTGATGTTAACAAATTAGTCTCAAAATTTGGCTTATAACAAATCGAATGTTTAATGTTTACCGTCTGTTTTGTAGAAACACAAGGCAGACGGTTTTTGTTGTGGCCCGGTACTGGCTTTAGCTAAAACATAAACTTCCATGGGATGGTACCACAAAACAATTAATATTTCAAAGGATGATATGGATAAATGCCTTTATATCATGTTTGATGGTATTTACCGCAACACTACGGTCTGCTACCTGACAAATAAAATATTAATTTATTTCTGATGAAAAACAAACTGATCATTAGCATATTTTGCTGCTTCTTCAGTGTACATGCTTACACTCAGCAGCAGGGATTTCTTGAAAACGTTTATAAATTTATTGAAGACCCGGGAAAATTTGCCTTGAACCAGGAAACCGGACATATTCCTCTCGTTCCATTTGCTTCGGTGCAGGAAGCGCTGGAAAATGACTGGAACAAATCGGGAGGATTTTTATCTCTAAATGGACTGTGGAAATTCAAATTTTCCGAAAGCCCCGATGTGTCCCCTAAGGATTTTTTCAACGAAAAATTTAACGACTCCAAATGGGATAACCTGGAAGTGCCAGGTAACTGGGAGATGAAAGGCTATGGCGACCCGGTATTTCGCAACGTATCGCACCCATTTCCATCTAATCCGCCTTTTGTTCCCCACGATTATAATCCAACCGGGTCGTATCGGAAAATAATTACAATCCCAGCCAACTGGAAGGATAAAGAAGTATTTTTCCGGATAGAAGCCGCCACATCCGCATCGTTTGTTTGGGTGAACGGACAGGAAGTTGGTTTCAACGAAGGCGCCAACGAGCCAGCCGAATACAATATTACAAAATTTGTGAAACCCGGGAAAAACATAATTGCTGTGAATGTGTATAAATATTCCGCAGGTTCGTATCTCGAAGATCAGGATATGTGGCGTTTGGCAGGCATTTTTCGCGAAGTATATTTGTTTGCTACTCCCAAGGTGCATTTGCGCGATTTTTATGTAACTACTGATCTTGATAAGGATTATCGTGATGCAACTCTTTTCATTACTGCGGAAATTGCGAACTATTTACCGGCAAAACAACCGGCATATTCAATTCGCGCAACGTTGTTCGATAAAAACCATAAACCTGTGGTTCAAAACATTGTTTCGAAACAGGTTTCGCCAGATGCAAATAAAACCCAAACCATAAATTTTTCAGCTCCTGTGGCAAACCCCGACAAATGGTCGGGCGAAAAGCCCAATCTGTACAACCTTACGCTCGAACTTTTAAATTCCGAAGGAAAAGCAATGGAGGTACTGTCAAGCCGCATCGGTTTTAAAAAGGTGGAAGTAATACATCAGGCGTTGTGCGTTAATGGTGTCCCGATAAAACTGAACGGAACCAACAGTCACATGCAACATCCCGATTTAGGCCATGTGGTGACCAAAGAAATTATCCGGAAAGATTTTACTCTGATGAAACAATTCAACATCAACTGCGTTCGTACATCGCATTACCCGCCAACTGTGGATTACCTGAACCTTGCAGATGAAATGGGTATATTTATTGTTGAAGAAACCGGCGATGAGTCGCATACGACAATGTATGTATCACAACTCCCCGAATGGCGAGATGCTTATGTTGACCGTGTCCGTGGGATGGTACTTCGCGACAGGAGTCATCCATCAGTTATTTTCTGGAGTGCCGGAAACGAAAGCGGCGAAGGAAATAATATCTGCGAAGTAATTAAAGAAGGCAAACGCCTCGATCCTTCCCGTTTGTTCATGTATGGAGGCGGGGATAATTTTTCCCGGGGAGAAGCAGGCTCCTGCAAAGACATTATCGGACCACGTTATTATACACCTTATGCATTGAAAACACGTATAGCCGAGGTTCCGGAAAGCCAGGATCCGCGTCCTTCATTCATGGATGAATATATTTCTGTGCAAGGCAACGGTTGCGGTGGACTGGATGAATACTGGGATGTTATTTATAACTATCCGCGGATTTCCGGCGGCGCATTATGGGACTGGGTAAGTCCGGGTATAACAGAGAAAATCCGATTGCTCACCGATGCTTCTAAAAACCATATTAACACTGCTATCAAAGGCCGGGGAAAGATTGTGCCAGGAAAATACGGCAATGCTGTAGATTTAAACGGGCATGATCAGTGGGTGGATGTTTATCGTGATCCCGCACTCGATATTACAGGAAAACAACTCACATTATCACTTTGGGTATTACCCCGAAAATGGAAGATAGATGGCCCGTTTATAACCAAAGGAAGCTATCAGTTTGGCATTCGCCAGTATCCCGAAGATTCGCTGGAATTTTATGTTACCGGAGCAAACCTGATTAAAGTAGCAGCTGCAATTCCTCCAAACTGGGAAAATAACTGGCATCATTTAGCAGGTATTTACGATGGAAAAAATCTTTCTATCTGGGTCGATGGAAAACTTGCAGGCAGTAAACCATTCACAGGAAGCATCACAAATAAACCTTTTCCTGTAAATATTGGCCGAAACGCCGATTTAGACAGCCAGGAATTGCCAGAAAGAACCAGCAATGCACAGATAAGCCAGGTGTCAGTTTTCAATAAAGCCGTTCCGATTGACCAGTTGCTCAGCCCTCCGCCATCGTTGAAAGACGAGTCTCAGCTATGGCTCGATTTCAATGAAGTGAAGGATGATGGCACATTCTTTAGCATGGGTGTTGGAGGCCGTACATACGGACTTATCTGGCCCGACCGCGAACCTCAACCGGAACTCTGGCAGGTGAAAAAATCGGCTCAGCCTGTAAATGTTGAGTTGATTAATTCGGAAGATGGATCAGTGGAAATATGGAACCGGTTTCATTTCACAAATCTTAGCGAACTTAATGCAACCTGGAAACTGCAAGCCGATGGGAAAGTGCTCCAGCAGGGCAGTTTTGATTTATCGGTCAACCCGCTTCAGAAGCAAATTGTTAAAATCCCTTTTAAAAAACCCGATCTGCAGACCGGAACTGAATACCGGATCCTGGTAAGCTTCAGTCTGAAAAAAGCACAGACATGGGCGCCCGAAGGTTTTGAAGTAGCCTGGAACCAACTTGAATTACCCTGGAAAAAATCTGCCGAAATGCCACAAAAACAAAACCTGACAGATTTAGCATTTACCGAAAGCCCCGATAGTATTGTAATTAAGGGAAAAGATTTCGAATATGTGTTTGATAAAACATATGGTCGTTTGAAATCAATGAAATACCTGGGGAAATCGTTTATTAACGAAGGGCCCAAACTAAATGTATGGCGCGCACCTCTGGCTAATGAAATAGATCAATGGGCAAGAGGAGAGTCTCATTTAACTTATATTAAACAGGGTATGGGCAACGATCCTGCCAATAACTGGCGATCATTGGGTCTTGATCATTTAACTTATAAAACCGATAAATTTTCAGTTTCAAAAACCAGCGATAATAAAGTGAAAGTTGATGTGCAGGATCATGCTGAAGGAATCGATTACCATACTGCTTTCAACAATCATTTCATTTACACAATCGATGGCAATGGCGAAATTACAATTACCCATAGTGTTACCCCACAAGGGCTAATGCCTGCCTGGTTACCCAGAATGGGAGTGCAATGGAATATTAACAAAGAATTAAGCCAGGTTGAGTGGTATGGCCGTGGTCCTTTCGAAAACTACCCTGACCGTAAAACCGGAGCTAAAATAGGTGTTTACAACTCCACTGTCGAGGCAATGACCGAGAAATACCTGGTTCCGCAGGATTATGGGCTACGCACCGACAACCGATGGGTACGCCTTCAAACTACAGACGGCTTCGGATTAGAATTTAAGGGAAGCAGCCTGTTTAATTTCAGCGCCCAGCCAATTAGTACCGAAAATTTGTCCCGTGCCAGATATCCCTATCAGTTACTACCTTTCGACGGAACCACATTTAACTTCGATTATGCGACAAGCGGCGTGGGTTGTACTGCCATTTCAGTGTTGAACCAATACAGGGTTCTTCCCGGTGTGTATAATTTCACTATACAAATAAAGCCCTATAAAATCAAATAATCAGGTAATTGAATAACTTCCGGCTTCAGGTTTGTCAGTTAATTTTTTTTTAAAATAAGATTTTATGAAAGATTTTAAACATTTGATTTATATTGCAGATTCAATAACTTTGAAATATAATAAATATAATAGTATGAGAAATTATTTATCGGGTAATAAATTATGTGTGAAAAGCAGGTACCTTAAATGTCTGCCCGCATTTTGTTTTTTTCTGCTGGTTATCACTTTTGTCAGGGTAAATGGTCAAACCGGTTATTATGTCGGCATGAATGGTAATGACACAAATCCGGGGACAAAAGATAAACCTTTCAAAACGATTGAAAAAGTAAACAGCATCCACCTTGAACCTGGTTCCACTGTTTACCTGGAAGGTGGTTCTTCTTTTACCGGACCTTTAATTTTAAATTCAGATGAGAGCGGCACGAAAGAACATCCGGTTATGATTACCAGTTATGGCAAAGGTGCAGCGATAATCAACGGAGACTTAAAAGAAGCTATAATAGTAAAGAGCAGCTTCTTTATAGTTAAGAATATTAATGTAAAAGGTGCCGGCCGAAAGGAAGGTAATACCACTAACGGGATTTCAGTAGCGTCTGCCGACGGGGCTGTTATAGACAATGTAATAGCCGAAGGCTTTCAGAAATCGGGAATAAATTTTAGTAATTGCAGAAATTCAGAGATACTGAAGGTATTGGCAAAGAATAATGGATTTTGCGGTATCAATGTTTCAGGAACAAAATCAAAATCAAAAAATATCGTAATAAAGGATTGCACGGCTGACAATAATCCGGGGGACCCCTCCAATCTAAGAGGACATAGTGGTAATGGTATCCTTGTGGGAGGTTCAGACAGCGTGCTGATAGATCATTGTACTGCAACAAATAATGGATGGGATATGCCACGTAAAGGAAACGGACCGGTTGGCATATGGGGTTACGAGACAGATCATCTCATCATCCAATACTGCATCTCATATGGTAATAAAACCCAGGAAGGCGCTTCGGATGGAGGTGGTTTCGACCTTGACGGGGGTATAAGTAATTCCATTGTTCAATATTGCTTATCCTATGATAATCAGGGATCGGGCTATGGATTGTTTCAATATCAGGGAGCCTCTAAATGGGATAACAATATTGTACGCTATTGTATAAGTATTAATGATGGCCGCAAAACCTCGGGGGTAGGTGGTTTTTTTATCTGGAATGGCTCCGCAGACAGTGCTGGATTAAGTAATAGTCAGATATATAACAACCTGGTCTATAATGATTTTGTTCCGGCGTTGAGTTTTGAAAGTTCAAGTAAGAACAGGAAGTTACTTTTCGCTAATAACATATTTATTGGTAAGGGTGATATCGTGAGCGGACCCTCGTCCGGTGAAACATTTCTGGGTAACGTATGGTGGAATATAGCCGGAACCTCTATAAAATTCAGAGGTTTCAGTAGTCTTATAGACTGGGCAAATGCGACAGGGCAGGAGAAATTAAACGGCGAAATGAAAGGTTTGCAGACTGATCCTCTGTTACTGGGACCAATAACCACTAACCTGACAGATCCT
>Ga0209748_1001352_pt1 | contig 12141 bp, 8 predicted proteins | sample BarGraIncu00421A_FD_185490 | JGI IMG/M metagenome (GOLD analysis project Ga0209748, IMG submission 185490) | Arctic peat soil microbial communities from Barrow, Alaska - Barrow Graham LP Incubations 004-21A (SPAdes) (version 2) | ecosystem: Environmental > Terrestrial > Soil > Wetlands > Peat... | reverse complement strand
TTCTGTGCTGAATTAGTTTTCCGTTGTATATTCCTATAAACAGTAAATCTGCCAGTTTGTTGTTTCCCTTGCATACAGATTATCTTGCTTTATTGCTTTATGATCTTATGTACAGTGTTTCCACCCTGGGTAATTAACTGAATCTGGTAAATACCAGGCGAATAAGAACTCATGTCAAGTTTATATATCCCGGAATTAATTTCTATTTTTCGTATTAACCTTCCCTGAAAATCAAATAATTGCAGAATCTTTATTGTGACTGAAGATTCAATTGTAAGATAGTCTGTCACAGGTATTGGATATAATTTCAGACTCTTGTTGTTTTCAATTTCATCAACAGATACGATTTTATTAGCAGAAGGCGTCCAGTTATATGCAATACTATTGTCGGAAAAAGGATCGGTTAATTCCAGGTAGTATCCATTGCCATCAGCATTCGGCCATGGTTGCAGATTGGAATAGCTGACGCTGTCGATTACATTTCCAAATCCATCTGCCAGCACAAGGTTCTCTCCCGTATTAGATAAATTTCTGGTAAATTGCCCGGAAGGAAGAATACCATATTTCCTTGTGAAAACCATCGGTTTGTTTGCAAGTATCGTCGTTGCTCCCTGACGAATCTCACTATGGGCGGGGAACCGGTAAACAAATCCTGTTCCGCCAAAGTAGATACCTGTTAAGTCAACTGTCTGATTGCCTGTATTTTTTATTTCGAGGAATTCCTGGTCATTGCTATTAGGAAAATCAACGCTTGTATCCGGATTGTACATGATTTTGGTAATTACCAGCGAAGGAAGGTTAATACTGGGGCAACTGGTCGCCGGCCCTATTTTAGTGGTCATCCATTCGATCCGGTTCTTCATAAAATTTTTTATTTTAGTTATCTCACCTGATAAATCAGGAATAGTACCCCATTTAGTGTTTTCACGAATCGCTGCCTCGTTTATAGAGGCAACCGTCCGGTCAATCATGGCTTCAACAACTAACTGGTTTAATGATTGTCCTGGTTGTATAAGCTTATTCCACCTACGTGCCAGACAACATCTGAACTGCGGGTTAGAGAACAGGTCGCTCCAGAATTTTGGACCCACATTATCACCATTAGCAAATTGCCAGGTATCTGTTTTACTTCTGTCAAATCCCCAGATTGTCAGGTCATTTCCAAAAGTAAGGTTATTGTCCCAGATTGGTCCGGCTCTTATTTTCCCATTCCTGTCCTTATGAAAATAGGTACTGAACTGATAGGCATCGGCATTGGCAGAAAATTCACTGATAATCATAAAATCGACAAATGACGGGATATCAATTACTGAGGGATACCCGGATTCCAGGGAAGAGTTACCTGATGAGGCGGTAAGGCTAAGTCTTTCAAATTCAGAGCGGATATAGTTATTTTGATCAATCGTAACATCTTCAGGTTTTGGAAGATCATGAATGAAAGTAACATCATTTAATCCAATATAACTTGACATTGTCCAGGCAACCGGATCCTCCGCATTGGTTTTATCAGCTTTTGTGATATATCCTCCGGTAAGGTTCGGGAGGTTGTTATCGGTTATTGCTATTTTCGTAATATTAACCCGGTCCGTTCCCTGTTTTATTTTTTCCTGGAGAACATAAAGGCCCGTATAAGATCCGTTTATCATCACTTCACAATAGACAGTCCTGCTGGCATATTCTCCCAACATACGCGATAAATTATAACAAAGATAATCGCGGATAAGCGATGGTTCGAATCCAAGTCCGTTGAGGATCCAGTCATTATCACCGGGCAGACCAAGCAGGCTTACGTTCACTTTTGTAATATTATCATTTTTGTATGTCGTAAGTCCATATTGTTTCTTCGGAAGAACCTGTGAGCTCGAACCCCTTCTTTCTATGTTTATACGACCATCGTAGTTTAAAAATGCAGGGGTATTCTGATCGGTAACCCAATTTCGTAATCCTTCTCCCCTGTAAATTATTTTCATTGTTGTAAGTATCCTGGGGGAATCGGGTATATCTCCTCCGGCATCAGTATTAATTAATACTATTGGAAGATTGCTATCTGTAAAGCTTTGAGAATATGAAGTGATCCAAATACAAAACTGCAGACATACAAGAGTAATAAATTGCTTCATTTTATTGTCATTAACTCCTGCTACAAATGTGTTAATTATTTTCGTATTGTCTGGTATTGACAATAAAATACAATTTATCGCAAAACAACCGAAAATGGATTTTCAGGGTTTGATCACCTTTGTTAATACTCCCGGAACCTGAAGAAGATCGTAGTCATTACTATAGATCAGAAATTTATCGTTCCATTTCGGATTAAATTTATCCTTATAGTCTCTTTGTCCTTTGTAATGAGAAAAGGAACGGATTTTTTCGTAAGCAAACTTCATCGATTTTTCTGTGAAGTTGTGAGGATCATCAAGCCCTGACATTGGGGCAAAACCAAGATTAATAAATTGTACCCCGGTGGCTTTGAAATGTTTGAACAGCTCTACCAATATATAATCCATTATACCATTTGGCGCATCCGCAGTTTTCCTGAGTAAATCATAAGTGCCTTCATTTTTTACATAATCCGGAATGATATTTAAAAAAGCAATAATTTTCTCTTCACTGTTTTCAATTGTGATTACCGTTTGTTCCTTTATCTCTTTTTCAACAAACATCCCCTGTGAAAAGATTATTTCGTCCCTCCCGGCAAGCTTCATCCATTCATCACTTACTGATTTCAGTTTTTGGATCAGGCCGTCACGAAGGGGCGGAGTATTAACATGAGTGGTATAACCCTGCTCTTTAATTTTATTGAGGGCATTTCTGATAGATTTTTTCTCTCCTCCTTCAAGTGAGAAGCTATTGAGGTCAACTACACCTTCCTGACCAAGGAAAAGACTCTTCTTTGACAATTCGTGATAGACAGGCAAACTCTCTTTTGGCACCCTGTAAAAGATTTCTTTAAGCCCGTTCTCATAACAGTATTTACTGAATGAGATAACACATTTTTTCATCTCTTCCCTGTTTTCCGCAACAGGATCTTCAAGCACTACTGCAAAATTTCTACTGACTCGGTAAGAGATAAATGCATTAATCTCAGGTGGTGCAAAAATAAATTTGTCAGAATATGTTTTGAAAAAGTCGAGAGCAGAATTTCCAAATTGTTGTGTCAGAGATTTTGCCCTCGCAAATTCCTCCTCTGTATGTGCAATTTTTGAAACATATGGCCTTACAAGAGTATAGACCAGAAATGATATTGAAGCAAAACCGCTTATCTTGATCAGGTAAATAAAATCACGCGCAAATGAATCACGTGGGATCAGATCGTTGCTGCCAATCAGAAAAAAGTTCTGAAGTGTATACCGGAACGACTGAAAAATATTAAAATCAATATGAAAATGTCTCTTGTCCAGAAAGTAAAAACCGACAACTCCATAAAGCATAACGGCTGCTATACTCAGCATTGCTGTCTGCAACCCCACAGTTCCCAATCTTGGATTCGTTTTTACATAATACTGCTTTCGTGTTCCTACCAATGAACCAATGATCAGAAGCGCTATTGTAGCCTCTTCATAATCAATACCTTTGGTAATATGGCCAAAAACCGAAATAACACTCAGGCCTAACGCGAACCACCAGGCTGTTCGTAATCCTCTTAACATAAAAGCAGCCGTTACCAGCAGAAATAAACCCGAAATAAATACAAAGCTGTTTGAAAAACTGACAAAATCAACAAGGAGGTAATCTTTCAAAAGGCTGATCCTTTCCGGAAGCGCAGGCGTTAATACTGAAATAATGTTTACTATGCCGAGAGCAAAGATCAAAACTGCCGGAAAGATCCTCATTATCAACTTATCAATCTTTAACATGAAACTTACTACACCGGTAAAAAGCGGTAGCCAGAATTCGAAAAATCTGAAAAGCAGGGTTATTGCTATAGAATCAGCATTCGTTAGACCTGACTGAGTAAGAACATAAACCATCGAAACTTCAATTGCTCCCAGCCCTCTCAGAAATGGCGATATGATCAGAAATATTACTACAACTATATAAGCGATTATTGCTGTCGATAGCGATGGAGCAAAATTCAGCGCTACCATAGAGATATAAACATGGGCTATTCCCACAAATTCAATCACTATTGAGGTTAAAACAGTATAAATAAATTGTTTACTGTTTATTTTATTGTTCTTCAGTTCCTCAATGAAAAGTTCCGCTTTAGGATAAACTTTTACAATCCAGTAGTAAAGTTTGCCTTTTCTAAGAAGCGAATAATAAACAAAAACAAACAACAAGAGAATCAATATGACTCCGGTAAGGGCATACCATTTTCCCATACTCGTGCTCCCTCCTGATACAACAAACAGAAAGGCCGGTATAGCCACAATAACTACTGAAAGAATTCCAACAAAGGCATAAATGGAAGAGGCAAAATAGATCTGTGTCCTGGTAATCCCCTTTTTTTCTATTTCATTACTGAAAAATGCAAGTGAAGATACTGCCCCTGCAGGAAGAAAAACGCTGATGAAATTGCGTTTGAGGAAAAGAATAATCGCATTCCAAAGTCCCAATCGTATATTAATTGAAGAAAAGGATGTTACGTACATCACACCCTGAATAAATATATAGAAAATAACTAGTCCCAGGCCAGCGATTACCCAATACTTATTTGCATCTGAAAGAATATTCCTGACAGTTAAGAGTTCATGTTTCTGATGAAAGGTAAACCATGCTGCCAGAATAATAAAAAGGGCAGTAAAAAGAAATTGGGTAATAATCTTCGCATTTTCATTTAGAAATATGAAGACTTTTTCTTTAAAAAAGTTCCTGACAAATGCTGATGCGTTTTTTCTTATCATTTATTCAACTTCTTCTTATGGAAAAGTTTTCAGAATGCTTTGTTATCTTTCATAGTCTGCATTATCAGCGGCAAGTTAAATTTATAATGATGATCTCCCGGTATTTTTCTGATTATTACCGGAATTCCGTTCAATAATTCCGGTATCTGGGTTTTCTCCCCGTCTCCGAAAATTAAGAGTGTTGGAACACTCTGCATCTTAACGATCTCATCGATGGTATTATATGTGTTCTGCTTATTACCCATTCCCAGCATATTTGAAATATGGATCTCAAAATCGGTAGTTGTGGCCGGAGATAAAAGTACCGCCGATTCGATCCTTGATTTTATCTCCTCCGGGAGCCTGGTAACAATAAACGGAACAATTTCAGCACCAAGAGAATAACCTATCAGAACAAACTTTTCTCTGCCCCATTCTTTACCATAAAAATCCAGAGCTCTGGCGATATCTGAGGCGGTCTCTTCCGGCGTACGACGGTGCCAGAAATATTTTTTTGAATCCAGACCTATTGTAGGAATTCCCTGTTTGGCAAAACTATCAGCAATTGACTGTTCAAACCCATACCAGCCGCCATCACCGGAAATCAACAGGGCCACAGGAGCCTGTCTGTCAGGCGTTTTGGAAAGTGTGATAATTAACGGGAGGTTTTTAACCTTATCGATATCTATCTTTGGCGGTTTATCTTTTTCATATTTTGCGATTAACCTGTTAAAGGCATCCTTCCATTGTGGCATAAAATCACTCCATTTGGCAAAACCATGCCCAACTTTAGGTAAAGTGATTAATTCCGCATCTTTTGTTTTATTCATAAAATCCACTACATCCGGATAATTGCATATCCTATCCAATTTACCGTTAAGGACTATCCACGGGTTTCCAAGTTTTTCATCGGGCTGAAGTATATATCGTTTCCCCGGCACATCCTCCTTTACAGTAAGGCCATTGGTTTCACAAAGTTTCTTTGGAAGTTCAATGTCGGGACAAAAACCAATGGATATACCTCCGATGAATGTTCCTGGCCTGGCCTGCGATAATATTCCATAAACAAGTGTCGCACCGCTTGAATATCCCATAATTACAGGCGGTATATAATCAGGAAAATCGTATTTCTTCTCCACCACGGTGGCGAGTTGTACAAAATCTGCTGCTACATTATAGCAGTCGTCTGTCCTTTGCCGGAGATTCTTAAAATACCGAGGTATATCAACCCCGATTACCAGGGTATTCATATCAGAAAATGTTTCAGAAAAACCAACAACCCCAAATTTCCAACCTCCGTCACCGGAAATCATTATTATTACATTCTGAGGTGTGGTTGTCCTGTTATAGACATAAATTTTACCAAATACAGGAACATTCAAAGAATCACTGGTTACAACTGCCCGTGATTCGGAACTATAGACAAGTGTGAAAAAGATTGCGAAAATAATTGATTTTTTCATCAGCATTAATACTTAACGATTCATTATTAACTGTTCCAAAAGTTTAATAAGAGTACAAATTTAATAATTCCCTTTCAACTATTCTTCCGGTAAAGGTATAATGCATATAATCATCGATCGGTTATCATCTGAAAGCATTACAGACCGAATCTCAATTCCGGTCCTGTCAGTGCTGAAAGTAGATAGGGATGATCTGAGGCAGGTTTTGCCATTGTGCCATTGCGCCTTTATGCCGTTACCCTATACCAGTTTCTTATATTTTATCCTGGCCGGGGTTGTATCGCTAACTCTTTTTTTATAATTTTCCTCATAATCAGAGTAATTACCTTCGAACCAGACAACTTTTGAATTGCCTTCGAAAGCCAGCATGTGGGTAGTAACCCTGTCAAGGAACCACCTGTCGTGGGAAATTATGACAGCACATCCTGCAAAATTCTCAAGACCTTCCTCGAGTGCTCTCAGAGTATTAACATCAATATCGTTTGTTGGTTCATCAAGTAGTAAAACATTTGCTCCCGATTTCAATGTCAGAGCAAGATGAAGTCTGTTTCTTTCTCCTCCTGAAAGAATACCACATTTCTTTTCCTGATCGGCTCCGGTAAAGTTAAAACGGGCTACATAAGCTCTTGCATTTACCAGGCGGTTTCCTACCATTACATCGTTCTGGCCTCCGGAAATTACTTCATAGACAGTTTTTACCGGATCAATTGCAGCATGTGCCTGATCAACATATCCGAGAGTCACGGTATCTCCTATTTTAAATGTACCATTTGATGCCTCTTCCTGTCCCATTATCATTCTGAAAAGAGTTGTTTTTCCGGCTCCATTAGGGCCGATGACACCTACAATTCCATTTGGCGGAAGGCTGAATTCAAGACCTTCAAACAGAAGTTTATCTTCAAATGATTTTGAAACTGACCGGGCTTCAATTACTTTATCTCCAAGCCTGGGTCCGTTAGGTATAAAAATTTCAAGTTTATCTTCCTTCTGTTTGACATCCTGGTTAAGAAGGTTTTCATACGCCCCTAACCTTGCTTTTGATTTGGCATGTCGCGCTTTGGGTGACATCCTGACCCATTCAAGTTCACGTTCAAGTATTTTCCTTCTTTTTACATTTCCTTTCTCCTCCGACTCAAGTCTTTTTGCTTTCTGTTCAAGCCATGAAGAATAGTTTCCTTTCCACGGTATTCCTTCACCTCTGTCAAGTTCCAGAATCCATCCGGCTACATTATCAAGAAAATAGCGATCGTGAGTTATGCAAATTACTGTTCCATTATATTGTTTCAAGGTAGTTTCAAGCCATTGGACCGATTCGGCATCCAGGTGGTTGGTTGGTTCATCAAGCAACAATATATCCGGTTGCTGCAAAAGTAATCGGCATAAAGCCACTCTCCTGCGTTCGCCTCCTGAAAGTACGTTTACTCTCGCATCACTATCCGGACATCGGAGGGCATCCATTGCACGTTCAAGCTTGTGTTCAATATTCCAGCCGTCGGCATAATCAATTTTTTCCTGGAGAACTGCCTGCCTGTCCATAAGTTGCTGCATCTTATCAGGATTTTCATAAACTTCCGGTTCACCAAAGCTGTTGTTTATCTTTTCGAACTCTTTTATAATCTCTATCGTTTCCTTCAATCCCTCCTCAACTATCTCTCTGACACTGCGGTTTTCATCAAGCAACGGATCCTGTGAAAGATGTCCTACAGAATACCCCGGAAGAAAAGTAATCTCTCCCTGGTACTCCTTTTCCATGCCTGCAATAATCTTCAAAAGGGTTGATTTTCCTGAACCGTTCAAACCGATTATCCCGATCTTGGCTCCCAGGAAAAATGAGAGAGAAATATCTTTAAGTACCTGTCTGTGAGGCGGAAATGATTTTCCAACTCTAAACATTGAAAAAATTATCTTATTGTCGTCAGCCATAATATTAAAATATTTATCTGGCAAAAATACGTAGAGACGCTCAAATTGGGCGTCTCTACATCAATATTTTTTAAAATATTTTATTTTGGTTCGAATAGTTTAACCGTATCATCCTGTAATAAAACCCAAAGGGAATAGACTCCTTTCAGGGTACCTATCGGGATATTCAGGCAGCCAAGTGCATTAACCACGATTACAAGATATCTTGCCCATGGTTTAAATGCCAGGAGTCCTATACCTCCAACCAATCCGAGTGTTGATAAGAACCCGAACAGTACAGGCAGGCTGATTGCCAAAAAGCTAAGAACAATTTCAGCCGTCTCATCACCCCCTACCTGACTCTTTGCAAAACTCATTACAAAGAATACAGCAACAGCGACAATCAGACCCATAATAGCGAAACCTATTTGTATCGCCGCTACCACGGTTACATGTTTTTTCATTTTTGAATCTTCCATGACGATAATTTTTTATGTAATTTATAATTATTTTCATTCCTGTTCAAATGACTGTTATTTTAGAAAGTTGATGCATCAATCTCCCTAAATATTTTATAGTATATCCATTTTGTTCTGATTCTGATATATGAAGAAAAGAGTTTTAGTATCTTTGTTTTTAAAATTATCTGTATGAAAAGGAAATTAATGTATGCTGCAGGTTTTATTTTTATGGCATTATCAGTTACTACTTGTACAAAAAATTGTAAGGTTTGCTCGCAGAATGATTATAATTCAGGCGGAACACTTATTAGATCCGGGAGTGAAACAGAATATTGCGATGCGGAATTAATTCGTGTTGAAGCTACTCCTGATGCTACTTTATTAGGCATTACAACCAAATGGATTTGCAGATAGTTAATATCTGATCCCAATTAATGTCACATCGTCAATCTGGGGGCTGTCACCACGCCACTCTTCAAATATTTCATTCAGCCGTTCGCCTTGCAGAAGCATCGGTTTCCCAGCCATTGCAACAAGTGTTTCCCTTAATTGCAGCGACATGAATTTTTTCTGTTGTGGTCCACCAAACTGATCAGCATATCCATCTGAGAAAATATAGAATGCATCCCCCTTCTGAAGATCAATTTTATGCAATGTGAATGGCTCCATCTTATAATGAATCGCTACCGGCATTCTGTCGGCCCTGTAATGAGTCAGCTCACCGTTCCTTACCAGATACAGTGGATTATTTGCTCCGGCATACCATAGAATATTCTTTTCAAAATCAACAACACAGACTGCAATATCCATTCCATCTTTAATACTATCTTCATCTGCAACCTGTTTTAGTGATTTTATGATTCCCTGGCGAAGATTTTCTATTATCTGATCGGGCATAAGAATATGCTTGCCATTAACAATCTCGTTAAGCAATGTCACTCCCAGCATACTCATAAATGCGCCGGGAACTCCATGTCCGGTACAGTCGGCTGAAATTATCACCTGAGGATTGGTCTGCGCACTTACCCAATAGAAATCGCCACTTACAATAGCCAGGGGTTTATATATAACAAAGTGTTCAAGTTTATCACTGAAAAGTTCGAGAGAAGGAATCAGAGCAGTCTGTATTCTCTTGGCATACATAATACTGTCTTCGATGTGCCTTTTCTGATATCCGATCTGATCTCTTTGAGCAGCAGCAAGATCCCTTTGCTTTTCAATCTCATCCTTTTGTAATGAGATGGTTCTGTTTTTCTCTTCAAGTTTAATATTTGCCTCTTTCTTGATCTTGTAGCCCCTGTAAATATAATAGCCCAGGAAACTCACCAGAAGCAGAGCCAGCAGAACAAAATAGAGAACCAGTTTTTGTTTTTCGATTGCCTCAAGCTGAACTTTTATTTTACCTTCCTGCTCTCCAATCATTTTCAACTGGCCATCAATCTTTGCCATCTGAACTGAAATTTTTTCCTTCTGATTTGAAAGAGTGTCCTTTTGAACCTGAACCTCTTTCTGTTGGACAACTATAGTCTCTTTCTGAACTGAAATTTCTCCCTTTTGTTTACTGATCTGAACAAATTGTCTGTCAAGTACTTTTTGCTTCTCAGTCAAAGTTTTCTCCTTAGTCACTATCTCTTTGTCGAGGCTGTCAAGAAGAACTTTCTGATGAAGAATTTCAGCCTTCTGAGCAGTTATCATTTCCAATTGCTGCTTTATTGTGTCCCTTTGTATTACAATCTTTTCACTGGCCTTACCAAAGAGATTCTCCCAGTCTTCCTTAGTTTTTATAGCCTGAAACATCATATTTGAATTCACCTTCATTCCGGCTTTATTGATCAGGTCTTCATTTACACTGTATTTAGGCATCTCTCCTTCCACCCCCATAAAATTTATCATTGATTCCCTGAATTCATATCCCTCTGTTAATAACAAAGTCTGATGTCCCTCCAGCTTAGTTCTAACTTTATTCAAATTAAAGCCACTCGCTTTATTAATATATAATAACTGGGTATGAAGGATCTGATCCTCACTTCTGAAAACAACTAACTGAACGGGTTTATCCTGAATTGTTTTTCTGGTTTTTGCAAGGTTGCCCATCTCCCAGAACAATTCCGAGGTCTTGTCTAGAATACCAATTCTGAAAACAGATGAATCTGTAAATCCTGCACTATAGTCAATATACTTCGCTACGTCAAAAATAAAAACAGCCCTTGTTCCGTTATTTATTCCAGCCTGGCCAAAGGCGTTAGAGATCATCAAGATCAATCCCAGAGAAAGGATCGAAATTCTGATAGAGCAAATTTGTCTTAACATAATATCAAGGGTTTATTAATACGAAATTGCACAAATTAATTTAAGAAACCAAATATCTCTGTGCTTCATTGTTCAGACAATGTTGATAAAATGTTAATAATTGCTAAAATATGCAGCCTCAAGATCCTTTTCTTATCGTAATTTTATACAAGTCTAATAAAACTCATAAATGACTTTGAATATCAGTAACTTAGAACTTTCCGGCAAGAATATAATTATTGTAGAGGACGATCTGCCCTCAATCAAATATTATGAAACTCTTTTGAAAAATTCAGGTGCTGATGTAACTATTTTTCATAACGGCAAGGAGTTTGTCGACTATTTAGCCAAGGAAAATAAAAACATTGATATTGTTTTCATGGATTTTCTTATTCCGCTTATTAACGGAATCGAATGTATACGATCGTTCCGGAAAGAAAGCAAAAACACCCCTGTTATTATGATTACCGCATATTCGTCTGAACAGGCAAAAACAGAGGCTTATATCGCGGGGTGCAATGAATATGTATTGAAACCCATTTACCCGGAAAAAATCTTTTTCTTACTCGAAAAATACCTCAATACAAATATTTCTGTTCCTCATTCTTACTGATCCGTTTATCTCACTTTCCTGAGGGTTGCAAAATCTTAAAATAGTTGGTGTAGTAACTTTCGAGCTTCTTGTTAATTTCTTCCCCCATCTCTTTTTTACCATTTGCTGAACACGCATTTGCGACTCGTGATGTATATTGAATATCTGTCTGAATCTCAAATTCTGCAGAGTTTACAATAAACGGTTTTTGTTTAAGGAAGAAATCCAGTCTCCTATAATAGTAATCACAGAATGCATTGGTCATTTCAACAGCTTTTTCTGTAGCTCCTGCAGCGAAGTACGCTTCAATGATATCTGACATATAGGGATCGTACGGAATTTTATTAAGAGGAAGAGCATCCATACAAAAATTAAGTGTTTCGAGAGCTTTTTCATTTTTCCCTTCAACAGAAAGAGCTTTTGCGAGCCTGGCATAATTCAACCTGGCCTTAACCACGATAATTGTGCGCTTATGGTTATAATCAATATCTACATCTTTCTTGTTAGCACCACCCCAAACAAATTTTTTAACCATGTTCTGGTACAAAATATCTGTATCAATGCGTCCGTAATCAAGCCAGCTTTTATTTTGTGATTTTACCGGTACT
>Ga0209748_1001351_pt1 | contig 12148 bp, 8 predicted proteins | sample BarGraIncu00421A_FD_185490 | JGI IMG/M metagenome (GOLD analysis project Ga0209748, IMG submission 185490) | Arctic peat soil microbial communities from Barrow, Alaska - Barrow Graham LP Incubations 004-21A (SPAdes) (version 2) | ecosystem: Environmental > Terrestrial > Soil > Wetlands > Peat... | reverse complement strand
ATCCGGCGAAGTTCAGTTATTTCTATCCAGGAACTTGTCCTTTGACAGAGAAAACTGTGCATCGTTGTTGCCAAAAATTGTGTATTCTTATTTACCGAAATCTGTGCAGTGTTATTTACCGATTACATCGATTCAAATTTTCAAACAAAGATTACTGATTAACTTAAGGCATAAATCCACTTTTAACACATTTAATTTTTGACATCGTTATAATTCTAAAACGTTAAATCATCAGTAAAACAAAAAACCACTTACCGTTTTATCTGTAAGTGGTTGATTTATTGGGTGGTCCCACCTGGGCTTGAACCAGGGACCTACTGATTATGAGTGATATAAATCGGAATTACAGAGTTTCCACTGGAATGTATACCTTTTCATTTTCAGATATATCTATTTTTCGTTTATCATACGTTATCACTGGTATTACAAAAACGTAGCGTGAAACGTAGCGTGTTTTTTTAAAGTAAAACAGCATTGATTTTAAAGGTTTTTTCGGCTTTCATGCTCGCTAAGTAATGTTCGGTAATGACAGAATTGGAGTGACCAAGCATCTAGCTAAAGTTGTTTCTTGTAACACTTACTCGACCACCATTTTTTTAATGTACTGCATTTACGTGACTCCATTTACTTATTTACGTCTGACCCTATATACTTCTACGAGAATTATCAGTATACAAAAATATTTTTAACTATAAATTATTGTCAATTAAAATACTATCTCTAACTTTGATTGGTTTAAAAGTTGTTCTTAATGCAAGGATTGAAAATACAGTCATTTATGTTTCGACTATTTAAAAATTTTGGAGCATGAACTAAATTATATAATTTTGAGTTATGAAACGTCTGTTAATAATGTTAGTACTTGGTATCAGTATTTCTTTTAATACTAATGCTGCTGTGCCGGTCACACCCGTTGCTTCTCCGCAAGCGAGGGCGCTATTGAACTTTATATATGCAATGTATGGTAAGAAAACCTTATCTGGACAAATGTGGTCTCCCTGGGGAATTGATGAAATTCAAACTATATATGAAATTACAGGAAAATATCCTGCCATAAGAGGTCAGGACTATATAAACGAGAGTGCAAACAAAAGAGAAAACCAATTGGCAATAGAATGGTGGAAATCAGGTGGTATTCCAACTATTATGTGGCATTGGGGGGCACCCTCCATCGGTGAAGGTTATGAGAATAGTAAAAAAGCGATTGATATAGATCGTTGTTTCGAACCCGGTACAGCTGAATACATTGCTATGTGGGCAGATTTAAAGCGGATTGCAGATCATCTTACCGAATTAAGAGATGCAAATGTGCCTGTTTTATGGCGTCCAATGCACGAATGCGATGGAAATTGGTTTTGGTATGGCAAGCAGGGTGGAGCACGCTTTGTTAAGCTTTGGCGAACTATGTTCGATTATTTTACCAAAGAAAGAAAACTGAATAACCTGATTTGGGTGCTCTGTCATACTGGTAATCCTAATACTGAATGGGATCCGGGCAAGGAATATTATGATATAGCAGGTGGCGATACTTACTCGCCCGGAATTAATGCTTCTCTGTTTAATAAATTGAAGAGTATGCATGGCAATGAAATCCCCATTCCATTTCATGAGTGTGGTACACTCCCGGATCCGGATGAATGTTTTCAAAACAACGTTACATGGTCATGGTGGATGCTTTGGCATACGAGCTATGTTACTAAACATAACAAAGATGATCTTAAACGAATTTATAACCACAACCTGGTATTAACACGGGATGAATTGCCTAATATTATGGATTACCTGAATGAAAAGAAAACATTACAAAATAATTAAAGCTATGACAAACAAACAGTTCTCGCTATTTATCCTGCTTTCATTGTTATCTGTGGCTATTTATGCACAAAAAGAAAAGGTTTTTGAAGTAAAATCTCCGAATAGTGCTATTGTTGTGAAAATTGAAGCTGGCGCTAAATTACAATGGTCGGTTCTACACAAAGGTCAGCAAATTATTGCTCCATCTGCCATCTCCTTAACATTACAAAGTGGCGAGGTTCTTGGCGATAATGCAAAGATTACACCTAAAACAGCTAGTGTAAAGGCCACAATTAACACCATAAACTTTGTAAAGTCAGTAATCAATGACGTTTATAACCAGGTGACGTTGAACTGCAAAGGCGACTATGGGGTAATCTTCAGAGTATATGATGACGCCATCGCCTATCGCTTCTTTACAAAATTGCCCGGAGAGATCATTATTAAAAATGAAGAGGCTAATTTTAATTTTACAGATGATCATAAGGCTTTTATCCCTATGATGTGGGATTATCGTGGCGGGAAGATATTCAACTCATCATTTGAAAACATTTACAAAGAAATAAAACTCTCTCAGTTTCCGAAAGATTCCCTGGCCTTTCTTCCAGTTTTAGTTGATGTTGGACAAAATAAGAAAGCTGAATTGTTCGAAGTGGACCTTGAAGATTACCCAGGTATGTATGTTGATTTAAACCAGACAGGTAAAGGATTTAAAGGAGTATTTGCTCAATATCCTCTGGAAATTGAAGCTGGTGGCTATAATACTTTAAATCTTATTCCAACAAAGAGGGCCGATTATATTGCCAAAACAAATGGTACACGAAGTTTTCCGTGGCGTGCTGTTGTTATTAGCGAACAAGATAAAGATCTTCTCAGTTCCTATATCGTTCAGAAACTCGCTGCACCAAGCCGTATCACAGATCTGTCATGGATAAAAGTCGGTCAGGTAGCATGGGATTGGTGGAACACAATGAATATCTCTCATGTTGATTTCAAAGCAGGACAGAATACTGAAACATATAAGTATTATATAGATTTTGCTGCAAAATACAAAGTGCCTTATATATTGCTGGACGGAGGATGGAATGTAGATGGTGACCTTACAAAACCAATTTCTAAAATAAATCTTGAGGAATTAATTACATACGGCAATCAAAAAGGGGTTGGGCTGATTGTGTGGTGCTCATGGAAGGATATTATGACGCAAAAGGAAAAGGCAATGCCTTTTTATGAAAAAGTGGGGATTAAAGGTATGAAGATTGACTTTATTGATCGCGATGATCAGTTAGCTGTAGCGTCCACTTATGATATTGCCAAACTTGCTGCAGAAAATCATTTAATGGTTGATTATCATGGTGTTTTCAAGCCAACCGGACTGCAACGCACCTATCCTAACGTTGTCGGATATGAAGGAGTTTATGGACTGGAAAACTTTAAGTGGGCCAAAAGTTTTGATGCACCCCGCTATTGTGTTACCCTTCCTTTCATTAGAAATCAGGCCGGACCAATGGATTATACCTCAGGAGCTATGAGGAATAGCATTAAGGAAAATTACAGGCCTGTTAATGATATGCCAATGGCTCAGGGTACGAGAGTTAATCAGATGGCACAATATATCGTTTTTGAAGAACCCACTCAAATGCTTTCAGATAATCCGACTATATACATGAAAGAGCATGAATGCACTGATTTTATCACAAAAGTGCCTACTACTTTTGACGAAACAGTTCCGCTGGATGGAAAAGTAGCAGAATTTGTGTCCATTGCGCGCCGAAAAGGTGGTGTTTGGTTTGTAGGTGCTATGACCAACTGGAGCCCAAGAGAACTGACAATAGATTTTTCATTCCTGGGAGCTGGTGAATATCAAGCAGAGATATTTAAAGATGGAATTAATGCTGACAGGGATGCAACAGATTATAAAAAGGAGGTAATTACAGTTAAGTCGGGTGACAAACTTAACGTAAAACTTATGAATGGAGGCGGATGGGTAGCAAGAATTTCTGCCAGATAGCTTTGAAAATAAAAGGGAAATAAATGGTGGCTGGCACCATTTATTTATGTGAATTATTTGATTTTGTAGGTCAGGCCAAATCTGATAAGGCGGGAGTCACAGGTAGTGCTGGGTGTACCAGTGCTACCTGAGACATAGTAACCTTTGATATAATTCACAAAACCATAAGAATATCCCACATAAACACCAAACTTGTTATAATCGGCAGAAATCTGAACGCGTGGTCTAAGATCAAAATTTTGTGTCTTTCTGTCAACAGCGGTAGTGTATTTTGTACCACTTTCTGATACTGCATCTCCTTTTTCATCAGCTGATATTATATAGCCAACATCGATTCCAGCAATCACATCGACAGTTACTTCCTTATAATTTAATCGATGTCCAATATATGGGAACAGATTCAGGAAATGATAGTTCAGAAATGTTTTACCGGTTGCGTTTTCATAGTTCAATGAACTCCAGGAATCATAGACCTGATCAATGGTTACTTTGCTTTTCAGGGTTTCGAATCCGAAATCAAATCCGGTAATAAAATCACTTTTTGATAGGTGTTTAAAGGTACCGGACACACCTATACAAATTCCATTTTGGGTTCCGTAGGGATTATTGGTGTAGCCTGATGAATAGGGTGAAGCATTGAGATTTATATATGTCGACTTTACGGGGTATTGTCCTCCAAATGAAAATAGTCCGGAGTTTAAGGAGATTTTGTATTCGTTCTTTTGACCGAAGACTGTTAATATGAAAAGAAGGGATAGGGTTATGAGTAGGAATTTTTTCATCGATTGTTTTGCTGATGTTTATATTACAAAAATAAATTTTTATTCGTCATAGCTGTGATAGAAAGGCTTGAATGGTGTTGCTTTAGTTGATAGATTACCAAACATTTTCAACAACATTTCAGGTGTTTTATTGGCATTTACAGGTATGATTGAAAAGTTTCCTTTGATTTCCTTTACTTTAGATGCATAATAAACAATATCTGGCATATTGTTTTTATTGTACCGACCCGAAACCAATGCATTGTAACTCAAGAGCAGTCCTTCAGGAGTGCGCTCAACACATATATCGGCATTGTTACAATTGATTGCAAAGCCATTGCCATTCTTATCGGTAAACAGCATCAGCTGGACATGTGATCTGTTTCCCTGGAAGTATAAATCGGAACTGTTCAGATGGTAAAATCCATATTCATCCAACATCGATTTACCGGGATATGAAGCATAAGGGCCATCACCAATCCATCGCATTTCGGTATATTCTGCAGGTACCTTGAATGAGATCCCGGCTTCGAGAAAGAAACCGGTTGCATTTACAGGAGCAAAATTGTAGTTCACATCAATCCATCCAATGTTTGCAAAAGAATACTGTACATTACCCTCGATAAATTCACTTTTTTTATCGTATCTCTCGTATCTGTATTTGCACTTAACAGAATTGTCGATAACTGCATCAACTTTAGCTTCAGGGCCTCTTAAAACGGCTGGATTCCAATCATATTTTCCGGAGATAGAATCTTTGCGGATGGTGAACATGGACATTGTATTCTTTCGGCCTACACGTGCAAAAGGTCCTTCCAGAAGGGTTTGTTTTGTTACAGGGTTCTGAATTTTAACATCGCCTGATTTCTTGTCAAGGGTAAAGATTGAATTATCAGATTTAGCCGAAACAACACTACTGTTATCTTTGATGTCATATTTCGTGGATGATTTGGCAACCAGATCTTTGTTGTCGATAACCTGATTGGCTTTATACCATAAGCGGTATGTCTTTTCGGTAAACTGATAACCCGATTGATCATAGAATTTCAAATCCAACAGGTAATTAACTGCAGTCAGTTTATCCGGTAGTGTAATAGAAACAGGTAATGAAATAGTATCGTGAGGATTACATTTCAACACTATAGCTCCTGTCTGAACAGGTTTGTTATCAGCCGTCAAAGTCCATTTACACTTCAGATCCGACAGGTCTTTAAAATCGAAACGGTTGTTGATCTTTAGGTTGATCTTTTGTGTACCAGGTTTAATGGTGATGCTGTCATTTATAGCCTTTACAGGTGCATATACCTTTCGGACCTCCCAATAGTCAACCTGTGGGACACGGTTTGCATAAACAAGTCCATCAGAACCCTTATTCCCGGCCATGTCATAGTAATGAACGGAATCAGGCCATACCGACATTGTAAATGCATTTCTGTCCACTTTCGTTTTTGAGGTGCGGAGTATTCCCTGGTCAAAAAACATCCAGACTCCCCCACCGGCAATCTGTGGATGGGTGTACATTACCTCCCACATGGTTTCCACCTTATCCATATCCAGACCCAGTGCGTGTGCATACTCTGTAGCTATGATCGGTCGGTTGACTTCATGCGCATATGTTTCAAGATTCTTTGCATTGCCATAATGGGGTGCCATAACATCAATGTAATCGGGCAATGTTTTGTATATTCGGGCAAAATAGCTTCCCATCTGAGGATAACAAATTGGGCGGGTATTGTCAATCTTTTTCACATATTTTCCGGTTTCTATCGTTATCGGGGTAAGCGGATTTTCATTGCCAATACTCCAGATAATTATTGAAGGATGGTTTTTATCGCGCCATATAGTTGCTTTTGCTCTTTGAATCAGAATATTCTGGTAAGTAGTGTCGGTCAGATGACTATCGCCATAACCAAAAGGTACTTCGCACATGACATATATCCCCAAAGAATCACAAAGATCTATAGTCAAAGGATGAGGAGGATAATGTGAGGTCCTGATAAAGTTGATATTTCCCTTTTTGATTAACAACAGGTCTTTCAAAATCATTGCTCTGGTCAATGCCCTTCCAACAGTTGGATCGAGGTCGTGATGATCGGTCCCGCGAAGCTTTATGGCTTGTCCGTTCAGTTTGAAGATCCCATTTTCGATGGTTACCTGTCTGATCCCGATCTTTTGATGCATCTTTTGGATCTCAATACCATTCGACTTCAGGGTCAGTTCGAGATTGTAAAGCCAGGGGGTTTCTGCTGTCCATAATTTTGGGTTGTTAATCATCATGCTTTGGTTGATGATAGTAGTATCTTTTTGACTTAGCAGATTCGGTTGTTTTGAAAGAAACTCAATCATCAGTTTTCCATCGGGAGAATAGAGCTTACCGGAGAGGGCAATATTTTTAGGAACTTCGGATAGATTGCTTTTCTCCAAAATCACCGATAAATCAATCTTAGCGCTTTTGTTATTTTGGACAAAGGTTTTGACGGTAAAGTCTTTGATGTGTGTTTTGGGAACACTGATTATCGTTACGTCACGGTAGATCCCGGATAAGCCCCAGCAGTCGTTGGTATCGAAATCAAAGCCTTTGTTGCGGGTTGTAACTTTTATAGCAATTGTATTGCTCTTTCCTGCGACCACATATTTTGAAACATCATACATCTGACGGTTGTATGCACTACCTCCTGTGCCAACATACCTGCCATTGATCCATAAGTCGTAACCATACATCACACCATCAAATACAATAAACAATTGTCTTGATATCCAGTTATTTGGAATCGTAAATCTTGAAAGATACAAGCCTGTTCCTTCAGCAGGACTATCATACTTTGGCTCAGCAAAACCTTGTAATTCCCACTGTCCAGGAACCTTAATACTTTTCCACTCTATAAAATTAAAATCCTGTTTGTAAAAAACTGAGTCATTACCAATTTTTACTGATGGAATGTATTTGAATTTCCAGTTTCCATTCAGAGAAATAATATTTGGAACGGAATTATCTTTATCGGGTATTGCAACCTGAGCAAATAGGTTGCCGTAAAAAAAAACAAATAGGAAAATTAATTTTAAAGTGGAGGTTTTGCTTTTCATAATGGTTGATATTTGGTCGTTATATATTTATGACACTAAAACCCAAATATACAAAGATTCATTTATTTTTACGATTTGAAATATAGTTTGGCTATTTCGCAAAGACAAGACCATACAGCATTTCGATAAATCGATATCTAAAAGCAACCTAATAAAAAGGATAAAGGCTGCCCTTGTGAGGCAGCCCTTATATATATATGATAAACCAAAATAATTTATTGTGGAATATTAACTGTATTCATTTGAAGTGTTACTGCTGTCTGAGCTAACATTCTACCATTGATAGAAGCACCTGTTTGCAGGTTGATAGCTGTCTGGCCCAATACGTTTCCTTCGAAATGACTGGTTGTACCAAATGTTGCAGCACCTGCAACCTGCCAAAAGATATTCTTAGCCTGTGCACCACCCTTAAGAATTACCTTAACAGCTGAACTCATTTTAAGTGTTCCGGCAACCTGAAAGATAAAGATATCTGTAGAACTACCTGAGATAGTGATATCGGTTGGGATAACAACTGCGGTTGTAAATTTGTAAAGACCAGCTGTAAGTGTTTTGCCACCGATATTACCTGCACCTAAGTTCAGGAAATCAGGATTAGAACGACCTGCTGCATCAGTATAAGCTGTTTGCATATTGAGTACTGCTGTTGTCAGCATAGAGGGACTTGTCAGTCTACATGGAAGTGGACCTGCTGCATCAACTGAAAAGATTGATCCAGCAACTTCATTACATTTAACTAGTATAGCGGCTCCAGTGATTGGACTTGATCCAATATTACCTGTTATAGTAGATTTATAAACATCGGTAATACCTGTTTTTGACAGGATAACAAAATTACCAGCAACACCTAGATCTACGGCTTTCTGACCAACTACAGGTGGAGTTACCGGTTTTGCATCTTTTGATACTGATAAAACTCCTGATTTACTGATTTGTTGACTTGATGTGTTTGATAAAGGACTCCCAGTTGTTGCAGCTTCTTTTGTGCAACTACCAATTAACGTTACTATGAGTAAAGCAGTAATTGGTAAAATGTTAGTTAGTTTCATTATTTGTTGTTTTTAGTTAGAATTGTTTGTGAATATTCACAGGTCAAAGGTGATACTTTCATTTTCGGACAGTGTTACATAACAATAGTTATTTGTTACATGATTCACACATTAATAAATAATAGCTCAATATAAGTTGTATCTTTACGGAAATTAAAGACTTGCAAACTTTATGCGTTGAAGAAGCATAAATTCCTACCTCCCTTATTTAAAGGGCAATATACCTCAAATCATCCTCTTGGAGCGGAATTAACAGGAAATCTCCAAAATATTTTTTAAAAAAAAAAGAAAATCGCTTTTATTATGCTTTTGGAAGATGTCACTAATTAACTACCATGAAAACCGATTCAGGATTAACTACACTTCACATCATACTTGCCGATGATGACATCGACGACCGTTTATTCTTTGAGAAAGCGCTAAAAGAAATACCCATTCCAAATCGTCTCACAATTGTTAATGACGGGGAGCAACTCATGAATTACCTCATTGAGAATGTAGATCATCTGCCCGATGTACTTTTTCTCGATCTAAGCATGCCCCGCAAAACCGGCTTTGAATGTTTAACTGAGATCAAAGAAAGCAAGATATTAAAAGATCTTCCTGTGATCATGATTTCAACTTCTTTTCCGCGCGACAATAAATATGAGCAGAACATTATAAAGATGCTCTACTCTATCGGAGCGATGGATTACATTCGTAAACCCGGTGATTATCAAACGCTCAAAGAGGCCATACACACTTCTCTTATCAAAGTGATCGAAAAGAATGTTGTTTAATTTTAACTGAATACTTTTTTCAAATAGTCAATTAATCAATACCCTTAAAGTATGTTATTAAAACAGATGAATATACTGCTGGCAGACGATGATACTGACGATTGCATGTTTTTCAAAGAAGCATTAAAGGAGTTGTATTTACCTACGGATCTTACGGCTGTAAATGACGGAGAGCAACTCATGCAACTACTCACAAATGATACGACAGAACTCCCTCATGTCATTTTCCTTGATCTCAATATGCCCCGTAAGAACGGGTTTGAATGTTTATCAGAGATTAAATTGAATGCGAAACTAAACGGGATCCCTGTGATTATATTTTCTACATCTTTTGAACATGAGACTGTTAATCAGCTCCATAAAAGTGGGGCTATGTATTATATCCGCAAGCCTTCTCAATTTTCACAGTTCAAATCATTAATTCAGCAATCTCTGGAATTTATAGCCCAGGCAATAACTGAACAACCTGACAGGGATAATTTCGTTCTTAAGGCGCTGGATAAATAAATAGTTTTTACGCTTTCATTTTGTCCGTTGGGCATCATTTTATTTTTATTCCCCTACCGAAAATGGCTAAAATAAATAAATCAGTTGAAGATGAATTAATCATTGCACGTCAGGAACTTGCCTTCCAAAAAGTGGAGAAGGGAAAGAGGGCTGCCGAGTTAGGTATTGCAAACATTGAACTCGTCTTCCAGGATGAGGAGAAGGAGAAACGCGCAGCAGAACTGATCATTGCAAATAAAGAGGTTGTCTTTCAAAATAAAGAGAAAGAAGATCGGGCTGCAGAATTGATAATTGCCAACAAAGAACTCCTTTTTCAAAACAAAGAAAAGGAAATGCGGGCTGCCGAGTTAATCATTGCCAACAAAGAACTCCTTTTTCAAAACAAAGAAAAGGAAATGCGGGCTGCCGAGTTAATCATTGCCAACAAAGAACTTGTCTTTCAAAACAAGGAAAAAGAAAATCGCGCAGCAGAGTTGATCATAGCCAACAAAGAGCTACTCTTTCAGAACGAAGAGAAAGAAAAACGTGCCGCAGAGTTAAGCATTGCCAACGAAGAACTGATCTTTCAAAATGAGGAGAAAGAAAAAAGGGCTGCCGAATTGATCATTGCCAATAAAGAACTTGCTTTTCAAAACGAAGAGAAAGAGAAACGGGCTGCTGAATTGATCATTGCAAATAAAGAACTTGCCTTTCAGAACGAAGAGAAAGAGAAACGCGCAGCAGAGTTAAGCATTGCGAACAAAGAACTACTTGCTTTCACTTATGTCTCAAGTCACGACTTGCAGGAACCGTTGCGTAAAATACAGACATTCTGTTCGATTATACTCGAAAATGAAAATGAGAATCTTACAGAAAACGGGAAATACAATTTTCAAAGAATGCAATTGGCCGCCGGTAGAATGCAACAACTCATTGATGATCTGCTTGCTTTCTCAAGGATCAACACTACTGAACTCGTATTCGAAAAGACCGACCTCAATTTAATAGTAGAAGAAGTTAAAACCGAACTAAAAGAGTCAATTCAGGATAAACACGCAACTATCGCAGCTACAAAACTCGGTTTTGCCAATATCATTGCTTTCCAGTTTCGCCAGCTCATGTACAATCTGATCAGTAATGCACTTAAGTTTTCAAATCCTGATAAACCTACAAAAATTATCATAAAAAGTAGAATTGTAAAAGGGAGTGAAATAAACAACAATAAGCTTTCATCCGAAAAAGAGTATTGCCATATCATGGTGAAAGACAACGGCATTGGCTTTGAACCTCATTTTAGTGAACGTATTTTTGAAGTATTTCAGAAACTACACAGTAAAGAGGTCTATAGCGGTACCGGGATTGGATTGGCTATTGTAAAAAAGATCGTAGAGAATCACAATGGCATCATCATCGCTACCAGCGAATTAGATAAAGGGGCGACGTTTGATATCTACTTCCCGGCAAATTAATTTGTAAGTATAATTCCACTAAAAAGAGATTTCCGGTCCCTGAGCGGAGTCGAAGGGACATTTCGTCATAGTCCCTTCGACTCCGCTCAGGGACCGTGCTTTTAACACCCTCCTTCAATAAAACAATCTCCACTTATCCCATATTCATCGAATAATCAGCCCCATTCATCGAAATAGTTTTGTATTCCTTTCAACACACCATACCTTCGTTTCAGAATATTTAAAAACCACTATCATGAAGCGATTTAAAGTGCTCATTATTTCTCTCTTTATCCTCTCCTTCTCGGGATGTTCTGACTTCTGCATGATCTGCTCTCTGAACCCCTTTTTCATGGAAAAAGATATCTCTATCGTTCCAGCAATTGAAGGTATATGGAAATCCAATACCATCACATCTGCAAAGGACGCCAAAGACAAAAACTCTTCCAACTGGAAACAGGTCGATACCACATCATTCTGGAAAATAAAACGTGTCATCTATACAGAACATGTAAAAACCAAAAAAGGGAAAGACTCTGTCGTTTACAAACCTGCCAATTATTACATGATTGAACTTGTCAACAACCACAGAGACACGACATTTTACAAATTCCATATGACCCTTTTCCACGTAAATAAAGCCCTCTACGCAGACCTGATGCCTGTTGATAATGCAGGACTCGGAAAGAGTTTGCTTGCAAATGAAAGCTACTTCACGGTCCATACACTGGCACGG
>Ga0209748_1001346_pt1 | contig 12163 bp, 12 predicted proteins | sample BarGraIncu00421A_FD_185490 | JGI IMG/M metagenome (GOLD analysis project Ga0209748, IMG submission 185490) | Arctic peat soil microbial communities from Barrow, Alaska - Barrow Graham LP Incubations 004-21A (SPAdes) (version 2) | ecosystem: Environmental > Terrestrial > Soil > Wetlands > Peat... | reverse complement strand
CGGTTGCTGCCCGGAGTATGGCGCCTGTTGCTCGTGACGCCGTGCGACACCGTGCCGAGCCTGAGGCCGCATGACGTCCCACAGCTCTGGGTGAGCTGTTGGACGGCTGCCATTGCAAGAACCCTTGACCGCCTTGTCACCCTCGTGAACCATGCAACTGCTAACTCCCTCGAGGGCACCTTCCTTGGCGGTTGCCTGTTCTCCGGCCGCACCGCTGCCCGCTCGGCCGCCAGAAGCATCGCCTGACGGTCGGAGCCAGGCACCGGTCGATGGCTCCACTACCGCCCTCTCAGGCGACGCCTTCAGCTCGGGATGCGAGAGCGGCCGGATTTCAGTAGCAGGACGGTCGGCAGGGTCGGTCCCAAGGACGAGGACAACGCGAAGGGCGGCTCCCCCATCTCCGGGGGAACCGCCCTCTGCTCGTTACTGCTGTGCTCGTTACTTGCTGCGTGGGCTAGAAGCCCATGCCACCCATCTCGTCGCCACCCGGGGCCGCCGGAGCGGCCTTTTCGGGCTTGTCTGCGATGACGACCTCGGTGGTGAGGAACAGCGCCGCAATGGACGCGGCGTTCTGCAGCGCCGAGCGGGTGACCTTGGCCGGGTCGATGATGCCCTCGGCGATCAGGTCGACGTACTCGCCGTTGGCCGCGTTCAGACCCCAGCCAGACGGCAGGTTGCGGACCTTCTCGGCCACAACCCCACCTTCCATGCCGCTGTTGATCGCGATCTGCTTGAGCGGAGCCTCGGAAGCGACGCGAACGATGTTCGCGCCGGTGGCCTCGTCACCCTCGAGCTTGAGGTTGATGAACGCAGCGTCGGTCGCCTGCACGAGAGCCACGCCACCACCGGCGACGATGCCCTCTTCAACAGCAGCCTTGGCATTGCGGACTGCGTCCTCGATGCGGTGCTTGCGCTCCTTGAGCTCGACCTCGGTGGCCGCGCCCGCCTTGATGACAGCAACGCCACCGGCAAGCTTGGCGAGGCGCTCCTGGAGCTTCTCACGGTCGTAGTCCGAGTCGGACTTGTCGATCTCGGCGCGGATCTGGTTGACGCGGCCGGCAATCTGGTCAGCTTCGCCACCACCCTCGACGATGGTCGTGTCGTCCTTGGTGACAACCACCTTGCGCGCAGTCCCGAGCTGGTCGAGCTCGGTGGTGTCGAGCTTGAGGCCGACCTCCTCGGAGATGACCTGGCCACCGGTGAGGATGGCGATGTCACCGAGCATGGCCTTGCGACGGTCACCGAAGCCCGGCGCCTTGACGGCGACGACGCTCAGGGTGCGACGGATGTGGTTCAGAACCAGGGTCGCGAGAGCCTCGCCCTCGACGTCCTCGGCAACGATCAGGACGGGCTTGCCGGCCTGGCGCACCTTGTCCAGCAGCGGGATGAGGTCCTTGATGCTGCCGATCTTGGAGTTGACGACCAGGACGTACGGGTCCTCCAGGACGGTCTCCATGCGCTCTGCGTCGGTGACGAAGTAGGCGGAGATGTAGCCCTTGTCGAAGCGCATGCCCTCGGTCAGCTCGAGCTCGAGACCGAAGGTCTGGCTCTCCTCGACCGTGATGACGCCTTCCTTGCCGACCTTGTCCATAGCCTCGGCGATCATCTCGCCGATCTGACGGTCAGCGGCCGAGATCGAGGCGGTGGCAGCAATCTGCTCCTTGGTCTCGACCTCCTTGGCCATGGTCAGCAGCTCGTCGGAGACGGCCGCGACGGCCTGCTCGATGCCGCGCTTGAGTGCCATCGGGTTCGCGCCGGCAGCAACGTTGCGCAGACCCTCGCGCACCATCGCCTGGGCCAGAACGGTCGCCGTCGTGGTGCCGTCACCGGCCACGTCGTCGGTCTTCTTGGCAACTTCCTTGACCAGCTCTGCGCCGATCTTCTCGTACGGGTCCTCGAGCTCGATCTCCTTGGCGATGCTCACCCCATCGTTGGTGATGGTGGGCGCACCCCACTTCTTCTCAAGGACCACGTTGCGGCCCTTCGGACCGAGGGTCACCTTGACGGCGTCGGCGAGGATGTTCATTCCCCGCTCGAGTCCGCGGCGAGCCTCTTCATCGAAAGCGATGATTTTGGCCATTCGGGTGGTTCCTCCCACGCGAAACGGATGGGTGGCCGGCTGGCGCCCGCGACGGACGGACCGGATCCGGCGTGCGCCGTTCGCACGCGTTCTCCGACCCTCACCAGACAGTCAGAATTATCACTCTCATGGTGAGAGTGCTAACCCAATGATTAGCACTCGACCCCTTCGAGTGCAAATGCCGGACGGCGTGCCGGATGCTCGCGGCGGGATGTCAAGCCCAAGTTCGCGCAGGAGTCGGATTCTCAGGCTCGCGCTCAGGCTGGATGTTTCAGGCCTGAGCGCCCAGGCGTCGAGCCGAGCGCGCCCGCTGACGCGTGGCCCGAAGGCGATTCAGACGCTTGATCAGCATCGGGTCGGCCTCGAGGGCAGCCGGGTTGTCGATCAGGGCGTTGAGCACCTGGTAGTACCGCGTGGCGCTCATGTCGAAGAGCTCGCGAATGGCCTGCTCCTTGGCGCCAGCGTACTTCCACCACTGACGCTCGAAGGCGATGATCTCACGGTCGCGGTCGCTCAGCTCGCCCAACGGTGTGGTCTCGATCTGTGTCGCGACGTCCTGTTGTGTGGTGGTCATATAACCCTCCGGGTGGCTGGGGTGCAGGTCAATCGTACCGGCCAAATGACACCGTTGTCATTCACCGTGGCGGTCCGCTCGACGCGCCGGCCACGCCAGCCACGCAGGCCCCGCCGGAACTTGAGCTCAGGCCATGGTGTCCAGGATCGCGGCGATGTCATCCTCGGTGGTCGTCGGATTGACGATGGCAAACCTGGCCACCGTCTCACCCTCGTGTGAGGTCGGCACGACGAAGGCGAACTCCTCGCGCAACATCTCAGCGCTCCACGCGTGATAGTCCTCGGGCTCCCAGCCATGCCGGCGGAAGACCACCACTGACAGGTCGGCCTCACGCAACGCCTCCAGATAGGGGCGCCGCGCGATCTCGGCCTCGGCGAACCGGGTCACCTCCAGCGTCCGCTCGATCGCTGCGGTGTAGGCATTGGTCCCGTACGTGGCGAGCGAGAACCACAGCGGCAGCCCGCGAGCACGACGAGTCAGCCCGATCGAGTATTCGGACGGGTTCCACTCCGCATCGTTGAGCACGTCAAGATACGACGCCTTCTGTTCGTGGGCCCCGCGTGCCTGAGCGGGCTCGCGATACAGCAGGGCGCAGCAGTCATACGGCGCGAAGAGCCACTTGTGCGGGTCGACGATGAAGGAGTCCGCCTGCTCGATCCCGTTGAACAGGTGACGGACCGTTGGTGCGGCCAGGCCCGCCCCGCCATAGGCGCCGTCGACATGCAGCCAGATGCCGTACTCACGGCAGACCTGCGCCACCGAGTCGATGTCGTCCACAATGCCGAAGTTCGTGGTGCCCGCCGTCGCAACGACCGCGAAGAAGCTCTCGGGGCCAGACTTCTCAAGCACCGTCCGCAGATTGTCGCCGTTGAGCCGCTGGTGCTCATCGCCCCGGACGTCCACCAGGTCAGCATCCATGACCTCGCATGCGGACCTGATCGAGGAGTGGGCCCCCAGCTGAACAGCCACCTTGGTGGGTCGCGGCCCGGTGGAACCTGACGCGGTATGCCGTTCGCGTGCCACCGAGCGCGCGGTGACCAGTGCCGACAGGTTACCGATCGTGCCACCGGAGACGAACACGCCTCCTGCTGCAGGCGGCAGCCCGGCAAGGTCTGCGATCCAGCGCAGCGCGACGTTCTCGGCGTAGACGGCGCCTGAGCCCTCGATCCAGGATCCTGCATAGATGCCTGACGCACCGACGACCAGGTCGAACATCGCCGCAGCCTCGGTGGGCGCGCACGGGATGAAGGACAGGTAACGCGGGTGGTCGCTCGACAGGCAAGCCGGAGCGAGGCCGTCGCCGAACAGCTTCAGGGCAGCCAGACCACCCATACCCTCGGGCGTGATGGTGTTGCCGGCCACGGCCTTGAGCTCTTCGAGCGTCTTGGGACCATCCAGCGGCACCGGATGAAGCCGCATGCGGTTCTCCGCATACTGCAGGATCGCCTCGCCCAGGGCCTCGGTGTCTGCATTGAATCCGTGCACGGGCGGAGTCTACGGCCGCTCACGTTCGGTAGGTTGGCCACGTGCCCACTACCCGCGCACTGACCGACATCGTCCATCCTTCATGGGTCCCGGCTCTTGCCCCCGTCACCGCCCAGCTAGCGGCCCTGGGAGCCTTCCTGCATGCCGAGCGGGAGTCCGGCCGCGGATACCTGCCGGTGGGTGGACAGGTCCTGCGGGCGTTCGGCCAGCCCATGGACGCGGTGCACGTCCTCATCGTCGGCCAGGATCCCTATCCGAGTCCGGGCCATGCGGTCGGACTGGCCTTCTCGGTCCCTGCCAACGTGCACCCGCTCCCGCGCAGCCTGCAGAACATCTTCGAGGAGCTCGAGACCGATCTCCACGTGGCCCGGCCCAGGAACGGAGACCTTTCCCGATGGGCCGACCGCGGCGTGCTGTTGCTCAACAGGGTGCTGACCGTGGAACCTGGCGCGAGCGGGAGTCATCGCGGCAAAGGCTGGGAAACCGTGACCGGACAGGCGATTTCGGCCCTGTCCGCCCGGGGAGAACCTCTGGTGGCGATCCTGTGGGGGCGAGATGCGCAGACCCTCGAGCCCTCTCTGGGGACGGTTCCCTGCATCAAGAGCCCCCACCCGTCACCGTTGTCCGCCCGCACCGGATTCTTCGGGTCCAGACCGTTCAGCCGGGCCAACGACCTGCTGCGCCGACAGGGCGCCGATCTCATCGACTGGAGCCTGACATGAATGGAGACACTCGTGAATGACGACGCCTTTGCCCCGGCGACGCCCTCCCGAGATCGGGAGCCGACGGCCTTCACCCGCTATGTCGCGATCGGGGACTCCTTCACGGAGGGCATGGCCGACGCCGATCCCAGACGAACGAACGGGTATGTCGGATGGGCAGACCGCCTCGCCGCACACCTCGCACGACTGCCACAGCCGGCCGGCGCACACCCGCCCACCTTCGGCTACGCCAACCTTGCCGTGCGCGGCCGGCTCCTGGCGGACATCGCGGGCCCGCAGGTCGACAATGCCCTCGCGCTGGCGCCGGACCTGGTCAGCATTGTGGGCGGCGGCAACGACATCTTGCGGCCCAAGGCCGACATCGACGCCCTCGCCGCCCGGCTCGAGCACGCGGTTGCCCAGCTTCGGGCCAGCGGGGCCGACGTGCTGCTCGCCACCCCGTCGGACCCTCGTGACGCGCCACTGATCAAGGCCAGCCGGGGACGAGCCGCGACCTACACCGCTCACATCTGGTCGATTGCCCGACGCCACGATGCCCACGTCATCGATCTGTGGGGCATGGCGGCAATTCGCGACTGGCGGATGTGGGCGCCCGACCGGATCCATCTGACCTCAGAGGGTCATCGGCGGGTGTCGCTGAACGCTTTCACCGCCCTGGGATTCACGGCCCCGGACGCAGGTTGGGCCATTCCCCTGCCACCCGCGCCGCCGATCTCGCGGGCCGACGCGGCTCGCGCCAATGCACAGTGGGCACGCAAATATGTCGGCCCGTGGGTGCAGCGCCGGCTGCGCGGTCAGTCATCCGGAGACACCATCTCTGCCAAGCGCCCCGCTGTCACCCCGCTCGACGGCTGACAACCGTTCGTCAAGGTGGCGGCGCCCAAGGAGTGGATCAATAGGGGAGCCTCGCTGTTCAGGACGCAGTTGCGGCAATACTGTTACCTCCATGCCGCACATGCGAATCTCCGAGGCAGCCGAACTACTCGGCGTATCTGACGACACGGTACGACGAATGGCCGACTCAGGCCGTCTGGACACCTCCAAGGACAGTGCCGGAAGGCTGACCGTCAGCGGCAGGGATCTCGCGGCACTGGCGAGCGAGATCGCCAACCCGGCCCCGGTCGGCGCGGTCAATGAGGAGTCAGCTCGCAACCGGATGCGCGGAATCGTGACCCGCGTCGTGAAGGACAAGGTGATGGCACAGGTCGAGATGCAAGCAGGCCCGTTCCGGATCGTGTCACTGATGTCCCGCGAGGCCGTCGACGAGCTGGGGCTTGATGTGGGCGTCGTGGCGATCGCGTCGATAAAGTCGACCCATGTCGTGATGGGCATCCCGACGTGAGGCCGCAGACAGGGCGAATCAGACCGGCCGCCTCAGCGTTCGCCGCACGGGTCGCCGCGCTTGCCGTGGCCGCCCTCGCGCTTACCGGCTGCAGCGCGGCAGCCGGCAGTCAGGCGAAGGCACCCACCCGGCATACCGTGGTCGTGCTGGCCGCGTCGTCACTGACCGAGTCACTCACGGCCATCGCCAAGGACTTCGAGGCGAGCCACCCCGGCACCGATGTCCAGCTCAGCTTCGCCGCCAGCTCGACACTGGTGAGCCAGGTCAACCAAGGCGCTCCGGCAGATCTGATCGCAGTGGCCGGGACGTCCTCGATGGGGCCCCTGGAGAAGAGCCGGATCGCCACGGACGGCATCCGGTCGATGGCCGCCAACACCCTCGAGATCGCCACTCCCCCAGGAAACCCCGGCACGGTCAATGCCATTGCCGACCTGTCACGGCCCACGCTCAAGGTCGTCCTGTGCGCAGCCACGGTGCCCTGCGGCAAGGCTGCGGCCAAGGCATTGAAGGCCGCCGGTGTCGTGGCCCACGTGGTGTCCTACGAGACCGACGTCAAGGCCACCCTGGCGAAGGTCCAGCTCGGCGAGGCCGACGCCGCGATCGTCTATCACAGCGACGTGGTCTCGGCGGGCAGTCGGATCCGCGGCGTGCAGATCCCGGCGTCGGTGAACCAGACACTCGACTACCCGCTGATCCGGCTGACCAGCGACCCGACGACGGCTGAGTTCATGACCTACGTCCTCTCCGACCAGGGCCGCAAACGCCTTCGTGACAACGGATTCCTCACGCCGTGAGGTCCTTGCGTTGGTCTCGGGCAGGCCTGCTCATCCCGGCCTGGGTGGCCATCGCCTTCCTGCTCGTGCCCTTGGTCGCGCTGGTGCTCAAGGCGGACTGGACCGGCATGCCTGCCCAGCTGGCCAAGGCGTCCGTGGTCCCGGCGTTGCGTCTCTCCCTGGTGACGACGGGTGCGGCTCTGGTCATCTGCGCGGTGCTCGGCACACCGCTCGCCTGGCTGCTGGCCCGGTCGACGCACCGGGTGACACCGTGGCTGCGAGCGCTGGTGACCGTGCCTCTGGTGCTGCCGCCCGTCGTCGGAGGAGTGGCGCTGCTGATGGCCTACGGGCGTGAAGGGGTTGTCGGCAGGACTCTGCTGGAGGTCGCCGGCTGGTCCATCCCCTTTACGCCGGTGGCCGTCGTCTTCGCCGAGACCTTCGTGGCCCTCCCTTTCTACGTGCTTGCGGTCGAGGGGTCGATGCGGGGACTGGACATCCGGTATGACGGGTTGGCCGCCACGCTCGGAGCCTCGCCGTGGCGAACGTTCCGAACGGTCGTCGTGCCCATGGTGGCTCCGGGGATCGCCAGCGGGTCGGCACTGGCGTGGGCCCGGGCACTGGGCGAGTTCGGCGCCACGATCACCTTCGCGGGGAACTTTCCCGGCCGCACCCAGACCGCACCGCTCGCGGTCTATGTGGCGCTCGAGAGCGACCCGCAGGCCGCCATCGCCCTGAGCCTGGTCATGCTGCTCATCAGCGTGCTCATTCTCGGGGCCCTCCGTGGCCGGTGGCTGCGATGAGCCTGCAGGCAGAAATCAGGCTGACCAGGGGGCTGCTGCATCTCGGCCTCGAGCTCAGCGCACAACCCGGTCAGATCATTGCCGTCCTCGGGCCGAACGGCTCCGGCAAGACCACGCTCCTGCACACCCTGGCCGGCCTCATCCGCTGTCAGCAGGGGCAGGTTCAGGTCGCCGGCTCCCTGTGGGACTGCCCGGCGAGGAACGTGTGGATGCCGCCCGCGCAGCGCCGGACCGGCCTCGTCCTGGCGGACCACCTGCTCTTCCCTCATCTGAGCGTCATCGAGAACGTGGGTTTCGGACCGCGGTCACGGGGTGTTCCCAAAGCCAACGCCCGCGCGCGGGCCCGCGCCGAGCTCGACGCACTTGGCCTGAGCGACCGCATGGAGGTTCGGCCACGCGAGCTCTCCACCGGCCAGGCACAGAAGGTCGCACTCGCCAGGGCACTGGCCACCGACCCCGCCCTGTTGCTGCTCGACGAACCGTTGTCGGCGCTCGACCCGACGACGCGGGCACAGACCCGGGCCGATCTCAGCGTCCGGCTGCGCGGGTTCGATGGCATCACCATCCTGGTGACCCATGACCCGCTCGACGCCTTGTCGCTCGCCGATCGTCTGGTCTTCGTCGAGTCGGGTCATCTCGTCCAGGAGGGGACACCCCAAGAAGTCATCGCCAGGCCTCGTGATCCCTATGTCGCACAGGTTGTCGGGCTGAACTTCCTGCGAGGCAGGCGGATCGACGACCTGCAGGTCGACGTGGCGGGGACCACGGTCGTGGCGCCCCAGGTCCCGTCCGGCACCGCGGTCTGCGTCACCATCCCGCCGTCCGCCGTCGCCCTCTACCGGATGCGCCCGCAGGGCTCACCGCGCAACACCTGGCCGGTCACCGTCAGCGACATACTGCTGATCGGTCAGACGGCCCGGGTGAGCCTCACCGGCCCGTTCGCTCTGGTCGCTGAAGTCACGACAGCGGCTGTGGCTGAGCTGCGTCTGGGTGTGGGCCAGGAGCTGTGGGCGACCGTGAAGGCCACCGAGGTGCACGCCTATCCGGCGTGACGGTGGCCAACCAGCTCCTGAAGTGCCACCAACTGCTGCTCCGCCGCCGATCTTGAGTCGATTGTCGCGGCTTCACGGTGGATGAGTTGCGGGTCCCGTGCTAGGCGGTCGCCATCTCGTCGCGCAGCGCCGCGGCAAACCCGTCAACGTCAGCCTCCGTGGTGTCGAACGAGGTCATCCAGCGCACCTCGCCGCTCCGCTCATCCCACACGTAGAACGGGTAGCGCCCCTGCAGCCGCTCGGTCACAGCCGCGGGCAGGATCGCGAACACGGAGTTGGCCTCGACCGGGCGCTGCACCTCGACGCCGTCCACGCCGCGGACTGCAGCCTCCAGCCGGGCCGCCATGGCGTTGGCGTGGCTCGCGTTACGCAGCCAGAGGTCGCCGGACAACAGGGCGTCGAACTGCACCGACACGAAACGCATCTTGGAGGCGAGCTGCATCGAGAACTTGCGCAGGAACGCCATCCCGCGCACCGCTTCGGGGTTGAGCACCACGACACACTCCCCGAGCATCATCCCGTTCTTGGTGCCACCGAACGAGACGACGTCGACGCCGACGTCCGTGGTGAACGCGCGCAGAGGAACGCCAAGGGCCGCAGCGGCATTGGCGATCCGGGCACCATCCAGATGAACCGCCAGATCGCGGGCGTGGGCTCGCTCGACGATCGCGGCGATCTCGTCCACCGAGTACAGCGTGCCGAGCTCGGTGCTCTGGGTGATCGAGACCACCTTGGGCTGGGCCCGGTGCTCATCACCGCGTCCTCCCGCTGCCAGCTCGACCAGCTCTGGAGTGAGCTTGCCCCGCGGAGCAGGGACGGCGAGCAGCTTCAGTCCTCCGACCCGCTCGGGCGCACCGCACTCGTCGACGTTGATGTGCGCGGACTCGGCACAGATGACCGCATCCCAACGCTCGGTCATCGCCTGCAGCGAGATGACGTTGGCGCCGGTCCCGTTGAATACCGGATATGCCGTGGCATCGGCACCGAAATGCCGCTGGAAGACGCCCTGTAGATGCTGGGTGTAGACGTCGGCACCGTAGGCAACCTGGTGTCCTCCGTTGGCCCGGGCGATGGCCTCCAGGATCTCGGGGTGGATGCCCGCGTAGTTATCGCTGGCAAATCCTCGGGCCTCAGGATCGTGCAGGGGTGGTGGATTTGTCACAGGCGTTCCGTTCAGCTCGGTGGCCCGCAAGGCTAGCGCGGCACGGACGAAGGCTAGCGCGGCACGGACGCAGTATCCTTCCCGCCATGCCAGCACAGCGCCTCATGCCGAACGAAGAATCCCAGGACCTCATCGACCTGACCCGTGAGATCTGCGTCGACCAGCTCGCACCGATAGTGAGTGCCGCCGAGGAGGCTGCCCAGTTCCCGCGCGACACCTTCGCGCTGTTGGGCCGCTCAGGTCTGCTCTCCCTGCCGTATCCCGAGGAGCACGGCGGTGGCGGGCAGCCCTACGAGGTCTACCTCCAGGTAGTCGAGGAGATCGCGTCGGCCTGGATGAGTGTGGCGGTCGGCGTCTCCGTGCATTCCCTGACCTGTTTCCCGGTGGCCGAGTATGGCAGTGACCGGCAACGCGCGGATCTCCTTCCGGCGATGCTCAGCGGCCAGACCCTGGGCGCCTACTGCCTGTCCGAGGCGCAAGCCGGCAGCGACGTGTCCGCGATCTCCACCAGGGCAAAACCCACCCCGGACGGTTCGCAGTACGCCGTGAGCGGCACCAAGGCCTGGATCTCGCACGCCGGACATGCCGACTTCTACACCGCGTTCGTGCGCACCGACGAGAACCCGAGCAAGGGCCTGTCCTGCTTCGTCATCCCCGCCGATACGGACGGCATCACCTTCGACCCCCCCGAACGCAAGATGGGCCTCGCCTGCGACACCGTGCGCCAGGTTCACTTCGACCATGCCCTGGTCGACTCAGCGCGAATGATCGGCGCACCGGGCCTGGGCATGTCGATCGCTCTTCACGCCCTCGACTCAGGTCGACTCGGGATCGCCGCAGCCGCCACGGGTCTGGCTCAGGCGGCACTCGATCTGGCTGCGACGTACAGCAAGGAACGCGAGCAGTTCGGCAAGGCCATCAGCGAGTTCCAGGGGCTGTCGTTCCTGCTCGCCGACATGGAGGCCGCAGTGACGTCGGCCCGAGCGACCTACCTGCACGCCGCGCGACTCAAGGATGCGGGCAGACCGTTCACCAAGCAGGCCGCGGTGGCCAAGCTCATCTGCACGGACGCGGCCATGAGAGTCACCACCGATGCCGTCCAGGTGCTCGGTGGCGCCGGCTACACCCGTGACTTCCCCGCCGAGCGCTACATGCGCGAAGCCAAGGTCACCCAGATCTTTGAAGGCACCAACCAGATCCAACGGCGCGTCATCGCCCGTCAGCTACTCCGCGGCTGACCACCCTTCCAAGGAGAAACCCCTTGCAGATTAACGTTTCCACGGTGGCGATCGTCACCGGCGGCGCCTCAGGCCTCGGCGAGGCCACCACTCGCCGACTGCACGAAGGCGGCGCCGCCGTCGTCATCATCGACCTGCCCTCGTCCCCGGGCAAGGCGCTCGCCGCCGAGCTGGGCGACAGGGTTCGGTTCTGTGCCACCGACGTACGCAACGAGGCCCAGGTGCAGGCGGCGATCTCTGCGGCCAAGGAGCTCGGCGACCTGAGGGTCGTCGTCAACTGCGCAGGTGTGGGCACGCCCGGCCGGGTCGTCGGCAGGAATGGCCCGATGAACCTCGACGACTTCCGAAACGTCATTGACATCAACCTGATCGGGACTTTCAACGTCCTGCGTCTGGCCGCCGCCGCGATGCTGGAGAACGAGCCGGTTGACGGTGACCGTGGAGTCATCGTGATGACGGCATCCATCGCCGCCTACGACGGACAGATCGGGCAGGCCGCGTACGCAGCATCCAAGGGTGGCATCGTCGCCCTCACCCTCTCCGCCGCTCGCGACCTTGCGGACAAGCTCATCCGGGTGGTGACTGTTGCACCAGGTACCTTCGCGACACCGATGCTGGCGGGGCTGGCAGATGAGGTGACCGCTGCCCTTGAGGCTCAGGTGCCTCATCCCTCCCGTCTGGGTCAGCCCCGCGAGTACGCGTCACTGGTTGCCCATATCGTCGACAACGGCATGCTCAACGGTGAGGTCATCCGGCTCGACGGTGCGCTCCGGATGCCGCCGCGCTGACATGAGAATCAGGTGCCTTCGTCCGGCCAGATCCGTCCGCTTGCTGACCAGGCCCGTCCGCTCACTATGTTCAGCGCCGATTTCTGTGGAAACGCTTCTCCCCCCGTTTCTAGACTTGATGTAGTAAAATAGGCTCTTGTGACCCAT